>Ga0209571_1000927_pt1 | contig 19019 bp, 16 predicted proteins | sample EBPBio102011_DNA_FD_185866 | JGI IMG/M metagenome (GOLD analysis project Ga0209571, IMG submission 185866) | Wastewater treatment Type I Accumulibacter community from EBPR Bioreactor in Madison, WI, USA - Reactor 1_1/10/2011_ DNA (SPAdes)... | ecosystem: Engineered > Bioreactor > EBPR >... | reverse complement strand
GGGCAGGGGGTAGACAGCCTTTACGGCGGCGATGGCAATGATCTGCTCGATGGCGGAACCGAGAACGACATTCTCGCAGGCGGAACGGGTGATGACACGCTGCTGGGCGGGGCAGGGTCCGACACGTTGTCGGGCGATGACGGCAATGACTCGCTCGATGGCGGGGATGGTGCCGACTCGCTCGACGGTGGCACTGGCAATGACAAGCTTTTCGGCGGGCAGGGGCTGGACAGCCTTTACGGTGGCGATGGCAATGACCTTCTGGACGGCGGCACAGAGCGCGACTTGCTGTCCGGCGGGTTTGGCGACGACACTTTGTATGGCGGAGCCGGGATCGACACGCTTTACGGCGATGCCGGCAATGACCTTTTGGATGGCGGCGCGGGCAGCGACCTTTTGTATGGCGGCGATGGCGCCGACACGATCTACTTCGGCGGTGGCGATGACACCGTCTATGGCGGCACCGGCGACGATCTGATCACGGATCAGGGGCAGGGCACCGTCGGCGACGACAATCTGATCTATGGCGAGACCGGTCATGACCAGATCTGGGCCGGACTGGGCAATGACCTTGTCTATGGCGGCGAGGACAATGACAGCCTTTACGGCGAAGGTGGCAATGACACGCTTTATGGCGGTGTCGGCAATGACTATCTGGAGGGCGGCGATGGCGACGACCGCCTGTATGGAGAGGCCGGGACAGACACGCTGTATGGCGGGGCGGGCGCCGATGCGCTGTATGGCGGCGGTGGCGGCACGCTGATCGACGGCGGGGCCGACCGCGACACGATCTATGGCGGTATGGGCGACACGGTCACGGGTGGCGGCACGGGCGACGATGTCGACGTGCTGGACCTGTCGGCCTGGGGCAAGGCGCTGACCAATATCCACAAGGACCCGTCGAATCCCGAGAATGGCTATGTCGAGTTCCTCGACCAGTTCGGCGCCGTCATCGGCACCATGTCCTTCACCGATATCGAGACCATCATCCCCTGTTTCACCCCCGGCACCCGGATCACGACGGCGCGGGGCGAGGTGGCGGTCGAGATGCTGCGCAAGGGCGATCTGGTGATGACGCGGGATGGTGGCCTGCAACCCGTCCGCTGGACGGGGCGGCGCGACCTGAACCTGGCGCAACTTGTGGTGAACCCGGACCTTTGCCCGGTCCGCATCGCCGCAGGCGCCCTGGGGCCCAATGTCCCTGCGCGCGAGATGCTGGTCTCGCCGCAGCACCGGATGCTGATCGAAGGGCCGCGCGCCGAGATGTTGTTCGGCGAAGCCGAGGTTCTGGTCGCGGCTCTGCATCTGGTGGGCCTGCCCGGTATCACGCAGGAGCGCAGGCCGGGCGTCAGCTACATCCATGTCATGTTCGAACGGCACGAGATCGTGCAGGCCGACGGGGCCTGGTCGGAAAGCTTCCAGCCGGCACAGCGCATGGTCGGCGGGCTGGATCAGGCGCGGCGCGACGAGATCCTCACGCTGTTCCCGGACCTTGCGACGACCGAAGTCGCCTTCCCGGCGGCGCGGCTGACGCTGAAGGCGCATGAGGCGCGGGTGCTGCTCGCGGCCTAGAGACGCGCGGCGCGCCAGGCCGCCCAGTCCTCGGGCGTGTCGAGGTCGGTCGTGGCATGGTTGCCGGGCAGGGGCACAAGGCGCAGCCGGTCGCGGTGGCGCTGCAGGACCGATCGCGCGCCTTCATCGCCCGTCAGGTCCAGCAATTCCCGGCGGCAAGCTGCGGGGAACAGGACCGGATGGCCGGGCGCGCTGTCTGCGGCCGCCCCGCGCAGGATCGCGTGCGGATCTTCCTCATGGGCCAGCGCGATCCGCATCAGATCTTCCGTAGTGATCTCGGGCAGGTCGGCCAGAAGCAGCATCACGGCGTGATCCGGGGGCAGGGCGGCGATGCCGGTCGTCAGGCTGGCCGACAGGCCAAGCGCCGCCTGCGACGCGATGACATGCGCCGCGCCGGTGGGGATCAGGGCGGTCAGCCGCGCGGGACGGTCGGGGGGAAGCACGACAAGGACCGGCAGGCCGGTGGCCTGGGCCGCGCCGGTGATCCGGGCCAGCAGCGGCTGGCCGTCGATTTCCTGCAACAGCTTGTCCTGCCCCCGCATCCGCGACGAGGCGCCTGCGGCAAGGATCAGGATGGTCAGTCGGGGTGGCGGGACGCGCATGGCCCGTCATGACATGAAAGCGCCGCGGGTTCACCTGTCCTTTGGTTCAAGCCGTACAACGGCCGCGATGCCGCGTAGCGTCGCCGCACAAGACAGATCGAGAAAGCCTGTTTCGCAAAAATGCCGGGCGCAGGGCCCGGCATCTGGTTTTCACTGCCATGAGCGACCGGTCTGCGGCCATCGCCCGCTTAAGCCCGCATCCGCCCGCCATCGTCCCAGATTGGCTCCAGATGGACGCGGGCCTTGCGCTTTTCGCCCAGGATCTCGATCTCCAGATCCAGCCCGTCGCGCACGCGGTCCGCCGGGATGAAGCCCTGCGCCACCGACTTGCCGGTCCAGTGGCTGAAGCCGCCCGAGGTGCAGAAGCCCACAACCGCGCCGTCCAGCCAGATCGGCTCCCAGGCGACGACATCGGCATCCGCCGCGTCGACCACCATGGTCACCAGCTTGCGTTTCGGGCCGGTGGCCTTTTCCGCCGTGGCCGCCGCCTTGCCGATCCAGTCGGCGCTCTTGTTCCAGGCGATGAAACGGTCAAGCCCGGTTTCGGCGGGGGTATAGTCGGGGCTGAACTCACGGCCCCAGCTTCCGAACCACTTGTCCAGACGCAGGCTCATCATCGCGCGCATCCCGAAGGGGCGGATGCCCATATCCTTGCCCGCCGCCATCAGAACGTCCCAGAGGTGGCGCACAGAATGGATGTCGCAGAAGATCTCGTAGCCCAGATCGGCGGTATAGCTGACGCGCTGCACGATGCAATTCGCCATGCCGACCGTCAATTTCTTCACATCCATGAACTTGAAGGCGTCGGCGGAGACGTCGGCCCGCGTCACTTTGGCCAGCAGATCGCGCGCGCCGGGGCCGGCGATGGTAAAGCCCGAGCGGCTGTCCGAGATGTTCTCGACCGTCACGCCCGGCGTGGCATGATCGTCGAACCAGCGCTGGTGCCAGCCCTGGGCGCCATAGCTGGCGGTCAGCTGGAATTCGGTCTCCGACAGGCAGGAGACAGTGAAATCGCCGATGATCTTGCCGGAATGGGCCAGCATGGGTGTCAGCGACAGTCGTCCGGGTTTGGGAATCCGCCCCGCCATGATCTTGTCCAGCCAGGCCCGCGCGCCGGGCCCCTTGACCAGATATTTGCCGAAATTCTGCAGCTCGTTGATGCCCACGCCTTCGCGCAGGGCACGGACTTCCTGAGAGGTCGCCTCCCAGGCATTCGAGCGTTTGAAGGTCGGCGTCTCATAGCGCGGCTCGCCGGGCAGGGCGAAGTAATTCACCACTTCAAGCCCGTATTGCTGGCCCCAGACCGCGTTCATCCCGTCGAAGACATCATACATCGGCGTCATGCGGAAGGGCCGCGCTGCCGGGCGTTCCTCGTTCGGATAAGACACGTTGAAGCGCATCTGGTAGTTTTCGATCACCTTGGGCACGGTATAGCCCGCAGAGGTCCAGGTGCCGAAACGCGACACGTCGAAGCCGCGCGGATCGCGTTCCACCTCGCCCTCGATCATCCATTGCGCCAGTGCCAGGCCCATGCCGCCGCCCTGGCTGAAACCTGCCATGACCGCACAGGCCGACCAGTAATTGCGCAGGCCCTGTACCGGGCCGATCAGCGGGTTGCCGTCGGGGGCGAAGGTGAAGGGGCCGTGGATCACGCGCTTGACGCCCGACCGTTCCAGGACCGGGAAGCGGCGATAGGCGAAAGCGACGGAATCCTCGATCTTGTCGAAATTCTCGTTGAGCAGCTCATGGCCAAAGGTCCAGGGCGTGCCATCCAGCGACCAGGGCTCGCAGGGCTTTTCGTAGAAGCCGATGCAGAAGCCGCGGCCTTCCTGGCGCAGATAGCTTTCGCCGCCCGGGTCCATGACATGGGGGAATTCGCGGCCCGCTTTCAGGATCTCCATGATCTCCGGCACGTCATCGGTGACCAGATACTGGTGCGCCATCGGCAGCAGGGGCAGGTAGACCCCGGCCATGGCCCCGATCTCGCGCGCCCAGAGCCCGCCCGCATTGACCAGATGCTCGCAGGTGACGGTGCCCTTCTCGGTCACCACTTCCCAGCCGTCCTTGGTCGGGTTGGTTTCCAGCACCCGATTGTGCAGCACGATCTCCGCCCCGCCCATGCGTGCCGCCTTGGCATAGGCATGGGTGGTGCCCGAAGGGTCCAGGTGGCCGTCCAGCGGGTCGTAAAGCCCGCCGATGATGCCTTCGAGATTCACCAGCCCCTCGGTCAGCTTCAGGATCTCCTGCGGGCCGACGATCTCGGTATCCAGTCCCATGTAGCGGTGCTTGGCGCGCTCGGCCTTCAATTGCTCGAACCGGGCGGGATTGTCGGCCAGGGTCACGCCGCCGACATGGTGCAACCCGCAGGACATGCCGGTGATCGCCTCCAGCTCCTTGTACAGCCGGATTGTATAGCCCTGTAGCGCCGCCATATTGGTGTCGCCGTTCAGGGTATGAAACCCGCCCGCCGCGTGCCAGGTCGAGCCCGAGGTGAGTTCTGACCGCTCGATGAGCATGACATCGGACCAGCCAAGCTTGGTCAGGTGATAAAGGACAGAACATCCGACGACACCGCCGCCGATCACCACAACGCGGGCATGGGTTTTCATCTGGGCAAGACTCCCTGTGCAAGATTGCGGGCAGCTTGGCCGCAGCACGGGCAGAGGGCATGAGGTTTTGCGACAAGATATGTCGCTAACTGGCGCAGATACCTTGACACTGCATCCCGGAGCGCATGCGCCACGGGCAAACCGAATGCAAACGCCACTGGCGCAAGGACCAGTGGCGTGACCTTTGAAACGCTGGGTTGCGGCCGGTCGAGGGGCGCTACTTTTCGGGAATAAGCCCCTTGGGCGCGAAGCGCAGCACCAGAAGCAGCACCACGCCCAGCGTCAGAAGCCGCATATGCGCCGCCGTCTCCTGCAACTGCGCCTTGAGATCGCCCGGGGGCAGGCCTGCGGTCAATGCGTCCATCAGTTGCGGGCCCAGGAACTCGACCGCGAGATAGAGCCAGCCGATCAGCAGCCCGCCCAGCACCGCGCCCCAGTTGTTGCCCGAGCCGCCGACGATCACCATCACCCAGATCAGGAAGGTGAAGCGCAGCGGCACATAGCTGGACGGGGTAAGCTGGCCTTCCATCGAGGTCAGCATCGCCCCGGCCAGGCCGACCACGGCGGCGCCGATGATGAAGATCTGCAGATGGCGGAACTTCACATCCTTGCCCATCGCCTCGGCCGAAACCTCATTGTCGCGGATGGCGCGGACCATGCGGCCCCAGGGCGAATTCAGTGCTCGTTCGGTCAGCCAGATCAGCAGGACCAGAAGCCCGCCGAACAGCGCCGCATAAAGCAGTTTGACGAAGATGGTCGAGGTGGCGACCGGATCGAGGCCCAGGCCGTTCACCAGATCCAGATAGGCCGGATTGGCCTGAAGATCGACTTCCATCGGCACCGGCCAGGGCCGGGGCAGGTTGACCAGGTTCTTCACCCCGCGATCAAGCCAGTCCTCGTTCTTCATCACAGCGACCACGATCTCGGCGATGCCAAGGGTCGCGATGGCCAGGTAATCCTCGCGCAGGCCCAGGGCGATCTTGCCGATCGCCCAGGCGGCGGCGGCGGCCAGAAGCGCGCCCACCGGCCAGGCCCAGAGCGAGGGCAGGCCAAGCCCGCCGATATTGCCGGCCTGGGTCGGGTTGAAGGCCTCGACCGCCAGAACGGCAGGGTCCAGGATTTCGCGATAGATGAAGAAGGCCAGGATCAGGAAGGCGGTCAGCGCCAGCGCGCGCAGGCGCGGACGCGGCAGCGCGCGATAGAGCCGCCCGGCGAGGAAGATGGCGAAACCGGCGAAGACCAGCGCCGACAGGATGCGCGGCGCGCCAGACTGAAACCCGCCCTCCCAGGCCTGCGGCACCGGCGCGCCGGAAACCAGCACCACCGCCAGCCCGCCCAGCGCGACCGATCCCATGATCCCGGTCGAGAACAGGCCCGCATAGCCCCATTGGATGTTCACCCCGATCGCCATGATCGCCGAGAGAAGGGCAAGGTTCAGGATGTTGAGCGACAGGTTCCAGCTCTGGAACACGCCCGTCAGCAGGAACAGGACGGCGACGCCCGCGAACATCAGCAGGTTGCGGCGGGTGCGGCTGGCGGGATCGACGGGGAGGGAACGGGTCATGTCACTTGCCTCCGAACAGGCCGTTCGGGCGGAACAGCAGAACGATGATCAGGATGACGAAGCTGACCGCCACCTTGTAGTCGGTCGACAGCGCCTGATACAGCCCGTCGCCCAGCCAGTCGGGCGGCACCAGATAGGACAGGATCTTGCGCCAGGCATTGGTCACCAGAAGTTCCGAGAAGGCGACGATGAAGCCCCCCGCGATGGCGCCGAGGGGCGAGCCGAGGCCACCCACGATGGCGGCGGCGAACATCGGCATCAGAAGGCCGAAATAGACGAAGACGCGATAGCTCTTGTCCAGGCCGTAAAGCGTGCCCGCGATGCAGGCCAGCGTGCCGGCGATGATCCAGGTCACCATCACCACCCGGTCGGGGTTGATGCCGGAGAGAAGCGCCAGATCCTCGTTGTCGGCGAAAGCGCGCATCGACTTGCCGGTGCGGGTCTTTTGCAGGAACCAGAACAGGAAAGCGACGCAGATCACCGCCACCACGACCGAGACGACGGCGGTGGTCTTGATCGCCAGGGGCTCGGCCAGGCCGGTCCAGGCCTTGAAGTCCTGCGGGGTCAGCGCCATGCGCGCGCCATCGACGAAATTCTTCTCGGAGGTGCCGATGATCATCCGCACCAGCCCGTTCATCACGAACATCACCCCGGTCGAGACGATAACCAGAATGATCGGCTTGGCCTTCTGCTTGCGATAGAAGCGATAGACCACGCGGTCGGTGGCCAGCAGCATGGCGATGGTGATCAGGATGCCGAAGGGCAGGGCCAGAAGCGCCGTGGGCAGCGGTCCGGCGGTGATGCCAAGGGACTGGAACCACCAGGTGAAGAGGATCACGAAGGCGGTGCCAAAGGCCATGGTATCGCCATGGGCGAAATTGGAAAAGCGCAGGACGCCGAAGATCAGCGTGATCCCCAGCGCCCCCAGCGCAAGCTGGCTGCCATAGGCAAGACCGGGCACCAGGATGAAATTGGCGAAAGCCGTCAGGGCGTTCAGAAGATCCATCAGCCCGCCTCCGCCGTGCATTTGCCCTGGGCGGCGGTGCCGATCAGCCCGCCGGACGTGTGCTCGTTCGACACCGCCGCCAGCGCGCCATCGGCGGCAAGGGTCAGGATGCCGATGCCGGTCTCGCCGGTCCGCAACAGGAAGCTGCGCCCCAGCGCCGTCTGGTCAAGAAAGGTCAGGTCGATCCCCTCGGCTGTGGTGGTCATGCGCGCACTTGTGCCGTCTTCGGCGATGATCAGCCGGAAGGGCGGGTTTTCGGTGCCGGCCTCGGCGCTGCATGTGGCACTTTCGGTGTTGCACAGGGTAGCCAGCGTGCAATCAAAGCTTTCGGCCAGCGCCGGGGCGGCTGTCAGGCAGGCCGCCAGCGCGGCAAGCGGGGCAGGGCTGGATGTCATCTCATCCCCCCAGGAAGGAGCGGCGGACCTCGGGGTCGGCCAAAAGCGCCTTGCCCGTATCCGTGTGGCGGTTCGCACCCTGCACCAGCACATAGCCCTTATGCGCGATCTCCAGCGCCTGACGGGCATTCTGCTCCACCATCAGGATGGAAATCCCGGTGCGGGCGATCTCGATGATGCGGTCGAACAATTCGTCCATCACGATGGGCGAGACGCCCGCCGTCGGCTCGTCCAGCATCAGAAGTCGCGGCCGTGTCATCAGGGCGCGGCCGACCGCGACCTGCTGGCGCTGGCCGCCCGACAATTCGCCCGCCTTCTGGTGGCGCTTTTGCTTGAGGATCGGGAACAGGTCGTAAACCTGCGCCATCGTGTCAGGGATGCTGTCATCGGTGCGGATGAAAGCCCCCATCTCAAGGTTTTCCTCGACCGTCATGGTGGTGAAGATGTTCGAGGTCTGCGGCACGAAGCCCATGCCCTTGCGCACCCGCGCCTGCGGGGTCAGTTGGGTGATGTCCTCGCCCGCCAGCCGCACATGACCCTGGCGCAGCTTGAGCATCCCGAAGACCGCCTTCATTGCGGTCGATTTCCCCGCGCCGTTCGGGCCGACGATCACCGCGATCTCGCCCGGGTCCACCGCCAGAGTGCAGGAATGCAGGATATCGACCGCGCCATAGCCGCCGGTCATCGCCTCGCCGATCAGGAAGGGTTCAGCCATGGCTGTGCTCCTCCATGACCTTGTTTTTCAATCCGGTGCCCAGATAGGCCTCGATCACCCGCTCGTCATTCTTGACCTGATCGACCGTGCCTTCGGCCAGGACCTTGCCCTCGGCCATGACGATCACCGGATCGCAGAAGCGGCCGATGAAATCCATGTCATGCTCGATGACGCAGAAGGTATAGCCGCGTTCCTTGTTCAGCCGCACGATTGCCTCGCCGATCGTGTTCAGAAGCGTGCGGTTCACCCCGGCACCGACCTCGTCCAGAAAGACGATCTTGGCATCGACCATCATGGTCCGGCCCAGTTCCAGAAGCTTCTTCTGCCCGCCCGAGATATTCGCGGCCTTCTCATCGGCCAGATGGCTGATGGTCAGGAAATCCAGCACCTCATCGGCCTTGGCGCGCACCCGCGCCTCTTCCTCGGCCACGGCACCGCGACGGAACAGCGCGTTCCACAGCTTCTCGCCAGACTGGTCGCCCGGAACCATCATCAGATTCTCGCGCACCGTCATCGAGCCGAATTCATGCGCGATCTGGAAGGTGCGCAGCAGGCCCTTGGCGAACAGTTCATGCGGCGGCAGGCCGGTGATGTCCTCCTCGCCCATGAAGACGCGGCCCGATGTGGGCGGAAGCCGACCGGCGATGACATTGAAAAGCGTGGTCTTGCCCGCACCGTTCGGTCCGATCAACCCGGTGATCGTGCCCTTGCGGATTTCCAGGCTGGCGCCGTCAACGGCTCTAAAGCCGCCGAAATGGCGGTGCAGGTTTTCAACCCTGATCATGGCGTCCCCGAATGCCGTTGCCGGTTCTTTTGACCGACGGCTTATTTTTGCATCCGGCCCGGGTCAAGCCCGGGCCGGAAGTTTCATCCCGTATGGGACCGGCTCAGTGATACTTCACCGTCTCGACCTTGCCGTCCTTGATCACGATTTCGCGGTAGCGGCCCGCGGCTTCGCCCGGCTCGACCATTTCGACGCCGGTTGCGCCCTGATAGTCGATGTCCTTGCCTTCCGCGATCAGTTGCAGCGCCTTGCCCAGCTCGCCGGGATTGATCTTCTCGCCCGGCGCATTGGCAACTTCCATCACCTTGTCCTTGTAGACCTTGGGATCGGTCGACCCCGCCGCCTGCATGGCCAGGATGAACAGCGCCGCCGCGTCGTAGGATTCCGACGCATAGGCCGAGGTGCTGTCGAAGGGCGTCGGCAGGGCTGCCGCGATGTCCTTGAGGATCACGTTGCCTTCGGCATCCGAAGCCGCGATGTCGCCGAACGAGCCGTCCAGCGCCGGGCCGATGGCCTGGGGCAGCGAGTCGCCGATCATGCCGCCGGGCAGGTAGAAGGTCGAGAAGGCGCCGGTATCCAGCGCGGCCTGGATGATGCCCTTGCCGCCCTGATCCAGATAGCCCGCAACGACCAGCACATCGCCGCCGGCCGAGGCCAGGGCCGCGACTTCGGCCGCATAGTCGGCCTTGCCGTCTTCATGGCTTACATTGATGGTGACGTTGCCACCCTTTTCCTTGAAGAACTTCTCGATGAACTCGGATTCACCCTTGCCGAAATCGTTGTTCGTATAGGTGATCGCGACCGACTTGACGCCCTTCTCGACCAGGATGTTGGCGGCGACTTCGCCTTCGCGCGCATCCGAGGGCGCGGTGCGGAAGAAGAGGCCATTGTCCTCGTCCTGGGTCAGCGCGGGCGAGGTGGCCGAGGGCGAGATCATCACCATGCCATTGGGCATCGCCACGTTGGTCAGCACGGCGCGCGTCACGCCCGAGCAGTCGCCGCCGATGATGCCATGAACGGCATCCGAGGTGATCAGACGCTCGGCGGCTGCGGTCGCAGCGGCAGCGTCGCCGCAGGTCGAGTCAGCCCGGACCGGCACGAAGTTCCAGCCATTCGCCACCGCGCCCGACGCATTGGCCTCGGTCATCGCCAGTTCGGCAGCGGCGGCCATGTTCGGCGTCAGCGATTCGATCGGGCCGGTGAAGCCGATCAGGATGCCAAGTTTCACGTCTTCGGCCTGGGCAGCGCCCGCCAGAAGTGCGCAGGCCGAAGTGGCCAGCAGCAGTTTTTTCATTGTCTGTCTCCCTGTTTGGATCGCGATCCTGCAATGAGCCTAGAGGGGCGCATTTGAAAAGAAAAGCGCCTTCGACGCGGGCTTCGGCGGGGCAAAGCCGGGCATGGTGCCGGTCACAAGCCCGTCAGATGCGCCATTCCGCCTTGGCAGCGCGCCTGCGGCGACCAATCCTGCCGGGATCACAACCGGAAGGATCTTCCCATGCGGCTTGCTCCGGCACTTGCGCTTGTCCTCACCCCCTCTGGCCTGATCTGGCCCTTGATGGCCAATGCCGGGACGCTTGAGACTTCGGCCGGGCCGATGCAGGTGGCGGCAGTGCTGAAAGGGCTGGAGGAACCCTGGGGCCTGGCCTTCCTGCCCGATGGCCGTTTCCTGGTGACCGAGCGGGACGGGCGGCTGTTGCTGGCCGACGGATCGGGGGCGGCCCCGATCTCGGGCCTGCCCGAGGTCTATGCCGAAGGGCAGGGCGGGCTTCTCGATGTGATGGTCCCGGCCGATTTCGAAACCTCGCGCCGGGTCTGGCTGACCTGGGCCGCGCCGGTCGAGGGGGGGGCCGCAACCGCAGCCGGTTTCGGCACACTCTCCGCTGATGGCACGGCACTGGAAGGCCTCACGCCGGTCTTTCTGACCGAGGCGGCCGAGGGCGGGCGACATTTCGGCTCGCGCCTGGTCGAGACCGCGCAGGGCCAGGTCTTCGTCACCACCGGCGACCGCGGCACGGGACCCGAGGGGCTGGCGGCGCAGGACCCCGGCAATGCCATCGGCAAGGTTGTGCTGCTCAACGCAGATGGCACGCCGGGCGTTGCCGTTCCGGGTTGGCGGCCCGGCATCTGGTCGATCGGCCATCGCAACATCCAGGGCGCGGCGCTGGACCTGTCGGGGCGGCTGCTGACCGTGGAACATGGCGCGCAGGGCGGGGACGAGGTGAACGCCCCCGAACAGGGCCGCAACTATGGCTGGCCTGTCATCACCTACGGGGTGAATTACGGCGGCAGTGCCATCGGCGAGGGCCATGCGAAAGAGGGCCTGGAACAGCCATTGCATTACTGGGACCCCTCGATCGCGCCTTCGGGTCTGATGGTCTATTCCGGTGCATTGGTCCCCGGCTGGAAGGGCGATGTCTTCACCGGCTCGCTGAACAGCGATTTCCTGTCACGTCTAGACCCAGACACGGCAGCCGAGACCGGTTATGCCGAGGAACGCCTGGATGCGCCCGAGACGGGGCGGGTGCGCGATGTGGCCGAGGCCCCGGACGGGGCGATCTGGTTCCTGTCGGTGACGGCGGGGGCGGTGTTCCGGCTTGCCCCGGCTGACGGCTGAGACGCGCCGGACCGGCTTGCTCACGCTCCGTTCACGGCTTCGCGGGTGCCACAAGATGTGGTAGTCTGTTTCCACCTTTCCAGAAGGGGTAGGAGACAGACATGAATTTCATGCAGGCCGTCAAGCACGTCTACGGAAATTACGTCAACTTCCGCGACCGTGCACCGCGTTCGGAATATTGGTGGTTTGTGCTGTTCAATTTTATCGCCTCGATCCTGATCGGCTTTGTCGAGCTGAAACTGGGTCTTGGAACGGGAATGATGGCGATGGGCGAAGGCGCCATGACCGCCAATTTCTCGGGTGGTCCGCTGAGCATCCTCTGGATGCTGATCAACATCCTGCCGGGCATCGGGGTCGGCGTTCGCCGTCTGCACGATACCGACCGCTCGGGCTGGTGGCTGCTGATCGCGCTGATTCCGCTGGTGGGCGCGATCATTCTTCTGGTCTTCATGTGCCAGAAGGGCACGACCGGCGACAACCGCTTCGGTCCCGACCCATTGGCGTAAGGCCGGCGGGCGCGCGGTCTTTGGCGGTCGCGCGCCCCGTCAGATCGACAGGCGGACCGGGATCGCCCCGGGAATGCCCTGCGTCCCGCGCTCGCGATAGGGTGTGGTGTTGTAGTGGCTGCGGTAGCATTTCGAGAAATGCGACGGGCTTGCAAAGCCGCAGGCCAGCGCCACGTTGATCACGCTCATATCGGTCTGCATCAGCAGGTTGCGCGCCTTCTGCAGCCGCAGTTCCATGTAATAGCGCTTGGGGCTGCGGTTCAGATAGCGCCGGAACAGCCGTTCCAGCTGCCGGGTCGACATGCCGACCTCTTCGGCCAGATCTGCGGGCGACATCGGATCTTCGATATTGCCTTCCATCATCTGGATGACCTGGCTCAGTTTCGGATGCCGCACCCCGATCCGGGTCGGGATCGACAGACGCTGGGTGTCCTGGTCGGTACGGATCGAGGAATAGATCAACTGGTCGGCGACGGTGTTCGCGACATCCTCGCCATGATCCGCCGCGATCACCTTGAGCATCAGATCCAGCGACGAGGTGCCCCCGGCGGTGGACCAGCGGTTGCCGTCCATCACGAAAACCGATTTCGTCAGGCGCACTTCCTCGAATTCCTCAAGGAACCCATCCTGGTTCTCCCAGTGGATCGTCGCCTTCTTGCCATCCAGCAGCCCCGCCCGCGCAAGCGTATAGGCGCCGGTGCACAGGCCGCCCACGGTGACACCGCGCCGCGCCTCGCGCCGCAGCCAGTTCAGCACGCCCCGCGTCGTCGCGCGCTGCACGTCGATGCCACCGCAGACCAGCAGCACGTCATCGCGCTCGATCTCCTCAAGCCCGATGTCCAGCTTGAAGGAGGTGCCGTTGGAACAGGTCGCCGTCTCGCCGCCTTCGCCCGCCAGCGCCCAGACATAGGCTTTCCGTCCGATCACCCGGTTGGCGATGCGCAAAGGCTCGATGGCGCTGGCGAAAGCCAGCATGGTGAAATGGTCAAGCAGCAGGAAGACAAAGCGGCGCTGCGCCTGTTGGGGCGTGGCATGGCTGGCCTTGCGCTCGGGGCTGGGCATGTTTTGCGACCTGTCTTGTCGTTTGGCGGCATCGAACGCCAAAATCCCGTCCCCCGCAAGGGGCGAAAGCGTCATCTAACTGTCGGCTTTGATCACCTTCTGTTGCAAGCCTGTTGCTCTTTCGGGCAAAGCCCTTTGCATCCGGCCGCCGGGACCTGTATAGGGCGGCTTTGTTACCGCAAACGATCCCGAATTGCCGCTGTGGGAGGCTGCCATGACCAAGGGCTGGACCAAGACCGACTGGCGCGCGAAACCGCGCATCCAGATGCCCGACTATCCCGATGCCGGCGCGCTGGCGCAGGTTGAGGCGCAGCTCTCGAAATATCCGCCGCTGGTCTTTGCCGGCGAGGCGCGCAAGCTGAAGAAGCAACTGGCGCTCGCGGCCGAGGGCAAGGCCTTCCTGTTGCAGGGCGGCGATTGCGCCGAAAGCTTCGCCGAATTCTCGGCCGACAATATCCGCGACACCTTCCGCGTCATGTTGCAGATGGCGGTCGTCTTGACCTTCGCCGCCAAGGTGCCGGTCATCAAGGTCGGCCGCATGGCCGGGCAATTCGCCAAGCCGCGCTCCGCCCCGACCGAGATGGTGGGTGGCGTCGAGCTGGCCTCGTACAAGGGCGATATCATCAACGGTTTCGAAGCCACCCGCGAAGCGCGCACCCCCGATCCGGCGCGGATGCTGCAAGCCTATACGCAGGCCGCCGCCAGCCTGAACCTGCTGCGCGCCTTCTCGACCGGCGGATTCGCAGATATCCACCGCGTCCATGCCTGGACGCTGGGCTTTGCCGAACATGACAAGGCCGAACGCTATCGCGAGCTGTCGAACCGCATTTCCGATGCGCTTGATTTCATGAATGCGGCCGGCGTGTCTTCGGTCACGGCCCCGGAACTGGCCAGCGTGGATTTCTACACCAGCCATGAGGCGCTGCTGCTGGAATATGAAGAGGCGCTGTGCCGGATCGACTCAATCACCGGGCAGCCCGTCGCAGGCTCGGGCCACATGATCTGGATCGGCGACCGCACCCGTCAGCCCGACGGCGCCCATGTCGAATTCTGCCGGGGCGTGTTGAACCCGATCGGCCTGAAATGCGGCCCGACGACCACGGCCGAGGATCTGAAAGTCCTGATGGCCAAGCTGAACCCGGAAAACGAACCGGGCCGCCTGACCCTGATCGCGCGTTTCGGCGCGGGCAAGGTCGGCGACCACCTGCCGCGCCTGATCAAGACGGTGCAGGAAGAGGGCGCCAAGGTCGTTTGGTCCTGCGACCCGATGCATGGCAACACGATCAAATCCTCGACCGGCTACAAGACCCGGCCTTTCGATTCCGTCCTGCGCGAAGTGCGCGAGTTCTTTGCCGTGCATCAGGCCGAAGGCACAGTGCCCGCGGGCGTGCATTTCGAAATGACTGGCAAGGATGTGACCGAATGCACCGGGGGCCTGCGTGCCGTGACCGATGAGGATCTGTCCGACCGCTACCATACCGCCTGCGACCCGCGCCTGAACGCCTCGCAATCGCTGGAACTGGCCTTCCTGGTGGCCGAAGAACTGACCCGCCAGCGCAACGGCGCGCGCCGCGTCGCTCTCTAAGCGGGTCGCTGGAAGCAATCAACGCCGCCGCTGCCCAACCGGGCCGCGGCGGCGTCTTTCATTCGGGCGGCGGTTGCGGGGCCTCGCCGGGCAGATCAGTCGACGGAATGGACCAGCCGCAGATGGGGGCGGCCCTTGACGGGGCGCGGCGCGAGCGGGGCAGGGTCCTCGGCAAAGGCCGGGGCAGGCGGATGGGCTGGGTCAGGGGCCTCGGCCCCGGTCCCCGGCAGGACCAGCCGCTCTTCGATCACCCGCGCGATGTCGAACCGGCGCGGCGCGCGGCCGATCTGGCCCTCGGTCTTCAGCACGCCCAGCACCAGATCGCAATTCTGCCCGGTCGAGGTCAGCGGCAGCAACAGAAGCCGCCCTTCCAGCGCGGGCCGTCCGATGGTGCGCTCGGCCTCAAGATGGAACTCCGCCGCCACGGGCAGGGCGAAGACCCGCTCGATCACCTGGGCCAGCCGCAGCCGCGCTTCCGGCAGAAAGATGGTCGACAGGGGCAGGCCCTTCATGTCCAGCCCGGCCAGATCGGTCAGCCCCATCCCGGCGATGCGCAGCCGGATCAGGCCGGTGCCGATCTTTTCGGCCACGAAGACATGGTCCAGAGCCGCCGCAAGCCCGCGCGGATCGACCGCGCTGCGCGGCGGGATCGCGCCATGCTCGGCCCGCAGCCCTTCCCAGTAGCCGCGCACCAGCTGCAACTCGCGAAAGGCTGCCGCCGTCGTCCCATTCCCCCGGCCCTTGCCGCCCAGAAATGTCAAAACCATCGCTGTCTCTCCCAGGCCGATGCCGCCGTTCACACCCCGGCCGTTGTTGCCGCGCCTGTCCTGCTCTGCTAGGTCCGCTGCTGACCCGCACAGGGCCCGTCGCGGATGCGTGGCGGAATTAAGGCGCTGGCAACCTTGATTGCCATGAAATGAACATAATCGGGATCGCTCGGATTCGGGTGAAAATCTCGACAAATGGTAAATTCCCGCAGCGGGTGAAATTGGGAGAAGAACCGATGACAATCTCGATGACGGGTTTCGCGGCACGCCGCAATTCCGCAGCCATGCATGGCTGGCTTTGGGACATCCGCTCGGTCAATGGCAAGGGGCTGGAGCTGCGCCTGCGCGTGCCCGACTGGATCGACGGGCTTGAGGCAGCTCTGCGGGCCGAGCTGCAAAAGGCGCTGGGGCGCGGCAATGTCAGCCTGTCGCTGAAAGTCGCGCGCGAAGGGGCACCGGCCGAAGGCGCGCGGGTCAATCCCGGCGTGCTGGGAGGGGTACTGCAGGCCCTGGCCCAGGTGGAAGAGGCGGCGATGGCGGCGGGTGTCACACTTGCGCAGCCCACATCCGCCGATGTCCTGGCGATGCGCGGCGTGCTGGAACAATCGGCGGCCGAGGAAGACACCGGGCCGCTGCGCACGGCCATCCTGGCCGATCTTCCGGCCCTTCTGGACGAATTCCACGCCATGCGCGCCGCCGAGGGCAGGGCCCTTCAAGCCGTCATCGGCGCACAGATTGACAATATCGCGGCGCTCGCCGGTGATGCCCGCAAACAGGCCGAGGCCCGGCGCGACAAGGCGGCGCAGGGCCTGCGCGACGGCATGGCCCGGCTGCTGGCCAATGGCGAAGGCTTTGACGAGACGCGCGTCGCGCAGGAACTGGCGCTGATGGCGGTCAAGTCCGACGTGACCGAGGAGCTGGACCGGCTCGAGGCCCATGTCGCCGCCGCCCGTGCCCTTCTGGCCGACAGTGCGCCCGTCGGCCGCAAGTTCGATTTCCTGATGCAGGAATTCCTGCGCGAGGCGAACACGCTTCTGTCCAAGGCGGGCGATCTGGATCTGACCCGGATCGGGCTTGACCTCAAAACCGTGATCGACCAGATGCGCGAGCAGGTGCAGAACGTGGAATGACCATGCCGGATATGCCCAGACGCGGCCTTCTTCTCATCCTCTCCTCGCCCTCGGGTGCGGGCAAATCGACCATGGCGCGGCGGCTGATGGACTGGGACCCCACCATCCGCTTCTCGGTTTCCGCCACCACGCGCAGGCCGCGCCCCGGCGAGGAGCATGGCGTGCATTACTGGTTCCACGACCATGACGGCTTTCGCGGGCTGATCGAGGCCGGCGGGATGCTGGAACATGCCGAGGTCTTCGGCAATTTCTACGGCAGCCCGCGCGCGCCGGTCGAACAGGCCATGGCCGAGGGGCGCGACACGCTGTTCGACATCGACTGGCAGGGCGGCCAGCAGATCAAGCAGGCGATGCGCGACGATGTGGTCTCGGTCTTCATCCTTCCGCCCTCGATCGCCGAACTGGAACGGCGGCTGCGGGGCAGGGGGCAGGACAGCGACGAGGTGATTGCCGGGCGCATGGCGAAAAGCCGTGACGAGATCAGCCATTGGCTGGAATATGACTATGTGCTGGTGAACCATGAGGTCGAGGCGACTTTCGCCGACCTTCAGGCCATCGTCACTGCCGAGAGGTTGAAGCGCAACCGCCAGCCCGGCCTGACGGGTTTTGTCCGCGGATTGAATACGGAGTTCGAAACCAGATGATCTATGCGCTTGACGGCATATCTCCTGACGTCGATCCCGACGCCTGGGTCGCGCCCGGCGCGCATGTGATGGGCCGGGTGCGGCTGGCGGCGGGCGTGGGCATCTGGTTCGGCGCGGCGCTGCGCGGCGACAATGAATGGATCGAGGTGGGCGAGGCCACGAACATCCAGGAAAACTGCGTCCTTCACACCGACATGGGCAATCCGCTGGTGATCGGCGCGAATTGCACCATCGGCCACAAGGCCATGCTGCATGGCTGCACCATCGGCGCGGGCAGCCTGATCGGCATGGGTGCGACCGTGCTGAACGGCGCCAAGATCGGCAAGGGCTGCCTGATCGGCGCCTGTGCCCTGATCACCGAAGGCAAGGAAATTCCCGATGGCAGCCTGGTCATGGGCAGCCCGGGCAAGGTGGTGCGGGAGCTGGATGACGCGGCCCGGGCCAGATTGCTGAAATCGGCCGAAGGCTACCGCGCCAATGCGGCGCGATTCCGGGCCGGGTTGAAGGCGCTTTAGCGCGCAAGTCGCTTCGAAGGGATTTGCCCGTTACAGCCTGACCCGCGCGCCGCCCGCCCTGGCGCTTTCGGCAATCGCATGGATCACCCGCTCGATCTTCAGCGCCTCCGAGAAATCCATATCCGCCGTTCCGCCCGCAATCGCCCGCATGAGCACGGCGCATTCGATCACCTTCAACTCGTTGAAGCCAAGCTGATGTCCCGGTGCCGGGCAGAAGGCGCCATAGGGCGGATGGGACGGGCCGGTCAGGATGGTCTTGAAGCCCTGAAGCGCCTTGTCGCCCTCATTCACATAAAGCTGCAACTCGTTCATCCGCTCCTGGTCATAGACAACCATGCCCCTGGTGCCATGCACCTCGAAGCCCAGCCGCGACTTGCGCCCCCAGGCCGAGCGCGAAATCACCATGCTGCCCTGCACCCCGCCCGCGAAGCGCAGGATCACGCTGGCCGCATCCTCGTTCTCCACCGCCGCGCGGCCCGCGCCGCCGGGCAGGGGGCGGGTCTCATGGATGGTCTGCATCTCGGCGATCAGGCTTTCCACCTCGCCCACCAGACCGCGCGCCAGGCTGACCAAGTGCGAACCGATATCGCCAAGCGCCCCCAGGCCCGCATCGGCCAGTTTCGCCCGCCAGCTCCATTCCAGATCGGGGTCGGCCTGGTAATCCTCATCCACCCAGCCGCGGAACTGCACAACGCGCCCGATCGCGCCTTCGCGGATCAGCTTTTGCGCATGGGTATAGGCGGGGTTGCGCAGGTAATTGTAGCCGACCATCGTGACCTTGCCCGCCGCCCTGGCCGCCGCCACCATTTCCTCGGCCTGGGCCAGGGTCAGCGCCATCGGCTTTTCGCACCAGACATGCTTGCCGTTGCGCAAGGCCTCCAGCGCCATCTCATGGTGCAGGCCGTTCGGCGTGGTGATCGAGACGACATCCACCGCAGCATCGGCGCAA
>Ga0209571_1000918_pt1 | contig 19372 bp, 18 predicted proteins | sample EBPBio102011_DNA_FD_185866 | JGI IMG/M metagenome (GOLD analysis project Ga0209571, IMG submission 185866) | Wastewater treatment Type I Accumulibacter community from EBPR Bioreactor in Madison, WI, USA - Reactor 1_1/10/2011_ DNA (SPAdes)... | ecosystem: Engineered > Bioreactor > EBPR >... | reverse complement strand
CTTGCAGCTGTCTTCTTCGGTGCCGCGGCGGCTTCGCCGTCGGTGGCATCGCCTGCGGCGTCTGCTACGGGTGCTTCAGCTGCCGGAGCCTCGGTAGCTGCTTCCGAGCTCTCGATGGCGGGATCGCTGGCCTCTGCCTTCTTGCGGGCCTCGGCCGCCTTGGCCTTGACGCGCTCGAACTCGGCATCCCAGTCGGCCTGGGTCTTCGCCCACTGGTCCTTCACCTTGTCGCTCGCATCGCTGATCTGCTTGCCGATCTCGGCCCTGACCTCTTCGTCGCGCTTCTGGGCCGAGTCCAGCCAGGTCTTCGCCTGTTCCTGCAACTGGTCGCCCCTGGCGTCGAGCTCGGCCTCCCACTTGGCGACGCTCACCTCAAGGTCCCGGGCGCCGCGCGAAAGGCTTCCAAGGAGTTCGGAAAGTTTCATGGCCATGCTCCTCTGCTGTCAACGTCAAGGAGTTTCGACGGCACGCAAAGACGGTGCAACCGATTTCGACTGAACGGGGGCCGGATGAGAGGACAGCCGCTCGCAGCCGCAGGGCACCACTCACCTGCGCCCCGGCAAGGCCGCCCCCTTCGGCGATCCGCCGCCGAAAGACCGTGCCGGCACTGTTCGACGCTCTGTCGGCATATCTGATGACGAAGGGCGGCAAGTTTTGCCGGGGTAGGCACGGCGCGTGACGAGAGAAGGCCTGAGGCAAGGCCATGGGCGGGCAGTAGGCGATCGCCCCCTCGCCCTCAGCCGCCGCCGCGCCTTGGGCTTGCGCTACGGGAACCGCCCAAAATGATTGTAAAACTCCAAAATTCCTGCAAGGATCAGCGCCAAGTTGGCCAAATCGGCGCATTTCACCGCAAATCAAGGACGTTGACGGAAAGATTGTAGTATAGATACTACATATTCATCCCCGACTCGACCGTAACAGCACGGACCGTCGGGCGGGCAAAAAAGGGGTCAGGGATGGGGTATACCGATATATTCGCAGGCGCCTATGACGGCAAGACGGTCCTCTTGTCCGGGGGCACCAGCGGGATCGGGCTGGCCCTTGCCAAGGGGTTTGCCGACTGCGGCGCGACAGTCGTCGCCACGGGCAGCTCGGCCTCGCGCCTGAAGGATGCGCAGGCCCGGGCGACCGACCGGCTGTCATTCGAACTTCTGGACGTGCGCGACAAGGCTGCCGTCGAGGCGCGCATCGACCGCATGGGCAGGCTCGATGTCCTGGTGAACTGCCAGGGCGTTGCGCGGCCCGGCGACGAATGGACCGAAGAGACGTTCCTGACCGTCATGGACATCAACCTGAACAGCGCCATGCGCCTCTCGCGCGCGGCCCATCCGCTTCTGAAGGCCAGCGGCGGCAACATCGTCAACGTGGCCTCGATGCTGAGCTACCTCGCCGATGCCGCAGTGCCGTCCTACACCGCCTCGAAGACCGGCATCGTCGGCCTGACCCGCGCGCTCGCCCATCAATGGGGCCAGGACGGCATCCGCGTGAATGCTATCGCGCCCGGCTACCACAAGACCGACATGACGAAACCGCTCTGGTCGGACCCGGTCGCGGCGGCACGGATTGCCGATCGGGCGGCGGCCAAGCGGTGGGGCACGGCCGAGGATCTGGTCGGCCCGACGCTGTTTCTTGCGTCGGACGCCGCAAGCTTCGTCACCGGCGCGGTGTTGCCGGTCGACGGCGGCTACCACACCGGCTGACGGCGCCCAGACGATCCAGACGATCCGGCCGGACTGCGGGACTGGTTCAACGGCAGCGCCCAACGAGGCGCCGCCGCAAGGATAAGGCACGACCAAACCAACGGAGGAGAACACCATGAAATCACTGCTTGCCACCACCGCCGCGGTCGGGGTCATCGCCCTGACCGGCGCCCTGCCCGGCGCCCCGTCATCGGCATCTGCCGCCGACCAGATCAAGGCCTGCCTCATCACCAAGACTGACAGCAACCCCTTCTTCGCCAAGATGCGCGACGGCGCGGTGGCACGGGCGAAAGAGCTGGGCATCGACCTCAAGACCTTCGCCGGCAAGTATGACGGCGACAACGAGGCCCAGGTGTCGGCGATCGAGACCTGCATGTTCGAAGGCGTCAACGGCATCCTGATGTCGCCGAACGATAGCGCGGCGATCGTGCCGATGGTCAAGAAGGCGCGCGACGCGGGCATCCTCTTCATCACGCTCGACTCGCCCCTCGACCCGCTCGACGCCGCCGACGCGACCTTCGCCACAGACAACTTCAAGGCGGGCGACCTGATCGGCAAATGGGCCGCGGGCAAGCTTGGCGACAAGGCCGCCGACGCGCGGATCGGCTTTCTGGACCTGAACGCGAGCCAGGTCGCGGTCGACTACCTGCGCGACCAGGGCTTCATGCAGGGCTTCGGCATCGACGTGAAGGACCCCAAGGTCATCGGCGACGAGAGCGACAAGCGCATCGTCGGCCACGCCTACACCGACGGCGCCGAAGAGGGCGGCCGCAAGGCGATGGAGACGATCCTGCAGATCGACCCCAATGTGAACGTCGTCTACACGATCAACGAGCCCGCCGCAGCCGGCGCCTACGAGGCGCTGAAGGCCGTCGGCCGGGAAAAGGACGTGCTTCTGGTGTCGGTCGACGGCGGCTGCCCGGGGGTCAAGAACGTGGCTGCCGGCATCATCGGCGCGACCTCGCAGCAATATCCGATGCGCATGACCGCGCTCGGCATGGACGCGATCAAGGCCTATGTCGAAACCGGCAAGAAGCCCGAGCCGACGCCCGGCAAGGACTTCTTCGACACCGGCACCGCGCTCATCACCGACCAGCCGGTCGATGGGGTCGAGTCGCTCGACTCCAAGAAGGGCGCCGAGCTCTGCTGGGGCTGATCCCCGTCATCGGCAGGGGGCGCGCAGAGCGCCCCCTGATTTTTTTGCGATCCAGGGTCGAGGGCACATGATGGCAATTCCAGAACAGCCGGCATCGGCCGCAGGCTTTACCCATGCGGCCGCACGAACGCCCCTGCAACGCCTGCAGCACCTCCTGCACAGCAATCCCTCGCTGGTGCCGCTCTTGGTCCTGATCGCCTCGGTCATCGTCTTCGCCATCCTGGCGGGCCCGCGCTTCTTCTCGCCGCTCGCGCTGACGCTGATCCTGCAACAGGTGGCCGTCGTCGGCATCGTCGGCGCGGCGCAAAGCCTGGTCATCCTGACCGCGGGCATCGACCTGTCGGTCGGCGCGATCATGGTCGTCTGCTCGGTCATCATGGGCCAGTTCACCTTCCGCTACGGGCTGCCGCCCGGCCTGTCGATCCTTTGCGGCCTGGCCGCAGGGACCTTTTTCGGCTTCCTGAACGGCGTCATGGTCGCGCGGCTGCGCCTGCCACCTTTCATCGTGACACTGGGCATGTGGCAGATCCTCTTGGCCGCGAACTTCCTCTATTCGAGGAACGAGACGATCCGCTCGCAGGACATCGAGGCGCAGGCGCCCATCCTTCAGCTTTTCGCCGCCAAGATCACCCTGGCCGGGGCGGACTTCACGCTGGGCACCCTGTTCATGATCGCGCTCATGCTCTTGCTGGCCTTCGTCCTCAGGCACACGGCCTGGGGGCGGCATGTCTATGCCGTGGGCGATGACCCGCAGGCGGCAGAGCTTTCAGGTATCAACGTCAAGGCGACGCTGATCTCGGTCTACATGATCGCCGGGTTCATCTGTGCCATGGCCGGCTGGGTCCTGATCGGGCGCATCGGCTCCGTCTCGCCGAATTCGGGCCAGCAGGCCAACATCGAAAGCATCACCGCCGTGGTGATCGGGGGCATCTCGCTCTTCGGCGGGCGCGGCTCGATCCTTGGCACGCTCTTCGGGGCGCTGATCGTCGGCGTCTTCACGCTCGGCCTCCGGCTTCTCGGGGCGGATGCGCAATGGACCTATCTCTTGATCGGCGCGCTCATCATCGGCGCCGTGGCGGTCGACCAGTGGATCAGAAGGGTCACAGCATGACAAAGCCCATCCTTCAGGCACGCGGCCTTGTGAAGCGCTACGGCAACGTGGTGGCCATGGACGGCGCGGATTTCGACCTTTACCCCGGCGAGATCCTGGCCGTCATCGGCGACAATGGCGCGGGGAAATCCTCGCTCATCAAGGCGCTCTCGGGCGCCATCCGGCCGGACGCGGGCGAGATCCTGTTCCAGGACCAGCCGGTCCAGTTCACCTCGACCAAGGACGCGCAAAGGGCCGGGATCGAGACGGTCTACCAGACGCTGGCCATGTCCCCGGCGCTCTCGATCGTCGACAACATGTTCATGGGCCGCGAGCTGCGCCGCGCGGGCTTCGCCGGGTCGGTCCTCAGGATGCTGGACTGGCCGCGGATGCGCGCCTTCGCGCGCGAGAAGCTGAATGAACTCGGCCTGATGACCATCCAGAACATCAACCAGCCGGTCGAGACGCTTTCGGGCGGCCAGCGGCAGGGGATCGCGGTCGCGCGGGCGGCTGCCTTCGGCTCGCAGGTCATCATCCTGGATGAACCGACGGCCGCGCTTGGCGTGAAGGAATCGCGCCGCGTGCTGGACCTGATCGGGGACCTGAAGGCCAGGGGACTGCCGATCGTCCTCATCTCGCACAACATGCCGCATGTGTTCGAAATCGCCGACCGCATCCATATCCACCGACTGGGCAAGCGGCTTTGCACGGTGACGCCGGCGAACTGCACGATGCCGGACGCCGTCGCACTGATGACGGGCGCGCTGACCCCCGAACAGCACGCCGCCGGCCGCCCCTGACAGAGAAAGGCCCGCCAGCGATGGCGGGCCTTTCGGCTTGGCGAAGGGGCCGTTCAGGCCGCCTCAAGCTCGCGAAGCGCGGCCACGACCATGTCCGGCGTCACGGCGAAGGGCTCGTTGTGGATGATCTCGCCCGGTCGGCAGGCGCGCTCGGCCACACGGCGGAGCTTTTCGTCGGTCACCTCCACGATCCCGATGTCCGCGAGCCGGACCGGCAGCCGGACCGAGGCACAGAAGGCGCGGATGCGGGCGAATTCGTCCCGCTCGCCATTCAGAAGGAGCCCGGCTAGAACCCCGATCGCCACCTTCTCGCCGTGAAGGTGATGGTGCACCTCATCAAGCTCGGTCAGACCATGGTGGATCGCATGGGCCGCGGCCACGCCACCCGATTCAAAGCCCAGCCCCGACATCAGGATGTTGGCCTCGACCACGCGCTCAAGGGCCGGTCCGGGCGACCTGGCATCGCACTCGGCCAGCGCCGCCGGCCCGTGGGCCAGGATCGTCTCGCGGCATTCCCGCGCCACGGCATAGGCAAGCGGCAGGCCCGGAAGGCCAAGGCAGTTCTTCGCCCCCGCCCTCTCGCACGAATGCGCCTCGTACCAGGTCGCGAGCGCGTCCCCGATCCCGGCCGCGAGGAAGCGCGCCGGCGCGGCGGCGATGACGTCGGTATCGGCCAGCACAAGGTCGGGGTTCCGGGGCAGGAACAGGTCATAGGCCACCGTCCCGTCCGGGTTGTAGACGACCGCAAGCGCCGAACAGGGCGCGTCCGAAGCCGCGATGGTCGGCACGATGACGACCGGCAGGCCCAGCCGGTGCGACACGGCCTTGGCGGTATCGAGCGCCTTGCCGCCGCCGATGCCGACGATGACCCCCGCCCCATGCGCGCGCGCCTGTTCCGAGCCGAGGTCGATGGCGGCCTCGCAGCACTCGCCCCCGAACCGTTCGAGCCGGACCTCGCCACGGTCGGTGAACCCGGCCAGCACCCGTTCGGACAAGGGGTCGAAAATGCCCCCGTCCAATAGGACGAAGGCGCGCGGCGCATAGGCCGCCGCCTCTTCGCCAAGCCTGTTCAGCGCCCCCGGCCCCTGGATGTAGCGCCCCGGAAAGCGGACACCTTTGATCTGACCCGTGCGCTTACCAGCAGACATAGCCGCCATCCGCCAGAACGATGGACCCGGTCATCAGGCTCGCCGCGTCGCCCGCAAGGAACAGGACGACCGAGGCGACCTCGTCCGGGCGGCCCATGCGGCCCATCGGCGTGCCGCCGATCCAGTGGCGATACATCTCGGGGTCGTCATAGACGTATTTGTTCATCTCTGTCTCGATGTAGGTCGGTGCGACCGCATTGACCCGGACGCCGCGCGACGCCCATTCGGCGGCGAGGCTGCGGGTCAGGTGGTGCACGCCCGCCTTCGAGGCGTTGTAGTTCGCCTGTTCCTGCGGGCGGTTCACGATCAGCGCCGACATGGAACCGACGTTGACGATGCTGCCCGTGCCGCGTTCCAGCATGTATTTGCCGAAGGCGCGGCAGCACCAGAAGACGCCGTTCAGGTTGACGTCGATGACCTTGGACCAAACCTCGTCCGCCATGTCTTCGGCCGGGTGGTTGGAAATCGCGATGCCGGCGTTGTTCACAAGGATGTCGAGCCCGCCCGCCTGCTCGACCTTCGCGGCCAGCGCATCGACGCCGGGACGGTCGGTCACGTCGAGCGTCGCGGCTTCGACGCTGTAGCCCTTGGCGCGAAGGCCATCGGCGGCGCCGGTTGCCGTATCTCCCATGTCCGTCAGGATCACATGCGCGCCAGCCTCGGCCAGCGCCTCGGCGATCGACAGGCCGATGCCGCGCGCCGCGCCCGTCACCAGGGCGCGCCGGCCCTTCAGGCTGAAACGTTCCATAAACATCAGGTGCTCTCCCTCAGCGGCGCAGGGCCGCAGTTCCGTATTGCAACAGCATGGCGCCGACGATGATGACGCCCATGAACACCTGCTGGTGATAGCCGGGCACGTTGGCAAGGTTCATCAGGTTGGCGATGACGCCAAGAATGAAGACGCCGATGAAGGTATTGGTGGCGCCGCCGCGCCCGCCCAGAAGGCTCGCGCCCCCGATCACGACGGCGGCGATCGCATCAAGCTCAGCTCCGACGCCGATGGTCGCCGACCCGATCCCGGTGCGGCTGGAGGAGATCACGCCCGCAAGTGCCGCCAGCGCGCCCGAGATGGCATAGACCGCCACCTCATACCGCGCGACCGAGATGCCCGAAAGGCGCACCGCCTCGGCGTTCGAGCCGATGGCCTTCACCATCCGGCCAAAGCGCGTGAAGGTCAGGACGACGCCGGCCAGGACGAAGACCGTTCCCATCAGCCAGACCGGATAGGGAACGCCCGCGAAGGACCCCGCACCGAAATAGGTGATCGCATCCCCCGCCTTGCCCATGCGGATCGGCTGCCCGTTCGACGCGATGAGCGCGGCGCCGCGGGCAATCGTCATGGCCGCAAGCGTGGTGACGAAGGAGGGAAGCTTCAGGTAGGCGATGAGGATGCCCGAACAAAGCCCTACCGCCGCACCGACCAGCATCGTCAGCGGCACGGCAAGCCCCGGCATCATCTGCTGCACCCAAAGCGCCGACAGGACGCTGCCGAAGGCCGACACCGAGCCGACCGAAAGGTCGATGCCGCGCGTCAGGATGACGAAAAGCATGCCAACAGCCATCAGGCCGGTGCCCGAGACCTGCCGCAGGACGTTCATCAGGTTCCGCTCGGTCAGGAACACGTCCGACATGCTGGAGGCGATCCCCAGAAGCACCACGAGGATGATCGCCGGCCCGAAATTCTGGATGGCGGCCTGAAGGTTGAACCGGGAATTCGGCAGGTTGGTCGGTGTGGTGGTCATGGCACCCTCAGGCGGCTTGGCCGACGCCGGGCATGGCCAGCTTCAGCAGGTTTTCCTCGGAATAGGCGTCGGGCGAAAGCTCGCCCGTGATCGCGCCCTCGCGCATGACCAGAACCCGGTCGCAGAGGCCGAAAAGCTCGTGATGTTCGGACGAGACGACCAGAACGGCGCGGCCGCGCGCGGCGAACTGCTTGATGAGCGCATAAATCTCGGACTTCGCGCCAACGTCGACCCCGCGCGTCGGTTCGTCGAAGATCATCAGGTCGACATCGACATGGAACCATTTGGCCAGCACGACCTTCTGCTGGTTCCCGCCCGACAAGGACGAAACCGGCGCATCCGGCCCGGCCGACTTGAGCCGGAGCCGCCCGCCAAGCTCGTTCACGACGGCATGTTCGGCCTTGCGCCGGATGAAGCCAAGGGGCGCCAGCAGCGGTTTCAGCCGGGCCATCGTGGTGTTGATGGCGATGGATTTGTCGAGGATCAGCCCCTGATCCTTGCGGCTTTCGGGGGCGAGGCCGATCCCAGCGCGCACCCCGTCCACGGGCGAGCGCAGCTTGAGCCGCTTGCCCTTCAGCGTCACGGTGCCGGTGTCGGCCCGGTCCGCCCCGAAGATGAGCCTGACAAGCTCGGTCCGGCCGGCGCCGACAAGGCCGCCAAGGCCGACGATCTCGCCCGCCCGGACCGACAGGCTCGCGTCGCGCACCGCCTGGCCGCGCCCGAGCCCTTCGACCCGCAGCACCTCGTCGCCGGGCGTGCGGGGAACATCCTCGCCAAAAAGTGCCGACAGGGGGCGGCCGACCATCAGGCGGATCAGGTCGTCGATCGTCACACCCTCACGCGCGACGGTCGCGACGCTTTGCCCGTCCTTCAGGATCGTCATGCGGTCGGCGATGCGCAAGACCTCGTCCAGGCGATGCGAGATGTAGATGATCGCGACGCCCTTCTGGCGCAGCGCGTCGATGATCGACAAAAGCCGCTCGGCATCCTGCACGGAAAGGACGGCGGTCGGCTCGTCGAAGACCATGACGCGGGCATTCTGCGACAGGGCCTTGGCGATCTCGACCACCTGCTGATGGGCGACCGACAGGCTGCCGACCAGCGCGTCGGGGCGGATGGCAAAGCCGAGTTCGGCGATCAGTTCGGCCGCGCGCGCATAAAGGCCGCGCCAGCCGATCAGCCCCGGAAGCTCGCCCAGGAAGATGTTTTCGGCCACGGTCAGATCGCCCGCGAGCGCCATTTCCTGGTGGATGACGGTGATCCCCCGGTTCTTGGCGTCATGCGGGCCGCTCAGCTCGGTCAGGGTGCCATCAAGGACGATCTCGCCCTCGGTCGGGCGATATTCGCCGCCCAGAACCCGCATCAGGGTCGACTTCCCGGCGCCGTTCTCGCCCAGAAGCGCATGAACCTCGCCCGGACGCAGATCGAAGTCGACGCCACGCAAGGCATGGACGCCGCCAAAGGATTTGCGGATCCCGGTCAACTTGACGATCTCGGTCATGCTCCCCCCCGGGTCAGACTATGGCCGGGGGCGACCCCCCGGCCATGGCTCTCATCAGAACACGGCGTCAGCCTTGTAGTACTGATCGACGTTCTCTTTGGTGATCACCGCCGGGTCGGTATAGGTGACCTTCGAAATGTCCGCCGGCAACGTGCCGTCGATCGCCGCCTTGGCGATGTCGACACCCTTGGCCGCGACGATGGCGGGGTTGTTCAGCCCGGTCGCACCGTAAGAGCCTTCCTTGATAAGCTCGAGCGCCTCTTTCTGCCCGTCGGCGGCGGCGACAAGAAGCACGTCCTTGTCCTTGCCCGCCGCAATCAGCGCATTGCGCGCGCCAAGCAGCATCGAGTCGTTTTCGCCCAGCACGACGTTGACGTCGGGGTTCGCCGTCAGGATGTCTTCCATCGCCTTCAGGCCGCCTTCATTGCCCCAAAGACCCCAGCCCTGGCCGACGATCTTGAAGCCAGCGGTGCCCGAGTTGACAAGCTGCCCCTCAAGCAGGCCGGCAAGGACGCCAAGGCGACGCTCCTGCCCGACCTCGTTGCCCTGATCGCCCGACAGAAGCGCGATCTTCAGCTCCGTGCCCTTGGTCTGGTCGGCGAGCCAGCGCCCGACCAGCATGCCGTTCGCGGTATTCGACGACTGGACAAGGGTGACGAACTTGGCCGACGGGTCGATGGTCGAGTCGATGACGATGACCTTGACGCCCGCGTCCGACGCCGCGTTGACGGCGGGCACAAGACCCTGGCTGTCGCGCGGGTTGATGATCAGCGCCTGCACGCCCTGCGCCACCATGTCCTCGACATCGGCGATCTGCTTGTTCAGGTCGTTGCCGGCATCGGCCGAAATCACGGTGCAGCCCAGTTCCTTGGCATGGGCCTTGGCCGCCACTTCCTGCGCGGCAAAGTAGGGCGCATCGAGGGTCTTCATCGAAATGCCGATCTTGCACTCGGCAAACGCGGCGGACGACAGCGCAAGAACAGAGGCCGCCGAGAGCGCGGCGATCAGGACAGTCTTCATAAGGGCATCCTCCCAAGAGATCGAACCGGGGACTCGCTCCCCCGACATCAAGTAGGTTTGCTACAATTCGGCGTGAAGTCAATCAGTAAAACTACCAAATGTCCTGAAATTTCCCGCGATATTGCGCCATAATCCTTTGAGCGGGCAGACTTTGCGTATTTTTTCTACCCAATTGCGATAGCTTATCCGACAAAGCCGATCCAGCCGCCAGCATCGCCACGATCGGCAAGGGGCGGCACGTCAAAGACCTCGAAGAGGCTGTCGCCCAGGCGCAGGAAGTCGACATGGACCATCCCGGCCCCCTCGCCAAGCCTGTGACTCGCGGTGACGGTCGCGCCCATGGCCCGCAGTTCCGCGCCGGCCCCAGCGACATCGGGCACCCGCAGGCCGAAGTGATCGTGGCCGGTCCGCTCCACCTTCGCCGCCACACCAAGGGGCGCCACGAACTCGACCGGCCACCCTTCGGGCCCACGGAAAAAGACGTAGCGCACGCCGGACGCCCCGAAGGCCGGGATGTCGCAAGGCCCATCGGGCGTGAAGCCGGGATGATACTCCGCCCCGCGCGCCAGCCCGTCGGCCGCCGCGCGATCGGCGTCGGCGACCCGAATGGCCAGGTGGTCGAAGGGAAAGTCAAACAGGTCGCCCGGCTCCGCGCCCACGGCAGCCAGGCGCAGCATCTGGTCGCCGTGCACCAGAAGAAGCGGGTCTTCAGGGCCCGCCATGAACCCCAGATGCCGGCAGAGGAACGCGGCACCCGCAACCGGATCTTTCAACGACAGGACGGGAATCATGGCAGAACCTCACGCGTCAGAAGGGCGTCGAGCCGTGGCGCAAGCGCGTCGGACGGCGGGACATAAAGGGCACCGGCCGGCACACCGGCGGGCGCCGCCGGATGCTGGGGATGAAAGATCACCGCCATCCCGGCCGCGAGGCCGGCGCGGGCGCCGACAGGACTGTCCTCGACCACGACCGAGGCTGAGGGCAAGACGCCAAGCCGCGCCGCCGCCAGAAGATAGCCATCCGGCGCGGGCTTGCCGCGCGCGACATCGGACCGGCTGACCGTTACCTGGAAAAGCGGCCCGAGCCCCGTCGCCGCGAGGCACAGGGCCACCTCGTCGGCCGTCGAGTTGGACACCACCGCCATCGGCACGCCAAGGACCGCCAGATCCTCGGCCAGCCGCGCAACACCGGCCCTTGGCACGATCATCGCCGCCCGGCGCCGGAAATGCCGCCACTTGAGCGCGAGCCACCCGTCAAGCGGCAGCCCGGCCCCCGTGGCCTCGACCAGCGCACCGTGGACCCGGTCGGCACTTTGCCCCAGAAGCCCGTCATGGAAACCGGCCGGGACCGACAGGCCAAGCTCGGCCATTGCATCGTCGAACGACGCCTCGTGCGCCGGCTCGCTGTCCAGTAGCGTGCCGTCCATGTCCCACAGGACCGCGCGCGCCCGCAGGTCGGCCATCAGAGGCGATCCAGATCGTCGTAGAAATCCTGCGCCGCGCGATAAAGACGCGCGTAGACCGGCATCATCCGGTCGTAGCGTTCGGCCGCCGCCGGATCGGGCAGCACCTCGGCGCCGTAGCGGACCATGCGCGCGGTCGCCTGGTCCAGATCGGCCAGCTCGCCACTCGCCACCGCCGCGAGCATGGCCGCGCCGACGATGCCGCATTCAAGCTCTTCGGGCACGATGTAGGGCACGCGATACATGCTGGCCTTGATCTGAAGCCAGAGCGCCGCCTTCGCCCCGCCGCTAGCCGCCACGATCACCTCGGGGCGCCCATGCCCGGCCTGAAGCGCGTCGAGCTGCATCCGGACCGAAAAGGCCACGCCCTCCAGCACCGCGCGGTGAAGCTCGGGCAGGCCATGCGACGCGGTCAGACCGAAGAATTGCGCCCGCGAGTTCTTGTGGTCGCCAAACCGCTCGCCACTGAGATAGGGCAGGAAGAGAAGGCCCTTCGCCCCCGCCTCGGCCCGGGCGGCATCTTCGGACACCTCGGCATAGCTGCGCTGGTTGTCGTGAAAGGCGCGCCGTGCCCAGCGGACCGCATCGCCCCCCGCATCAAGAAGCGTCATCGCCCCCCAGACGCCCGAGCCGCTGATGACGTTCGACACCGCCGGGTCCAGCACCGGCCGGTCATGCAAGAGCGTGATGATGGTCGAGGTGCCGGTCACATCCGACCCCATCCCGGCGCTGCGGACGCCAGAGCCCAGAAGCGCCATGGGATAGTCGCCGCAACCGACCAGCACGGGAATGCCGGGCTGAAGACCCAGCAGCGCCGCCGCCCCGGCCGTCAGGCCGCCCAGAACCTCGCCAGGCTCCCGCAGGGGCGGCAGCAGGCGGCCCGGGATGCCGGTCAGCGCGATCATCTCGTCGGACCAGCGCCGCGTTGTCGCGTCCATGAGGAACGAGAGGGACGCCTCGGTCACATCCTGGGCGCGCTCGCCCGTCAGGCGCAGGTTGATCCAGTCCTTCGGCATCAAGAGCGTCGCTGCGCGCGCGACCGCCTGCGGCTCGTGTTCCATCAGCCACAGAAGCTTGAAGGCGGGCCAGGCGGGTGCGGGACGGTTCGCCGTAGTGGTGAAATAGCGGTCCTCGGCCACATGTTCGGCAAAGGCCGTGACCTGCGGCACCGTCCGCTTGTCGTTCCACAGAAGCGCCGCCTCGCGCGTCGGGTTGCCGTCGGCATCGACCAGGACCGAGCCGTGCATCTGCCCGCAGCCGCAGATGGCCGCGATCCGCGCCGCCGACCCCGGCACCTTGTCGAGAACGGCCCGGATGCTTGCCACCGTTCCAGTCCACCAGTCCGCCGGACGCTGCTCTGACCAGCCATGGTGCGGCACGATCTGTTCATGTTCGGCATGGCTGAAGGCCAGGATCCGGCCCGCGCGGTCGACCAGCGCGGCCCGCAGGCCACCCGTGCCGACGTCGAATGTCAGATAAAGGTCGCGCATCGGAAACAGGCATCCAACAAGGGGTGAAATGGAACGGCGTCGCCGGCCGGGTCCGGCCGGGGCCGGGTGGGGGACGCCGCGACACTGCACCAGCGCCGCCGGAAGATCAAGAAAAATGGAGGAAAATTACCACGACTCAGGCAATAGGGCTTGCAGCCCCGGCAAGGCCCGCCGCTGAAGCGCCGCGCACGTCGATCCGGACGGGAAAACGAGCGCAGCCGGCGGGCTGTCGCACAGGCGAGGACCGCCCGCTATCGCATAGCTTCGATAAAAGCCCAGTAAATTCGCGCTTTTACAGCATGTTACAAGAACAATCCCGGCCCGCTCCGCACCAACCCACCCGACAGCACACTTAACGATCGCAGGGAAAATCGTCGCCCCGGCCAGGGCTGGACCACGGACCGCCCTGCCCGATCAGACCGAACATGTCCGAATTTCAGTTGCGTCATATTTCACAAATAGGTAGTTTAACTACATCAATGCGGAGACGACCATGTATCAGCCCCCGACAGCACACAAGATCGACCCGGCGACCGGGGCGATGGGCGGGGCGACTGGCCGTTACGAGAAGCGCCTGGGCGATCTGGCGGGCATCTACGCCGACGAAACGGCCTTTGCGGCCGCAGTGAAGAAGGAAGGCGACCGGGTGGTCTATTACGTCCACGAAACCCGCCCTGCCGCCAGCCACGGCGACCTGATCTTCGGCACGACCTTCATGGAGCCGGGCCAGATCGGCGGCGAATATTTCGTCACGCGCGGCCATATCCACGCCCGCGCCAACCGGCCCGAAACCTATTACGGCGAGCATGGCACCGGCCTCATGCTCATGGAAAGCCCCGAGGGCGAGACCCGCATCCTCGAAATCGTGCCGCGCGTCCTCGTCTACGTGCCGCCGATGTGGATCCACCGCTCGGTCAACACCGGAAACACGCCGCTGGTGATGAGCTTCTGCTACCCGTCCGATTCCGGGCAGGATTACGCGATCATCGCCCGGTCGGTCGGCATGGCCAAGCGCATCGTCCAGGACGGCGCGGGCTGGAAAGCCGTCGACAATGCGTCCTACCGGCCCCGCAACGCAGACGAGATTGCCGCCGTGCTGGCCACCAGAGACTGAGAGGAAACGGACATGTCGATCTTCGCGAAACTGTCGCAATACGGCGTCGTGCCGGTCATCGCGCTGGACGATGCAGCGGCCGCCGTGCCCTTGGCCGATGCGCTGATCGCAGGCGGCCTGCCGGTGGCAGAGATCACCTTCCGCACCGCTGCCGCGCGCGACACGATCGCCGCCATGGCAAAGGCGCGCCCCCAGATGCTGGTGGGCGCGGGCACGGTCCTGACCGACGAACAGGTCGACCAGTCGCAAGCGGCCGGCGCGCAGTTCGCCCTGTCGCCCGGCCTTGATGCCGGCGTTCTGGCCCATGCCGCGAAAAAGGGGCTGCCCTTCGCGCCCGGCATCATGACGCCGACAGACCTGCAGGCGGCGCTGAAGGCCGGTTGCCAGATGGTCAAGTTCTTCCCCGCCATGCCGGCGGGCGGCCCGAACATGCTGAAGAACATCGCCGCCCCCTATGCCCACACCGGCATCGGCTTCAACCCGACCGGCGGCGTCACGCTCGACAACCTTGGCGACTGGCTTGCCCTGCCCGAGGTGCGCGCCGTCGGCGGCACCTGGATCGCCACCCGCGCCGATATCGCCGCCGGCAACTGGGCGCGGATCACCGAAAACGCCCGCGCCGCCGTCAAGCGCGTTGCCGAACTCAGGGCCGGAAAATGAGCTATACGGCCGCGACGAAGCCCACTTTCTATTTCATCGGCGTGACGACCGGCAAATCCTCGATCATGCGGGTCTTCCCGGAATGGGCGACCTACCTTGGCCTTGGCGATGTCCAGATCAAGGGCATCGACCTTGTGCCGCATGACACGCCCGAGCGTTACCGGGCCGTCGTCGAGTTCATCAAGTCCGACCCCCTGTCCCTCGGCGCGCTGGTCACGACCCACAAGCTCGACCTCTACGCCGCCGCCAGGGACCTGTTCGATGTCATCGACCCCCATGCCCGGCTGATGGCGGAAACCTCGTGTCTGTCGAAGCGGAATGGCAAGCTCATCTGCCACGCGAAGGACCCGATCTCGTCCGGCCTCGCGCTTGACGGCTTCCTGCCGCACGAGCATTTCGCCCGGACCGGCGCCGAGGTCTTTTCGATGGGTGCGGGCGGCTCGACCATCGCGCTGACCTGGCACCTGATGCAGAAGGCGCGCGGCGCCGACCGGCCGTCGCGGATCATCGTCTCGAACCGCAGCCAGGCCCGGCTCGACCACATCCGCGAGATCCATGAGGATCTGCAAAGCGGCATTCCCTGCGACTATGTGCTGGCGCCCGAGGCCACCGGCAATGACGCGGCGATGGCGCGACTCTCGCCCGGCGCGCTTGTCATCAACGCGACCGGGCTTGGCAAGGACGCCCCCGGCTCGCCCCTGACCTTTGCCGGACGTTTCCCCGAAAAGGGCATCGTGTGGGAACTGAACTACCGGGGCGATCTGATCTTCCTCGACCAGGCGCGCGCCCAGCAAGAGGCGCGGACGCTGCAGGTCGAGGACGGCTGGACCTATTTCATCCACGGCTGGACGCAGGTGATCGCCGAGGTTTTCGACCTGCCGATCCCGACGAGCGGCCCCCGCTTCGACGAGATCGCAGCCATCGCCGCGCGGGTTTCGGGCCGATGAGCGGGCGCATCCTCATCACCCCGCGCTCGCTGTCGAAGGGCGGCCACCCCGCACTCGCCCCCCTGACCGAGGCCGGGTTCGAGCTGGTCTTCCCTGCCCCCGGCGCAACCCCCACCGAGGCGCAGCTTGTCGCCGCCCTGCCGGGCGCCGTCGGCTGGCTTGCGGGGGTCGAGAAAGTGTCCGAGGCCGCGATCGGGGCCGCTGACAGCCTGCGCGCCATCAGCCGCAACGGGACCGGCATCGACAACCTTCCCCTGACCCTCCTGCAAGAGCGCGGCATCGCCGTGACCAGGGCCGAGGGTGCGAATGCGCGCGGTGTTGCGGAACTCGCCCTGACGCTCGCCCTTGCCGGCCTGCGCGACGTGGTGCCGACGCATCAGGGGATGAAACAGGGCGATTGGCCGCGCCGTATCGGGCGCGAAATGGCGGGCGCCCGCGTCGGCGTCGTGGGGCTCGGCGCCATCGGGGCCAGTTTCGCGCGATTCTGCCTCGCGCTCGGCGCGGCCGTTGGGGGCTATGACCCCTATGCGCCCGCCGACCGGCTGACGGACCCGAATTTCCGCCGGACCGACCTGGCCCGCGCGCTCGACGGCGCGCATGTCGTCAGCCTGCATGCCCCCATGCCCGCCGACGGCAGGCCGCTGATCGGGGCGGACCTCCTGGCCCGGCTCGCGCCCGGCGCGGTTCTGGTCAATACCGCGCGGGCAGGCCTGATAGAGACCGACGCGCTTCTGGCCGCGCTCGACCGGGGGCAGGTCGGCACTTACGCGACCGACGTCTTCGAGACAGAGCCACCCGAGCCCTCGCCCCTTCTCGCCCACCCGCGCGTGATCCTCACGAGCCATATCGGCGGCTTCACCACGGAATCGGTCGAACGCGCGACGACAGATGCGGTCACGAACCTGCTGAAGGCCCTTCAGGTCCATGCGGATTGAGCGTCGGCCAGGCTTTCCCGAACCCGGCCGGCCGGGCCTCTTCTGGCTCGGCCAGGCCGGCTTCTGGATCGAGACGGGTGCCCACCGGCTGCTGATCGACCCCTACCTGTCCGACAGCCTCGCGATCAAATATGCCGGCAAGCCGAACGACCACAAACGGATGATGCCCGCCCCGGTCGATGTGGGCGACCTGCCCCGGCCCGACCTGGTGCTCGTCACCCATGCCCATACCGACCATATGGACCCGATGACGCTCGGCCCCCTTCGCGAGCGGTTTCCTGACCTTCCCTTCGTCGTTCCCGCCGCGCGCGAGGCACAGGCGCGCGAGCGGATCGGGGCAGGCGCGTCCCTGATCCTTGCCGATGCCGGCGAGGGGCTCAGCCCCCTGCCGGGCCTCGACCTGACCGTCTTTCCCGCCGCGCACGAGAGCTTCGATCTGGACGCGCGCGGGCGCCACCCGTTCCTGGGCTACGGCCTCGGGGCGGGCGGCCTGAGGATCTATCATTCGGGTGACTGCATTCCCTTCGACGGGCTTGCGGGCCTTCTCGCCGATTTCGCGCCGCAGATCGCGCTCCTGCCGGTGAACGGGCGTGACAGCGCGCGCCTCGCGGCCGGCATTCCGGGCAATTTCACGCTGGACGAGGCCGTGGCCCTGACATCAAGTTTGCGCTACCTCATCCCGCACCACTTCGGTATGTTCGCCTTCAATACGATAGACCCGGCACTGATCGACCGGGTGGCGGACACAAGGTCACAGGGTCAGATGCGGTTGGTGCGCCCGATTGCGGGCGAGACGCTGCGCGTCCATCCCTGATGAGGGGGAATTATGGTCTTCGAGACGGCCGAAACCGGCGACAATCTGCTGGAGGTGATCGCCCGCGCGCAAGACACGCTGCGCAAGTCCGACCGCCGCGTCGCCGAGGTCGTGCTGGAGCGCCCCGCAGAGGTGGTGGACATGACGCTCGCCGCCCTGGCCCGTGCGGCCGGTGTCAGCGAACCGACGGTCATCCGCTTCTGCACCGCGATCGGCTGCGACGGCTTTCGCGGCATGCGCGTCAAGCTCGCCCGCTCGCTCGCTTTTGCACGAACGACCTCGCACACCGCGATCTCGGGCGCCGACGATCTTGATACGGTCATCACCAAGATCTTCGACTTCAATCTCTCGAACCTGAACTGGGCCCGAAGCCGGCTCGACCCCGCGCAGGTCGCACAGGCGGTCGATGCGCTGGCCAAGGCGCGGCGGATCGAATTCTTCGGCTTCGGCGCCTCCGGGATCGTCGCCATCGACGCCCAGCAGAAGTTTCCGCTTTTCGGGGTGCCCTGCGGCGCGCCCGTCGACAGCCACCAGATGTTCATGACCGCCGAGATGATGGGCCCCGGCGACGTGGTCGTCGCCATCTCGAACACCGGCCAGACGCGCGAGGTCATCAACGCCTGCAAGGTCGCGCGCGAAAAGGGCGCCGAGGTCATCGCCATCACCGGCGCGGACGGCCCTCTCCTGCGCTATGCAACGGTGCGGCTGGTGGTCGAGACGCTTGAGAATACCGACCTCTTCACCCCGACCGTGTCGCGCCTGACGCAACTCGTCGTCATCGACATCCTGTCGGTCGTGGTCAGCCTGCGCCGCGACGAAGCCCACCACGAACGGATCGCAGAGATGAAGAGCCGCCTCGCCACCCTGCGCTCGACGGGCGTCTACTGACGGGGGCCAGAACTGCTTTGGCGGGGCGCTTCGGCCGATAGGCGCACCTGGACTGTCCGGCCATGGACCGCCTCCGCGACCGGGGCACCGGCCGACCCTGGATCGGCGCCCGCACGGATCGGGACTGCGCCTGCCCCCTCATGCGCACCGGCCATCCGCACCGGCAAGGCGCACCGGCAAGGCCATACGGAAACCCTGCAAAAACCCGGCCACGCCCATCGGCGCTGGCTCGTTTTCGGTGCGGGTGAGTTGGCTGGGGCGCTAGGGATCGAACCTAGGAATGGCGGTACCAAAAACCGCTGCCTTACCACTTGGCTACGCCCCAACTCGGGCCGGTTCATAGCCGGGCGCTCGCGGGCCTGCAAGCGAAAATCGCGGCCCCGGAACGGTCCGGCGCGGGTCCACCCCTTGCCGGAACCCGCGCACCGGCCTATCCGGGCGGGCATGGAAAAGACCGATGTCCTGATCCTTGGCGCGGGTGCGGCGGGGCTGTTGTGCGGGATCGAGGCGGCGCGGCGCGGGCGGCGCACGCTGGTCCTCGACCATGCCGCGCGGCCGGGCGAAAAGATCCGCATCTCGGGCGGCGGGCGGTGCAATTTCACCAACCGCGAGGCGCCGGTCGAGCGCTTCCTGTCCGAAAATCCCCGCTTTGCGCTCTCGGCGCTCCGCCGCTTCACGCCTGACGATTTCCTGCAAAGGCTGCAGGCAGCGGGGATCGGCTGGGAAGAGCGCGACCGGGGCCAGCTGTTCGGCACCGGCTCGGCGCGCCTGATCGTCGACTGGCTGACCCGCGACCTGGCCGAGGCGGGCGGGCGGCTCTGGCTGTCGACCGGGCTCGACGCGCTTCACCGCGAAGGTGCGGGCTTCGTGGCCCAGACCGCGCGCGGGCCGGTCATGGCGGCGAA
>Ga0209571_1000917_pt1 | contig 19377 bp, 15 predicted proteins | sample EBPBio102011_DNA_FD_185866 | JGI IMG/M metagenome (GOLD analysis project Ga0209571, IMG submission 185866) | Wastewater treatment Type I Accumulibacter community from EBPR Bioreactor in Madison, WI, USA - Reactor 1_1/10/2011_ DNA (SPAdes)... | ecosystem: Engineered > Bioreactor > EBPR >... | reverse complement strand
AGCCGATGATCTGCTCTTCGGTAAACCGCTTCTTCACGTCCAATCTCCGTCTCGTTGGGGATTGGACTCCAAATCGGCCTGCTACTCAAAACCGGGGGGACGTCGATGCCACAGAAAGATGCCATTCTCGATCATGACATCTACCTCGATGGCCCGCTCACCTTCGTACTCGTAGAGGATGTGGGTTTTTGGAGATTGATCGGCTGAGAGCTGGGCGCGATCAAGAAGTTTGTGGGTGCTGAGATCTTCTTCTGTCATCTCAAGTGTTGGACAATGCTGGAGGCCTGAAATTCTAGTGCCTAGCGGTCGTTGACGCACGATCCAGCTTTCTGTCTTTGAGGGACTAGAGGATCTGTGCTTGCGCGAGATGGCAGGTCGGCAACAGTGTGTTCTCGGGGGACCTGCACATGGCGATCCTCGGCAAGGATCACTCCCGTCTGGAATGGCTGAAGCATGCCGCTGGACGCTATCTCGACACCTTGACATGCCTCGCCGCCCTGGATGCGGAGCCGGCGCTGTTGGCGGCAGAAGCGACGATCTTGGGCAAGGTGGCCGTGGTGCATGCCGGGATGGACGATCTGTCGGGGCTGACCGGGCATCTCGATGTCCTCGTCGGCGCCATCTACCGCATCGGGCCTGATGGCATCGCCGCCGATGTGCGTGGCAACCTGTTGATCGTCCTGCAGCGACTGGGTAACTAGCTGGATGGACAAGGCGCGCGCGAGGCGGCGCTTGACTGCTACACCGCAGCGCTGGCATGCAGCCGCGCGCAGGCGAAGGCATTCGAAGGTCCGGCGTTCCAGCAGGATCTTCTTCGCTGGCTGCTCCTGCTCGGCCAGAAGAGCGTCGATCTCGAGCGTCCCGATGCCGTGGAGCATTTTGCCGAGGCCCTCGGCCTGCTCGATCGATCAGCCGCGCCTGCACCCGAGTCCTTGATCCCGCGCGTCAACCTGTTGCTGACGCTGGCGAGCCTGCACTTGACTCTTGTTGGCGATGCAGCGAGCGGACTCGAGTACCTGCAGCAAGCCACGCGACTTGGTAATGATCTCGTGGGAGTCCTACACGGTGCAGGGCAACGTGATGCCACCGTGGCGCTGTTTTTCGACATGGGCCGGGCTTTCGAGGGGGTCAGTAAGAGCGACGCTGCCGCGTGCTTCCTGCTCGCCGATCGTTTGCGCGTGTCACTTTAGAAATGGCAGCATCATTCGGGCCGGGGGTATCTGTACAACATAAGGCGTAAGCCGGCTGTTCTGCCGTCTGCACAGGCACGGGCCCCAATAGTGATTCTTCCTTCCTTGGATCCTTACTCCGTTACTGCGGGACGGAGCAATCGCCGGCGAGTGCGCTGTTTTCAGCTGCCTGGCGCCAGACTAGCGAAACGACGCCCTCAAAACGCTCCAACTCGGCAATATCGGTGCTGGCGCGCTCATAAACCAAGTTGTCGTCCAGCACATTTAGCACGGTAGCCACTCCGGCTCCCGCACTGTTCACAGAGAGATGGGTTTCGTAGATGCACGCGCCTGTCGAACGATGCCAACATCGCAAGATGTCGCCGTTCAGCCATACTGCCCACCGATCATTCATGTCGCTGGGCCACAAACCTGCGCGCAAGCGAGCCAACTCGGAGACCGAGAAAGGGTGACCACATCGGATGGGCCAGCGGGCGCCGCCAAGGGATTTAAGCTTGGCCTTCCAGGGCGCAGATCGGTCCGAAATCATACTTTCATTATGGCTCAGTCGCCTGCGTAAATGCGCCGAAGTTTCCGAACCTTTGCTGACGTGGTGCTTGCGGCCTCCCTGGTACCCGCGTTCGGAATGGGAGGTGGCACAGGCTGGCTGGAGCGCGATCAGCGGCAGGCACCTTTGCCGATTGCCGATGCAGTGATGGCCTGTCGGCAGTTCGTTGATGTCGATGCGTCAGCCATGAAGTTCGACGTCAGTCGGACCAGCGATTTGCAACGTTGACTACAAAGCCATTTTGGCAACGTGGTGCATGTGCCGGACTTGCGACGGGTTGGGTAGCACCTGATGGGCGGCCGGTTGCTGTCTACTGAAGAGGGGGCCGCGGCAAGGCAGATGTAGCAGAACAGCGCTGGCGCCCGAGCGGGATTCTATCTACTTTCGCGTGGCGAGTAGAGGGGAGAGGGTCGACGTCTGGACGGGAACCTGCTGGCCTCTTGTGGGCGGTTCCGCGCCCGCTCGCCAGCCACTCGAGAATGATCGCTGTCATGTCAGCGATATGGACGAGATGGCCGACAATTGCCCGCGTACCGCCATCTATTCACCCCGATTGAGCCACCGCGCTTCGGTTAACCCATCATGTTTTGGCCCATCCGCTCCATATCGCCGGCCGAAAAAGAGTGGCGGCCGTTAGGCCAGCGGGCATCTCACAGGGGCCCAAGCTCGGTCTGCGAGGCAGCGCTTTGCCTGTCCCTTAGGCAATAGGAAAACCATACGCTGAGGCTGCCACTTCCTCGCTGATCCGATGTTCTGCTAGGTCACGTCGGACCTTTGCGGCGCCCCGTGCAGATGGCGAACCATAACCTCCAGCTCCTGGCGTCACCACAGTAATGAGTTGGCCGCTTTCAAGTGCCGCAATTCCATGATCGCTGACCACGTCTTCGCTGAATGAGTAGCTGCCGCTGGCGCCCTCACCTCCACCAGCCAGTCCCCAAGGTTTGCTTCGCATGCGCGATCCATCCACTTTCACCCGGCAAGCTCCCTCAGCGCGGTACACGCGGCGCAGCCCCATTCCACCCAGATATTGTCCAGTGCCGCCGGAGCCGTCGACCATCTCGTAACGCAACAGCGTCAACGGGTACTCTTGTTCCAATGCTTCCGCAGGAAGATTGGAAGTGTTGGTCATGTGTACGTGCACGCCATCCAGTCCGTCCTTGGTCGCGCGCGCTCCGGAACCACCGCCGATGGTTTCCAGATACACCCACAGTTCGCCGTTGGGCCGCGTGCCGACGAAGGTCGCCGAGGCGACTGCGCCGTTGCCGGCCGCTGTGACGCGTTCGGGCACCACCTGCGCCAATGCGCCGTGCACCAGATCCACCACACGCTGACAGGGCGCGATTCGTCCGTTGACTGCAGCCGGATGACGGCAGTTGAGGATGCTGCCTTCGCGCGCGGTCACATGCAGTGGGCGGGCCAATCCGCCGTTGGGCAGAATGGTGGGATCGACTACCGTCTTCACTGCGTAGTACACGGTGGACAGCAGCGCGGTGTAGACCATGTTGAGGCCGGCACGCACTTGGTCGGGACCGTCGAAGTGCAGATGCATCTCGTCACCCTTAACTTCGACCGCGCATTCGAACTCCATCTCATTGTCGATGGCGGGATTGTCGAAGCGATCGCTGAAGGTGTATCGGCCATCGGGAATGGCGGCTATGCCGGCGCGCATCTTGCGCTCGGCGTAGTCCATCAGCTCCTGCCCGGCCGACAGCACCACGTCGCGCCCGTACTTGGCGCAGAGCTTGCCCAAGCGCTCGCTGGCCAACCGGTTAGCGGCCATCTGCGCGCGCAAGTCGGATATGCGCTCGCGCGGTACCTGGCAGTTGAGCAGGAACAGCGATTGTAGGTCTTCCTGCAACACACCCGCGCGGTACAGACGGATCGGCGGAATGCGCAGGCCCTCTTGGTAGATATGCGCGTGGCCGCGATCCTCGAAATCGGCGTGATGCGCGGTATTCACTGCCCATGCTATCAGCGCACCCTCGAAAAACACCGGCTCGGCGATGACGATGTCCGGCAGATGCGTGGCGCCGCCCTCGTAGGCATCGTTTCCGATGAAGACATCGCCCGACTGGATGTCCTCCGGGGCATAGCGTTTGAGGATGTGCGGAATGATGCCTAGGAAGCTGCCCAGGTGCATCGGGATATGCTCGGCCTGGCATAACGCCTGGCCGGACGTGTCGAACAGCGCTGTCGAGCAGTCACGGCGCTCCTTGATGTTGGTTGAATGGCTGGCACGTACCAGCGCTTCGCCCATTTCTTCCACGATGGACGCCAGGGCGCTTCCAATGACTTCGACCGTGATCGGATTGACGGGAACCCGGTCCGGAACGGGGTGGGCACTCATGCGGTGAACTCCAGGATCAGGTTGAGATAGGGCTCGACCAAGGCGGTCATGCCGGGCAGCACGATGGTGGTGGTGTCCATCTGTTCGACGATGGCCGGACCTTCGATCCTGTTGCCAGCCTGCAGCAGCGCGCGGTCGTAGATCGGGCACTCGACGAAATCGCCGTGCTCCGGCATCCACACGCGCCGGCTACCGATGCGCGCATGCGATGCATCCGGACCGGCATCGGCGGCGGGTTCGAACACCGCCTTGCGCACGCGTCCGACAGCTCCGGCACGGCAGGTGACGAGTTGCACCGGATCGTTTTTGGCGGAGAACCCGTACAGGCGCTCGTGCTCGGTGGCGAAGCGCGCGGCAATGGTGTCCAGGCTGGCTACAGTGATCGCGCCCTCAGGTACCGGCACGGCGATCTCGTAGTTCTGACCCTGATAGCGCACATCCACCGATCGGCTCAGCCCGCGGTCCTCGGGGTCAATGTCCTCCTCGGTGAACCACGCATCAGCCTGCTGTTCCAACGCAGCGAGGGCATCGTTGAGCGGCGCTACCGCATTTTCATCGAGCAGACGCAGCTGTGTGCTCGCGAAATCGGCACGCAGGTCGGTCAGCAACAAGCCCGTGGCGCACAGGATGCCGGGCGTGCGCGGCACCACCACGCGCGTCATTTCCAATTCCTTAGCCAAGCGCGCCGCGTGCAGGGGACCGGCGCCGCCGAAGGCGACGAGCGCGTAATCGCGCGGATCGTGACCGCGCTGCACGCTGATCACGCGGATGGCGCGCGCCATGTTGGCGATCACCACCGACAGGATGCCCTGCGCGGTCTCCATCACCCCCAGACCTAGTTTTCCAGCGAGGCGCTCCACGGCGTCCACCGCCAGCTGGCGCTCGATCGGCATGCGACCCGCCAGCAGATGCGTCGGATTCAAAGTCTGTAGCACTACGTTCGCATCGGTGACGGTGGGCTCGGTATTACCGCGACCGTAGCAGACCGGACCGGGATCGGCACCGGCGCTGCGAGGGCCAACTTTCAGCAATCCACCGTTGTCGACGTAGGCGATGGAGCCACCCCCGGCGCCCACGGTATGGATGTCCAGCATCGGCGCCTTGATCGGGTAACCATGTACGGTTGCTTCGCTGGCCAGTTGGCATTGGCCGTTCTGCAACAAGGCGACATCGCTGCTGGTGCCGCCAACGTCGAACGTGATCAGGTTGGCGATGCCGGTCTGCTCGCCGATGGCCTGGGCGGCCACCACACCGGTGCTCGGCCCTGACAGCACCGTGCGTACCGGCAAGCGCGCAGCCTGTTCGAAGCCGATCACACCGCCATTTGACTGGGTCAGGTGGGGCGTCGCCGCCAGACCCAGCTCGGACAGACGTTGCGCCAGGCGATCGATGTAGCGTTGCATGACCGGACCTAAGTACGCGTTCACCGCGGTAGTCGACATGCGCTCGTACTCGCGGAACTCGGGCGCGACATCGGAGGACGCCGAGACGAACGCCTCGGGGAACTCCTCGGCCACGATGCGCCGTGCGATCTGTTCGTGCTCAGGACGGATGAAGCTGTACAGGAAGCAGATTGCCACCGACTGCACCCCGGCCTCGCGCAAGGCGCGGGCGGCTTCGCGCACGGCCTGTTCATCAAGCGCGGTTTCTACGCGGCCGTCGTGATGCACGCGCTCGGGGACTTCCAAACGCAGGTCGCGCGCCACCAGTACCGGCGGCTTGTCGGCCTGCAGGTCGTAAAGCTCCGGACGCTTCTGGCGGCCGATCTCCAGCAGATCACGAAAACCATCGGTGGCAATCAGACCGGTGGATACACCGCGTAGCTGGATTAGTGCATTGGTACCTACTGTCGTGCCGTGACCGAAATAGCTCACGTCAGCCGGTGTAGCTCCAACACGTCCCAATGCTTCGGCAACGCCCTGTGCGATGCCGCGCGATGGGTCATCCGGCGTCGAGGAGACTTTCCATATCTCTGTCCTTCCGGTGCTTTCATCGAACAGGCACACGTCGGTGAACGTGCCGCCGGAATCCACGCCAATACGCCAGCTCATGTAATGTCCCTGATGTTTGATGGATAGAAGCGGCGCATGACAGGCGCTGCTCTCTTTGGTAAATGGTGGATCTTGCGAGCATTCACTGGAGGGACCTAGGAGGTCCACCATCGCCGTCCCATGGCTGCCCGTGGCCAAAGCCTCCACGCCAACCGCACACTTCTGCGGCGAACGTTGCCCCGGCCCGCATGCAGTCGGGCATCGGAAGTCCGTCAAGGTGCGCAACCAGGAACGCTGAGATAAAGCCATCGCCAGCGCCTAGTGTGTCCACAACTTTCGCCGCTAGGACCGGCTGAGGGTAGATACGCTGGCCGTCGGTACCCATTGCGCCACGGCTGCCGCGCGTAACGATTGCTCGCGATGCGCCTTTTCCGATACAGGTTTCGAGCAGACGCTCGCAGCCAATGTCATCCAAGTCTGCGCCTGACAGGAACGCAATCCCAACATTTGGAAGCGTGTTAGCTAGCAGGGCGGTATTCCAGCGATTCGAATAATCGAACGAGAGTAACGGGACAGAAGCCGCCAATCGCGGTAGGACGGGTGCCAAGTCACTGTACACGCTGGTGTGCGCGAGATGGAACTCGCCGATGTAGTCAAAATCTGCGTCGGTAAACTGGTACTGCGCGCGTACGCCGGGATGCGATCCGAGGAAATGGCGGTCGCCGTCATCGTGCGACACAAAGGCGCGTGCGTTTGCACCATGGCGCGTCCTGGCGTGGGATATATCCACGCCTTCGGCGCGCAGTGCGCCGCGCACCAACTCGCCGCCTTCATCGTCGCCCAGGCAGCCCATATAGGCAGTCACCGCGCCAAGCCGCCGCGCCAACACCGCAACGTTGACAGCATTTCCTCCGGGATACTGTGTCCGCGAAGATACATAAGTGTCAACGGTATTGTCACCAATACCGAGGATGCGGTGTGTGGTCATGGGGCGTGGCTCAGTATTCCATCTTCCACATATATCGCCGCGTGCTGAGCGGTTGTCCATGTAGGTCTGACAGATGCTCGGACAGGCGTTTGAGTGCGGCCTGCAGCACATACGGCGCCACGATAGGGCGGATGGCGGGTGCGATGCCCTTCATTTCGTAGTCCCGTGAATCGTAGATCATCACCCGCTTTGCATGCTTCTGGCAAAACCGTAATACACGGTCCATCAATGGCCGGCTGGGATCTTCGCCAAGAATCAACAAGAGTGGCGTCTTTTCGTCGACGATCTCAAATGGTCCATGAAAGAATTCTGCCGCTTCAATCGGGTAACTGTGAAGCCACAACATTTCCATCAGAATGCAAACGCCGAATACATAGGCGGGAGTGAAACCCGGGCCGGAGGCAACGTGGTACAGATTGCGATCATGCTGGTACTCGTGAGCATCATGCAGTGCGCGCGCATCGTTACTGGCGGCGGCATCAGCGATTACGCCGGGCAGCGCGGATAGTGAGGAAAGAAGTTCGTTGGCATGGGGCCAGCCATCGCGCTCCGCCAGTACGCCTCCGATGACCGACTGCATCAGCATGAAGAGGGCAACGAAGGATTCACCGGTATCGCCTGCGAGAAAGCCATGCTTCGCCAGCCCTGCAAGAGGGCTCTCCGCCTTCAGAGTGAAGCTGATTGTTTGGCAAGGCTTGTCGCGCAGGAACTCTGCAGCAGCGACGGTCTCTGGCGTGGTGCCGGACTTCGATGCCAAGAACACGAGCGTGCGCTCGTCAAGCCGGGGCGGATCTTGGGCGATGAATTCAGAAGGGAAGTATCGACGCACCTCAAGGGAAGGGCTGAAGTGCTCAATCCAGTACTGCATGCCTTGCATTGCACGATGGGCCGAACCGTGCGCGACGAAGTAAACCCGGTCAATGTTAGGTGCAAGCTTTCGTCCTAACGCCAACGCCTGCGGCAGTACTTCGACGGTTTGGGACAACCCTGCCAGGATTGCGCTGCGGTTAACGTCCGATGCCATTAGATCCTCATTGGTCTATACCAGATGAGATCTGAGTCTACACACTGGATTATCCAATCACAATAGCCCTGGCAACGTGGTTGCTGGCTTGGCTTCGCCGAATCTGCGATGGTTATCCATCCCCGACGCCCGCATCCCTATGCCAAGCGATATCGCTACTCCCCCCGTGCCAAACATCCCCATCGACGAGTCTGTACCCGTCTACAAGGCCATCCAATCGTTCGTACTGGCGCTGGTCAATGGTCCTGATTACGGTCCGGGTGACCGCATTCCGTCTGAGCGGGCTCTAGCTGAGCAGCTAGGAAACAGTCGGATGACGGTGCGCAAAGCCATTGATGGCTTAGTGGCGCAAGGCGTCCTAGAGCGCAACAGCACTAGCGGAACGAGAATTCCCCTGCCAAGGGTGACTCGGCCGATCGATGCGCGTAATTCGTTGGGCATCACTCGCATCATCCAGGCGGGCGGCGGCACGGCTGGCAATAAGCTGCTGCACTTCGAGCAGACCCGTGCTAGTCCCCAAGTGGCCGAGCACCTGCAGGTGGAAGAGGGGACCGACATCTTGGTTTTCCGCCGTTTGTGGACGGTCAACGACACCCCTTGCTGCATCGAAACCAGCCACCTGCCACTGGACTTGGTGCCTGGTCTAGCGGCTGAAGACCTTATGGCAGGTCAGTCGCTGTATGCATTACTGCGCGAACGCTACGGCTTGGGTGCGGTTACAGGCGAGCGGCAGATATCGGTGGCCAGCGTCAGTGACATGGAGACAGGGCTGCTGAACCTTCCTGCGGGAGCCGCTTGCTTAGTACTCCGACTGGAGGTCTATAACGACAAGGGGCGCCCCATTGAGTACATGCGCTCGGTGAATCACCCGAAGCTGGTGATGTTTAAGACTTCTAAAGCGGAAATGACGCCCTAAGGCCTATCGCAACAATCCTAGGCCCTCGCGCTCGCCACCTCAAAGTGGCTGGAAGCCCCGCGTCCTCCGTGTCCGCCCTTGATTGGCCTACCAATTGGACTAGTAGGCACTTGCGTATTGGACTAGACCAGTGTAACTCTTGCGTCACGCTTCTGGCCTACCGGTCTACCAGAACCGTAGCTTGGTATACACGTGGGGGCTAAGCCGTAGTGACACCCCGGCCGCCTCTTGAGTTTAGTACCGGTGTAGCGCCTAGCGGCACGGGTCGTAGACCTTAGCGCCAGGCATTCGTAACTACGCGAGGAGAGGAAAGCGTACCCATGAGTGCAAAGACATTGAGGCCTGCTGTGCTGACTGCAGCATGTTGGCTAGCGATCAGCAGTCCGTCCGTGACAGCTCAAACGCAACAGGAACAATCCGTGGCCAGCACGAGCGCCGACCAGCCCACTGAGCTGGAAACGGTAGCGGTAACCGGCTCACGTATCCGCCGAGTGGATGCGGAAACTGCCAACCCCGTCTTCACCATGGATCGGCAGACCATCGAATCGTCCGGCTACATGACGGTTGGCGACCTGTTGCAGCAATTACCCAACATCGCCGGGGCTGGCATGACCCCGGCCGACAACTCCTATGGTGGCACCGGTGCTTCCACCATTTCATTGCGTGGCCTGGGCAGTGAACGCACGTTGATCTTGCTCAATGGCGGGCGGTATTACGCCGGCGATGTCAATGCGCTGCCATCCAATATGGTGCAGCGGATCGAAGTACTCAAGGATGGTGCCTCGGCAGTGTACGGCTCGGATGCCATCGCCGGCGTGGTCAACGTGATCACCCGACAGGATTTTACCGGTGTTGAGCTTAGCGCTTACTACGGCGCCAGTGACAAGGGTGACGCTGATACGCAGAACTATCAACTGACCTTTGGGAAGGCCTTTGACAACGGTACCTTCGTCGGCGGCCTCAACTACGGCAAGCAGAAGCCGATGTGGCGCACAGATCGCGACTGGTCGCGCGTCAGCCAGTCGCTGACCTATGGCAAGCCGGTGTTCGCGGGCTCGTCGACGGTACCGAACGGACGTTTCGCCGTGGGACGCGGCACCGCAGCAGCGCTCAGTCCAGCGCTGGATTGCACCAATCCCGGTAACACGGCCAGCACGGTCTACCTAACCCGCATTGATGGTGCGGCAGGTACGTCGGCGGCAGATTTCCGCTGTTACATCGCTTCGGGCGAAGGCAACGACTCATACGAGTTCGCGGGCGAAACGCAACTGGGCACGCCACAGGATCGCTACAGCCTATTCCTCAACGGCAGCTACGACATCTCACCCTCGGTGACGTTCTTCGCCGATGGCTTCTATACCCACACCCGGTCCGACTCCACGCTCGCTTCCGACCCGCTGCTGGCTGGGAACTACGGCGTAGTCGCATCGGCGGGCAGCATCTACAACCCGTTCGGTACCGACATCACCAGCTTCAGCGTGCGCCTGCGCGATCTGGGGCCGCGCGTACGCACCTACGACCGTGACGATTTCCAGGTCACCACCGGCCTACGTGGCCGCTTGGGAAGATTCGACTGGGACACCAGCTTCACCTACGCCAAGCAGCAGCAGCGCATCACCAAGAGCGGCAGCATGTACCTGCCTTCGCTACAGAATGCGATCGGACCCTCGTTCATCGATGGTAGCGGCGTCGCCCGCTGCGGCGCGCCGGGTGCGGTGATCGCCAACTGCACGCCGCTGAACATCTTCGGTCCGCTTACGCGCGATCAGTTGCAGGCCTTCTCCCCTACGTTGAAGAATCTCTACGACGGCGAACAGACCGACTTCCTGGCCAACATCACCGGCGACCTGTTCGAATTGCCGGCTGGTCCAGTGGGTGCGGCGTTCGGCTACGAATATCGCCGGCAGAGTTCCGACTTCCAGCCCGACTATCTGCTGGCCAATCGCATGGTTGATGCCACGCCGGAGGCACCGTCGCGTGGCAGTTACGACGTCAACGAGCTGTATGCCGAGTTCAGCGTACCGCTGCTGGCTGATCGTCCGTTTGCACAGGCGCTCAACCTGACCGCCGGCGTGCGCTATTCGGATTACTCCAGCTTCGGCGACACTACAAACGGGAAGCTCGGCGTGGAGTGGCGGCCGTACCAAGACCTGCTGGTGCGCGCGAGCTACGCCGATATTTTCCGCGCCCCGACCATCGACGATCTGTACGGCGGCCAGACCGGCGATACGCCCACGATCAACGATCCATGTTCCGGCGCCGCCGCCGGTGTCGGCAACTGTTCGGCGGTGCCGCCCGGCTACATCGGCGAGCGCCAGCCACCGGCCACCAACGGCAGCAACGCCAACCTGCAGCCTGAGACCGGTCGCGCCACCAACATCGGCTTTGTGTACAACCCATCGTTCTACACGCCGCTGACGGTCTCGCTGGATTTCTGGAAATACGAGATCGAAGACGCCATCGTCGCGCCCGGCGCCCAGGTGATCCTGGACCTGTGCTATCGCTCCAACCTGCCTTCGTACTGCTCGCTGGTCAGCCGCGGTCCGCAAGGAAATATCGTCAACATCAACAACACGCTGGCCAACGTCGGCACGATCGAGACGCAGGGCGTGGATCTGGGCGTGTACTGGACGTTGGGCGAAACGCGCTTCGGCCGATTCCAGGTGAACTTCGATGGCACCTACCTGGATTCATACGACTACACCGCCGTTTCCGCGCAGGCCGGTACCCGTGTGGGCTACGCCGGAAAGTGGAAAGGATCCGCCTCCGGTGGCCTGGGTAACTTCGCCCGCGTGCGTACGCGTACCGCGTTGAACTGGTCGCTGGAAGACTTCAGTGCCACGGTGGCGCACCGTTTCGTCTCGCACGTGTACGTCGACAACCTGGATACGGCCAGCGGAGCCCACTGCAACGGCAGTCAAGACGTAGTCAGCACGCCCAACGGCAACGTTATCTGCAAGTACGAAGTGCCTTCGTACCACTATGTGGACCTGTCCGGATCGTGGCGCTACCAGCCCTGGAACGCGACGTTCAGTCTGGGCGTCAACAATGTCTTCGACAAGGAAATGGATCGCTTCGCGGTGGACTACAGCACCTACGATGTGATCGGCCGGTTCCTCTATGCGCGCGTGAATTTCGCGTTCGATTGAGGAGTTCCACAAAGGCGAGTCGGAGCGGGCATAGCCAGCTCCGGCGCACCCGCCTCCCGTCAGGCACATGCTTCTCCGGAGAATCGACGTGAACAGCAGAATCGATCCCCCCCTCAAGACCGGCCGTCGCCGCTTCCTGAGCGGCACTGCATCGGCGGGTCTGGGGCTGGCGGCGGCCGCGGCGCTCCCCTACGCCGCGGATGCCACCAAACCTTCCAGCGCGTCCTCGCGCACCGGACTTGCCGGACTCGACGCCCACCCCGGGCCGAAGTCACTGGCGACCGCAGATGGCGCGATGATCGTCACCTCGCATCCGCTGGCCACGCGCGCTGGACTAGATGTACTGCGCGAAGGCGGCACCGCCTGCGATGCAGTCTTGGCTGCGGCGATGGCGCAGCTGGTGCTCGAGCCACACATGACCTCGATCACCGGCGGCCTCAGCATGATGTATCGCGATGCCGCAAGCGGCGAAGCGACCTACCTAAACGGCAACATCAACGCGCCGCTCGCTCCATTGCCCGGCTACAGCGGCGCAGATCTCTACAGCGGTCGCGGCGTGCCGGTGCCCGGCTGGTGGCCGGCGTTCGAAGCCGCACGCCAACGCTGGGGCAGGGTCCCACGCGCACGCCTTATGCGCGACGCCATCGAGTTCGCGCGCGACGGCTTCCCGGTCGATCCGCGCTTGTTCGCCGGCTACAGCGGCAGCGCCGACAACATCGGCACGCATGCGCAGGGCCGCGAAGCATTCTGGCCCGACGGCTATCTGCTGATGCCAGGAAAGACCCTTAAGCAGGCTCGCGTGGCACGTACGCTGGAGCGGCTGCGCGACGAGGGCATGGACTATTACCAAGGTGATTTCGCGCGCGCGTTCAGTGCCGAATGCCAGCGTGGCGGTGGCGTGATCACGCCGGAGGATTTCCGCGCCTACCGACCGATGTTCCAGCGACCGGTGCAGGGCACCTACCGCGAAAAATGGACCATTGTCGGTTCGCCTGCGCCTGACGACGGCGGCATGATGCTGGTGGAAGCTTTCAACCTGCTGGAACACGTCGATCTGACCAAGCTCGGCCCCGCTGCGCAGTCGTTCGAGACGTTGCAATGGCTTATCCGCGTGCACAACGAGGTGTACTACGCGCCGCCACGTCAGGGTGATCTAGATTCCGCACCGGAAGACATAGCTGTGTTGCTGTCCAAGGAATACGCCGCCAAGCGCTTCGAGCTCATGTCAGTGCGAGAACCGCGCGACACCGGCCGCATCATGCCTACGCCGGGCACTATCCACATCTCGGCGATCGACAAGGAGCGCAACGTTGCCAGTTGCACGCACTCGCACATGGCCGGCGGCTGGGAGAACGGCCTATTCGCTGAAGGTTTCCAGTTGTCCGGTGGTGGTTCGTTCTTTCAGCGCATCCTGCCGCAGCCCGGCTCCCGCGCGACGGTCTATCTGGCGCCCAACATCATCATGCAAGGTGACGTACCGGTGATCGCGTCGGGATCGCCCTCCGTGTCGCTGGTTTCCTGCGTGCTGCAGAACCTGGTCAACCTTATGGACTTCGGCATGGACGTGCGGCAGAGCGTGCACCAGCCGCGATTCGGCGCGCGCCCGCACAATCCGCAGAACGGGTGGGAGCGCGGCAACATCCTCGAATGCGGATTCTCCGAAGACATCCAGCGACAGTTCACCGAGTGGGCCGAAAAGCGCCGGTTGTGGCATCGCCTGATGCAGCCATGGGCTTCGCTGACAGGCGGCTTTGAAGCCGTGGCGCACGATCCGGCAACAGGCCGATTGTCGGCCTGTGCCGATCCGCGCCGCGCAGGTGCGGCTGAGGGTTACTGATGAGGTTGACGATGCATCCGTTTCTGTACCACTGGATATCTCGATGAACGCGCAGGAACGCCAGGCATTGAAAACGCAGGCACGCTTCGGCCACAAGGCGCGGGTCGAAGCCGCTGATGCGCTGGTGGTCAGTTCCGATCCGCTCGCCACGCGCGCCGCAGTGGACGTGCTTCGCGAAGGGGGCAACGCCTGCGACGCCATCCTAGCCGCGGCGATGATGCAGCTGGTGACCGAGCCGCACATGACGTCGATCACCGGCGGCCTCAGCCTGCTGTACCGGGATGGTGCCAGCGGCGAGACCGAATATCTCAACGGCAATGTCAGCGCACCGCTGGCCGAACTACCCGGCTACAGCGGCACCGACCTGTACACCGGCCGGGGCGTGCCAGTACCTGGCTGGTGGCCGGCGTTCGAGGCTGCGCGCGAGCGTTGGGGCACTCGCAGTCGTGCGCGCCTGCTGGCTCCGGCCATCGAGGTCGCTCGAGAGGGGTTTCCCATGGATCCCTATCTGTTCGGCGTGATGTATGGCCGGCAGGAAGGCATAGGCGTGCACGCGCAAGGACGCGAAGTGTTCTGGCCGCACGGCCACTTGCTGACGCAGGGCGAGCCGGTGGTGCAGGCCCGCGTGGCACGGACACTGGAGCGTCTACGCGACGAGGGCATGGACTACTACCGTGGCGAATTCGCGCGGGCGTTCAGCACTGAATGCCGGCGCGGAGGCGGCGTGATCACGCCGGAAGATTTCCGGCATGCCCAGCCGCTGTTCCAACGACCGGTTCAGGGCACCTACCGCGACCGTTACACCTACATCGGCTCGCCGGCGCCCGACGACGGCGGCATGATGCTGATCGAGGCGCTGAATCTGTTGGAGCATGTCGACCTGAAGCGGCTCGGCGCGCCCGCCGAGTCGTTCGAGGCGCTGCAATGGTTGATGCGCGTGCACGACGAGGTCTATTACGCGCCTCCGCGCCAAGGCGATCTAGACAGTGCACCGGTGGAAACGGAGATCCTGTTGTCCAAGGCCTACGCCGCGGAGCGCTTCGAACTGATGCGCGTACGAGAACCGCGGGCGACCGGAGTGGTGATGCCCACGCCCGGCACCATCCATCTGGCCGTGGTCGACAAGGACCGCAACATCGCCAGTTGCACGCACTCGCACATGGCCTCCGGGTGGGCCAACGGGCTATTCGCCGAAGGTTTCCAGCTTTCCGGGGGCGGCTCGTTCTTCCAGCGCATCCTGCCGCAGCCCGGCGCGCGCGCGACCGTATACCTAGCACCCAACATTGTGTTGCGCGACGGCGCGCCGTTGATCGTGTCCGGCTCGCCCTCGGTGTCGCTGGTGTCGTGCGTGCTGCAGAACCTGGTTAACCTGATCGATTTCGGCATGGACATCGGCACCTCGGTACACCAGCCGCGCTTCGGCACACGTCCGCACAATCCGCAGAACGGTTGGGAGCGCGGCAATACGCTGGAATGCGGCTTCTCCGAGCCCATGCAGCAACAGTTCGTCGCCTGGGCGCGAAAGCGCCGGCTCTGGCACCAGTTGATTCACCCGCGCTCGACACTGACCGGCAACTTCGAGGGCATCACGCTAGACCCGGTGTCGGGACGGTTGGCCTCGTGTGCCGACCCCCGCCGCTGCGGCGCGGTAGAAGGTTACTGACTTCCACGCGCGCGACACCCCGCGCGCGAATCGCAGGAGATTCTTTGCAATGAGCCAACCCCATGGAGCGGATATCGCGCGGATATCCGACGAAGGTTCGCCGGTCTGGCGGAAAGTCCTATTCACTGCCATCCTCGGCAACGTCGTCGAATGGTACGACCACGCGCTGTACGGAATCCTGGCAGTGTTCATGTCGCGGGTGTTCTTCCCGGAAAGCGATCCTTACACGGCGTTGATCGCGACCTACGTGGGCCTGTTCGCGTCCTATGCCATCCGCCCTATCGGCGGCGTGGTGATGGGGCGGCTCAGCGATCTGCGCGGGCACCGCTTTACGCTAGTGCTGACCATTGCGCTGATGACGGTAGGCACCGTGCTCATCGGTATCCTGCCAGGCTACGCGGCCATCGGTATCGCCGCCCCCTTGCTGCTGATGCTGTGCCGGCTAGTGCAGGGGGTGGGCGCTAGTGGCGAGTACACGGTGGCGGCGAACTTCATCCTGGAACATGGTCCGCGCAAGCGTCGGCAATACCTGGCCGGCTGGAGCGTGGGTTCGACCTCACTGGGCCCGTTGCTGGCCTCAATGGTGGCGCTGGCGCTAATCATGTCCCTACCGGAGGACGCGTTTTCCGACTGGGGCTGGCGTATTCCCTTCCTGCTGGCCGCGCCGCTCGGTCTGGTCACGCTGTACATCCGTCGCAGCGTGCCGGAGCTGCCGCGTATCCAGCAGGTGCTGGAAGAGGCGCAGCACGACGCGCCGCCGCCACGTCCGTTCACCGATGCGGTGCGGGAACACTGGCGCGAGATGTGCCAAGTGATCGCGCTCGGCGCAGGGCAGCGCGTGGGTACGTTCTGTATCCAGACCTATTTCGTCGCCGCGCTGATCAATTCCGGCTTCGGTGCGGACAAGGCACTGTTCGCATCAATTCTTACCTATCTAATCGGCCCACCGGCCGCGATATGGGGTGGAATACTGGCCGATCGTTACGGAGGTCGGCGCGTACTGCTCACGGGCTATGGCGCTTTCGTGCTGTTCACTGTGCCTACCTTCCTGGCCCTAGGAGGCGGTTCCGTGATCACTGCTACCATTGCAGTAGTTGGCTTCACTTTCATCAACAATTTCATTGGTGCGCCACTGACCCACGCTTACGTACTGACTTTCAAGCCTGAGGTGCGTGGTACCGCAGCGGCACTCAACTTCAACGTTGGCACCACACTCATTGGTTCGACCGCACCGCTGATCGCCACATGGTTGCATATGCGTACGGGCACGGATATGTCGTTCGGGTGGTACATGACGGCAATTTGCGTGATCTCGTTGCTTGTAGCCGTGTTCGCCTATCCTCGGGCCGCCCCTGATGCTTGATTGTTGGATACTTACTTAAAGTACGGGACATCGTTTGTAGTGGCGGATGCTTGCGATGGAACTATCGACATAAGTAGCAGCTTGCTAGCCTGGTGCGGAGCGTTAAGCGGTTGAGCAGTGGCTGCGCGACGTCCGCCTCTGGCCTTGGATTCAACCGGTCGACGCAATAGTTATCGATATCGCTCCGGCGGCGTTTCGTAGCCCAGCGTCTTGCGTGGCCGCGCACGCTCTATCGGCGGTTGCGAGACGGAAGATAGCTAGCGTCTTCGCCGGGGCTCTCCTTCAGTTCCAGTGCCATGCTGAAGTGAGCGAGGGCTGATGGGATCGGATGCATACGCACAGATGTGCTCACCCAGTTGCAGGGACATGTCCATGAGTGTGAAGTTCCGTCGTCCCCACGACACGATGCTGCAGGCTCAGGCGCTTTCCTGTTCCAACGGGATATGGAGCGGACCCGGCACTCAAGGCGCGGCTCCCGTCGTGGCCGGTACCTCCACCCAGAGCGCACCGCGCAGGTCGCCGATGTTGAAGCCAGTGGCATGGTCGTCAGGATAGCGAGTGAGGATCGCGCCGCGGACCGGTGCGGTTACATCGCTGCCATGGCAGACCAAGCAACCGGGTTCGGTCGCGATGCCGCGCGTCATCCGCAGCGCGACGCCGTCAGGTAAGCCGTCGCGGACCACGGACACCTGTGCGGCGGCCGGCACACCGCCATCGACGGCCCGCTGGAATGCCGCCAGTGTCGCCAACTGCCAGTCGTCCGCCGCCTGTGCCGGATGACGGTTGCGGCCCGGCAGGGCTACGCGACCGAGTCGCACGCCGTGTTCGGCCATCACCGCTGCGGCAATTCGCGGTGCCTCGGCGTAACAGACGTCGACGGCCGCGGTCGTGCCGCCGTCGTTCATCGCCGCTTGCAGTTTGTCGCGCAGCTGTCCGCTGAAGGCCTGCGCCGCGGCTTGCGCACGCGCGAGTGCCGGATCAGTGGCGAGAGTTGCCGATACGGGCGAGGGCGCGGGAGGGAGATAGTCCTGCGCCTGCACTGATCGTACGGGCGTGGCATCGTCGGCTGTTCTGGGTGCGCAGGCGGTAGCGGCCTGTGCGAGCGCCAATGCCAGTACAGCCCAGCGGAACGAATGCAGGATCACGCGGACACCTCCTTGCGGCTGCGATGCCGCAGCAGCGCGTAGTAGAGCAATGGAATGACCACCAGCGTCAGGACGGTAGAGACCAGGATGCCGAAGATCAGCGAGATCGCCAGACCGTTGAAGATCGGGTCATCGAGGATGAAGAACGCGCCGGCCATCGCCGCCAACGCGGTCAGGGCGATGGGCTTGGCGCGCACCGCACTGGTATCGACCACCGCTTGCTCCAGCGTGTGGCCGCGTTCGACCAGGTGATTGATGAATTCCACCAGCAGGATCGAGTTGCGCACGATGATGCCGGCCAGCGCGATCATGCCGATCATGCTGGTGGCGGTGAACTGCGCGCCGAGCAGCGCGTGGCCCGGCATCACACCGATCACGGTCAGGGCGATCGGCGCCATGATCACCAGCGGCACGATGTAATTGCGGAAATACGACACCACCAGCAGGTAGATCAGCACCATGCCGGCCGCGTAGGCGATGCCCATGTCGCGGAAGGTCTCGTAGGTGATCTGCCATTCCCCATCCCACTTGATCGAGAATCCACTGGTGTCTTCGGGCTGAGCGATGTAGTGCTGCGCTATGCGCTGGCCGTCAATCGCGTTGTCCGACACCTGCTCGACCAGTTCGAACATACCGTACAACGGACTGTCGACGGTACCGCTCTGGTCGCCCATTACGTAGACCACCGGCAGCAGGTCCTTGTGGTGGATGGCGCCGTCCCACCATGTGGGGCGGACCTGCACCAGTTCCGACAACGGCACCAGTTGACCGCTGCCGCCGCGCACACGCAGCGCGAGCAATCCGTCGAGCGGGGCCTGGTCGGTCGGCGGCAGGCGCAGGCGGATAGGACACGGGTACTTGCTGCCGCCATCGATCGCATCGGGCCCGAGGGCATCGCCGCCGAGGCGCGTCGCAACCTTTTGATCGTCCTGCAGCGACTGGGTAACTAGCTGGATGGACAAGGCGCGCGCGAGGCAGCGCTTCGCTGCTACACCGCAGCGCTGGCATGAAGCCGCGCGCAGGCGAAGGCATTCGAAGGTCCGGCATTCCAGCAGGATATTCTTCGTTGGCTGCTCCTGCTCGGCCAGACGAGCGTCGATCTCGAGCGTCCCGATGCCGTGGAGCATTTTGCCGAGGCCCTCGGCCTGCTCGATCGATCAGCCGCGCCTGCACCCGAGTCCTTGATCCCGCGCGTCAACCTGTTGCTGACGCTGGCG
>Ga0209571_1000915_pt1 | contig 19426 bp, 20 predicted proteins | sample EBPBio102011_DNA_FD_185866 | JGI IMG/M metagenome (GOLD analysis project Ga0209571, IMG submission 185866) | Wastewater treatment Type I Accumulibacter community from EBPR Bioreactor in Madison, WI, USA - Reactor 1_1/10/2011_ DNA (SPAdes)... | ecosystem: Engineered > Bioreactor > EBPR >... | reverse complement strand
GCACGCCGTGACCCATGACGGCCGCCCGGTGTGCTTTCGCACCATCGAGAAGGCGCTAACGACGCTGGCCGACGTGACGCACCTTAACCCTGAAATCGTGGTGGATTCGTCCAACTGGCGCGAGGAAATCGGGCCGCACTGAAAAAAGAAAAGCCCAACACCGCGCTAACAGTGTTGGGCTGGTGCGGCCCGGAGTGGCGAAACTCATTTCGGGCCGCGTGACCATTACCAAAACAGGAAAACGATCATGACCAATATTACCAAAAATGGCGGGAGACAGACAGCCCTAAAGGGCGATGCCGGCCATTTTGATGAAGTGGCCTACCGTGACGAGCTGATTGCAATGGGCTTGCCGTCCGAGGATGCGGGCGTAGTCGCCACCAAGACGGCCAACGCCCGCCGCGATGCCTTGAGCGCGAACGACTACCGGCTAAATCTGATTGCGTCCGGCGTGGGGGAAGCCGAAGCCAAGCGGATAGCCGCAGGGGCTGCCCGCTTTCTGGCAACGCCAGAACCTAAGAATGTAGCTCCGCAACGTGTAGACGGCTTCCAGCCTTTGGCGGGCATCCTTGGTGCCGGTGTGCTGCCTGACGCCAAGAAGGCCGCCGTACCGGCTTCTATGTCCACTCGTACCGAGGAAATCAGGGCGAAGCGCCGCAAACTTGTCGAGGCACAGGCCCGGCCGGGTGAGACTTTCGAGCAGGCCGAGCGGCGTTATCTGCATGAAAACGACCGCCCGGCCGGCGCGTCCGGCGCCGGGCAAAGCCCGGCTGCAAGTGGCTCGCTTCGCAAGCCGCCAGAGGGCGATGCACAGGCCGATTTTTTTGTGCCGTTGCTGTACGACGTTGCCACGAAAGATAGCCGCAGCATCATGGACGTGGCCGTTTTCCGGCTGTCCAAGAAGGACAAGCGTCCTAACGAAACGATCCGCTACGAACGCGCAGATGGCTATGTGGAAGTGGTGTCAGGCGAAGCGGGCATGGCTTCCGTTTGGGACTATGACATTGTGTTGATGGCAATTTCTCACCTGACAGACGCCATGAACCTTTACAGGCAGGGCCGGGGAGAAAAGCCAAACCGAACCTTTCGCCCGCATGTTTCGGAAATTCTCAAGTTCTGCCGCCGTTCCGATGGCGGCCGCCAGTACGAAGAAATCGAAGGTGCGCTGAAACGCCTTAGCACCACTTTCGTGGAGGTGGTCACGACGACGCAAGCCAAGGGCAAACGAGCCTTGCGCACGGCCAAAGGGGTAGGGCTGATTAACAGCTACGAAACCGTTTCTTATGCCGACAATGGCCGGCTTACGAGCGTTTCAATCGAGGTTCCGCAGTGGCTTTATAACGAAGTGGTCGAGGTGAAAACGCCTGCCGTCTTGACCGTCCACCCCGAGTATTTTTTGATCGAGCCGGGCATTGGCCGGTTCCTGTATCGCCTTGCCCGGCGTGCTGCTGGTAAGGCACGCGCTAAATGGACGTTCAAGCTCATTTATGAGCGCAGCGGTAGTGTGGGCACGTTCAAAGAGTTCTGCCGCATCCTGCGCAAGCTGATCGCTTCCAACGACTTGCCGGAATACACGCTTGCCGAGCTGCCGGGCAAAGTTGGCCCGCTGCTGGTGATTACGCATCGGGACGCTTCACTTGATGAGCTGCCGGAGCTACCAGAGGACGACGAAGGGGACGACGATGCCGGCTTGTCGCCTGCTTGAGCCGTAATCTTTCATGCTCACCCCGTCACAGCCGGGGCCGGGCTTTCGTGCTGCGCATCGAGCCTCGTTCCGAGTCTCGCCCCATTCGGGCATCAATCCCTTTCGTCATGCCGTACCGGCAGCGCTGCGCGTCATGCTGATGGCGACACCGCGGCGAGCTGGCCAGCGTGCCGGCGTCACCATCACCGCGTTAAATCGCACCCCCCTGCCGGTGTGTAATAGACGGAGCAATGGTGACAGAACGGCCACCAGGTAGGCGCTTTGTGTCGCCAAAGGTGTGTAATAGACGGAACCGACCCGTTCGAGGCCCCCAGCCTGTGGATAGCCCGTCGATTACACACCGGCCCCCGTCTATTACCCACCCGATACCGTCGATTACACACCGGCCCCCGTCTATTACACACCGGGCATGTTCGCAACACGTTGATTCATATGTACTTTTCAGCATTTTTTCGCTCTAAAACTCTTAAAACATATTTAAAACTTAAAAACGCTTGGGCCGGTGGATAACTCGACCGCCTACGAAAAACGAAGCGCCGCAAAGCGGTCTGCGACCGGGGCACCCCTTTCGGGGTTCCCCCAACCTTCGGTCGGCTCCCCCTCCCGATAAATGGATGGCCTGCGGCCATGACTATTTTGGAAGCGCGGCACGCCGCGCAGGGTGGCACCACCACCACGGCCAAAAACGGCAGCAGTGCGGCACCAAGGCAGCAGGACAACCAAAACCAACAACCAAGGCAAAAAGACATTACCGGCTGGCCTGCGGCCAGATGACAGAACGAAGCGCGGCACTTGCCGCGCGTGGTTGATCGACGGCCGAGGTAAAGCATGGTCTAAGCGTCCCGACCGGCAAGCCGGCCGGCATGGCCGCAAGCGGCCACCCCTGCGGGGCGCTAAGACCGGGACAAATCACGCCCGGCCGACAAGTCGGCCGCCCGCTCAGCCCGGCGCGTGTGCGCGCCATGCCGGAAAGGTTCGTGGTGATCGAAGACCGAAAAACCGGTTTATCAGGAAGGGGGAGGCCAGCACCGCGCACTAAACGGGCTACAACAGCGCGCAGAGGCCGCAAGGTGCGCTTTTGAGGGTCAAGGCACAGCCAAGGGCCGGGCAGGCCGAAAAAGCGGCTCTACGGACCTTTGGTGAAGTCTGCGGATTTGATGCGCTGAATCTGTCTTGCGAAATCAAAAAAGCTCAGGTTTCAACGAAGTAGGCAATTTGACGCGGCGCACCACTCCCCCCCGCCCCTCGCCAGCGAGGGGAGCGAGTCGCCCTCTGTCGTCAGGGATGCAGGCGGCGGGGCGCTTCGCTTCCTTGACTGCACCCCAGACTAGAGGCTTGGGCCGTTCCAGTGGCATCAAGGGTTCGGCTTCGCCCACGTCCTCACCCGTTCGGTACTCGCTGCGCTCCGTTCCGCGTGCGGCTTCCGGGCGTGCCCTTGACACCCCTTCCACTTGAAAACCGGGGCGGCCAGCGAAGACCCGGCGAAATAATCCGCTTTTCTTTGTAGTGTAGTAGTAATAGTAGTAGTATAATTACTATTATTCCTACCAACCTCGAAGGAGTCAGCAAAATGGCCTTATCCCAAGACATCAAAGAGCGCATCTTTGCCGCCGCCGACGCCCTGCACGCGGCCAGCGAAACCGGCGAGTTTCCGAGTGTGGAGGCCGTGCGGCAGGAGAGCCGCGCCGGCATGAACAACGTCGTGGAGGCAATGAAGGAATGGCGGCAGAACCAGCGCAAGCAGGTTCAGGCCGTGCGCGAGCCGTTGCCCGTTGAATTGCATGGCGTGGTGCAGAGCATGGGCCAAAGCCTTTGGGAGACAGCGCAGCAACTGGCGAACGAATCGCTAGACGCTGCCAAGGTTGCCTTTGAAACCGAAAAAAGCGACCTGATCCAACTATCGGCCGAGCAATCGGAATCCTACGAGAAGCAAGCCGCCGAGCTGGAAGCCGCACAGGCGCGCATTGCAGAGCTTGAGCGCCAAGCCACGGCCGCCGCAGCCGCCGCGCAAGCAACCGGGCAGGAGCTGGAAGCCACCCGCAGCGCCCGGCTTGCAGCCGAGCAAGCCGCAGCCCTTGCCAACCAGAAAGCCGAGGAAATCGAACGCCGGGCGGCCGAGCTGCGCGCCGAATTGACGCACGCACACACCGAAGCCGAAGCCGCCGCCACGGCCGCCAAGGCGACGGCCGACAGCTTGCGAGCTGATGCCGACCGCTTGCGCACCGAGCGCGACAAGGCGCAACAGCGCCACGAGCTGGCCGAGGCCGAAGGCGTCAAACTGGCCGCCAGTCTGGCCGCCGCTCAAAGCGAGACGATGAAGGCGCAAGCGGCCTTTGCTGGACTCACCGCCAAAGCGGAAGCCGCCGAGCAGGCGCACCAGGAGCAGCGCAAGCAAGCCGCCGCAGAGGCGCACCGAGCAGCCGAACGCATGACCAAGGCGCAGGCCGAACGCGACGACGCCACCAAAGCCGCCACAGAGGCTAGAGAACGGGCCGCAGGGCTGGCCGGGCAGTTGCAGGCCATGCAGGAACAGAACGCCGCTTTGCTGGCCGCGATCAAGCCGCAGGGCGAACCGAAGCCCAAGAAAACCCCGCCTGCCAAAGCCTGATATTGGCGACGGCTTCACGACCTGGCCAACGCGCAGCCGTCACCAACGGCCGCCGCGTTTTGGCTGTTTCATTCCCGCGTTCATTGCCAGTTGTGGCCGTGTTATGGCTGGAAGCAGTGTCAAGGGCACGCCCGGAGGCCGCACGCGGAACGGAGCGCAGCGAGTACCGAACGGGTGAGGACGTGGGCGAAGCCGAACCCTTGATGCTGATGGAGGCCGCAAAGCCTATCGGCAAGGGGGTAGGACAAGGGCACCGCCCGCAGCGCCTGCCCCCGCAGTCAGTCGGGCAAGAACCGACGCGGGTTGCAAGCCGAAGGGGCTTGCCCAAGCGAAGCGCGGAGGGGTTCCCACTGGTGACAGATTGGCGCGATCGAGACAGATCCATTGTCACCAAAAAGAAACCCCGCCGAAGCGGGGTTGAGGGTCAGCGTTCCAGCTCTAGCGACGGTAAAGGGTAAGCCCGTCCGATGTTTTGCATGTTGTAGCTGTATTCGATGCGGCCTAGCGTTGTTGGCCGTGCGCCATCACGCTTTGCTGCATAGGCTACCTTCGCCACATCGAGAGCATGGGAAGCCGCCAAGCCCTGAACGTGCGGTTTAGCGGTGCGCGGGTTGTCGGCTTGTTCCCATTCTTGCAACCAGTGCGCAATGCGCCGGCTGTCAGGTGTGTAGCCGGTCGCGTGGGTCATGAGTCGCATTAGGGCTTCGTGTTCCAGTTGGCTGAACATGGCTTATTTTCCCTTCACATCGCCGCCCGGCTGTTTGGCCCATGCCGACGCCAACCGTTCTTTGATGCCTTCACGATATGCGGGATTGCGTGCCCACACGCTGCGCCCCATGGCGAGGTGTTCCGCCCGACGCGCCGTTGTCTGTTGTCCGGTGCGAGGGTCAAGGCGGGTTGATGTGGGATTGACCACGTTATGAGCAGCACCCACGGCGCGGGCTGGAGACATTGCGCCCGAAGCAATTTGACGCAGTGACAATGCCGACGTGGAAACACCGCCAGCCAAGCCAGACGCCATGTTGCCCGCTTGCATGGCAATCCAACCCAAAATTAGAGTCAGGCCAAAAACTTGAAGGCCAACGAGATAAGGGTTTTGCACCCCGTTTCCGCTGAAATCAACCCCGACAATAAAGCTATCGAAAGCGACGATGCCAAAAGACATGATTAGCGCAAGAATGACAATCGTGAATATGTAATTCAGCACTTGTCCTATCCAGCTATCGAAGAACTTTGCAGTCATCGGAAACATAGCGCACGCGATGAACAGTGGCCCGAGTGCAAACATTACAGCAAGCGAGAACTTGGCAACAATGATGTTCACGCCGCCAATGATGGCAAATATCAGCGTTCCTACGGAAACAAAGATACCCGTAATGAACCACCCTGCCGCCGCGCCAAAGTTCCATCCGGCATCGCTTGACTGCTGCATGGCGATGGTAGCCAGCTCACCGCCTTTCATTACTACCCCATCTAATGTTTCATAAATGGAAGATGAAGCCGCTCCGGTCGCGCTGATTTTCAGAACATCGGTAAGGCCGGTTTCAATTCCGTTTAACGTGGCTACGACTTGTTGATGGTATCCATCGGCCGTAAGTGCGAAATACGAAATAAAGCCAATCTTGAGCCACTGTTTCATGACCGTCCAGAACGGAGACTCCATTGAACCAGTCATCATTGAATAGGCGGAGCCGGTTATATAAAGCGTGACACCGGCCAAGATAGCTAGTTGTAGCTTTGCCATCAGATCATTGGCCGCTGGCACCATGAAAGCATTGGTGGCATTGGTGATCGTTTCGCCAATGAAGGTGAATAAGGTAAATTCCATAGCGACCCCCTATCGTGTGAATGTGGGGGCTTTGGCTTTGACGCCCTTATCCCCGCTGAATTGGCTTTTAAACTGCGCAGATGTGGCATTAACGCAGTTTGGAGAGGCCGACAGTTCCCCCGGATTGGCTTTGCACTTTTCGAGCATTGCCAAGCGTTCAGGCGTGTTTGCCATGTACCAATCGACGGTTTGCACCGGGTCATTGTCCTTGCAGCCTGCGAGAGCGAGAGCCGCGAGGAACAGGAGAGCAGAGAGCTTTTTCATTTGTTCACCCCACGGAATGTTTCAGCGTCGATTACCCGGCCAGTGCTGGCCGTTTCTCGCGCCTGGACGTATTGCAGCGCATAGGCCAATTCGGCCGCGTCGATGATGCGCAGCATGGCGACGACACGTAAGGCACCTACACGCGAGCCGGCCCAAGATAGCGCTAGGTACTCGAAGGCGTTTTTGAGAAGCAGCAGGCAGCCGCCAAGACATGCCGCCGAAATGAACACCGCAAGGTAGGCATTCATCGGGGCGGGTTGGTGCGGTAGGGTGATGCCTGACCAAGTTACCACTGCGATCAAAAGCGGCGCGATGGCAAGCACGGCGGCCAACAAATGGCCTTGGAACATCGAGGGTGCCCGGCGCGTAACTTCGCGCATGCAGTTGAGCCGATCAATGCAGACCCATAAGCGCCATATTGCCAGCAATATGAACGCGCAGAGCGCGATTATGAGAATGTGAAAATAGGAAATCATGTGTTCGCCACTCCAAAGGTTGAGGGCGAACGCTGGGCCGTCTTTCCGGTCTGTCTGTCGGTTGCTGTTCCCGACTGTCAGAGCCTTCTTTTCGGCTCGGCACCCGATACGCGCAAGGCGTTCTTAGGGCTAATCACAACACGTCTTTCCGTTGTTCGTCAGGGCCGTCTTTTCCGGTTCCCACGGTCACGCCACTTTCAGCGAGTCAGGTTGGCAGTTTCCCCAACCATCAGGCCCTTCTTTTCAGGCCGGCACCCGGTACGCCATGCGGCATTCTTGGGGCATCAATCAGCGTTCGTTTTGTTGTTCACGCATACCAAGACTGAATGTTTTGGCATACCTAATTTTCCCATTTTGGCGCGGTTACGTCGATGGTGACAGGAGCACCGAGGCGGGAAGCCAGCCTGTCACCACTTATTTACTCATTTGAGTATAACACCGAAAATGGCTAATGAGTAGATGAATTTAAGGGGTTTTTACTCATTAACTCAGATATGCCGACTCGACTTCGGGCATGGCCTGATAGTCAATTTTGACCGTGGCGACTGGCTGGCCGGGCATCTTTAAGAATCCTTGCAGGTCAGGCAGGTTCAGCACTTCCGACGACATGATGGCGGCTTGCCGCACGCGCTGCATGTTGTAGTTGGTATTGAACGATTCCGAGCTTTGGCCGGGATTCGTCAGGCCGCCCGAGCTGGTGCCCTGCCCCGTCGTCATTTGCAGCCGGTCAATGTCCTGTTCGCCTAATTCCTTGCTGAAATATTCGGCCGTCTCATTGTCGCCAGCCCGCAAAATCAGCTTTGTGGACAGGTTGGCGAGCAGCGTTTGCGCCTCGTCCTTGCCGTAGGTTTCGCGCAGTTGCGACACCGTTTGCAGGCCAAGCACACAGCGCCCGCCGTACTTGCGCAGCTTCGTTAGACCGCTGCGAAGGCTGGACACCTTGCCGAGTGAATCGACCTCATCGAACACGAACCACAAGCCGCGATCTTGATTTTCCGACAGGCTCAAGCCTTCGACAATGCCGAGTTCCAGCAGCGAGGCCACAAGGCCGCGCAGCAGGCCCATTTGATCGTCGCGGTAGGTCACGAACAGCCAGCCGGTGCGCGTTTCGTCCTGCACCCATTCACGCACGGAGAACGTGCCAGCGTCGGGCAGGTAGCGCCACACGCCGAGATAGGTAGCGATGATGCCCCGCGTGTTGTTCAGCATCTTGTCATTGCCCTTAGCGCACAGGATGGCGGCAGGCGTGCCGGCCAGCAGTTCGCCCAGCTCCTTTATGTCGGCCGAGCTGACATAGTGCAGCAGCCGCTTTACCGACCGTTCCCCGCGTAGGTGTAGCGCTAGCAGCGTTTCACCGAGCAGAGTTTGCGCGTAGTGGTGCCACTCTGCGCCCTCCCCTGAGCCGTCAGGCACAGCAGCCTTTGCAATGCGCTGGCAGTCGTATTCAGCCCGAATTTCAGCGAAGGGCGACCAATCCACGGAACGCCGGTCAAACGGGTTAAACAGCACATCACCAGGACGAGCAAAGCGAGAGTAAAACCCCCCGGCCGGGTCAGCGATCAAGGCCCGTTGATTGCGTGCCCGTACAGCCCGCAGAACCCGGTTAATCGCTTGCGTCTTGCCCGCGCCCGTGGTGCCGCTGAAAAGCATGTGCTGCGCTTCCAGCATGCGCGGAACGACCACCCCGCCAATTTCAATATCCACGTCTGCCGGCTTCGCCTTGTCGCCGTACATGCGGGCTTGCAGATCAGCGCCGCCGACAACCTCAGTGCCACGGATAACGGTTTCTTGACCGTGGGGCGCGTAGTTGGCGCGGGCCATCATGTGCCCCCAAATCCGCGACTGGCAGAACACCGCGACCACGGCCACGCCGATAGCCAGCAAGGCCGAAGATTCGCCGCTGGCGATCATGCGGGGAATGGCCGAGCCGAGGCCGTACAGGACAGCTACGCCCCACAGGCCGAGCCACAGCCACGTTACCCACGTCGCAGGCTCTTTGCCTTTGATCGTGTTGACCAGGTTGCGGCCGAGCATGAAGGATGCGCCGGCCAGCAACAGCAGGGTTAGAGCGAGTGCGGGTTTCATTGGCGTTCCCTTGCGGCCTGAATCCGCTCTTTTGTCTTGGTGTCCAACCCGTCCCACACCGTGCCTACGGCACGGCCGAAGGCCGCTTGTTCGTCAATCTGTTTGCCATACAGCAGGTGCGACCCGTAGAAGCCGAGCGCCCCGGCTAGAAGGCTTCCAGCGAAGGCAACGGCGATCCATTGCCAGCGCTGCACCTTTTCGCCTTTTGCTGCGTCCTGATGGATGCGGGCCGACGTTGCCAGTTCGCGGGCAGCACTGGCGAGGGCTTCGCCGGCTTCTTCCCGCAGCGCCGCCTTGAGAGAGTCCCGCAGTGCGACCTTTTCGGCCGCCGCGAAGTTTCCGAACGAGGCTTTTTCCGCTGCGCCGAGCTGGCCGATAGTGGCTTGAGCCTCTTTCGAGGCCAGAGCCAGAGCGCCGAGCATAGGAGACATTGCCTTTTCGAGAGCTTCGGGCAGGGCGTCGAGTTTCTTTTCCAGCGCCGTTACCTTGTCGTCACACCGGCCAATGTCGCCCAACAGTTCAAGCGTGAGGGCGTCCCTTGTCGTGCGGGGAGAGTTTGCCGCGTCCATAGAGCGCCCCTTATTTGAACAGCGTAGAGAAAACCGAATCGAGGTTTCGATTCACGCTGCGCGACAATGCCTTGAGGCCGTGCATATCTCCCCATGCGTTCTTTTCTTTCGCGCTGGCTTCTGGGTTACTTTTAAGTAGTGCCTTGTAATCCGTTTCATCTTTCAGCAGTGCTTCAACGGTCATTTTTTTAACGCCGAGCGCATCGAACAGTTCACTTTCAAAAATAGCCGCGTCAGTGTTGGCCGTGGCGTTCTTCTCTTTTTTCACATAATTAACGACGTGTGAGAATTCGTCGGCCACGTCAGAATCAACGCGGTTGAATACAAGCCGGATTTTTTCGGCAGGAATGCCGAAGTCGGAAAGTGTCCCGATCATCGAGATAGTTTCTTTTTGTTCTTTCGTGCCGCTTGTCAGAGGAATAACGAAGTAATCGAATTCAAGGTGCGATTCATCGAACTTAACCATGCCGTCTAGGAAGGCTTCGATATTAGATGCGCCCACGTCGATGATTGCATCATCGAGAGAAAACAGTTTGCGGAATAATTCGCGGAATTTGTCCCCCTTGATTTGCTCCACATCGACACCCAATCCGGCCGCCGTTTCGTTGATCGACTCGACAGCAAAAATGGGAGCATTGCCCATGCGAGGCGAAAGCAGATGAGCGGCGATAGTGGTTTTTCCAACGGTGCCGGTGTAGTTGACGATTGCGATTTTCATAAAAGTTATTCCTTGTCAGATAGGTCATCTAAGTCAATTTCCCGGCGTCTGGACTTGCGAATATCGGCCGGGTTCGTGATGCGTGCTTGAGGGTCTTTTGCGGGTTCCTCTTGCGGTGCTTGGGCTGGCTTGCTTGCCGGTTCCGCTTGGTCATGACCAAATTTCGCGGCCGGCTTTGCTGGCTGGATTCGTTTTTTCCTGATGCGGTACAGGGCGCTTTCAAAGCTCTTTGGCGTCATCGTGAAGCCCTGATCGTTCAGAGCTTGGAGGACTGCCGCACGGCTGACACCAGCAGCTAAAGCCGCTTCCACTTCATCCACTATGTCCCGAAGCCGGGCAGTTTCAGAGCGGCTTTTGTCGCCGGTAGCCAGTGCGCGCAGCACATCGGCCACGCTGTCTTTTGTCATGTTTCCACCTCTTCGCGTTATCGGCATTGCCGGATGCCGCGATATTGCCGGTTATTTGCAGTGCGGTCAATGTTTGCCGCCGTGATTGTGCCATTGTTATGCAGTGTGTTTGCAGTGTCAAGCGATTTTATGCGGTGAATGTGCAGTGCTAGTGCAGTCTTGCGCGAGTGTGCGAGCTGCGTTATAGTGTTGGCGTGCTACAGATAGGCACGTCGGATATGTTTACAAAAGCGCTCCGCGTTTTGAAACATATCCCGTGCCCAAAGGGGTGCCCCCCTTTGGAAACCTGCCACCGGCCCCCTACGGGAGCCGGGCCGCATGGCGACAGATCCACGCCCACCAGGTCGCGGATTCGTCACCAGCAGCACAAGCCGCCCGGCAGCTTCGCAGCCGGTCATTAACCGCCCTGCCCCGTGCCATCGAGGCGGGCACGAGACAGGAGCCGCGACCATGCCGCGCAAGCCCAAAGAGCCAACCCGCACGGTAAGTTTTCGGCTCACCCTGCCCGACCATGCCGCCTATCTGGCCAAGGCCAGCGCGGCCGGTGTGAAGCCGTCCGAGTTCTTCCGGGATGCCGTGCTGACCAACCGAACGCAAGTAGTCGCACGAGTGCAGCCGAGCAGCGATAAACGCCGGCTGATTTACCTGTTCAACAAGGCCAGCAACAACCTGAACCAGCTTGCCCACACTGCCAATGCCGCCGAGCTGGCAGGCACTGTTACCCCGGCGACTTACGCCGGAATTCTGGCCGAGCTGCAAATGCTGGCCGACTTGATGAAAAAGGCAATCCGCGATGCTGATTAGAGTGCGTGGCGGCGATGCCGGGATAAAGGAGTATCTAGAGAACGGACAGAAAGACGGCCGGGACTACAGCCGGGACGAACTGGACGAGCGCGTTATTTTGTCGGGCGATCTGGAATTAACCGACGCCGTTATCAACAACATGGACAAGGCCGGCGAGCGTTATTTGCATATCACGCTGGCTTTCAAAGAGGACGAAATCAGCCCGGAAATGTTGCAGGCAATCACGGATGAATTTAAGCAATTCGCCATGACTGCCTATGAAGGTGATGAATATAACTTCTATGCCGAAGCGCACTTGCCGAAGTTAAAGACCTACACCAATCAGAAAACCGGCGAGCTGATCGAGCGAAAGCCGCATATTCATATTGTCATCCCTGAATACAACCTTTTGAGCGAGAAGAACCTAAACCCGTTTGGAAAGGTTGACCAGCAGACTAAGTTTCTCGAAGCGTTCCAAGAACATATCAATGCGAAGTTTGGGCTTGCCAGTCCGAAAGATAACCGGCGCATTGAGTTCACCGACGAGAGCGCGATTATTTCCCGCTACAAGGGCGACTATTTCAAGGGCGCAAATCACGACCTGAAAGAGCGCATCTTGTCCGACGTGCTGGACAAGGGCGTTACCGACTTCGACCAGTTCCGGGCCATCGTTGCCGATCATGGCGAAACCAAGACCCGCAACGCGGGCAAGGCCGGCGAATATCTCAACGTGAAGCCAGAGGGCGCGGCCAAGGGCGTGAACCTGAAAGAGTACGTTTTCAGCCGTGGATTCATCGAAATGCCCACCGCCGAAAAGCGGCAGAAGCTGGCCGGCGAAATCCGCGCAGGGTACGAGGACGCCAAAGCGCCCCGCCCTACCCCTGCCGACATTGCCGAGCGCTTGAAGGAGTGGCGCGAGGTGCGGGCGGCCGAACTGAAATACATGAACAGCGGCAACCGCAAAGCCTATGCCGCCTATCGTGAGGCCGACCCCGAGCAGCGCCGGGCGATTCTGGCCGAACGTGCCGCCGCGTTCTACGGCAAGCACCGTCCGTCCGTGGAAATCCCGCATGACCCGGAGCAAGAGCGCCCGGCCCCGGCCAGAGCGCCCGAACAGGCCCGCGCCAGTGAGCCGACCCCGGCCCCTTCGCGTGAGCGTGACGGCCGTCAGACCGATAGCGTAGTGGGCCAGTACGAGGCCGAGCGCCGCGAGCGTGCCGCCCGTGGCACCGACAGCAGCCGGGCCGAGTTCAACACCATCAAACGCGAGCTGGACGCCGCCCGCTTGCTGGCGAGCGTCAGCCGCACGCATGGCGTGATGCCCGACAAATACGAAGTGACCAAGGGCAAGGACGGCGGCGACCGCATCCGGTGCGGCCGACGAAATCTGAACGTGTCCGACTTCCTCACGCAAGAGCTGCATTTGCCTTGGCGCGATGCCGCGCCGATCTTGCAGCAGACCTACGCCGAGCAAATCGGCCATGCCGCACCACAGCAGGCCCGCCCTGCCCCGCGCCGTGACCTTTGGGCCGAGTACCGCCGCGAATGGCAACCACAGCAGCGTGAGCGCCGGGAACAGGATTGGCAGGAGCAGAAGAAGCGCGAGCAGGAGCGCCGCGCCGAGCTGCGCCGCGAATACCTGGCCGAGCGCCGGGCCGTTCAGAATGACAGGGCTTTGAAGCCGGCAGCGCGCAAGGCGGCTTTGTCGGTTTCCAGTATGGGCAAGGTGGTGAAGGACATAGAGCTACGCAAGGCCATTGCCGGCGAGCGTGAAGCCTTGAAGGCCCGCTATCGGATGAAGCCGGCCGACCAGTACCGCGCCTATCTGGCCGAGCGTGCAGGCAACGGCGATGCCGATGCACTGGCCGAGCTGCGCCGGCAGCGCAGCCCGCAGCGTGCCCCTACTGGCGAGCGCATCGAGCACCAGACCGGCCAGCAGCCCGAGGCCGCGCCGATCATGAAGCCCGCCGCGTACAAGGTCGATCAACAGGGCAACGTGACCTATTACGACCAGCAGAAGCGGGCCATGTTCACCGACCGGGGCGAAGCCGTGGAATTCGGCCAGCAGGAGCGCGACACCATCGAGCAGGGCTTGCGCCTCGCCCTTGCCAAGTTCGGCCCGCATATCCGCTTGCGTGGCGGTTCCGAGGAATACAACAACATGATGGCCGACGTGGCGGCCGATGCCGGCCTATACGTCGAGTTCAGCGACAAGGCTTTGCAAGACCGCTACAGCCAGCGCCGGGAAGCCACCCAAGCCGGCCGCGACTACTTCACCAAGAGCAAGGCGGCACAGGGCGGCCAGCAGCCCGAGCGCGACCAGCAAGAGCAGGCCACGCAGCGCGAACGCGAGCAGCAGGCACAGAAACCAGACCACGGCCGAGGGCGCTAAACGCCCTGCCCTGTCGGGCGTTGCTGAAAATGAGCGAATGAGTAAAAGAGTTCTTACTTAACGTGCGATTCCTTGCTATACTCAAATGAGTAAATGCACGTTAATTTCATTCACTCAGGAGGCCCCATGCAGGTTATCGCCGTGTTGAACCAGAAAGGCGGGTCAGGAAAAACGACCATCGCCACCCACCTAGCCCGCGCCCTGCAACTGGACGGGGCCAGCGTGTTGCTTGTCGATTCCGACCCACAAGGCAGCGCCCGAGATTGGGCAGCCGTGCAGGACGACAACCCGGTTACGGTTGTCGGCATCGACCGCCCCACCATTGACCGCGACCTAAAGGCCATCGGCCATAAAGATTTTGTGGTGATCGACGGCGCACCGCAGGCGGCAGACCTTGCCGTTTCCGCGATCAAGGCCGCCTCGTTCATCCTGATACCCGTGCAGCCCAGCCCTTACGACATTTGGGCCACGGCCGATCTTGTCGAGCTGGTGAAACAGCGCATCGAGGTCACGGACGGGAAGCTACAGGCGGCGTTCGTCGTGTCGCGTGCGATCAAGGGCACTCGCATAGGCGCGGAAATTACCGAGGCTTTGGCCGGCTATGGTCTGCCCGTTCTTGAATCCCGCATCACGCAGCGCGTGAGCTATCCCGGCACAGCCGCAGCAGGAACAACCATTCTTGACGCCGAACCAGACGGCGACGGTGCCCGCGAAATCCGCGCCCTGATGAACGAAATCAAACAAAAACTCGTTTGAGTAAGTGAGGAAATAAGTAAATGAATTCACCCACTAAGGGCGCATTGAGCGCCGGCCGCCCGAGCGCCAAAAGCAGTAAGGCCGCCACCCTTGCCAGCCTTGCCGACAAGGCTCCCACCGTTCGCGTGAACTTCGACCTGGACCGCGAGCAGCACACGAAATTGAAGGTGTACGCCGCGAAGCAGGGCAAGACCGTCAAAGAGGTTTTGAGCGACTACGTTGCGCAGCTTCCAGAGTAAAGGAGCGGTTACTTAAATGAGTGAATACACAAATGAGCGGCCGATGGATTCCGCTACAGACCTGAACCTAATCCGCGAGCAGTGCGGAACGCTTGAGCTGGCCTTGCAGAACGAAACCGACCCGGCCCGCCTATCCGACTTGCGCCGCGAGTTGGCCGAGTGCCGGCAGCGTGCTTTTGAAGTCGATCAGCGCGACCAGCCCGAGGCCGAACGCGAGGCAGGCGGCCCGGCCGGCGATCCCTTGCCACCGGCAGCCGTGCGCGGAGACAGCGAGAAGGCCGCCCCGTTCGTCACCATCGAGGCCGCAGACCCACGCCCGGACTATGCCGGCCTGTATGCCGCCGAGCGCATCGAGAACGCCGAGCTACGGCAGGAGCTGGCCGCAGAAGGGCAGGGCGCAGAGTCCAGCGGCGGCGGCATGGAGCGCGAGCGCGTAGACCCTGAAATTTCCCGGCTTGCCGAGCTGGCAGAAGCCCACCGAACCGGTGTGCAAATGTTCGGCGGCATCTATGGAGGCGGCCCGGACGTGCCGCAGGCCGGCGACCACAGCCCGGCACTGGTGGAACTGGCCGAGCAGCACGAAGCCCGCTTGCTGGCCCGTGACGAGGCGTTTTCCGGTGAAGTCGTGGCGCAGATCGAGCGCGAGAACGAAAGCCCGGCCTACGTGATCGAGGCCGACGGCGACCGCGTGATGGTTCCAGAGGTCGAGGGCGCAGAAATGGACGTGGGCGACGACGTGGAAATCAGCCGCGACCAGCAGGGCAACTATGAAGCCGAAGCCGGCCACGATTACGGCCGTTGAGTAAATGAATGGTTGAGCCAATGAGTAAAGACGCGAAAGCGCCCGCACCGATCACCGACGCAGAACGCCGCAAGCGCCAGGAGGCGGCCGACTTCGCCCGCGCATCCTTGGCCCTTGAAGGGTTCAAAATTTCCGAGGAAGTCGAGTCGCAGACAGCCCGGTTTATTGCCGGTGAAATCGACCTTGCCGAGTTCATAAAGCCGGCACGCTAAGAATGTTAATTCTGAATGGCGGCTAATTGCAAATCGTTGGTGTGCATGTCTAGCGTTAGCTGTTTCTTTCGCACATCAGTATCACCTAAGCGATTTTTTGCAATTTCGCAATATTCATGACTTATATCTATACCTATGTAGTTTCGGCCAAGCTGCTTAGCCGCCTTGCAGCTTGTACCGCTTCCGCACATAGGGTCGAGGACTATATCCCCCTCATTTGACCAGGAGGAAATGTGATCTCTGGCAAGTTCACAAGGAAACGGGGCGGGATGCGCTTTCGCCTCTTGGTCTTCAAGATTTTTACCAACGACATATTCCCAGATGTTCCCCTTAATTTTTTGGGCTTTTACTGGGTTGGCAATTTTTCCTCGCTTTTGCTCATTTTTTGAATAATTTTTATAGGTTGTGCTGCCTAACTCTAGTCCAGCATGTAAGCAATCAACCATTATTGGGTTGTGCGTTTTTACGACTCCTTTGCTGAAAATGAACATATATTCAAATTCATTATTGAATCGGCGGCGATAGATTTGTGGGATTGGGTTTCGCTTTTTAAAAATCATCGTATCGTGAAGATTAAAGCCAATCTCTTTAAAAAACAGAGCCTGTTTGAAGCTCGTCCCGGTTTCGGTGCCTGATATAGTGGCATCATTAACAACCCAGACAATAACGCCACCGTCTTTAATTATTCTGTAAAGTTCTTTTGCTATTTTTTCAAACTCAAAGATGAATCCTTTGTAGGTTCGCAAGTTATCGTAAGGTGGCGAAGTTATAACCATATCAACCGAACCATCGGCGAAATTCTTCATCACATCAAGGCAATCGCCTTGAATGATCTTGTTTTTGAATTCTTTTATCGGCATGTTCGGCCTACCTTATCGCTAGAATTTCGTTGCTGGATACAGAGTTGATGATCCTTATTCTGCTTTCTATCTTGTGAACTCTCACAAGCTCAGACAAGGCTTCTTCATGACTCATACGCATGATTTTTTCGCGCTCTTTAGCGAGAAATGTTAGCGCTTCTTCCTTGGCAATAATTATTGATTCAACTGCCGCTTGCTTCTCTGCTTTCCATAGGTCTTCGAGTTTGTTTGAGAAGTTAAGCATTGTTTTGTTTACAGCGAACCAATAAGAATTGGCCTCCTTTGATGGATTAAGAGCAGGAATTGCTTTAAAAACAAGTTCTAATAGTTCCTCTGTTTTTTCATGACCTTCTAATAAGGAATATGAAAAAAGCATAGCGAGGTGCGAATAAGTAAAAATGCAAACATTTCTAGCGCTTGCTTGTTCGTAGATTTGGCTTGATTTTGTCGGTAGCTGGTATATGGGGCAAACCACCATTGCATAAGGCTTACCACGCTTCCAGCCATCCATTGCTTGAACTTTAAAATCCTTTTGATTTTTTGCTGTGCGGCTAAGTCTGAATGCTTTTGCATCGGCGACAAAGCTATAATCTTTTGCAAAAACCTCAACATCGGCAGCATCTGCTCGCTCTGTTAATACGAGGCTTCTAAACCCCATCGCCTTGAATGACTCAGATAGCAGGGCATCCGTGTATTTTGAGTATAGCTTTTCCTCGCTAGAGTCATGATCATATGACTCTGGAATATCGCCAGAAAGTCGAAGATGGTCGATTAGAGCAGCGGGGCCGTCTGCTTTTATTTCTTCTCCCAACTCTTTTTCTAGGCGTTCAGAATCTACGCCAAAGTTCCCACTAAGTTTTCTGACTTCTTCTACCCAATATATTCTTCTAACAATTCCACTTTTTGTTATAAAACTCGACATTTATTCATCCTTATTCACTGTTGATTTAAATCCGTTGCGGTTGTGCTGCATTTTCTATTATTAGCTAAGAGAAAATAGACTGGACGGAGCGGTCAGCAGGCGAGTGACACACCGCCGAACCCTGCGCGCTGAAATTGTCTTGGCGACCAGCTCACTACCTGGCCAGCTCATTTTTGTCACCAGTCGCCCGCTGTCGTTTGCCCTTGGGCTTTTCGATACTTAGTTGCGCGAACAAGTCAGCGTCTTTTGTGTGATAAATGTCCCGGCCGGCCTTGGAGTCGGCCAGCGTTTGCGCCGTCGTTTCATTTGGGTAAGTGGCGTGTTTGTAGAACGTGCTGCGCCCGATGCCGAGCGCCTTGCAGACTTCGGCCGGGCCGCGCCCACTGGCGGACAGTGCCTGAATGGCGGCGACCTTTTCCGCAGGCAGGCCCGGACGGCCACCCTTGCGCCCACGCGCCCGCGCAGCAGCAAGCCCGGCCATTGTTCTTTCAGCGATCAAGCGCCGCTCAAATTCAGCCAGAGCCGCAAACACATGGAACACCAGACGTCCGGCCGCCGTGCTGGTTTCTATGCGTTCCGTCGTGCTTTCAAAGCCCACACCGGCCGCTTCCAGCTCGCCCACGATCTTGACCAGCTCGGGCAGTGACCGGCCGAGCCGATCAAGCCGCCACACCACCAAAGAATCACCCTTACGGGCGAAGGCGAGGGCGTCAGCCAGTCCCGGCCGTTCAACCTTCGCGCCGCTGGCCGTGTCGGTGAACACCTTTTCACAGCCGGCTGCCGTCAGGGCGTCCCGCTGGAGATCCATTTTTTGATCGTCGGTCGATACCCGCGCATAGCCGATTTTCATTGTGTTGTCCGTAAATCCGTCAGAACGCCTATTTTACAGACTTTGATTTATAGACGCCATTAAAGACGAAAAAACCACGAAAATGGCCGCCGTTCCGGATTGTCTTGCAAATTCCACAAAACGACCGTTTACCGACTTTAAAACGCTTGCACAACTTCCATAGATGATGCACAATCAAGGCTTGAAAACACGCTTAACCTATAGAGGAGCAAATCATGCAAAGCATGACACTAGAGCAGCTACGCGCCACGGCCAGCGCCGGCGGCGTTGTCGGCGTCACCTTGAAAGGGCAGGGCAGCGGGTTCTTCATGGAGATTGCCACCCGCAGCGGGCAAGACGCTTTTTTGGTGAAGGCCCGCAGCACCGAGCCACGCCGTTTCGGTAGTCCGAATTCCGCGCTGGTCGTGTTGCGCGATATTGGCATTGCCGTTGCGCAGCTCGACGCGACCAACTGGAACCCCGACCAAAAAGAAGTCACACAGAACCGGGATAGCCGCGCCCAAGCGATGCGCCAAGCGCACGAAGCCGCCGCCTATAACCAGTGGCTAGCCGGCGAGATTCAGGCATCCATTGACGACCCACGGCCGAGCATCCCGCACGATGAAGTCATGGCCGAAATGGACGCCGACATTGCCGCCTTGCCGAAGAAAAAGCGCGCATGACGGCCAAGCCTTACCGCATTGAATGGCGGCCAATGGCACGCGAGGACTTGCGCGCCATCGTGCGCTACATCGGCAAGGACAACCCGACGCGGGCAAAGAGTTTCGGCCAGGAGCTGCGCGACAAGACCAAACCGCTTGCACAGCATCCAGAGCTTGGCCGGCATGGCCGGCCGGGCTTGCCCGAGTGGCTGCGCGAACTGGTCGTGCATCCGAACTACATCGTTTTTTATCGTGTGCTGGCCGAGGCCCGCACCGTCGAGATTTTGAGAGTGAAGCACGCGGCGCAAC
>Ga0209571_1000903_pt1 | contig 19720 bp, 19 predicted proteins | sample EBPBio102011_DNA_FD_185866 | JGI IMG/M metagenome (GOLD analysis project Ga0209571, IMG submission 185866) | Wastewater treatment Type I Accumulibacter community from EBPR Bioreactor in Madison, WI, USA - Reactor 1_1/10/2011_ DNA (SPAdes)... | ecosystem: Engineered > Bioreactor > EBPR >... | reverse complement strand
GTCGGCGTGCCGCCCGACGGCGGGCCAAAGCCGCGCTGGCCGGGCCGCAGCACCACGATGTCGGAGCCCAGGCTTTCGACGCTGGCCGAGACCTGGGCCGATGACCCCTGCCCGACCGTGACCATGGCGATCACGGCAGCCACCCCGATCACCACGCCCAGGATGGTCAGGAAGGACCGCAGCTTGTTGCGGAAGATTGACCGCAGGGCCAGACGCACCGCTTCCAGGATCATGCCGCGCCCTCCTGCGCCGTCGGCGTGTCGCTGACGATCCTGCCATCGGTGAACACGACCAGCCGTCGCGCATAGGCGGCGATATCGGCTTCATGCGTGACCATGACGATGGTGATGCCCTGGCTGCGGTTCAGTTCTTGCAGCAGGGTGAGGATCTCATGGCTGCGCTGGCTGTCGAGATTGCCGGTGGGTTCATCGGCCAGGATCACCATCGGATCGCCCGCCAGCGCCCGGGCGATGGCGACGCGCTGTTGCTGCCCGCCCGAAAGCTGCGAGGGCTGGTGATGCTCGCGCCCCGCAAGCCCGACCTGCGCCAGCGCTGCCCGCGCCCTTGTGCTGCGCTCTGCCGCTGGCATCCCCTTGTAGATCAGCGGCAGTTCCACATTCTCCTGCGCCGAAGTGCGCGGCAGCAGGTTGAAGCCCTGAAAGACGAAGCCCAGATAATGCCGCCGCAGCAGCGCCAGCGCATCGGGCGCAAGCCCCTGCACCGGCACGCCCTCGAACAGATAGTCGCCCGCGCTTGGCCGGTCGAGACAGCCGATGATGTTCATCGCCGTAGATTTGCCGGACCCGGAGGGCCCCATGATCGCCACGAACTCGCCCCTGCGGATCACCAGATCCACCGCGTCGAGCGCGCGCACCAGCGCCTCGCCCTCGCCGTAAAGCCGCGAGACGGCGCGGAACTCGATCAGCGGCGCATCCATCGCCTAGCCGCCCGTGCTTTGCGACAGGATGACCTCGTCGCCTTCGGACAGCTCGTCCGAGGACACGGCGATCTTGCTGCCATCGGTCGCGCCGGGGGTGACCTTGACCCGCACCGGCACGCCGCCTTTCAGCACATAGAGACCCGAGCCATTCGCCGCGCCGCGATTGCCGCCCTGCGACGGCCGCGCTGGCAGGATATAGCCCAGAAGCCCGCTGCCTGACCGGCTGGCGCTTTCGGTCGCCGGCGGCGCATAGCGCAGCGCGGCGGTCGGGACCAGCAGCACGTCGGCTTGTTCGGCCACGGTGATCGTTGCCGTCGCGGTCATGCCGGGGCGGAGAAGCAGCCTGTCATTTGCCACGCTGAGAACGGCGGTGTAGGTCACCACGCCCTCGGTATCATCGGGCGCATAGCGCAGGCTGGTGATCACCGCCTCGAACCTCTGGCCCGGATAGGCATCGACGGTGAAGGTCGCCTTCTGGCCAACGGCGGCGCGGCCGATATCGGCCTCGTCGACCGAGACCTGAAGGTCCATCCGGGCAAGGTCTTCGGCCAGGGTGAAGAGGACCGGCGCATTCAGCGTGGCGGCGACGATCTGGCCCTTTTCCGCCGCGCGGTTCAGCACGATCCCCTTGATGGGAGAGCGGATTTCGGCCTTTTCCAGATCAGCCTTCTGCAGCGCGAGATTGGCCTCGGCCAGGGTCACATCGGCCTGGGCCGAGTCCACCGCCGCCAGCGCCCGGTCATGCGCCGCCTTGGCCGAGATATAGACGCTGCGGGTCGACAGCCCGCGCTTGTCCAGCGCCGAGGCGCTTTCCAATGCATCGGCCGTTTCGCTGACGGTCGCCTGGGCCGAGGCGAGCTTGGCCCGGGCCGCGATCAATTGCGCTTCGGCATTGGAAACCTGGGCCTTGAGCTTGGTGTCATCGAGCCTGGCCAGAACCTGCCCTTCGGTCACCTCATCGTTGAAATCGACATCGACCGCCAGAAGCGTGCCTGACAGTTCCGAGGAAATATCGACCTGCGTCGTCGGCTGCACCGTGCCGGTGGCGACGACCGTCACCGTCAGCGCGCCGCTTTCGACGCTGGCCGTGTCATAGCGGACAGGCGCTGCGGGCCGGTTGGCGGCATACCAGCCCCCCGCCGCCAGCGCCGCCGCGATCAGGATCAGCCACAGCCAGCCGCGCCCGCCACGGCGGCTCTTGATCTTGCCCAGGGCGGCAAGGTCGGGGCGACTGGCGGTGGCGGCGATGGGATCGGGGGTTTCGGTCAAGGGCGCTCTTTCCGGTCTGGTCCAGCGTTGCACGCAAGGGGCGGCCGCTTCCGTCGGCGCAAGGCGGACTATAGGCGGCAGAAAGGAAGCGGGAAATCACGAAGCGGCCAGCGCGGGTGGGGATTTCCATGCCTGGGTTGCCATTGGCAGGCCGCCGCGCGTTTCACACCCCCGGACCCCTGCCGAATATCTGGGCCAGGATGAAGCGGGAACGAAAAAGGGCGGCAAGATCGCTCCTGCCGCCCCCTTTGCATCGACCGGGTCTGATCAGCTGCACCCGGTGGTCGAGCCGCAGGTGTTGCATTTCAGGCAGGTGCCGTTGCGGACCAGCGTGTAATTGCCGCAATCCGAGCAGCTGTCGCCGGTATAGCCCTGCATCTTGGCCTTCGTCCGCGCATCCGCAGCCCCAAGCGCCGAGAGCGATGCGCCGTCCGAAAGGCCCGCGCTGCGCGCGGTTTCCGGCACCAGCACGTTCAGCGCCGTGGCGGCATCGGTGCCGGTGGCCAGCGCGGTCGCCCCCATGCCGCCGATACCGCCCTGGAACACCATCAGTTCCTGCGGCAGGCGCTTGCGCAGATAGCCGGTCGAGGAGATCGACTTCAGCAACTCGACCGATTTGGTCGCCGCCGCCTCGCTGACTTCGCCGACATTGCGCTTGCCTTCCTCGTCGCCGCGACCGAGGTCGTCAAAGGCATGGCCCTTGGGCGCGACATGCGCCAGGTCGGTGCGGTCGAGATAGCTGATCGCCAGCTCGCGGAAGATGTAGTCTAGGATCGATGTCGCGTTCTTGACGCTGTCATTGCCCTGCACCATGCCCGCGGGTTCAAAGCGGGTGAAGGTGAAGGCTTCGACGAATTCCTCAAGCGGAACACCATATTGCAGGCCGACGCTGACAGCGATTGCGAAGTTGTTCATCATCGCCCGGAAGCCTGCGCCTTCCTTGTGCATGTCGATGAAGATCTCGCCCAGCGAGCCGTCGTGATATTCGCCGGTCCGCAGATAGACCTTGTGGCCGCCGACGATCGCCTTCTGGGTATAGCCCTTGCGCCGCTCGGGCAGCTTTTCGCGATGCGACTTGATGATCTCCTTGACGATCACCTTCTCGACGATCTTCTCGGCGATGACCTGGGCCTTTTCCTGCGGCGTGCCGGTGGCGAGGATTTCCTCGGCCTCTTCGTCATCCTCAATCAGCGCGGCCGCCAGCGGCTGCGACAGTTTCGATCCGTCACGATAGAGCGCATTGGCCTTGATGCCCAGCGACCAGGACAGTTCATAGGCCGCCAGGGTTTCGGCGATCGAGGCCGAATTCGGCATGTTGATCGTCTTGGAAATCGCGCCCGAGATGAAGCTCTGCGCGGCGGCCATCATGTAGATATGGCTGTCAACAGACAGATAACGCTTGCCTTTCTTGCCGCAGGGGTTGGCGCAATCGAAGACCGAAAGATGCTCGGCCTTCAGGAAGGGCGCGCCTTCCAGCGTCATCGTCCCGCAGACATGGTCATTGGCAGCGTCGATCTGGGTCTTGGTGAAGCCGAGGTGACGCAGCAGGTCGAAGGTCGGATCGTTCAGCTTTTCCGCCGGAATGCCCAGGGTTCCGGTGCAGAATTCAGCCCCCAGCGTCCATTGGTTGAAGACGAAGCGGATGTCGAAGGCGGTCGGTAGGGCTGCTTCGACCTTCTCGATCTCGCGCGGGCCGAAGCCATGGCCGATCAGCGCGGTGTGGTTCACCCCGGGCGCCTGCGCCAGCGAGGCGTGGCCCACGGCATAGGCCACCATTTCAGCGACCTGATGGCCGGGGTAACCCAGCTTTTCCAAAGCAGCCGGAACGGATTGGTTGATGATCTTGAAGTAGCCGCCGCCGGCCAGCTTCTTGAACTTCACCAGCGCGAAGTCGGGCTCGATGCCGGTTGTGTCGCAATCCATCACCAGACCGATCGTGCCGGTGGGCGCGATGACGGTGGTCTGGGCGTTGCGATAGCCGTATTTCTCGCCCAGGGCCAAGGCCTCATCCCAGATGGATTTCGACAGCGCCACAAGGGTTTCGTCGGGGCAGTTCACCTGGTCCAGCGCGACCGGGTTCACGTTCAGCGCCTCATAGCCTTCGGTCTTGCCCCAGGCGGCGGCGCGGTGGTTCCGGATCACCCGCAGCATATGCTCGCGGTTGCGGGCATAGCCGGGGAACGGGCCCAGCTCCTGCGCCATCTCGGCCGAAGTGGCATAGGCCACGCCGGTCATGATCGCGGTCAGCGCGCCGCAGAGCGCCCGGCCCTGAACCGAATCGTAACCCAGGCCCATATTCATCAACAGCCCGCCGATATTGGCATAGCCCAGGCCAAGGGTGCGGAAATCATAGGAAAGCTGGGCGATTTCCTTGGACGGGAACTGCGCCATCATCACCGAGACTTCCAGCGTGACCGTCCACAGCCGCGAGGCATGGATATAGGCCTCGGCGTCGAAAGCGCCGTCCTTCCAGAAGGTCAGCAGGTTCATCGAGGCCAGGTTGCAGGCCGTATCGTCAAGGAACATGTATTCCGAGCAGGGATTCGACCCCCGGATCGGCCCGTCCTCCGGGCAGGTGTGCCAGGCATTGACCGTGTCATGGAACTGGATGCCCGGGTCGGCGCAGGCCCAGGCGGCATGGCCGATCTGCTGCCACAGGTCACGCGCCTGCACGGTCTTGGCGATCTTGCCATCGGTGCGGCGCACCAGCTCCCAAGGCAGATCCTCGCGCACGGCGGTCAGGAAGGCGTCGGTCACGCGGACCGAATTGTTCGAGTTCTGCCCCGAAACGGTGACATAGGCCTCGGAATCCCAATCGGTGTCATAGGTGGGGAATTCGATCGAGGCATAGCCCTGGGCCGCATATTGCAACACGCGGTTGGTATAGGTGTCGGGGATCATCGCCTTCTTGGCGCCGCGGATCGCCGCTTTCAGCGCGGCGTTCTTGGCCGGATCGCAAGCGTCATCGCCATTGCCATCCCAGGTGCGGATCGCCGTGAAGATCTCGTTCAGCTTCAGCTCGTGCGCCTTGGACCCGGCGACCAGCGAGGCGACCTTCTGTTCTTCAATGACCTTCCAGTTGATGAACTGTTCGATATCCGGGTGATCCATGTCGCAGATCACCATCTTGGCAGCCCGACGCGTGGTGCCGCCCGATTTGATGGCCCCGGCCGCACGGTCCCCGATCTTCAGGAAACCCATGAGGCCAGAGCTTTTGCCGCCGCCCGACAGCTTCTCGCCCTCTCCGCGGAGCGATGAGAAATTGGTGCCCGTGCCCGAGCCGTATTTGAACAGACGCGCCTCGCGGACCCAGAGGTCCATGATGCCGCCTTCGTTCACCAGATCGTCCGAGACCGACTGGATGAAGCAGGCATGGGGCTGCGGATGTTCATAGGCGCTGTCCGACTTGGTCAGGACGCCGGTCTTGTGATCGACATAGAAATGGCCCTGCGACGGGCCGTCGATGCCATAGGCCCAATGCAGGCCGGTGTTGAACCACTGGGGCGAATTCGGTGCCGCCATCTGGCGCGCCAGCATGAAGCGCATCTCGTCGAAATAGGCGCGGGCATCGGCTTCGGTCGAGAAATAGCCGCCCTTCCAGCCCCAATAGGCCCAGGCGCCGGCCAGACGGTCGAAAACCTGCTTGCCCGAGGTTTCGCCGACAAAGCGCTGATCCACAGGCAGTTTTGCCAGAGCATCCTCGTCAGGGACCGAGCGCCACAGAAAGTCCGGCACGCCCTTTTCGCGCACTTTCTTCAGGATCGCCGGAACCCCCGCCTTGCGGAAGTATTTCTGCGCAAGCACGTCCGAGGCGACCTGGCTCCAGCCTTCCGGCACTTCCACCGCGTCATTCTTGAACACGGTCTTGCCATCCGGGTTGCGGATTTCCGACGTGGTCACCGAAAAGGCCAGGGCGCCATAGGCCCCGGTCGCTTCGGTGGTGAACTTGCGCTCGATCTTCATGACCCCTTGTCCCTTCCGCTCTGGCCGCCATTCGGCGCGCCTTTTGATTTCTTGCCCGACCCGACGGCGGCGCAGGGACAAAACGACCGGCCCGGGCCACGCTTTGTGGTCAGGGGCTTGGCACCGTTGATACGGGTGCCGGGGCGCGCTTCGTTGCTGCCGCCATCCGCACTAGATTTAGTGTCTCGCCGGATCGCTTCGTCAAACTGTCGTAGAAGCCCAGCGGGTTCAAACCCTTTTTTTGCGCATCCGACAGATTTTCCTGCTTGACGGGTTCGTGGTGGAAAAAGGGCCACACCCGGCCGCGGCCACTACATCTTGTGGGTAGTCCTGTGGACAAGCTTGGAGTGATTTCTGAACAGGCACGTTTTTCCCAAGCTCCGGGCCGCGTTGGGGCAGACCCCTCATGCTTTGGGTGAAGCTGGGGGCGAATCCGTTCGTGGCCGGACGGCGATTCTAGCCGTCCGTCGCCACCTGCCGCCGCGGCGCCCGGTTGATGAGCACGATCCCCGCCGCGACCAGCCCGACCGCACCCAGGATTGCGAGCGAAAGCGACTCGCCCATCAGCGCCCAGCCCAGGAGGACCGACAGGACCGGTGTCAGGAAAGAGAAGGATGCCACCGTCGCCGAAGGGTAGACCGACATCAGCCAAAGCCAGGAAATGAAGCCGCCGCAGACCACCACCGCCGATTGAAACACCAGTCCGGCCAGATGGATCGGCTGAAGGTCGCGGATCAGCGGGCCCAAGAACGGCGCGGCCAGAAGCAGAATCGGGGTCGAGACCAGCACCATCCAGAACAGCTGCATCTCCGGCCCCTCGGCCCGCATCACCGGACGGCGCGCCACAAAGGCCGTGCCCGCCCAGCCCCAGGCCGCGCCCAGCGCGCAAAGATCGCCGATCAGACTGCCGCCCTCGCCGGGGCCGCGCGACAGGATCGCCCAGGCACAGCCCGCGAAGGCAAGGGCAAGGCCAAGCGCGGTGTTGCGCGTCACGCGCTCGCCCAGGCCGAAATGCGCCAGGATCGCGAACCAGACCGGCATGGAATACATGATGACCGAGGCCCGCCCCACCGTGGTCAGATCCAGCGCGACGAACAGGAACAGGAATTCCGCCGAGAAGACCGCCCCGATCAGCAGCCCCTGCCCAAATGCGGCCCGCCGCAGCCGGGGTGGCCGGCCGCGCAGCCGCAGCCAAAGCCAAAGGCAGGCCACCGCCAGGGCCGAACGCAATCCGGCGAAGAACACCGGCTGCAAGCCCGCATTCACCAGTTTCACGACGATCTGGTTGAAGGCCAGCAGCAGTTGCACCCCCAGAAGCATCGCCAGTCCCGCGCTGTCCAGCCTGTCCCGGCGCATCATTCCCTCCTGCCTTTCCAGGGCTTATCGCCCGGCAGGGTCACCAGCCACTCGCCCGAACCCGACCCGTAAACGTCGCGGATGGGGTTACGTCCGCCGCCGCTGGCCGATATGCAGGGCGGGCTGTGCCCGGTGGTGCCGCATGTGCAAGGAGAGGCGGCATGACAATGGCAGGTTCGGCGGCATCGGGCGAGAATGCCCGGGCGGCGCTGTGGATGCTTCTGTCCATGGCCGGATTCGCGGTCGAGGACCTGTTTCTGAAGCGTGCGACGGTCGATCTGCCGCCCGGGGAAGTGCTGATCATCAATGGCATCGCCGGGACATTGGTCTTCACGCTGATCGCGCTGTCGCGGCGCGAGCGAGTGTTCTCGACCGAGGCGCTGAAAGGGGCGGCGCTGGTGCGCAACCTGGGCGAGGCCTCGGCCGCCTTCTTCTACATCATCGCGCTGGCGATGGCGCCCCTTGCCCTGGCTTCGGCCCTGCTGCAGGCCCAGCCGCTGATCGTGACCCTGGGCGCGGCGCTGTTTCTGGGCGAATCCGTCGGCTGGCGGCGCTGGCTGGCGGTGAGCGTCGGCTTTCTTGGCGTGCTGGTCATCCTGTCGCCCTGGCAAGGCGGCTTTCACATCGCGGGCGTGGCGATGATCTTCTGCGTCGTCACGCTGGCGGCGCGCGATCTGGCCACGCGGCGGATGAAGCCCTCGCTCGGCACGTTCAGCGTCTCGGCCTGGGGCTATTTCGCCACGGTTCCTGCGGGGGTGTTGCTGATGGTCATGCAGGGCGACGCCTTCATCCTGCCGGCGCTGCCCGCGGCCCTGAATCTGGGCGGCGCTCTTCTGACCGGGCTTGTCGCCTATTACGCCATCGTCCACGCCATGCGCATCGGCGAGGTCTCGGCCATCGCGCCCTTCCGCTATTCGCGCCTAGTCTTTGCCGTGGCTCTGGCGGTGATCTTCCTGGGTGAAAGACCCGAGGCGCATGTCCTGATCGGCTCGGCCATCGTGGTCGGCTCGGGCCTTTACGCCTTCGCCCGCGAACGCAAGCGCAAGGCGGCGCTTTCCTTGCAGGCCAAGGGCGGCTAAACGGGGGCAAATCCAGCTCTCCGTGAGGTCACCATGAGCACGATCATCGACATCCACGCCCGCGAGATCCTTGACAGCCGGGGCAACCCGACGGTCGAGGTCGACGTGTATCTGGAAAGCGGCGCAATGGGCCGCGCCGCCGTGCCCTCGGGCGCCTCGACCGGCGCGCATGAGGCCAACGAGCGCCGCGACGGCGACAAGGGCCGCTATATGGGCAAGGGCGTGCTCGAGGCGGTGGCGGCGGTGAACGGCGAGATCGCCGAGGAGCTGGTCGGCTATGACGCGACCGAACAGGTCGGCATCGACCGCACCATGATCGAGATGGACGGCACCCCGAACAAGTCGCGCCTGGGGGCAAACGCCATTCTTGGCGTGTCGCTGGCGGTGGCCAAGGCGGCGGCGGAATATTCGGGCCAGCCGCTCTACCGCTATGTCGGCGGCACGTCCGCCCGTGTGCTGCCCGTGCCGATGATGAACATCATCAATGGCGGCGCCCATGCCGACAACCCGATCGACATCCAGGAATTCATGATCATGCCGGTCGGCGCGGAAGACATCCGCGAAGCGGTGCGCATGGGGTCTGAGGTCTTTCACACGCTGAAGAAGGAACTGTCGGCGGCGGGCCATGGCACCAATGTGGGCGACGAGGGCGGCTTCGCGCCGAACCTGAAATCCTCGCGCGTGGCCCTGGACTTCATCCTCAAGGCGATCGAGAAGGCCGGCTACAAGCCCGGCGACGACATCTGCCTCGCGCTGGACTGCGCCTCGACCGAATATTTCATCGAGGGCAATTACGTCATGGCGGGCGAGAAGAAGACGCTCTCCCCGGCCAAGAATGTCGATTACCTGGCCCGTCTGGTGGCGGACTATCCGATCATCTCGATCGAGGATGGCTGCGCCGAGGATGACTGGGAAGGCTGGAAGCTGCTGACCGACAAGCTGGGCAAGAAGGTGCAACTGGTGGGCGACGACCTGTTCGTCACCAATCCGCGCCGCCTGGCCGAGGGCATCAGCAAGGGTGTCGCCAATTCGATGCTGGTCAAGGTCAACCAGATCGGCACCCTGACCGAGACGCTGCAAGCCGTCGATATGGCTCATCGCGCGGGCTATACCAATGTCATGTCGCACCGTTCGGGCGAGACCGAGGATTCGACCATCGCCGATCTGGCGGTGGCGACGAATTGCGGGCAGATCAAGACCGGGTCGCTGTCGCGCTCGGACCGGATGGCGAAATACAACCAGCTCATCCGCATCGAAGAGCTGCTGGGCGAAACGGCGGAATTTGCCGGGCGCTCGATCCTGAAGGGCTGACAGGCCGCAGCGCCAGAACAAGAGCGGGCGCCCCTGGGGCGCCCGCTTTCGATTCAATGTGCCAACATCTCATGCACAATATCGCCGCCGCTCAGCGCTGCGGGATAATAGGTCGGCCAGTTCGTCAGCTCGGTCAGCACCTTGGCCCGGTCCTCGCCCCAATACAGGTGGTAATGTCCTGAAGCCTTAGGCGCGATGGCATGGTCCGAGAACTGAATCCCTGCCGGAGCGGCATCGTCTCCGCCGGTCTTCTTGAAGATGTAGCGCACGCCGCGGACACCCTCTTCATAGGTCAGGATCTCGTATCCGTCCGAGGCATACGTGCCGGTCGCGACCTTGTCGCCACTGTGAAAGGACACGCTGTCGCCTTCGATCTTGATGCGATCGACATCGGTTTTATAGCCGACTTCATAATAGGCCCGGTATTCCTGGGCCGATTTGTCGCCGGTCTTGGCCTTTGCCTCCATGACGGGGTCCAGAGTGCCATCTTTCAGCAGCGGATAGACCGACTGCCACTCGCCGGCCCAGTCGGAGAGGGTGCGAGGCTGGATCTGGCTGTCTTCGAAAACGCCATCGTAAATCAGCTTCTCGGCTTCGGTCATATGATGGTGATCGTGCCCGTCCGTCGCGGTTTCGGCCTGGGCCATTGGCCCAAGCGCCAGCGTCGCGGTGAGGATCAGAAGCGCGAGAGAGGTCGGTCGCCGCATTGGATTTTCCTTTTTCCAACTGAGTCGTATGTAATAACGTAACATACCATGGAGCTGGTTAAACCTCCGAGGGTCCGGGCGCAACCAGGCTTGGCCGCTCCCAGATTCATTTTGCACAAGCCGCCCGCCCGTGGCAGCTAGGGTCATGGCCCGGCTCATCCTTCTCAACAAACCCTATGACATGCTGTGTCAGTTCACCGATGGCGAAGGGCGGCCGACCTTGGCCGACGTGCTGCCGGTCAAGGGCGTCTATGCTGCCGGGCGGCTGGATCGCGACAGCGAGGGGCTGGTTGTCCTGACCGATGACGGTCGCTTGCAGGCCCGCATCGCCGACCCCAGGCACAAGTTGGAAAAGACCTATCTTGCCCAGGTCGAAGGCGTGCCTAGCCCCGAGGCCTTGCGCGCCCTGGCGGAAGGCGTGAGTCTGAAGGATGGCATGACCCTGCCGGCCCGCTCCCGTCTGGTCGATACGCCCGTATGGCTGTGGCCGCGCACGCCACCGATCCGCGAGCGGAAATCCGTGCCGGATGCCTGGATCGAACTGACCTTGCGCGAAGGCCGCAACCGGCAGGTCCGCCGCATGTGCGCGGCGGTCGGCCTGCCCTGCCTGCGGCTGATCCGCTGGCGGGTGGGCGACTGGACGCTTGAGGGCCTGGCGCCGGGACAGTGGAGAGACGCATGACCACCGCCGAGCGGATCATCGCGAAACTGGGGCTTCAACCCCATCCCGAAGGCGGCTGGTATCGCCAGACCTGGACCGGTCCGGAAATCAACGGCCGCGCCACGGGCACGGCGATCCTGTTCCTGCTGAAAGCTGGCGAGCGCAGCCATTGGCACCGGGTCGATGCCGATGAGATCTGGCTTTGGCATTCCGGCGCGGCGCTGACCCTGTCGATGGGCGAGACAGTGGCGCGCGATCATCGGCTTGGCCCGGATGTCCTGGCGGATGAATGCCCGCAGATCATGGTGCCCGCCGGTCACTGGCAGGCGGCGCGCAGTCTGGGGGACTGGACGCTGGTGTCCTGCACCGTCTCGCCCGGTTTCCGCTTCGAGGGGTTCGAACTGGCCCCGCCCGGCTGGGAACTGCCCCATGGCTGAGACGGGTCACAAGGCCTTTCTCGCAACCCTTCCCGCCACCGAGAAGGCGGCGCTGACCGCGCGGTCGGATGCGGCGGGCCTGCGGCATCTGGCCGGGCATCTGGGGCTGATCGCCGTAACCTCGACGCTGATCCTGCTGCGGGTGCCGCTCTGGCCGCTCTTGCTGCCGGTGCAGGGCGTGCTGCTGGTCTTTCTGTTCACTCTGGAACATGAATGCACCCACAAGACGCCCTTCGCCTCGGAACGGGTGAACGAGGCGGTCGGGCGGGCCTGCGGGCTGGTGCTGGTTCTGCCCTTCGAGTGGTTCCGCTATTTCCATCTGGCCCATCACCGCTGGACCAACCTGCCCGGCAAGGACCCTGAACTTGACAGTGAAAAGCCCGCCACCCTGCGGGCCTGGGTCTGGCATGTCTCTGGCCTGCCCTATTGGAAATCGGGGATCGCGCTGCTCTGGTCTCTGGCGCGGGGTCGGGTGCGGGCGCCCTATCTGCCCGAAACCGCCCTGCCCCGGATGCAGCGCGAGGCGCGCGTGCTGCTGGCGCTCTATGCCGCTGCGGCATTCACGCTGTTTTTCACTCCGGCGCTTCTCTGGCTCTGGCTGGTTCCCGTTCTGCTGGGCCAGCCCTTCCTGAGGCTGTATCTTCTGGCCGAGCATGGCGATTGCCCTGAAGTGGCCGACATGTTCCTCAACACCCGCACCACATTCACCACCCGGATCGTCAGGTTCCTCGCCTGGAACATGCCCTACCATGCCGAACATCACACCTATCCGGCGGTGCCCTTCCATCGCCTGCCCGCGCTGCACCAGCGGATGAAGGCGCATCTCAAGGTCACGGCTGACGGCTATGCCGCGTTTACCCGCGACTATCTGGCCCGCCGCCGCTGATCCGCCATTGTAAGGGGCACAAGTTTGCCGTGGCGCCGCAGGGCGCGGCACTCTAGACCCGGCTCATGTCCGAGACCCTCTCCCCCCCGCTGCATGGCGACACCCGCGCTGGGTTTCTCTATGCCCTGTCCGCCTATCTTCTTTGGGGCTTCCTGCCGCTTTACATGAAGCTGGTTGCCCATATCCCCTCGTCCGAGGTGGTGGCGCATCGGGTGATCTGGTCGGTTCCCGTGGCGGTGGCCCTGCTGGCCCTGCGCGGGCGCACTGCCGATCTGCGCGCCGCGCTGCGCAGCCCGAAGATGCTGGGCATGGCGGCGATGACGGCGGCGCTGATCAGCGTCAACTGGGGGATCTATGTCTGGGCCATCGCCGCGGGACATGCGCTGGACGCGGCCCTGGGCTATTACATCAACCCGCTCTTCTCGATCCTGCTGGGCGCGCTGTTGCTGGGCGAGCGGCTGCGCGGCCTGCAATGGGTGGCCATCGCCGGCGCGGCCATCGCGGTCATCATCCTGACTGTGGAAAGCGGCAAGGTTCCGGTGGTCGCCATCGGCCTCTTCGTGACTTGGGGCTTCTATGCCTATCTCAAGCGCCGCCTGCCGCTGGGGCCGAACCAGGGGTTTGCGCTGGAAGTGCTGATCCTGCTGCCCTTCGCCCTGGCCTATGTGATCTGGCTGGCAGCACAGGGCGAAAGCCATTTCCTTCAGGGCAATCTTTCGGACGACCTGCTGCTCCTGGGGCTGGGTGTCGTGACGGCCGTGCCGCTGATCCTTTACGCCAACGGCGCCAAGGGCCTGACGCTGTCGACCATCGCGATCCTGCAATACATCGCGCCGACGATGATCTTCCTCACGGCGGTCTTCCTGTTCGGCGAGCCGTTCAGCGCGGGCAAGCTTCTGGGCTTTGCCTTCATCTGGGCCTCGCTTGCGGCCTATCTGACCGCAGTGCTGCGCCGCCGCTGAGACGGCGCTTAATGCGCGGCGGCCCTGCCGCCGGTCAGCCTGGCCCAGAGCGGCCCGATGACCCGCGTCGCGACCGGGATCAACAGCAGCCCCAGGACCAGCCCCGCTACCGCGTCCAGCGCCGCCGTCACCAGCCATTCCGTCGCCCCCTGCAAGGTCGCGGGCATCGCCTGGGCGAGTGTCACCGCAATCGCGTGGATCGCCTCATAGGGCCAGGGCCAGAGATGCGTCACCTCAAGCCCGTGCAGGATGATGCTGCCGCCGACCCAGAGCATCGCCGCCGTGCCGACCGTGGACAGGACGGCCATCAGCCTGGGCATCCCGCGCACCAGCCCCCGGCCAAGGCCGCGCAGAAAGCCGCCCCTGGCATTGGCCGCCAGATGCAGGCCGACATCGTCCATCTTCACGATCAGCGCCACCGCGCCGTAAACCGCAACCGTGATCATCGCGCCGACGATCGCCAATGTCAGCGCCTGCAACCAGAAATTCGGGTTCTCGATGGTGGACAGGGCGATGGTCATGATCTCGGCCGACAGGATGAAATCGGTCTTGATCGCGCCCGCGACCTTTTCCTCTTCAAGATGCGCTGCATCCTTCTGCTCGAAATCCGCCGCGACAGCCTCGTCCGCATGGGGCGCCATGGCATGAAACAGCTTCTCCGCGCCCTCGAAGCACAGATAGGCCCCGCCCAGCATCAGCAGGGGCGTGATCGCCTGTGGCAGAAAATAGTCCAGCGCCAGAAGCCCGGGCAGAAGGACGACCAGCTTGTTTTTGAGCGAACCGAGCGAAATGCGCCAGATGATCGGCAGTTCGCGGTCTGCCGAGAAGCCATGGACATATTTGGGCGTCACCGCCGCATCGTCGATGACCACGCCTGCGGCCTTGGCCCCGGCTTTTGCGGCGGCGGCGGCGATATCGTCAACCGAAGCCGCCGCAACCTTGGCGATCGCGGCCACATCGTCCAAGAGTGCCAGAAGTCCACTCATCCTACTGCTTCCCCTTGAAAACCTGTGTCGAGTTAACCATTCACCAGAGATTCTGCAAAGCAGCGACGCCGGTTAGCGCAAACATGCCAGGTTTGCGCTAACAACATGAAATCACGTCGTTTTCGGGCTTTGAATACTCCGGGATACACATTAGGTAACGGCCTATGCCCTGAAGAGTTCCAGTAAAAGCCAAGCCCGGAGCGCGAGATCATGACCATCACCGTCGGCATCAACGGTTTCGGCCGGATCGGCCGCTGCACCCTTGCCCATATCGCAGAATCGAACCGCAACGATGTGCAGGTGGTGGCGATTAACGCCACAGGCCCGGTCGAGACCAACGCCCATCTCCTGAAATACGACTCGGTCCATGGCCGCTTTCCCGGCGTGGTGAAGGTCACCGACGGCCAGTTGGATCTGGGGCGCGGCCCGATCCGCATGATGTCGACCTATGACCCGCAGGAACTTGACTGGCAGGGCGTGGATGTCGTGCTGGAATGCACCGGCAAATTCAACGACCGCGACAAGGCCGCCGTTCATCTGGGTCGTGGCGCCAAGCGCGTGCTGATCTCGGCCCCGGCCAAGAATGCCGACAAGACCGTGGTCTATGGCGTCAATCATCGCGCGCTGACCGCCGAGCATCTGGTCGTCTCGAACGGGTCCTGCACCACCAACTGCCTTGCCCCGCTGGCCAAGGTGCTGAATGACACGGTCGGCATCGAATCCGGCATCATGACCACGATCCATTCCTATACCGGCGACCAGCCTACGCTCGACCGCCGCCACAAGGATCTGTACCGCGCCCGTGCCGCCGCCATGGCGATGATCCCCACCACCACCGGCGCCGCCAAGGCCCTGGGCGAAGTGCTGCCCGAGCTGAAGGGCAAGCTGGATGGCAGCTCGATCCGCGTGCCGACGCCGAATGTCAGCGCGGTCGACCTGACCTTCATCGCGGGCAAGACCGTGACCGCCGAGGAGATCAACCAGATCATCCGCGAGGCCTGCGCCGGGTACATGGGCATGGTCATGGCCTATGATCCCGAGCCCAAAGTCTCGATCGACTTCAACCACACGCCGCAATCCTCTATCTTCGCCCCCGACCAGACCCGCGTCGTCGGCCGTTCGGTGCGCGTGCTGGCCTGGTATGACAATGAATGGGGCTTCTCCTGCCGGATGGCCGATGTGGCCGGTGTGATGGGGCGGCTTCTCAACTAAGGAGAAGCCGTTGACCGATCGCGTTGCCCTGATCCTGGCCCTGGTGATCCTGGCCGGGATCGCGGTCGATTTCGCCCTGACCGGCGGCGAAAGCCTGCTTTTCCTTGTGCGCAAGTTCTTTGGCATGATGGACATGCTGGAATTCTGGGACTGACCCGGGCAGACTGGGCTTGCTTTTCTTGCGCGGCTGGCGTTGTTAGCGCTATCACCGCGTTCCGCGATCCAGCAAGCTTCGGAGGAAGACCATGGTCGTCAAGGTTGCCATCAACGGATTTGGCCGCATCGGCCGCAATGTGCTGCGTGCGATCATCGAATCCGGCCGCAAGGACATTCAGGTCATCGCGATCAATGACCTTGGCCCGGTCGAGACAAACGCGCATCTCCTGCGCTTCGATTCCGTCCATGGCCGCTTCCCGGTAGACGTCACCACGGGGCCTGACTGGATCGATGTTGGCCGGGGCCACATGCAGGTCACGGCGATCAAGAACCCCGCCGAACTGCCCTGGGGCAATGTCGATATCGTGCTGGAATGCACCGGCATCTTCACCTCGAAGGAAAAGTGCCTGGCGCATCTCGAGAACGGCTCGAAGCGGGTGCTGATCTCGGCCCCGGGCGATGGCGCCGACAAGACCATCGTCTATGGCGTGAACCACGGCACGCTGACCAAGGATGACCTGGTCGTCTCCAACGCCTCCTGCACCACCAACTGCCTCTCGCCCGTCGCCAAGGTGCTGCACGATGCCATCGGCATCGAAAAGGGCATGATGACGACCATCCACAGCTATACCGGCGACCAGCCGACGCTGGACACGATGCACAAGGATCTGTACCGCGCCCGCGCCGCTGCCCTGTCGATGATCCCGACCTCGACCGGTGCGGCCAAGGCGGTGGGTCTGGTCCTGCCCGATCTGAAGGGCAAGCTCGACGGTTTTGCGATCCGCGTTCCGACGCCCAATGTCTCGGTCGTGGACCTCAAGTTCTTCGCCAGGCGCGCGACCAGCGTGGAAGAGATCAACGGTGCGATCCAGGCGGCGGCGGATGGCCCGCTGAAGGGCATCCTGGGCTATACCAAGTTCAAGAATGTCTCGTCCGATTTCAACCACGATCCCCATTCCAGCGTCTTCCACATGGACCAGACCAAGGTGATGGACGGAACCTTCTGCTCGATCCTCAGCTGGTATGACAATGAATGGGGCTTCTCGAACCGTATGGCCGATACGGCCGTGGCCATGGGCAAACTGATCTGACCCTCGGCGGCTGATCAAAACCAAGAAAGGGGCGCCCATGGGCGCCCTTTGCATTTCTGGGCGAGCTATGCGCTCAGCGCAACGCCGCAGTGCGGCATCAGATCTTGTTCGCGCTAACATGCGGGCGCATATTCCGGTCATGCAAAGGCCATCCGGGCTCTTGCACGAAAGGACGAAGATGATGCTGACGATTTTTGAAGACTGGAAAGAAGCTGCCCGCAAGCGCCGGGCCTACCGCCGCACCCGCGACGAGATTGCCAATATGCCGCTTAGCGTGGCGCTGGACCTGGACATCTATCCGGGCGATGCCGACAAGCTGGCGATGATCGCGGTCTATGGCCGGAGCTGATCCGCGGACCAGGGCTGCTGGATGACACAGGGGGCCGTTCGGCCCCCTTTTGCTATTTGCCGTAGCGGTCCTTCAAGGCCCGCGCCACCGGCGGGGTGACAAAGCGCGACACGTCGCCGCCCAGCCGCGCGATCTCTTTCACCAGCTTGGACGCGATGGCCTGCCGCCGCGCATCGGCCATCAGGAACACGGTTTCGACCGAGGAATCGAGCGCCCGGTTCATGCCAACCATCTGGAATTCATATTCAAAATCCGCCACGGCCCGCAGCCCGCGGATGATGATCCCCGCGCCCACATCGCGCGCGCAGTCGATCAGCAGATTCTCGAACGGATGAACGACGATCTCGCCGCCCGTCACCGCCGTGATCGCGGCGCATTCGGCCTTGATCATCGCCACCCGCTCTTCCAGCGAGAACAGGGGTCCCTTGTCGCGGTTGATCGCGACCCCGATCACCAGCCGGTCGACCAGCGCCATGGCGCGCTGGATGATGTCGACATGCCCGAGCGTGACCGGATCGAAGGTTCCGGGATAAAGTCCGATGCGCATGGATGCCCCCCCCTGCCCCGCCCCAGCGGCAACCACACGCAACAATATTGCGTCACGACATGCAAGGGCGTTTTCGCCGCAGCGCGGAACGAGCCTGCTGCGACGGCGGGTCAGAACCCCTTGATCATTCCCTCAAGCGCGTCCTTTTCGGCATGAAGTTCCTCAAGCCGCGCCTTGACCACATCGCCGATCGAGATCAACCCGACCATCTGTCCGCCCTCGATCACCGGCATGTGGCGAAAGCGCCCGTCCGTCATCTTTTGCAAGACCGCATCGGTCTGATCGGCCCGCGCGCAAGAGACAAGCTTGGCGGTCATCACCTTGTCGACCGTATCCGTAAGGCAGGACGGCCCGCGCTTGCCCAGTTCGCGCACGATGTCGCGTTCTGAAAGGATCCCCGCCGCACGTTTGCCATCGGAGGATACGATCACCGCCCCGATCCGCTTTTCCGATAGCATGGCAGCCGCTTCGGCCAGCGTGGCGCCGGGCGCAATGGTGAAGACCGCCTGTTCGGGCTTCGATTTCAGGATCTGGCTGACAAGCATCGGTCCTCCTCCGCATTCCCGTCTTGTCAGAGGAAGGGTCCGTCCTTGCCCCCGAGTCTGTCAAGCCCTCCTTTCATTCAAGCCCTTGATTCAAGGCCTCTAGCTTCCAGGCGCAGGATCTCGGCCCGGCATTCCCGGATCAGGGCTTCGGCAAAGCGCGCCAGCCGGGCGACGCGGGTGTCCTCGGCATGGCGGATCAACCAGAAACTGCGGCTGAGGCCGATCAAATCGGGCAGGACACGTACCAGTTCCGGGGCGGCGGCAAGGGCGAAATCATGCACCACGCCCAGCCCCGCGCCCTGGCGCAGAAAGTTCAACTGCACAGATACCGAATTCGACGAAAACGAAACCGGCGGCGCGCCGATCTCGGCCAGATAGTCCAGCTCCTTGTCGAAGATCAGGTCGGGGATGTAGCCCACGAAGCGGTGGCGTTGCAGGTCCTCGGCGGCCGCGACCGGATGCTCGGCCAGATAGGCGCGGCTCGCGGCGAGGTGAAGCTGATAATCGGCCAGCTTCTGCACGGTCAGCCGTCCGGTCTCCGGCCGCGACACCCCGATCGCCATATCGGCCTCGCGCTTCGACAGGTTGAAGACCCGCGGCAGGGCGACGAGCTGCACCTCAAGCCCGGGATTGTCGCGGCTGATCCGGGCGATCACTTGCGGCAGCAGGTAGTTGGCGCAGCCATCGGGCGCGCCAAGCCGCACCTGCCCGACCAGCCCCTCGCCCTGTGCCCCCGCGCCCGACAGGCTTTCGCTGGCCGCCAGCGCCGCCGCCTCGGCCCGCTCGGCATGGGCCATCAGCCGCCCGCCCGCATCCGTCAGCGCATAGCCCTGCGGGCTTTTGACGAAAAGCCGCGCCCCCATCGCCTCTTCCAGCCGCGAAACCCGGCGACCGACGGTTGCGGGGTCGATCCGCAGCAGCCGCCCTGCCCCCGACAGGCTTTCGCTGCGCGCGACCGCCAGGAAGACGCGCAGATCATCCCAATCCATATTGCAATCCTGCAAAACCCTTTTGCCAGATTGCCGCTTTGTCTGGCAATTCCGCAAGGGTAAAACCGCCGCAACCTATCGGAGGAGATGCGTCATGCAAGAGATCGGTCACTGGATCAACGGCAAGCGGGTGGCGGGCAATTCGGGCCGCTTCGCGGATATCTACAACCCCGCCACGGGCGAGGTTCAGGCCCGCGTCGCGCTGGCAAGCCAGGCCGAGCTGGACGACGCCATCGCCAAGGCCGCCGTGGCCCAGGCCGCCTGGGCCGCGACC
>Ga0209571_1000902_pt1 | contig 19728 bp, 10 predicted proteins | sample EBPBio102011_DNA_FD_185866 | JGI IMG/M metagenome (GOLD analysis project Ga0209571, IMG submission 185866) | Wastewater treatment Type I Accumulibacter community from EBPR Bioreactor in Madison, WI, USA - Reactor 1_1/10/2011_ DNA (SPAdes)... | ecosystem: Engineered > Bioreactor > EBPR >... | reverse complement strand
ATCCGCGATCAGTTTGTTGAGTTTTCGGCGGCCGAGGAGCCAGAGCACCAAAAAGACCGGCGCGGCTATCATCCAAATCAGGGCGGCAATTACTATGGGATCCATAAATTCTCCTGCTTACATAATGTGTTGCCTGGAGCTTGCCGCAACCCCGTCCGCCACTCAAGGTTGAAACGTGGGTCTATGAAGCTGGAAGGCACCGGCACCACGGGTACGGAGGGATCGATGAGCAGGGTTGCGAGCGTTCATGCACCGATGAGCGCAAGATGTCAGCTCTTTCGAATAATGCGAATGTTGCGCTTGCTTCGATTGCGTGGCACACCCATCTCTAGATGGACGCCGAACGGCGACGCAGGAGGGCAAAATGGCGGCATTGCACAAGGAGCGGTTTTCGAACCGGCTACCCACAAAGGTCGAGATCAACAACGCAGATCAACTTCGTCACATCATCGCTTCGCAGGTGACCGAGGGCCAACCGGTCGACCTCTCGCTCGCTGTCGACGGTGGCGAGACGCGCAACATCACGCTTATGCCGACGCTCACCGATACTTTGCTCGATATTCTCCGCCTGATTTCAACCGGCCGCGGGTTTCGCATGATCCCGGTCGAAGCTGAGCTCACGACGCAAGAAGCGGCAGATATGCTGAATGTCTCCCGGCCCTTCCTGATTAAGTTGCTCGAAAAGGGCGACATCCCGTTCACAACGGTTGGTCGCCATCGTCGTGTCCGGGCAGAGGATCTTTTTGCCTACATGGCCGAACGTGACCAGGCCCGATCCGATGCCCTGTCCGAACTTGCAGGGCTGGATGCGAAGGGCGACTTGATTTGAGCGGCACGATGAACCGATATGCCGCCATCATTGATGCTTGCGTCCTTGGGGGTGGCCTCAAGAGGAACATCATTCTGAGTTTGGCTGAGGCTGGCTTGTTTCGACCTTACTGGTCCGCGCGCATTCTGGACGAGACCGAAAAGGCGATCTTGGCGATCTCAAAATGCACGGCTGATCCCGGCCGTCAACGCCATGCTATCGAGCGGGCATTTCCCGAGGCGATGGTGTTTCTGAACTCAGGTCCCGACCTGATCGGCTTGTTGCCCGATCCCGGCGATGAGCATGTTTTGGCAGCCGCCATCGCCGCTCGCTGCGATACGCTGGTCACCGACAATCTCAAGGATTTCCCTCAAGGGATCCTTGATCGGTGGGGGATCGAAGTCATGTCGCCCGACGATTTCATCACCAACGCGATGGATTTGGATCATGCGGTCGCGATTGGCGCGCTGCGAGACATGCGCGCCCGGCTGAAAGATCCGAAGTACACCGTTTCGGCATTGGTGTTGAAGCTCGAAGGGCAAGGTTTACTGCAAACAGCCGATTTCTTGCGTGAGTATGAGAATTTAATTTGAACAGCTCCATGGCCCCAAAGTTGTTTGTCCATCAAGGAGTTGACGCAATATGACCCTCTCCGGGTGGGTATCACGGCGCGATCATTTGGATGTTGAACTACCGAGAGGAGACTTCAGGTTCATCGCTCTTGATGTCGAGACGGCCTGCAGTGACGCCGCCAGCATTTGCCAGATTGGCATAGCCTGCGTCCGGCCGGACAATCGGATTGAAACTTTCGCAACCCTTGTGAACCCACGCATGCGGTTCAGCAGCTTCAATATCCAACTTCATGGCATCGGGCCGCAGCACGTTGCCGATGCACCAGACTTTCGCACGGCTTTTTCTCGTCTCTCACCACTCCTTTCGCGGCACCATCTCATTCAGCACAGCAGTTTTGACAAACGTGCGATCCATGCTGCTTGCGCGTCCACGGCTCAAGACGCGACGGACTGGACGTGGGGTGACAGCGTAAAAATTGCGCGTCGAGCATGGCCGGAGTTTGTTGGCAATGGTGGGCACGGACTTGGGCATTTGAAAAGGCAACTCGGTCTCACTTTCGAACATCACGATGCTGGCGAAGATGCCAAAGCCGCTGTCACTGTACCCTAATTAATCAGATTCTGCGGCTTCGGAGCATTTTGGGGCGTTTTTATACCCTTAATTACAATACATCCACAGGCAACACGCTTCAGTGCTCGATGCCGCTTGAGCGCTTCCAGATTGCATCGGCCCGCGCCAGAAGCGCTTGACGATCTGCCTCGGATCCAAGTTCGGAGATGGCCTGACGAGCTGCCTGCAGAGCGCTCTCGGATGCACTTGGGCGGCTCGTTCCATTTGTTTTCTGCCCGGTCGGATGCTCTGTTTCCCATCGCCCCGGAAGCCGCTGGTCGAGGTAATGCGTCAATGCTCGTATCCGTTCAAACACCCGACCATGCTGCGGAAAGGCACGGCGCAACCCCCGAACCGCACGTTCGTTTCCTCTCAGGATGATGGCGGCACCCAACAAGGGACGGGTCATGCCGACGTCGACCGCGGTGAGCGCTATCAATCTTTCGCGCTCATTTGCGGAGATAACGGAAGCTGAGCGGCAGACGTCCAGCATCGATACGACATGCAGGGTCAGATCCATCCGGCGCAGCCGCCTGAGATCGTTGTTCGCCACAGCCGTTTCTAGGACCTGCGCGCCACGTGCAGCGCGCGCAAGTAGCCGGTCTGATACAGCCCCGGCCGGATATTTCGCCGCGAGGGACTGACCACAGGTCTCGCAGGTCAGCGACCACGCGAAGCGCCAATGACGAAGAGCGAGACCGGGCGTTTGCTCCGCGCACCCCGGACAATGCTGGAAGTCATGCCGCGACAGGTATCGCACGGCATGATGCACCGTATCCGGAAGGGTCATGGCGGCAATCTCATGCTGGGTCCGTTGAACTGCCGAGCAGAGGCGGGCCCAGTCCACCTGTCCGAGATTGTTGATACGCTCCAGCACCCTGCCCTGCCCCAATCCGAGATAGCCGCAAAGTTCTTCAGCGGAGCAGTGATTGGCCCTCGCCAATCGCCCGATCCAGCTGGACAGAAGCTCATCGCGTGCAGGTGGCGGTCGAAACGGTAGCGGTCCGGGGGGGGTCACCCGAATGCAGCGGCGGGCTGGCGAGGGATGTTCCACGCGTGCTTCGTCCAAACCGGTTGCCAAGCCTGAACCGCTTCGTCCGTGATCCGCTCTTCTCCGGTCTCGATCGCATCGATAGCCAGGGACTTGATCATGATGAACACGCGCGAGGTGACGCCGCCAGTCACTTTCAGGATCGTCCGAAGCGACGCCACCGTAAGGCCTGAGCGTTGCTCAAGCGCCATTGCCGCGATCAGTGTCTGGATGAGGCGGGAGAACTCCACGTCGTCTTCCCAGAGCGGCAAGTAGTGTTCATCCAGACGTCGGGCCAATTGGTCGTCTCCTCGAACGGCCTCAAGGGCCTCGTTCACGCCAAAAACGACAAGTGATGCGCACAGATCATTGGCGAGGAACCGGAGCATGTTCAGGAAGCGGCGTTGCTCCCGGTAGCTGCCAGCAAGCAGATTGTGCACCTCGTCGATCATCAACATCCTAAGGTCCATATCCCGAAGATGACTGAGCGCGCGCACCTCGAGCTCGGACACGGTATGCCGGCCCCACATCGGCGCCCCGATCGTCGCCAGGATGTGCTGATAGAACCGGCGCTCGTCCGGCGCAGGCGGGGCCTGAACCAAAAGGATGGGTGTCTTCGTGGCGCCCAGTTCGGCGTTGTACTGTGTTGGATATTTGCTCGCGATACGCTTGGCGATCATAGTCTTGCCGATACCAGAGCTTCCATAGACCATCAGCCCCGGCATCCGGCTTTGCTGCGGCATTTCCATCAAGGATGTCAATCGGTTGAGAACGATCGTGGCACGGTCAAACGCGATCCAATGATCGCCGCGGATACGGTCAGTTCTTTCTTCTGGGGTCATTAAACTCATCAATCTCATAGGTTGGGAGATCAGGGTTGCCTGTATCAATCGCGAACATTTCGCGCGACGGATCGCGGCGCGGTTGGTGCCGGGGAAGCCGAGCACCTCTTTCGTTTTCCAACCGGGCAGTCCGCGTCTTTTGGCGCGCCGCCTCAGCCAGCCGCCGCTGCGCGTCAATCAATTGGAATAGGACCCGCTCGTTGATCCGGCCACCATGTTTATCCTGCCACTCTTTCCGCACCCGCCGACTTTCCCAAAGCGATATCCGCGGGTGGCTGAGATCCCGGTAGCGCGCCGAGATCACGCGGCCATCATCGGTGATGACCCAGATCTGCGACAAGTCTCGCGGATCGTATTTCACCTGTAGCTTGCCCTGCCTGCGTCCCACCAACGACGCAAAGACATCGCTCCAGTAGTGCACCCCGAAGAGCGTGACCCCGGTGCGCCCGAGCTGGCGCCACTCGAAGGGCAAGAAGCTCGTCCGAAAGGCTTCGACGTCGACGACCTGCCGCCCCGCAGTATCCCCGCCCAAGTCAGCCCAGGCAGCCAGCGGCGTTCGGCCGAGGGCTTCGTGAACCGTATTGTGGTAGCGGCAGATTTCCAGATGAAGCCAATCCTCGAACTCGGCCAGGGTCAAGGCCGCATGCTTCTCACTGTCATAGTCGCCCTTCTCGACGATTGAGGACTGCGTAGTCCCGGGCAGCACATGAACGGCCCCCATAGTCGTTCCGATCAGCCGTTCGACATGGCCGCCGTAGTGTTTGCCGCCAAGCGGACGATACTCGACAGCAACGCCCCAATCTTCACAGGCCATTCTGAAGGCGTCGCTGTGGAACTCCTGCGCATTGTCGACGTGGATCGCCTTCGGGATGCCGGCCGTCGGCCAAACCACCTCTTCCAGTGTTTCTGGGAGGTGCACCGATTTCCGACGCACGCAGTGATCGAGACATAGTGCGATCGACAAGACAGATGGCTCATCGAAAGTGACATAGACCCCGAGAACGATTCGGGTCGCGACATCGATGGCTACCGTCAGATAGGGGCGCGCAAGCGGCCGTCGATTGACGTGATCTACCAACGTGATGTCCGAAGTTGTATGATCGATCTGAACGACTTCCAGCGGGGCCGAAACTTCAAGGCGGCCAGGACGCGCGGCAAAGACCTTGTCAGCTTCCTCTGTCCCGTGCCTTTTACGGAGAACCTTTCGCTGATCCATCGCGTCGAGCCGGGCTTTCACCGTCTTCCGGGTCGGCGGCTGGAACCCCTTCGCCTCGCATTCCGCGCGGATCTCCCGCCAGATTCGTAAAAAGCTCGACCGTTCGCGGACCAGATAATACCTGCGCAGGCTTTCATCGATGAGGTCTTCGACCCCTTGCGCGATCCGTTTCGACCCCGGTTTCGGCCCGCGGGGACCCAATTCCAGCGCCGCAGCGCGCGCATCGTTCTCTCTCAGACGCCGGTAGAGCGACCATGTGTGGCTTTTTGCTAAGCCCAGTTCCCAAGCGGCATCTCCGATAGCCGCGCTGATTGGCTCGCCCTTCTTCTCAAGTTCCAGGATCGGACGAAGAACCGCTGCACGATGTTTCGCAGAAAGCTCGTTGACCACGTAAATCCCTCGCCTCAATAGGTCGACACTTATCCACAGTTCCGACCTTACGGCAATAAAAGGTACAGTATTGTAATTAACGATACAATATGAAAATTAAGAATACAGGTCACTGTTGATATTGTTACAAAATTTCAGACCAGATTCTGATTAATTAGGATACGGTGACACCAACACCGCTACATGATGGTCGAAGCCTTCAGCCAGATCGACACCGCCCAGATCGACCCGCTTCTAAGCATTACCACACAGGCCGCCTGACCGATGATCCCAATGGGCCATCCCGTAATTTACACCAGCTTGACGGACGCTACCCACGCAATCCTGTCTTGCGCAAGATAGACGCCACAGCTTACCCAAGTTCCACTAACGTAGCGGACATCTTCAGTCGCGGGGCCCAGTGAAGCGGCTCTCACTTTCGCCCTATCCCCGCATCGTCTATCTGCTCCGGGTCCGGTAAGTCACGCAAGGACACCATCACGAAGGCCGCAAGAAACGCCTCAGTAGTGACGAATGTATAGGGGGCGCCGCGCCTTGGCTCTCGCGGGCCGGGGCCGATACTATCGCGCTCGGACAGCCGCCCAATCAGGTCACGGCTGATTCCGCGCCCGAAAATCTCCCTCAGCCCGTCGCGACTGACTGGCTGGAGGTAGGCAAGTTTGCGACAAAACCGGTCAGAACTTGCCAATAAGGTTGATGAAGATGCCCTCTTTGTCCGTCTCGATGCTGCGCAGATCGTCGGACACTCCGCCCCAGGCATAGCCGCCGCCAAGGCGCAGGTTGTCGCCGAAATCGCGGTAAACGCCCAGAAGCGCGCCGAAATCCTTGGTGTCGGTCTTGGGATAGGCCATGGCGCGCACTTCGCCCATGATGTCCCAGTTGTGGACGACATGATAATCCAGCCGCAACACACCCAGATGCGCGGTCGAGGTGACGAAGTTGTCAGTCCCGCGCGGCGCTTCTTCACGCAGGCGGAAGCCGTATTTGGCCCCCAGCGTGAACTGTTGGTTCAGATCATAGCTAAGCGCCATGTTCAGGATGTGGCTGCGCTGTTTCGGCCCGTTCGCATTGCCATCCACGTTCACCTGATCGGCTCCCGGCAGATCATAGAGGTAGGTATAGCTGACCAGCGCGTTCAGCCGGTCATTGTCGACCGGGCGGTAGGCATAGCCCAGCTGCGCCTCGACATAGGTGCCGTCGCGCAGGTTGTCGGTATCGGCATCGGCGAAGATTGCGTCAAAGCTGCCGATCAGGCGCCAGTCGTCGCTGGTCTGGCGTTCGTAAAAGCCGGACAGCAGCAGGGTCTGACGGTCCTGCACACGGGCCGGATTGTTGCTGTCTTCAACCCGGATTTCGCCGCGCAGCCCGCCCGAGGTGTCGTCGCCCCCCGAATAGCGCAAGCCAAACGACAACCCCTTGCGATCAACCGTTGTGCCATCGGCCTCGGTGTTTTCGCCCGACAGAACGCCCAGGTCATAGCGCCAGGTTTCCGACGGGGTATAGCTGACGCCGTAGGTGGTGGTCAGCGCGGGCTGAGTGCCAAAGGCACTGTAGCTGTGCTCGGTCACATAGCTCCACTGGTCATTGACCCGCGATTGCGCGCCGAACACCAGCGTTCCCTTGTCGGTGCCGCCAACGGTAGAGCTGTCGTGCAGGCGCAGCGGATCAAGCCGGTAGCCGAAGGTATAGCTGGTATCGGCGTTCGGTGCCCAGGCCAGCTCGGCCCGCGCCGCCTGCCCCAGGTTGCCGTCGGACACCTCGCCGGTAAAGGTCAGCGCATCGGTCAGGCGGGTTTCAACGCCAAAGCCCAGCCGGTCATTGCGGCCAAGCCCGCCAGCGTGGCGCAGCGTGGTCTGGCCAAACACCCACAGCGACAGATCGGCATCGCGCGCCCATGTCAGCTTGGCGCCCAGATCGGTGCGGGTGCCGTTATCTTCGGCCAGAGTGCTGCCGGGGGTGGTGCGGTCAGTCTGCAGGGCCTCGATCTCAAAGGTCAGCTGGTCGTTGATCGTGTAGCCCAGACCAAGGCGCGCATCGCTGCGTTCCTTCAGGGCGGCGTCTGTAAACCGGTCGCCCCCGAAGGTCAGCGTGACGCGGTCCGTCACCTCGACTTCGCCGTCAATGCCATAGGCCGTCTGCGCGGTGGCAATGTCCAGATCGGGCGACGAAAAGCCTGCCTCGCGGTCGTCGTAATAGCCCGAGACAAATCCGGTGCCGCCGAAATCGGCCAGATCAACCCGGCCTTCCACGCGTACGCCGGTCGCAGGGGCGCCGACAACGCCCGCGCTGGGGGTGGCGGGGTCAATCTCAAGCCCGCCGTTCAAGGACAGGGTGCTGCCAAAGCCGGGGCCTTCACTTTGCGCCACCTCGAATTGCAGCCAGGTGTTTTCGCTGTGCTGTATCCGCAGGTCCGCCCCCAAAAGCGTGCTGTCGGCAATGCCAGTGGTTTCCGTGGCCCCCGACAGGCCCAGACGAATGCCGTCGGTCACCCAGACCTCGGCCCGCCCGCCCGCGGAAATCCCGCTGACATCGCCGGTGGTCGGCACATATTCGTATTGCGCCACCAGATTGACATCGTAATCGCCCAAGGGCCGGTCCGTCACCAGCCCGCCCGCTCCCGCCGAGGGCGAAAGCGGCGCGGTCAGGATCACCACGCCCTGCACGTGGTCGATGCGGTAATCGCGCCCCTCGACCAGCCGCTGAGAACTGACAACCCGGCCCGACACCGGATCGCGGATTTCCACGATCAGAGTTTCGCTGCCCACCTGGATGTCGCGCCGCGACAGGAAGTAGGAACTGCCGCCGGTGCCACGCAGCACGTCGCGCTGCACCAGACTGTTGGGCTGCGCGCCGTAACCGGTGAAACGGAACCGCGCCTCACCGTTCGGCATGGTTTCAGCGGTGCGGAAGCTGCCCATGAAGCCATACAGCGCCCGGTCAGAGCGAACCACGCGGTCCAGATCCTCTACCGGCTTGAAGTCTCCCCACATCAGGAAGCTGCCGTTGCGTTCGACCTTGGCGTAAAGCTTTCCCGAGGTCGGTGCCAGCTCTTCACTGGTGGAATCGTCGCCGGTGGTGACCCAGACCTCATCCGCCTCAATCCCGCGCAGCACCTGATCGGGGTGCTTGCGACCGAAATCGCGGAACAGGTCTTTCAGCTCGTCCTCGCGGGTGTCGACCATGGCAGTAATGCGGGTGCCGTCGGCCAGCACGCCATCGACAAAGCCCGCCACGCGGCCACGCTTCCAGTCTTCGTCGGTGACTCTGTCACGGCCCAGAGTGATGTCAACGATGCCGGTGGCGAACATTTCCTTCGCCGGAATGGTGACATCACGGGTCTGGCTTTGCTGCCCGACAGCAATCTGCACACCATGATCGCCCGGCGGCAGGATTCGTTGCACCACAAAGCCGCGCCGGACATCCAGGATCACCTCTTCGCCCATCACGGTGATGCGGGTGCCAGCGGGCACATCCAGCCCGGTCACCGTCACCGCCCCACCGCGCACCGGAATTCGCCGCCGCGCGGTGCGGTCCTCGCCCTCGCCCGCCGCCACGATGGCACCGTCCAGATCGGGGTCGGCCATGCGCTTGGCCGTGCGCCGCAGAGGCAACGCCGCGGTTTCGTCATAGCGGCCCGCGCTGTCATAGACCCGCAAGGTATAGGTCATGTCGGCATCGCCATCGGTCGGCATGTCCCACGCGGCCATTCCGTTGGGCTGGATGGGAACCACGGTGACCTTGCCATCCTGGTCCTTGATGCGCACTTCGGCCTTGGCAATCCACGCCGGATAGTTGGAATAGGCACGGAAGGTAACCGCCGCGCCCGCCACATAGCTGCGCCGCATGTCCGCCGTGCTGACATTCAGCGCCGGTTTGGCCCCCAGACCGTCATAGGTCATCTGGATGCCCAGATCCTCGAACGTGCGGTCAACGTCGCGCGTGTCGGCATAGGTCAGCGTCTCGCCCGCGATGGTCTGGCGCGGTCCGCCCGGCGACACCGGGTCGATCGAGATCGAGAACCCCAGACCACCCAGAGCCGAGGTGCCGTCATCTTCGGTATTCGCCCCCACTTCGCGCGCAACAACCTGACCTTCGTTGGCCTGGAAACAGCCTTCTGGCAGCACCCCGTTCACCAGCGCGCAGCCTTGGGTTTCGGCCAGCACCGCCCCGCTTCCCAGCAGCAAGGCCAATGTCGTGCCACCCGCCAGTTGCGTCAGTTTGCGTTGCGCCTGCATCTTTGTCCGGTCCATCGCCACGCCCCTCACTCGTTCACTGCCTTGGTGGCCCGGCGTTGGATCACCGTTTCCACGTTCAACTGATACCGGCCATTCGCTGGCCACAGCTTGTTCAGGATCCGCTCCACCTCGCGCATTCGCTGCTTGGCCAGCTTCTCGCTTTCGCCCTTGCCCAGCTGATAGCTGATCCGCAGGACCGAGGGCGTGTCGGCAATCTGTCCGACCAGCGCCTTCAGACCGTCCACCAGCTCGGCCCGCGGCTTGCGGCTGTTATCGCCGGTGCCAAAGGCGGCCCCGGACAAGTCGATCCCCACCACCCGGCTGACCGTCGCACCGAAGTTCATCTTGGTCAGCATCCCCGGAGTAACCCGCACGACGCGCGGGTTTTCCGTGGTCAGCCGGTATCCCGACGGCAGGGTCCGGGTGTCCACCTTCAGCGTGAAGTTGGACCCGATATCCGCAGGCAGCGCCGCGCAAGGCACGCTGAAGCGGCCATGCTCGTCCGTGGTGATGGCCAGCCCGTTCGGTGCCACCAGACGCACGCCCGGCAGTCCCTTTTCGCGCTGCGGCTCCTCCGGCTTGCCCCACTTTTCGCTGCGATATGTCTGGTCGGTGATCGCAGCGCGGTCCTCTTTCGGCTCTCCGTTATAGTAGCCGTCCTGGTTGAGGTCATCGAACACCCGGCCGATGACGGTCGAGCAGGCAAAGACCGGATCGGCAGCAATGCGCACCGTTGCGATGGCATCAGCCGTGACCGGCAGCCCGGTCAGCGGGCTGACCGCCCGCGCGACGTTGTCATGGTTGCCGGGTGCGGCACTGGCGCTCACCAGCACCTCCAGCACCACGGCAGCACTTGCCCCCGGTGCCAGGCTGACGCCCGCCCAGGTCAGCGTGCGCCCCGCGAGCGACGGCTCGCTTGCAGCACCTGCCACCGTGGCAGTGCCCGACTGATAGACAAAGCCCGCCGGCAGCACGTCAACCACATTGGTCACCGTGGTCTGCGTGGTCGAGGTATTGGTGACCGTGATCGTATAGGTCACCACGTCGCCCGGGTTCACCTGGCCGCGGTCCACCACCTTGGTGATGGTCAAACCACCCAGGCCAAACGTCGGCGACACCACCGCATCATCATCCGACACCACAACCCCCGCCGACGAGGCGCCGGTTGCCGTGCCAGTCAACGTCACCGTTCCCGCCGTAACATCGGCCGGGGTGATGGTATAGGTGTTGCCGGTGCAGACCAGGGTCTGCGTCTCGCCCACCGCAAGGCTGATCGGCGTGCAGACCAGCCCCGTCAGCGGCAGGCTAAGCGAGGTATAGTCCATGTTCACATCCGACAGGTTTACATCGCCGGTGTTGGTGACCGTGAAGGTGTAGACCACGTTGTCACCCGCATCGATGATGCCATTGCCGTTGGTGTCGATGATGTCGGCGATCTGGATATCCAGCTGAATCTCGGGCCGCCCCACAGGCACCACCGTCGGGTCGTTGGTCGGGTCGCCATCGGTGGCACCACCGCCATCCGGCGTCTCGGTGCCCTCGGGGTTGGTCACCGGGCTGCCATCCGGGTTGGTGCCAGTGTCCGAAGAGTCGGTCGTGGTCACCGGATTGCCGCTGCCATCCAGAATGGGCGTGCCCGATGTCGTAACCGCCGCACCCGAAGTGGTGGCCGTGTTCTCGACATAAGTTCTTGCCACGTCAGCCGGAGTCAGCGTGTACCTCGCCGTGAATGCCGTGCTGTTGGTTTCGCCTACAGCAAGGCTGATCGGCCCGCCCGCAACCGCCACCAGCGGGTCCGCCACCGTCACGTCGGCCAAAGCCACGTTGCCGGTGTTGGTCACATCGAAGGCATAGTTCAGGATATCGCCCAGATCGACAAAGCCGTTGGCGTTGACATCCGTGCTGCCCACCAGCCGCTTGACCAGCCGGATGCCCGGCTGCGGCCCCAACAGCAGCGAGGTCGGGTCGTTCGTCGGATCAGCATCCGTGCCGCCCGCACCGTCCGGCGTCTCCGTCGTCGCCGGAGCCCCCACCGCCGTCCCATCCGGCGCCGTCCCGGTGTCCGAGATGTCGGTGGTGGTCACCGGGTTGCCGCCCGCGTCCAGGATCGGCGTGCCGCCGGTGGTGGCCGCATCGCCCGTCACCGAGGCGGTGTTGTCAAAGTGCCCCAGATCGACATCGGCCTGCGTGATCACATAGGTCGCGCTGAAGGTTGTCGTGTCCGACGCCCCCACCGCCAGCAGCGCAATCGGCCCACCCGCCATCGTCACCAGCGGGTCCGTCACCGTCACGCCGATCAGCGCCGTCGTGCCGGTATTCGTCACCGTGAAGCCATAGGTCGCCGTGTCGCCCGCGTTGCGCAAGCCATCCGCGTTGGTGTCGGCAACCGAGACCAGACGCTTTTCCAGCACAACCCGCGGGCTGGGCGCAATCAGCGCCACCGTCGGGTCGTTCGTCGGGTCGGCATCCGTGCCGCCCGCCCCGTCCGGGGTTTCCGTCGTGGCCGGGGTCGGCACCGGGCTGCCATCGGGGTTGGTGCCGGTGTCCGAAGTGTCGGTCGTCGTCACCGGGTTGCCGCTGCCATCCAGAATGGGCGTGCCCGTGCTGGTCACCGCATTGCCCGTCGCCGTGGCCGTGTTCTCCACATAGCCGCGGTCGATGTCCGCCTGCACCAGCACATAAGCCGCGGTGAAGGTGGTGCTGTCGGTCGCGCCGATCGCCAGTGCAACCGGCCCGCCCGACACTGTCACCAGGGGGTCCGACACCGTCACCCCCGCCAGCGCCACGTTGCCGGTATTCGTCACCGCAAAGGCATAATTCGCCGTGTCTCCCGCCCCAATCTGCCCGTCTCCCGTGGTATCCACAACCGAGACCAGCCGCTTGACCAGATCGATCCGCGGGTCCGGCCCCAACAGCAGCGAGGTCGGGTCGTTCGTCGGATCAGCATCCGTGCCGCCCGCACCGTCCGGCGTCTCCGTCGTCGCCGGAGCCCCCACCGCCGTCCCATCCGGCGCCGTCCCGGTGTCCGAGATGTCGGTGACCGTGACGGCATTGCCGCTGTCATCCAGCAGGGGCGAGCCGTCGGAGGCGACCGCGTTACCATCAACCGTGGCGGAGTTGTCCAGATAACCGCGGTCCACATCGGCCTGTGTGATCACATAGCTGGCTGTGAAGGTGGTGCTGTCCGAAGCCCCGATGGCCAGCGAAATGGCGCTGCCCGACATGGTAACCAGCGGGTCGGTCACGACCACGTTTGTCAGCGCGGTCGGGCCGGTGTTGGTGACCACAAAGCTGTAGGTCGCGGTATCGCCCGCATTGCGCAACCCATCGCCATTGGTGTCGGCGACACCGGCCAATGATTTCTCCAGCCGGATGCTGGGGGTCAGCGTCAGGGGCAGCGGGGTCGGGTCATTCTCGCCGGCCTCGTTGCCCTGGCCGTTGCCATTGGCATCGGTGTTGGCGCCGTTGTCGGACAGGTCTGTCAGTTGCGGATTGGTCGCCGAGGTCTGGCCCGACAGGGCACCCGTGGCATCAACCGCAGCCTGGTTCAGGTAACGGTTGCCGCCTGCCAGCAAGGGCGGCAGCGGGTTCGATGCCATGACGCGCAGTTGCAGGTCGATGGTGCAGGTGGCGTCTGCGGCAAGCGTGAAGCCGGTGGCCGCCACTGTATCGGCCGCCCCGGTGAACCCGGCGTTCAGCCCGCTGCAACTGCCCGAGGGAGCTGCGGCCATGGTGTAGGTGCCGGGAAGCGTGGGGGTGGCGGCGGTATAGGTGCCGAACAGGGGGGCTGCTCCGGCAAGGGTGTCGGTCACTTCGACATCGGTCAGGCCTTCAAGACTGAGGTTGCGCACGTTCAGGCGGAAGGTGACGTTAAAGCTGCCGTCGGAATTGAAGGCCGGGGCGGTTTGTACGGCCTTGGCGATGGAGACGCGAGCCTGCGGCACTTTGGGGAACAGATAGCCGGTGGCATTGGTGGCGGCGGCCAGCGGAATGGCGGTGATCGCGGTGGGGGCGACGGTGCCCAGCGACGTGCCAGCGGTGGTGGTGCCGTTGGTCAGGTAAGACTCAGAGATGGCACCTTGCGCGATGCCATAATTGCCCGCAGGCAGCAGGCCGAAGGTATAGTTGCCGTTGCTGTCGGTGGTGGCGGTGCGGGTGATCGGCGTGCCGTCAAAGGCGGTGCCGGTCAGCGTCATGGTGACGCCGCTGATGCCGGTGTCGCTGCCGTTCACCGCCGCATCATTGGCGAAATCGCGGAACACGGTGCCCGCGATGGACGAGGCGTTGACGACGACCGGGCCGGAACTGGTGTTGTTATCCGTGATCTGCTCGATTGACGAGGTGCTGATCGTGGCGCTGTTGGTAAAGGTCTGGCCGTTGGACGACAGGGTAACCACGCGCACGGGGACAGTAATCTCTCCGACGCCGCCGGAACTGAAGGTGCCAAGGTCGCAGGTAAAGGACGTGCCGCCCGCCGCCCCGGTGCAGGTTGTGCCGGTGGTGGTGCCGGCGGTCACGGCAAATGTCGGGGTGCCGGTCAGCTCCATCCCGGCGGGAAGGGTATCGGTCACAAGGGTATCATCGGCCTCGGCCAGACCCGCACCGGCATTGTTGCGCACGGTGATGAGGAAAGTGAAGGTATCGCGCAGGTTGACGGTGGCGGGGGTGGCAACCTTGCTGGCAACCTGAACATCGGCGCGGGTGCGCACAGAGGTGCGTTCTTCGGCACTGTTGTTCAGGGTGTTGGATTCAAACCCAAGTCCGGTTTCAGTAGACGCGACAGAGACGTTGTTGATGCCCGTGCCCTTGGCCACGCCGCGCCCGGTGACCTGGATCACGCGCGATTCACCTTCGGCCAGCAGCGGGAAGCTGCAGGTCAGCGTACCGCCAAGCGAGTCCACTGCCGGGACCGTGCTGCAAGACCCATCCGCCGGCACAACATGCGAGCGGTAGGAAATCCGCGTTGGCGGCATGGTGTCCGTGACCACCACGTTTTCGGCGGCGGACGGGCCAAGGTTGGTAACCGTGATCAGATAGACCGTGTCTTCGCCCACAGCCAGCGGGTCAACCGTTTCATCCTTGTTCACGACAAGATCGGTGACCGGCGCGCCGACCGGGGTCAGGGTGAAATCGGCGTTGTTGCCGGTGTTGGTTTCGGTTGTGGTGGTCGTGATGGCCACGTCGTTGCGCAGGGTGGTCGACCGGGTGACAAGGTTCGGGCGGACCACAACGGTAACAGTCTGCTGTGCGCCGTTGGGAATGGTGCCAAGGTTGCACACGATGCTGTTGTTGCCCGGCCCCGTCGTCGATCCTGCCGTTGGCGTAGTGGCGCAAGCGCCGGACGACGGGCTGGCCGAGATGAAGGTGACGTTGGCGGGCAGCGTGTCGGTGATGGTCACGGCATCGGCCGCGGAAAGGCCGTTCGCCTCGTTCTGTGCAGAGATGATGTAGGTCAGGTTCTGGCCGGCAATGGCCGGGTCCGGGCTGGCCTCTTTGCTGACGGTGACATCGGCGCGCGCCTGAATGCTGTAAGGCGCGCTGCCCGCGTTGTTGCCAAGGTTGGCATCTGCCGTCGTGTCGGACAGCACATTTGCCGTGTTGGTGCGCGCACCCGCGTCGCCGCCGGGGCGCACGGTTACGGTGATGACCGGGCAGGTGGACCCGGCCACGCAGACCGGCAGGCTGGCCACGGTGCAGGTCAGCAGACGGCTGGTGCCGCCCGAAGCTGCCGTGCCGCAAGAGATGCCGCTGGCCGAATTCAGCGCGATGCTTTCGCTGATATAGCCAGACCCCGTCGGGCCGACAGAGGCGTTGATAAGGTCGGTCAGGTTGTCGGTCATCGTCACGTTCAGGGCGGTGGCCGGGCCGGTATTGGTAACCTCGATCGCAAAGGTCTGCACGTCGCCTGCCGGAAGGCTGGCCAGCGTGGCGGTCTTCACCACCGAGATATCGGCGGAATTGCCCGGTATGCTGCCGGTGACGGAATAGATGATGTCATCATTCGGGGCGTTGTTGTCGGGCAGGTTGCCGTCAGGCGATTCCACATGCAACGCGTTGGCAATGGGGCCAGGTGACGTGACCGTGGCGGTCAGTGTCACCACTGGCGTGGTGGACCCGGCAGTCAGCGGCGCCGCGGCGGTATAGACGCGCGAGCACAGGATGGCTTGCGGGCCGACGACCGTTGCCGCAGGCGTGCAGGTCCAGCCGTTCAGACCATAGCTTGTCACCTCCAGCCCGGCGGGCAGGGTGTCTGTCATCTCGATCGTGCCGAAGAAATCGGCATTGCCGACATTCGATGTGCTGATGTCAAAGCTGTAGGAATTGCCCACAACCACCAGCGCCGGAACCGGGCCGGTCTTGTTAGCCTGCAGGTCGATCTCTGGCGCAGAGATCGTGGCGCCGCCGTCATTTGCGGTGTTGTTACCGGGGTTCGGATCGGCCGGACCGGCGGCTGTGATGGTCGCCTCGTTCGTGGGCGAGCCTGCCGAGACGACCGTGGTGTCGATGGTAATATTCCCCAGCGACACGTTGGCCCCTGCCCCGCTGCCCGAGGTGCTGGTGCATTCCAGCACTTGCCCGGTCACCGTGCAGGTCCAGCCCGGTGCCGTGACAGTGCCGATGGTGTAGTTGGCCGGAATCGTGTCAGTGACGGTGATGCCGTTCGGGGAATCGCCGGTGTAGCTGGGCGACAGGGTAAAGGTCGCGGCATCGCCGATCAGCAGCGGACCACCCGGACTGCGCGCCTTGCCAATGGCAAGGTCGCTGCCCGAGGTGACGGTGGTGTTCAGCGTGGCGCCGTTGTTGCCGGAAATCGGATCGGCGGGCGATCCGCCGCTGACCGAGCCTATCGCCGTGATGGTGGAACTGGAGGCCGACGAAATCTGGCCGGTGAAATCGACATCAACGCTGCCACCCGATGGAATGGGCCCGGCAATCGTGCAGGAATAGGTCGAACCCGTCAGAGTGCACCCGGCAGGCGCGGTAACGTTGGAAATGCCCGCAGGCACCGGGAATTGCAGCACTACATTGGTGGCTGCATCCGGCCCGATGTTGGTGGCCGTAAAGGTATAAGGGATGACCGCCCCCGACGACGCCGTCGCCGGCCCGCTCAGCGCCAGCGAGATATCTGCGCCCGAAACGATGGTGGTCGGCTCGGTCGCCTCGTTGTTGCCGGTGTCGGAATCGCCCGCTGTCGGCACCGAGGCGCGCAGGCTGACCGAACCCGACACAGTGGTCTGGATATCGGCCACCAGCGTGGCGGTTTCTGCGGCCAGCAGCGCTGGCACGTTGCAGACCACTGCCGTCGGCCCGGTGGCCGGGGTGGGCGTGCAACCCGTGATCGTCCCCGTAGCGCCCGTAAATGTGGTTCCTGCAGGCACATCCAACGTGATCGTGGTCGGCGACGAAAGATCAGAGCCGTTGTTGCTGACCGAGATGGCGTAGGACACCGTGCCGCCCGCAGGCGTGCCTTCAAACCCGGCGTCCGAAATGTTGACCAGCCAATCCACATCCGCCCGCGCTTGTCCTGCGGCCATGAACCCCGACATGACGAATATCAGCAGGAAGGAAAGCCAGATGTTTCGACCTGAATTGTTTCGGACTGATGAACCGACCCGGCTTCTTACACGATCACCCATTTAACCACCCTTGCCGCCGGATCCACGAACCAAAGTCGACCGCCAATCCATTGGTCGAACCGGGCCGGCGCAAGCAGTTTGCGCATGAAACCATCCAACGGACCATAATGGGAAGTACTGGCCCTACGGGCCAAAGGTGCCTTTCCCTGAGATGATCCTGACCGCCGTTAACGCCCGTTCGACGCAGACTTTGGACTGCGTTCTATTGCGGCGAATCATTACAAGCCACCGCGAACAGAGCAACCCATGGCTGAACTTTTTTCACTTTGGAAACGTACGGCGTTGCCGTTAGGCAACATGTTTGGACGAAAGATGCGGCGGCCCATCAGGTCCGCCCACTGTGCCCTCGATTCCCGCATCGCCCATCTGCTCCGCGTCCGGCAGATCGCGCAGGGTCTCCATCCCGAAGGCCGCAAGGAAGGTTTCGGTAGTGACGAACGTATAGGGCGCGCCGCGCCTTGGCTCTCGCGGGCCGGTGCCGATCAGCTCGCGCTCGGCCAGCCGCCCAATCAGATCACGGCTGATCTCGCGGCCAAAGATGTCTTTCAGCCCGTCGCGGCTGATCGGTTGGTGAAACGCAATCGCCGCGAGCACCGCCAGATCGAACTCCGACAGGTTCAATGCGCGCCCGCCCACATCTGCGGCGGCCCGGATCGCCGGGGCATAGGCAGTCCTTGTGCGCAGCATCCACCCCGCACCCACCTGCGCCACCTCATAGGGCCGCCCCTCCAGATCAGCCGCCAGATCCGCTATCAGCAGATCGACCGATACCCCCTGCCCCACCACCCGTTCCAGCGCCTCGCGCGGCACGGGTGCGGCACTGGCAAACAGCACCGCCTCCACCCGCCGCAGCCATTCCTGCCAGCGCAAATCGGGCGGCAGATCTGCCAGCTCGCGGTCGAAAACAGTCTCTGTGCTTGCCTTTTTCATGGTCAAAGACCGTACAGCCGGAAGGTGTCGCGCCCGGTCAACTCGCGCACCGCACTCAACTCTACCAACCGGTCGCACAGCCGCCGCGCCGCGCGGTCTGACATGAACGACAGCGCCCCCGGCGTCAGCGCATCCTGCGCAAGGAACATCTCCACCGCCTTTTCGGCGCCCTTTGCCCGCAACATCGGTGCCACCGCCCGCAGCCTTGCCGCCGCCCTCACCAATTCTGCCGCCAACGGCACCGCTTGCCCTGCCCCGGTTCCCACAGCCCGATAGCAGGCCAGCCGCAACTCCTCTCGCCGCAGCAGCAGCTCTCGCGGCTTCAACGCAAGGGCCAGCAGCGGTAGGATATGGGTCTGGCCAATGGCGGTCGCCAGCACGGCGTCTGCCAGGATCAGCGCTTCGGCCTCGGCCCGTCGCGCCGCCCGAAAACCCCAACGCAAACTTCCGCCGCCCGCAGCGCCAGCCGGTCGCGCCACAACGCCAAAGGCAAGTCCTTTGCGGCCCCGACCGTCCCCAGATGCGCCAGCGCCGCCCCGGCCCGAAACGCCGCTGTTTCAGCGTTTTCCGCAGTGTTAGAGCCTATCCAGCCCGGCAGGGGTGGAATGGAGATCGGCTCGATACTAAGGACAGCGCGCGGTTTCCTCATTCCGCAACGCTAAACTGTCCCGGCGGTTATTGCCAGATAAACCGGCATGAACCGCCGTCAGCTTGTCATCGTTTGTATGTCCAATAAGTTTGCATTATCGGACACAAAGAGAGTAGGCTCGGAAGCATGACCGAAACGCACCAGAAATCTCCTTCCGACCCACCAGAGCGCCCCGAGCGCCACGAAGGGGACGACAGCACTGATCTGGAGCACGACACGATCGCCCTGCCCTCCGATGTTGCCGGCTCCGGCACGCTCGACCGGCTGGTGGAAACTGCCCGAGACTATGCGCGTCAGGCGGCGTCGCAGAACACGCTGAAGGCTTATGCCAAGGACTGGGCCCATTTCGCCCGCTGGTGCCGGATGCGCGGCGCGGACCCTCTCCCCTCGTCGCCCCAACTGATCGGGCTCTACATCGCCGATCTGGCAGCGCAGGGTGGCAAGGCCCCGTCGCAGTCGGCGTCGCGACCCCTTTCGGTGTCGTCCATCGAACGCCGCCTCTCGGGCTTGGCCTGGGGCTACGCACAGCGTGGGGAGCGGCTGGACCGCAAGGACCGCCACATCGCCACCGTTCTGGCCGGCATCCGCCGCAAGCACGCCCGTCCTCCCGCACAGAAAGAGGCCATCCTGCCCGAGGATCTGCGCGACATGCTGGCCACCCTGCCCCACGATCTGCGCGGGCTACGCGACCGGGCGATCCTGCTGATCGGTTTTGCTGGTGGCCTGCGTCGGTCCGAAATTGTCAGCCTCGACCACGGCAAGGATGACACGCCTGACTCCGGCGGCTGGGTCGAGATCTTGGAGGACGG
>Ga0209571_1000898_pt1 | contig 19800 bp, 22 predicted proteins | sample EBPBio102011_DNA_FD_185866 | JGI IMG/M metagenome (GOLD analysis project Ga0209571, IMG submission 185866) | Wastewater treatment Type I Accumulibacter community from EBPR Bioreactor in Madison, WI, USA - Reactor 1_1/10/2011_ DNA (SPAdes)... | ecosystem: Engineered > Bioreactor > EBPR >... | reverse complement strand
CAAACCCAAGAAGCTCGCCGTGACCGCCTGCATGCGCAAATACCTCACCATGCTCAACGCCATGGCGCGCGACCAAGCACCATGGGCGCCTGCTACGTCGACGGCCTAGACACAGTTGACTCCTACAGGTAGGCGCAGCACCTCACGGCCGCCCACGATCCAGCCACACGCCCAGGCCCTGCGCGTTGAGCTCGATGTCCATCGCCAGCAGGCGCAATACGTCCTCGTCTGCCAGCGGCACCTGCTGGGCATGGGCGCGCTCGAGGTACAGCGCCGACAAGGCGGCGGCGATGCAGCGATGGCGATCCGCGCGCCCGTCGCAGGCGTCGGCGATGGCCACCATCGCATCGATCTGTTCGTACAGCGACTGCGCCAGGCGCGGCACATCGGATACGGGCCCGTAATGGGTGAGGTACATCGCCTCGGGCGCACGCTCCACCATGCGCGCGACGCTGGCCTTCAGGGCCTGCGGTTCGAACTGCACCGGCGTGGTCGTGGGCAGGATGAAGGCACCCTGCGGCCCGTCCAGCTCGCGATACGAAAGCCCGAACGTGTCCCCGGTGAACCAGCTGCGGCTGCGCGCGTCCCAGATGCAGTGATGGTGGCGCGCGTGGCCCGGCGTATCGATGCACTCCAGCGCGCGACCCGCCAGCATGACCGTCTCGCCGTCCTCCACCACGCGCACGCGCGCCTCCGGCACGGGTAGAAGGGTGCCGTAGCTGCGCTGCATTTCCTCTTCGCCATAGACGGCGGTGGCGCCGGCGATGAGCTTTTCCGGATCGATGAGGTGCGGCGCGGCGCGCGGATGCGCGACCAGGGTGGCGTTGGGCAGCTGCTGCATCAGCAGGCCGGCCCCGCCCGCATGGTCCAGGTGCACGTGGGTGACGATGAGCAGGTCGATGTCCGCAGGCGCGAGGCCGGTGCGCTGCACGGCCGCCAACAGGTGCGGGACGGAATGATTCGTGCCGCAATCGACGAACGCGCCCCGCCCGTCCTCGACGATCAGGTAGGCGGCGTCGAAGTGGTCGCGCTGGAACGCGGTGTCGATGGTGTGGATGCCGTGGAGGCTCATCCGCGGGCCTGTGTGGGAACGGATGGACCGATTCTAGTCCCCGCGTCGCACCGGCACGACCCGCCTTTGGTGGAACACGCCGTCCTCGCGGCTCAGCCGCGCGACAGCCACCAGCCACGCAGCGGCACCGCCAGTGTCAGCACGAACAGGAAGGCACCGTACGCCACCAGCGTGGCCAGCACCTGTTTCCAGATGGCGCCCGTGCCGACGTCGGACGCGCCCAGCGCATACCCCCACTGCATGCCGATGAAGCTGAGCACGAAGGCCACCGCCAGCGCCGCGAGATCGAAGCCCTTGCGGCGTGCGGTGCGAGGCTGGCGCGGGAACAGCCAGTACAACGATCCCAGCAACAGGAACCACGGCAGGAACAGGATGACCGCCAGGTACGGCATGACTCAGGCCTCCGCGGCGCGCAACGCGGCCAACGCCGCGAGCACGTCGCCGGCGGGGACCTGCAGCACGATCTCCGGCGTCTCCATCGCATCGGCCTGCTCGGCCTGCTTCAGCACGCCGATCAGCTTGCCGGCGTCCTTCGGCGAATCGAAGCCGTTGCTCTGCACCAGCACGTTGCCCTCGGCGTCCGTGAGCTTGAAGTAGAAGCGACCATCGGTATCGCGGTACTGCTTGAACGCCGGCAGCGCGGCCTTCGATGCCGTGGCTTTCGCCTCGACCACCGGTTGCTGGGACAGGTCGCGCAGGCCCACCGCATGGCGCAGCTCGGCCAGCAGCGGCGTGGCATAGCGTTCGCGCAGGCGACGGGCGCCATCGCGCAGGATGGCTTCGATATCGGCCGGCCTGGCCATCAGCGCTTCGTACTTCTCGCGCAGCGGCGCGATTTCCGCATCGATGCGCTCGAACAGCTGCTGCTTGGCATCGCCCCAGCTGATGCCGTCGGCGAACTTCTGCGCGAACGCGCGCGTTTCCTCGACGCTGCCGAAGGCCTGGTACAGCTGGAACAGGGCCGAACCCTCGGTGTCCTTCGGCTCGCCGGGCCCGCGCGAGTCGGTCAGGATGGAGAACACCAGCTTCTTCAGTTCCTCGCGCGGCGCGAACAGCGGGATGGTGTTGTGGTAGCTCTTGCTCATCTTGCGCCCGTCCAGGCCGGGCAGCGTGGCCACGTTGTCGTCGATCAGCGCTTCCGGCAGGGTGAAATACGCCTTGCCGTAGACGTGGTTGAAGCGCTGGCCGAAGTCGCGCGCCATCTCGATGTGCTGGATCTGGTCGCGGCCCACCGGTACCTGGTGCGCGTTGAAGATCAGGATGTCCGCCGCCATCAGCACCGGATACATGAAGAGCCCCGCGCTGACGCCGGCATCCGGGTCTTCGCCCTCGGCGACATTCTTGTCCACCGCGGCCTTGTAGGCGTGGGCCCGGTTGAGGATGCCCTTGCCCGCCACGCAGGTCAGGAACCACGTGAGCTCGGTGATCTCCGGCACGTCGCTCTGGCGGTAGAACCACACCTTGTCCGGCTCCAGGCCGCAGGCCAGCCAGGTCGCCGCGATCTCCAGCGTGGAGCGCTGGGTGCGCGCCGGGTCCTGCGCCTTGATCAGGCTGTGCAGGTCGGCCAGGAAGTAGAAGCTCTCCGTGTCCGCGGCACGGCTGGCGGCCACGGCGGGGCGCACGGCGCCGACGTAGTTGCCCAGATGCGGGGTGCCCGAGGTGGTGATGCCGGTAAGGACGCGGGTGGTCATGTGCGGAGCGGGGGAATGCGGGAAAGCGGCCAGTTTACCGGCTGGGGGCGGGCAATGCCGGTGGCCGGCCTGCGACACGGCATCGCAGGCGCGGCCCACTGGCGGCTTAACCGGGGCAGGCATCGCCGTTCCAGGCAACCCCACTGCCACCGACGATCCGTTCCCAGCATCGTCCCCACCTGGAGAACGGACATGCTGCATCGCCTCCTTGCTTCCCTGGCCACGCTGGCGTTGCTCGCCGCGTGCGCCCCGTCCCATGCCCGCCCCTTGGTGGACGTCAGCGTGGTCGACCGCGACACCGGCGAATGGCTGTCCCAACATCCCCACCGGGGCGATGTCTGGGTGGCCGGTTCGCCCGGCCATCGCTACAGCGTCCGCCTGACCAACACCACCGGCGAGCGCGTGCTCGTCGTGCTGTCGGTCGATGGGGTCAACGCGATCACGGGCCAGACTGCGCACCCCTCGCAGGCCGGCTACGTGCTGGAACCGTGGCAAACAACGGAGATCAACGGCTGGCGCAAGTCGATGCACGACGTGGCGCAGTTCGTCTTCACCGACCTCGGCGACAGCTACGCCGCACGTACCGGCCGGCCGCGCAACGTCGGTGTGATCGGCGTAGCGGCGTTCCGCGAAGCCCGCACCTACTATCCGCAGTACACGCCGCCGCCCATCGCGCGTGGACGGATGGAGAAGCGTGGCGAGGCCAATGACGCCGCCGCCGCACCCGCAGACACGTCACGTGGCCTTGCGACCGAAGAATCCATGCGCCAGCAGAGCATCGGCACCGGGCACGGGGACCGCGAATGGGCCCCGACCTCGCGCACGGGTTTCGAACGCGCGACCCGCCAGCCGGAGCAGGTGAGCGAAGTGCGCTACGACGACTATCGTCGCCTGGTGGCGCTCGGCGTCGTACCGCGGCGCCATGGTCCGATCTGGCGTGAGAACGCGCCTTCCGCGTTCCCCGGCGGCTTTGTCGCCGATCCGCCGCGCTATCGTTGAGCGCGAAAACGCAGACGGGCCGCGCGAGGCGGCCCGTCCTGCTCGACGCGGCATCAGCCGGTCAATGGTTCATGGATTTGTCCGAACGCAAGGTGCGCTGGAAATCCTCCACTTCGGTATGCGCGCGATCACGGTCGTAGCCGTAGCGCTCCTGCAACCTGCCTTCCAGATACTCGGCGTTGCCCTGGGCCACCTTGAAATCGTCGTCGGTGAGATCGCCCCACTTGGCCTGGATCCTGCCCTTCAGCTGCTTCCAGTTGCCGGCGATGATGTCCTGGTTCATGGCGTTTCCTCTTCGTGTTTCGCGGCAGGGGGTTGCCGCATGCGCAGCGTCGCAGGCCGTGCGTTCCCATCCGATCAACCGCGCGTCAACGCGCCATTAGAAGACGCTGAATGGTTCAGCGGGATGACGAGGCGCGGACAGTGGACGCGCGCTGAAATGGAAACGGGCCGCGATGCGGCCCGTCCATTCACCGGAAGCCGCGGGTCACTTGCCCGAGGATTCCTCGACCTTCTCGCCGACCTTCTGCACGTCCTTGCCGAACCCCTTGACGGTGTTGCAGCCGGACAGCACGGCGACGGAGAACAGGGACAACAGCATCAACGCGACGAAACGCTTCATGGGCGACTCCTGTGGACGGTATTCACGGCCAGCGGCCGGCGGTCCGCACCGGACCGGCCGCGCAGTCTGATTCAACCATACTGGCTGGCGGCTGACCACGCAGGAACGAACAAGGGCCGGGGAGCTACCCCGGCCCTTGCTCAGGCTGTCGCGGACGAGGCGTCAGGTCCGCTGGCTCAGCACTTGCCGTCCTTGCAGTCCTGGGCCTTGTCCTCGACCTTCTCGCCGACCTTCTGGACGTCCTTGCCGGCGCCGGCCATGGTGTTGCAACCGGACAGGACGGCCGTCGAGAACAGGGCCAGCATCAGCAGGGTCATCGCACGCTTCATGGGTCTTCTCCTTGGTGGATAGCGGTGCCGTCGCGGGTGCGTCCCACTCCGCGGCGGCGTGTGCGTCCACCTTCGACGCGGCGCCGTATAGGGCGCGTGAAGCCCGTAGCGACCCGTTCAGTCGCAGTTTTCCTGCCCCGCCCGACTCAGTCGCGCATCAGGGTGGACTTGCCGAACAGGCTTTCCACCAGGTCCACCGTGAGCTTGGCGGTACGGTTGCGCCGGTCCAGCACGGGGTTGAGTTCGACGATATCCAGCGAGCCCATCAGGCCGGTGTCGGCGATCATCTCCATCACCAGCTGCGCTTCGCGATAGTTGGGGCCGCCCGGCACGGTGGTGCCCACGCCCGGCGCGATGCTGGGGTCCAGGAAATCCACGTCGAAGCTGACGTGCAGGTGGGTGTCGGCATCCATGCCCTCCAGCGCGGCTTCCACGGTGCGCTTCATGCCGACCTCGTCGATGTAGCGCATGTCGTACACGTCGACCCTGTGGTCCTTGATCAGCTTCTTTTCTTCGGGATCGACCGAACGGATGCCGATCTGCCGGACCATGGCCGGGGTGATGGCCGGGGCGTCGCCGCCGAGTTTCGTCAGCGCATCCGGGCCGATACCGCACAGGCAGGCCACGGGCATCCCGTGGATGTTGCCCGACGGCGTGACCTCGCTGGTGTTGAAGTCCGAGTGCGCGTCCAGCCAGAGCACGCGCAGCTTCCTGCCGGCCTGCCGGCAATGGCGCGCCACGGCGGTGATCGAACCCATCGCCAGGCAGTGGTCGCCGCCCATCATGATCGGCAGGCGTCCACGTGCCAGTTCGGCCGCCGTCGCGTCCATGACGGCGCGGTTCCAGGCCACGACTTCATCCAGATGGCGATAGCCATCGACCGGCCCGGTCCACGGATTGGCCGGCCCCTGCACGTTGCCGGTGTCGATCACATCCACGCCGCGCGCCAGCAGCGCCTCGCCCAGACCTGCGATACGCAGCGCATCGGGCCCCATGCGCGCACCGCGATGGCCGGCACCGACGTCGGTGGGCACGCCGATCAGGGACACGGGGGGAAAGGTTCGACTCATGGATACGTCCTGCGGAAAACAGGCGCACAGTCTAAGCGGGAGGCGATGACGGCCCTGTGGCATCGCAACACGCGCAGCGCGTGGCAGGGCTTGATGGTGCCGCTTATCCGAATCGAACGGATGACCTACCGCTTACAAGGCGGTTGCTCTACCAGCTGAGCTAAAGCGGCGTGGGCGGCAATTCTAGCGCAGCGCAGCGCATTCGAGCGGCTGCGGCGCGCCGCTGGATGCCAGGCGCGCCAGCGCGTCCACGTCGGCGCCGGCGGCCGCGCCCGCATCCAGCCACCACAGGCTGGGGCCCGCACGTCCCACGGGCTGCATCTGCGCGGGGAAACCGGCGGCCTGCAACTGCCTCAGGCGACGTTCCGCCGCTTCGCGACTGCGGTAACGGCCCAGGGCGATGCCGTTGGCCTGCTCGCCCTGGCGCACGACCAGGAAATCGTCGAAGCCGGCCGCGCCGATGCGGCCCGCCGTCGCCTGCGCTTCCTCCAGCGATGCCGCAGGCGGCATCACCACCTGGTATCCCCCGGTACCGGCGCCGGGAACTTCGCGCAGGCGCGCGTGCAGGAGCCGGCCGGCCAGGGCCGCCTGTGCCTGCAGGGCCGAGGACTCGCGGGTATAGGGCCCCAGGCTGAAGCATGCGGCCAGGGCGGCAGGCGGCACCGCATCGCGCGCTTGCGGGACCGGCGCCTGCGTCGGCATCGACGGGGCTTCATTCACCAGTTGCAGGCGAGCCACACCCGCGGGCAGTGCGGGCTCTGCTGGCGGCGTCGGCGCGGGACGGGTCAGCCACCAGGCGGCAGCTCCCAGGTTCAACACCACCAACAGGACGATCAGGGCGCGGATCAGCATGCACCGATTCTAGCCGTGCTCAGCCGTCGGCACCGAGCCGTGCCCAGAGGGCCACGCCTTCCAGCACCAGCGAAGGCGCAAGCATGGCGTGGTCCAGGTGCGACGCCAGCTCCCCTGCGCCGCCGCCATGCAGCAGCAACGCGGGGCGCTCGCCCAGCCGCTGTTCGGCCTGCGCCAGGCTACGTTCGATCAATCCCAGCGCCGCCCCCTCGCAGCCGGACGCCAACGCATCGCGGGTGTCGGCGGCGAATTCCAGATAGTCGCCCCCATGGGCCGGCAGCTGCGCCGCCGCCTGCTGCAGCGCCTCGCGCATCAGCCGGGGGGAAGGCGCGATGCGCCCCCCGTGATGACGACCCTGCGCGTCCAGCAGGTCGATGGTCACCGCGGTGCCCACGCCGACCACCAGCCAGGCCCGCGTGCCGCGCGCATGCGCAGCCAGCAAGGCCAAGAGCCTGTCCACGCCCAGGCGCGCAGGATCGGCATAGGCGATACGCACGCCCGCCAGCGTCGGCTGCGTACGCACGATGGAGATGCAGCCGAAACGGCGGGTCAGCCAGTCCACCGCCGCCGCCGTGCGCGCTGGCGACGCGACGCTGGCCAAGACGGCGGAGGCCGCTTCGCCGGTGACCGCGGCGGGAACGGCGTCATCGAGTGCGCCCGCGACGTCGTCGCCGTAACCGAGCGCCCGCACCTCGCCCAGGCGACCGTCCGCCCGCAGCGGCGCGCATTTCATCCGGGAGTTGCCCAGGTCGAATACCCACTGCGTCATGAGGCCCTCACGCTGACATCGCCCGCGTGCACCCTGCGCACGGCCTGCCCCATCCGCACGCGCAGCGCGCCATCCTCGCCGATGCCGTCGGCGATACCGTGTTCGTCGCCCTGCGCGCCATGCACGGTCACGGCGCGACCCGCCAGCACATCGAGCGCGGCGTAGCGTGCCAGGAAGGGCGACAGACCCTCGTCGTCGAACAGGTCCAGCGCCGGCAGCAAGGCATCCAGCAGGCAGGCGGCCAGCGCGTTGCGCGATGGCGCATCCACACCCAGGCGCGCGAGATCGGTCCAGGCCTGGTCGATCGTGGCGGCGAATTCGGCAGGCATGCGCACATTCAGGCCGATGCCGATCACCGCGCGCGCCGGACCGGCATGCTCGCCCCCGCCTTCCACCAGGATGCCGCCCAGCTTGGCGCCACCGGCCAGCAGGTCGTTGGGCCACTTCACGCCGACGCCGTCGTAGCCCGCCTGCCGGAGCGCTTCGGCGACGGCCACACCGACCACCAGACTCAGGCCGCCCAACCGTGCGAGGCCGCCGGAAAACTGCCGGGACACCGACAGGTACAGGTTCGCCGCGATCGGCGATGCCCAATGCCGGCCGCGTCGTCCGCGCCCGCCGGTCTGCTGTTCGGCCAGCAACACCGCGACGCCCTGCACGGGCGCCTTGCGGCGCAGGAGTTCGCTGTTGGTGGAGTCCAGCGACCATGCCACGTCGAGGGCCGACACCGAACCTGCCTGCCGCATCCGCGCGAGAATGCGTTCCGATTCCAGCAGTTCGACCGGCGCCGCGAGAGCGTAGCCCCGGCCCGGCTGCGCATCGATGCGTACGCCGCTCTCGCGCAGGGTTTCGATGCGCTTCCATACCGCCGCGCGCGTCTGCCCGACGGCACGTGCGAGCGCATCGCCGGAGACCGGCCCTTCCGCAAGACGCACCAGCAGGTCGCGCTCGCCGCTCATGCGCGACGGCGCCAGAAGCGCACGCGCTCGAAGCGCGACTCGGTACCCGCGCGCAGACGCTGCACGTTGGCGCGATGGGTGAACAGCACCAGCAGCGCCGCCACTGCCGCGAAGGCCTGCGTGGCGACATCCGCTCTCAGCCACACGGCCAACGGCAGCAGGCAGGCCGTGGCGATGATGGAGGCGAGCCCGACGTAACCGCTGGCGACCAGCACGCACACCCACACCAGGAACAACGGCAACAACGCGACCGGCCAGAGGACCGCAACGCCACCCAGCAGCGTGCCCACACCCTTGCCGCCGCGGAACCCGTGCCACAGTGGCCACACGTGGCCCAGCGCGGCCGCCAGAACGGCCAGCCACGCGACCGTGCGCACGGGCAGCACGCCATCCACCGGCGCGAACCGCAGCGCGAGCCACGCCGCCAGCGCACCCTTGCCGATGTCGATCAGCACCACACCCAGGGCGAACTTCGCGCCCTGGGTACGGAAAGCGTTGGTGCCACCCGCGTTGCCGCTGCCCTGCGTGCGGATGTCCACGCCACGCAGGCGGCCCAGGGTCAGGCTGCCGGAGACGGACCCCGACAGGTAGGCCAGCAGCAACAGGAAGCAGACGATCAGCATGGCGCCATTATGGGCCAGGTGCCGGCGCGCTCAGCCATCCGGGGCCGGCTGCACGGCCACGATCAGCGCACCCGGTCCCGCATGCGCGCCGATGGCAGCGCCGGTTTCCACCAACCGGTCCTCGCAAATATCCAGACGCGTGCGCAACGCGGCCAGCAGGCGCTCCGCATCCGGCCGCGCGTCGCAGTGGCCCACGATCAGACGCCAGCGCCGGCCGCCCGGCAATGCCCGTGCGACCCGCCGTGCGAACGCTTCCGGCGCGTTCGCACGCGTGAGCAGGAGGCCCGCCACGACCATCCGGCCGTCCACGCTCATCTTCGCCATGGGGGTCAACGCCGTCAGGCGTGCGATCGGCGCGGCCCAGCGTGGAATGCGTCCGCCACGCACCGCGTGCGAGATGTCCGGCGCGATCGCCCACATCCGCGTGAGCGGGCGGAGGCGCTCCAGTTCCGCCACCACCTCGCTCTCGCCCTGCCCCTGTGCGGCGAGTTCCGCCGCGCGCCAGACCAGCAGCGCCTGCCCGCAGGCGGCATTGACGGTGTCGAACACGCGCACGCGTGCTCCGGGGTCGCGTGCCGCGGCGTGCTCGCCCGACTGCAGCGTGCCGGACAGCGCGCGCGACAGGCCCACGTACAGCACGCGTGCATGGTGCGCGAGCGACAGCTCGAACTGCCGACGGAAATCCCCCGGCGGCGGCTGGCTGGTGCGGGGCAGCTGGCGCGAGGCCGCCATGCGCCGGTAGAACTCGGCCGTGGACAGGCCCACCTTGTCCAGGTAGTCGCGCCCATCCAGATCCACGCGCGCCGGCACCACGCCGATGGCGTAGCGCTCGGCGATGTCCTCCGGCAGGTCGGCCGCGCTGTCGGTGACGATCACCAGCGACTGGGCCAATCCGGCGGTGGTCTGCTGGCGGACCATGTCGTCGGCCTTCATGCCTTCGACCTGGCCCTGCGCCGCGCAGGCGTCGAACAATGCCTGCGGCGATCCCGTATGCGCATGCACGCGCAACCGCGACGCGCCGCCTGCGATCACGATGGAGTCCGCGCCCACCGCTTCCAATGCGGTACGAAGACGTTCCCGCTCCAGTCCTTCGCCCAGCAGCAGGCATTCGGTGCACCAGCGCCGCGCCGGATCGATGTCGTGGTCATGACCGAGCGGATCGGTGGCATCATTCGCGGCCGGTGGCGCGCTGCCGCGCATGCGCACGGCGCGGGGCCCGCCCTCGACGAACTCGGCGATGCCTTCGAGCAGGTCGACGAATCCCTGCGCGCCCGCGTCCACCACGCCCGCCTTCTGCAGCAGCGCCATCTGCCGTGGGGTGTCGGCCAGCGCGCGGCGCGCACGGTCCAGCGCACGTGCGAAGCCGCTGCGCGTATCGGCCGGGGCATCGACCTCGCCCGCGGCGGCCTCCAGTTCGTCGGCGAACGCCGAGATGACGCTGAGGATGGTGCCTTCGACCGGCTGCGCCAGGGCCTGACGGGCGCTTTGCGCGCCCTGGCGGACGGCCGCAGCGAGCGAGCGGCTGTCCAGCTCCGGCAGGGTCCGCACGCGCTCGGCCACCCCATACAGGAACTGCGCCAGGATCGCGCCGGAGTTGCCGCGGGCACCGTCGATGGCATCGTTGCCGACGCGGCTGAGCAGGTCACCGGCGTGCTGGCTGGGTTGGCTGAGCGCCCCGTTCAGCACGCTGCCCAGGGTCGATGCAAGGTTGTTGCCGGTGTCGCCGTCGGCCACGGGGAACACGTTGATGCGGTTCAGTCCGTCGCGCGCGGCGATGACCCGCCTGGCGCCGGCGATCAGCGCCAGGCGCAGGGCGGGTGCGGTCAGGGGGCGGTTCTGGGGTTCGGGCATGCGCGCAGTCTGCCGCAAGCGGTCCGACCCAGCTGCTGCGTCGCAGCAGCCGATGCCGGCTTTTCCTCGATCCGTCGCCGCAGGCCCGCGTTTCGTCGCACGGCACGGGCCGATGGGTGCCGGCAGGTACCATTCAGGCTATAGTCGGCGGTGTTCCCTGGCCGCTGTACCCGACCGACAGGAGTCCCTCCGATGCTTCGCGCCAGCCTTGCCCTGATGCTTCTCGGTGCCTCCGCGGCCGTGCTCGCCCAGAACGGCCGCGGCATCGCCAACGACGCGTCCACCAGTTGCCAGGATCTGAGCGACCGCGCGGTCCCTGAGCGCACGGCCGACGCCTTACCGGCCGCGCCGGATGCGCGCCGGGCGCGTGCCACGGCGGTCCGCAACAAGTACGCCGCCCCTGCCGCCGTGCTGTCCCCTTCCCCGCGAGGAGGTGGCGACGACGACGAGACGCCACTGCCGCGCAGTCGTGGTTCGAAGTGGCACAGCTTCCTGCCGGGCATGTTCCGCTGACGCGGACGGCAACACCCGGTGATCGGCCTGCTGCGCCGCCTGCGGCGCCCCGCCCCGTCCGTTGACGAAACCCTCTGGCGCGCCATGCGTGCCGGTACGCCCTGGGTATCGGCACTCGACGACGCCCGCGCGGATCGCCTGCGCGGGCTGGCCGCACGCTTCCTGCACCAGAAGACGATCACACCGCTGGCCGGGCTGGACCTGGACGACGGTCAACGCCTGCAACTGGCGGCGCTGTGCTGCCTGCCGCTGCTGGAGTTCGGCGAAGCGGGACTGCGCGGCTGGTCGCAGCTGATCGTCTACCCGGACGCCTTCCGCGTACAACGCACGCACACCGATGCGGCCGGTGTGCTGCACGAATGGGAAGACGACCTGGCAGGCGAAGCCTGGGACCAGGGGCCACTGATCCTGTCCTGGGCCGACGTGCAGGCCGATCTGGCCGAGCCCGATGCGGGCTTCTGCGTGGCCGTGCACGAGATGGCGCACAAGCTGGATGTGCTGGACGGCGAACTCGACGGCACGCCGCCGCTACCCGACGCCTGGCACGGCCGATGGGCGCGCGACTTCCAGCGCGCCTACGACGACTTCTGCATGCAGGTGGACCTGGGGCGCGAGACCGCGATCGATCCGTATGCCGCCGAAGCGCCCGAGGAATTCTTCGCGGTGGTCACCGAGTACCACTTCTCCGCCCCGGACGTGCTGGCCGGATCGATGCCGGCGGTAGCCGAGCACCTGCGCAGGTTCTACGGACCGTCGCCGTTCGCCGCCTGATAGCGGACGCGGCGCAGACGCTCCGCGGCACCCCTACAGACCCGGCGGCAGGCGCACCTCGAAGCGGGCGCCACCCAGTTCCTCCGAACGCTTCACCTGCAGCTCGCCGCGGTAGTCGCGGATCAGGTCCTGCACGATCGACAGGCCGATGCCATGACCCTGCACGCGCTCGTCGCCGCGGACGCCGCGCTGCAGCACTTTGGCCACATCGTCCTCGGCGATGCCGGGACCGTCGTCGTCCACCGCCAGGAACAGGCCCGCACGCCGTTGCGGTGCGGTAGCACCCACCTCCACCGTCAGCAGCACCCGCGAGCGCGCCCACTTGAAGGCGTTCTCCAGCAGATTGCCCATCAGTTCCTGCAGGTCGCCGGTCTCGCCGTGGAAGCGCGCGCGCGGGTCGATCTCGAACTCGCAGATCACGCCCTTGGACGCGTAGACCTTCTCCAAGCCGCGCACGATCTCTTCGGCGTGGGGCTCGATCTCGACCGCCGCCGAGAACAGTTTGTGCCCGCTGGAGGCCGCACGCGCCAGCTGGTACGACACCAGGTTGTTCATCCGCTTGAGCTGCACGTCCAGCTCCTGCCGCAACGCCTCCGGATCGGCGGTGTTGTCCAGTTGCGTGCGCAGCACCGCGATGGGCGTCTTCAGGCTGTGCGCCAGGTCGGCCAGGGTGTTGCGCTGGCGCTCCAGGTTCTCGCGTTCGCTCTCGATGAAGGCGTTGATGCTGTCGGTCAGCGGCTCCAGCTCGCGCGGATGGCTTTCTGTCATCCCGGACAGTTCGCCGCGCTGCACGCGGCTGAGTTCGAAGATCACGCGCCGCAGCGGACGCAGGCTCCAGCGCAATACCAGCATCTGCAGCAGCAGCAGGATGACGCCCGCGCCGCCCAGATAGACCCACAGCGAGCCGCGGAACACGCGGATCTGTGCACTCAGTGCCTGCGCGTCCTCAAGGATGTAGATGCTGTAGGGGATCTCGGCGTGCTGGTGGGTAGCAGGCCAGGCGTATCCCACGCCGTACCGGTAGGCCTGGCTCTCGCTGCCGTCGGCGCGGCGGATCGGCAACGGCCCCTCGAACGACTCCTCCAGCGCACCCAGCAGCTGCGGCACCGGCAGCTCGGGACCGAGCGTGGAATTGGATCCCCACGGCGGCACGCCCTGCAGCACCACCTGCGCATACATGCCGCTGTCGGGCATGTCGAAACGCGGATCCGGCGTGTTGTACGGCGGGATGAGCGTGCCGTTGCGGCCGAATTCCACCTTGTCGGTGTAGTACAGCGCGTAACTCTTCAGGCGCTGGCGCAGATTGTCTTCGGCGGTGTCGACGAAGGCGCGGTCCAGCGCGTAACCGGCCAGGGCGAGGAACGCCAGCAGTGCCAGACTGGCCGCCAGCAACTGGCGCGCACGCAACGAACGCGGCCGCCACCCGTCGAACCGGTCACGGCCGACGGGGGCGGAAGCTGCGGCGCCGGCGGGGGGCGCGGGCATCAAGTGCAGGCGATGCCGGCGCGATGCATCAGCCTTCGCCGCTGCGCGGGATGGCGAAGCGGTAGCCGCGGCCGCGCACGGTCTCGATCGGCTTCAGTTCGCCGTCCGGGTCCAGCTTCTTGCGCAGGCGGCCGATGAAGACTTCCAGCACGTTGGAATCGCGGTCGAAGTCCTGCTGGTAGATGTGCTCGGTCAGGTCGGCTTTCGAGACCAGTTCGCCCGCATGCATCATCAGGTATTCGAGCACCTTGTATTCGTAGCTGGTCAGGTCCACGTTGCTGCCGTTGACGCTGACGGTCTGCGCCGCCAGGTCGAGGGCGACCGGACCGCATTCCAGCGTGGGCTTGCTCCAGCCGGCGGCGCGACGCAGCAGCGCGTTGACGCGGGCCAGCAGTTCCTCGACATGGAACGGCTTCACCAGATAGTCGTCGGCGCCCTGCTTCAGGCCCTCGACCTTGTCCTGCCAGCTGCTGCGCGCGGTCAAGATCAGCACCGGGAATTTCTTGCCCTCGTCGCGCAGGGCCTTGATCAGCTCCATGCCCGACATCTTCGGCAGGCCGAGGTCGATGATGCCCACGTCGAACGGCACTTCGCGACCCATGTACAGACCTTCCTCGCCGTCCTGGGCCGCGTCCACCGCGAAGCCTTCGCGCTTCAGGCGCGCGGCAAGGGTTTCACGCAGGGGGGCTTCATCTTCGACCAGCAGGATACGCATGGACTCTCCTTGGAATGCGGCGCGGCGCCAGGCCGCGCGGGACGTGCTCGTGTGAGCCGTGATTCTACGTAAGACTACGGGCGCGGGGGGTTATCGCCGCGTGGAGGCGGGGTCATGTCACGTCGCGGACGCGCCGGCGCATCGGCACCGCGTCGGGCGGGGCCGGCATCGTCCATGACACGTACCCGTCCGCGATCGTCCACGTACTTCACCCGGTTGATCTCGCGACCGTCGTACTGCATGCGTTCGACGCTCAGCACCTGCCCGCCGGTTTCGTTGCGTACGCGCCGCACCGAGTCGGACATCGACGAACGATGCGCGCGCTCTTCGGCCCGCGGGAACGCCCGCTCGCGCGAGGGCGGGCCACCCTGCTCATCCTGCGCCCACGCACCCGCGGCTCCCGCGACGGAAACGAGGGCGGCCAGGGCGACAGCGGCGAGAAGGGGAGTACGAAAGCGCATAACGGAATCGTAACGGAACTGGGATCGCGAAACTGAACGAAGCCCGAAACCGCCTCTGTGGATATGGAGGCAGAGTCTTGGCCCCCGGCGGTGAATCCGTTCTGAATTTATCCACAGCCCGGAGGGCCCCATTCAGGCAGCTGAATGGTCAGAAAATCTCGGCCACACAACACCTTAGCGACCCACCGCCGGCCTCGATGGCCTCCAGCGGTACGCTGCGGACCGTGAAGCCCGCGCCCTCTTCCAACTGGCGGCGAGACGCCTCCGCGAGGCGGTGGTGAGCCCGCCGGCTCATCCAGACAGACCGGTCCGTCAGGGCGATCGCATTGCCGGCGAAGGCCGCCTGCTCGGCCGGCGACAGCGTCACGACATGCGGCCCGTACAGCGCATGCAGGGCGCGGGAGACATCGCCCTGCAGCGCGTGCGGACACACCAGGGCCGCCCGGCCGGCCAGCACGGCGAGCAGCACATTGGTGTGGTACTCCCCGGGCGCCAGGTCGAACATCAGCGTGACCCGCAGCCCGAACGCCGCATGCATCAGCGCCGCGCCGGCTTCGTCGCAGCGCTCGGACAAGCCGCAGAAGCCGATGCCGTGTGCGCGGTCGATGACCAGCGCGCCGGTCAGCTCGCAGGGGTGCGGCTGGCCGGACAGGTCGGTTTCCGCATAGCCCAGCAGGTCGCGGAAGTAACCCCGGATGTCCGGCCGTTCCGCTTCCCGCTGGCGTACGGGATGGCGCATGCGGCCCACGATCAGCCGGGGCTCGCCATCGACGCGCGCGGTGGCGAACACGTTGTTCGGGAACACCGCGTCCGGCGTGGCCTCGCTGCCCGGGAAGCAGACCACGGGCAGTTCCTGCGACAGCGCGTGGTGCAGCGCATGATGCTCGCGCAACGCGGCGTCCGCGTCGAACGCCGCCGCGTCAGCCATGTAGCGGTTGTCCTGCGCCGACTGCTCCGCCCGGACGAAGCCGTCCGGCGACACCAGGAACGCCGCGCGCGCCGTCGCCGGGCCGAAGTCCGGCTTCAACGTACACGCAACGGCGATGAAAGCGTCGATGTCGCGCGTGATCATCGCTCAGGCCGCCGGCCGCAGTTCGCGTTGGGTCGCCGCCAGCGCCTGCTCCACCAGCGACCAGTCCGCACCGGGCCTGTGCGCGCCTTCGCTGAGGATCTGCCGGAACGCACGACCGCCCGGTTGTGCATGGAACAGGCCCAGCACGTGACGGGTCAGGTGCTTCAGTGCCACACCCTTCGCGAGTTGGGTTTCGACATAGGGGCGCCATGCGCGCAGCAGGTCCGCGCGCGGCGCGGGCTCGCCACCGAACAGCGAAGCCTGCATCTCGTGCAGCACGTAGGGCTCGTGGTACGCCGCGCGGCCGATCATCACGCCATCGCTGTGCTGGAGGTGCTCATGCACCTGCGCGGTCGTGGTGATGCCGCCGTTGATCGCCACCGTCAGTTCCGGTCGTTTGCGCTTGAGCCGGTAGGCCCAGTCGTAGCGCAGCGGCGGGATCTCGCGGTTCTCCTTCGGTGACAGGCCCTGCAGCCAGGCCTTGCGCGCGTGCACGAAGAACACGTTGCAGCGGTTGGCCGCCACGGTATCGATGAAGGCGAGGAAGAGGTCGTAGTCCTCCTGCTCGTCCACGCCCAGGCGGCACTTCACGGTGACAGGGATGTCGACGGCATCGATCATCGCCGCCACGCACTCGGCCACCAGCGCGGGCTCCTTCATCAGGCAGGCACCGAAACGCCCGGCCTGCACGCGCTCCGACGGGCAGCCGACGTTTAGGTTCACCTCGTCGTAGCCCCAGTCCTGCGCGATGCGCGCGGCCTGCGCCAGGTGCGCCGGATCGCTGCCACCGAGCTGGATGGCCACCGGGTGCTCCACCGTGTCGAAACCCAGCAGGCGATCGCGGTCGCCATGGATCACCGCCTGCGCGTGCACCATCTCGGTGTACAGGCGCGCATTCGGCGCCAGCAGGCGGTGGAACACGCGGCAATGCGTGTCCGTCCAGTCCATCATCGGGGCGACGGAGAGGCGCAGGGCTTCGTGGGGAATGCGGGAGGAATTCATGTGCGCATTGTAACGCGAGGCTCCCGGCCCCAGCTTGCACGCATGGCTTATCGTCGCTCACGCAGAGCTAGCGAGATCCAATGCGATCTAGCGCTATCACCTGGTAGGCCGAGTTTATATTTTCGGCATCGCGCTGAAATTGCTGACGCTTGTCATCGATAGCCACGGCTGGCGAAGCCCGCTGGACCAGTTGGCGTCGAGTCAACTCGATGGATTCCCAACTACTTCCTGGCGTCGCTCTCAACGCCTTGTAGGCGTCAGATAGCGACATTACGGGAATCTCTCTGGCAGCCCATGCTGACGACTTCACCTGGACGGGCTCCTCAGATTTCGACTGTTGGCAAGCTACATGCTCGACTTCAAACAGATCACCCCCAACGTACCCTGGGGACTCCGGCAGGTGTGGCGCAGCAGCAACGCCAATCTCCGTTGTTGGCGCTGACTTAATGGCGGCTCGGACCTTCACCAAGAGACTTCTAGCCCGAGGCACCTGCCGATGTCTGAGTTCGTATTCCAAGTCGCGAAGTACCTGCAACTCTCCTTCGGACTTTACGAACAGATCCTCAAGCCCAACAATTCCAAGCTGTTGTAACGGGCGCGCCATCGCTACACGATCCCCTCTTCCTCTTGCTCTTTCTCTTGAGTTTCAACATCGAACGGATCGACTTCTTTGTAGGCAACCCAAACAGTGTTGTCGGCAGACTCGGCACCAAGTGGTTCAATGCCAAGATCTGCGAGCGTACCCATCAGGTCATCTAGAACGGCCTGGCGCCGCCGAACGAAGCTAGAAGCAAAACAACGCCAGAATGTCCAGCCAGCGCGCTCTAGAACTCGCTGGCGGGTCATGTCGTCCTGCCACTGCCCTGGACCATGGAAACGATCTCCATCGCATTCGATGGCAAGGCGACGCCCCTCGTTTCCTTCAACAACGAAGTCGATCCGATAACCGCCACAAGGCACTTGCGGCTCCACGCGGAATCCCCGCTTGACCAGTTCGTCAAACATCTCCAGCTCGAACCCTGACTCGCAACGCTCTCGAAGCGCCTGTACTCGCCGGACGTCTTGCTGGAAAGGCTGTTTGAAATGGCCGATGACCTTACCTGTCAGGGTATCGGGACTCACCTCTGTTTCGGACAGTGAACGAAACAGGTACATACGATCCCGGGCGCGGGAGAGCGCCACGTTGAACCGCTGATGCATGTCCGCTCGGTTCGCCACTGCCCTGTCCCCTGGTGCGGAGACCATTGAGACCAACATGATGTCCCGTTCACGACCTTGGAAAACCGGTGGCGGACCAATCGCGATCTTTCTTCCCACGATATCGACCGGCGATATCTCCTCGCTGACGAGTTCATGGATGTGGGCAGCCTGTGCGTTTCCGAGTAGGGTGACGACACCGATACTCCTGCTTTCGTAAGCCGGATCCTCGATGATGGACTTGATCTCGTCGACGATGGCCTTTGCTTCAGCCGGGTTCACGTCCCCTTTTCGATAACCTCCCTTCACGAAAACATCGATCAGGGGCGGATCGAGGCGCTCATTCGCTTTTGGAACGCGAAGCGGTCGGATATCGCCCTGATAGAACACGCGATTCGAGAACTCGATGATGGCCGGAACGCACCGGAAATGCTCCTTGAGCATGATTTGATTGCCGGCAAAGACCACGCGAGCCAAGTCGTAGATTGACTTATCGGGTGTCATCTCCGATCCGAACGGTTGGTTGCCGAGGAAGCGGCTGATCAGCTCCTTGATCTTTTCCTCTGCAGTGCCGACAGCCGACGGCGAGACCTGCTTGTGATCGCCGACGACAAGGAGCTTCTTGCCGCGGAGCAAGGCCGGCAACGCCCAGATATCGGACTGCGATGCCTCGTCGATCACGACCAGGTCGAACAGGCCTATTTCTGCCGGCAGGGTCTCGGAGACGCGCCAATGCGGCAGGACCCAGCAGGGAACGGCTTGATATGCCCGTGTCATGGCCTCGCGAGCCGTTTTCCGGTGTCTGACCGCCCGCACGCCTGTGCCCGCTCCCATCGCCTGTACGGCGTTCAGATAAGCCTGCAGTGCCTGGCGCACGGCATTGGGGGAGTTCCTGTGCACGCCCAGCCAGGTCTTTTCGGCCACGAGGTCCTGATAGGTCCGGGCCAGCGCCGTTGTAAGCGTCCTGCGCTCCTCGAACAGTTCGCGAAGCCTTTTGTGTCCATCGATACGGTCGAGGAAGAGAACCGCCAACCGCCAGTTCCATGATTCCCGCCAAGTCGCCGGGGTAACAGCATCCAACTCGGCTGTTGCCGGAATCGTCTGAAGTCGCTTCGCCCATTTGGGAGCACCCGCCGCCTCGATGGCAGCGGTCACACGCTTGATTTCATCGAAATACGGTCGAAGCGCCGTCAGACGCTGCAACTCGGCCGACAACTCCAGCCATTTGGCCTGCAGTTCGCTCTCGTCCGCATCCTTATCGCCTACGAATTCGAGCAGAAATGAGCGAAGTAGGCCAACGATCTCTCCTCCGCTGCCTTCCAGATAACCCACCAGCTCCTGCTGGCGCCGCAGGGCATAACCCAATCGGCCTTTATCAACATGAGCGCGAGCGCTCGTATAAGCGTCGGCGAGGGACTGCTCTCCCTCCACGCCCATGCGGTCTACGGCAGCACTGCCGAACACTTCACTCAGACGCTTATGGAGATTGGCGTTGTACTCGAAGGCCAACTGCCGCATCGCCTCGATACTGGGCTGCCAGAGCCTGTCCTAAATTTTGTGTAACCGGGCCCTTGGCAGGAAACTGCCGCCAGACCCGGAGACACGATGACAACCCGCAAGCACGAAGTACCTGAGGAATTGTTGGCCAGCTTGATGGCCAACTACAAGAAGCCCGAAGACCTGATCGGCGAGAACGGCCTGCTCAAGCAGCTGACCAAACTGCTGGTGGAGCGGGCGCTGGAAGCCG
>Ga0209571_1000884_pt1 | contig 20031 bp, 13 predicted proteins | sample EBPBio102011_DNA_FD_185866 | JGI IMG/M metagenome (GOLD analysis project Ga0209571, IMG submission 185866) | Wastewater treatment Type I Accumulibacter community from EBPR Bioreactor in Madison, WI, USA - Reactor 1_1/10/2011_ DNA (SPAdes)... | ecosystem: Engineered > Bioreactor > EBPR >... | reverse complement strand
CGCCGCCGAAACGCTCCGCACCGATCTTCGTCAGCGCCGCCGTCAGCGTCGTCTTGCCGTGGTCCACGTGGCCAATCGTGCCCACGTTCACGTGGGGCTTGGTGCGCTCGAACTTACCCTTTGCCATTGCTTTGACCTCTGTGATTCGTGATTGGTGATTCGTGATCGGGAAAAACGGGATCCGCGCTCTTTCGAACCACGAATCCCGAATGACGAATCACGACTTCTTGATGACCGTGTCGGCGATGTTGGCCGGCGCTTCCTCGTAATGGTCGAATTCCATCGTGAAGGTGGCGCGGCCCTGCGACATCGAACGCAGCGAGGTCGCATAGCCGAACATCTCGCCCAGCGGGATCATCGCGTTGATGATCTTGCCCGACGGGCTGTCGTCCTGGCCCTGCAGGATGCCGCGGCGGCGGCTGACGTCGCCCATCACGTCGCCCAGGTACTCCTCGGGGCTGACGATCTCGACCTTCATCATCGGCTCCAGCAGCGCCGGGCTCGCCTTGACGAAGCCCTGCTTGAACGCCATCGACGAGGCCAGCTTGAACGCCATTTCCGACGAGTCGACGTCGTGGTACGAGCCGAACACCAGCTTGACCTTCACGCCCACCACCGGGAACCCGGCCAGCGGGCCGCTGGTGATCGTTTCGCGGATGCCCTTCTCCACCGACGGGATGAACTCCTTCGGGATCACGCCACCGGTGATGTCGTTGATGAAGAGGAAGTCGTCCTTGATGTCGGCCGCGTACTTCTCGCGATCTTCCGGCGTCAGCGGCGACAGCTCGATCACGACGTGTCCGTACTGGCCCTTGCCGCCCGACTGCTTGGCGTGCTTGTAGTCCGACTTGACGTCCTTCGAGCGGATCGTCTCGCGGTACGCCACCTGCGGCTTGCCGACGTTGGCCTCGACGTTGAACTCGCGCTTCATGCGGTCGACGATGATGTCCAGGTGCAGCTCGCCCATGCCGGCGATGATGGTCTGGCCCGATTCCTCGTCGGTACGCACGCGGAAGGACGGATCCTCCTGCGCCAGGCGACCGAGCGCGAGGCCCATCTTCTCCTGATCCGACTTGGTCTTCGGCTCGACCGCCATCGAGATGACGGGCTCCGGGAACACCATGCGCTCGAGCGTGATGACGTGGTCCTGCGCGCAAAGCGTGTCGCCGGTGGTGACGTCCTTCAGGCCCACCGCGGCGGCGATGTCGCCCGCACGCACTTCCTTGATCTCCTCGCGGTTGTTGGAGTGCATCTGCAGGATGCGGCCCACGCGCTCCTTCTTCGACTTGACCGGGTTGTAGACCTGGTCGCCGGCGTTGAGCACGCCCGAGTAGACGCGGAAGAACGTGAGCGAACCCACGAACGGGTCGGTCATGATCTTGAACGCGAGCGCGGAGAACGGCGTCTTGTCGTCGGCCGTGCGGGTGTCTTCCTTCTCGTTCTCGTCGACGCCCTGCACCGGCGGGCGGTCGGCCGGCGACGGCAGCAGGTTGATCACGCCATCGAGCATGGCCTGCACGCCCTTGTTCTTGAACGCGCTGCCGCAGAAGACCGGGATGACCTCGGTCTTCAGGGTGCGCTCGCGCAAGCCGGCGACGATCTCTGCCTCGGACAGCTCGCCCTCGTTGAGGTACTTGTCCATCAGCTCTTCGTTGGCTTCGGCCGCGGCCTCCACCATGAAGCTGCGCGCCGCCTCGGACTTGTCCTTCAGTTCGGCCGGGATGTCGCGGTACTCGAACGTCGTGCCCTGCGAGGCCGTGTCCCAGTGGATCGCCTTCATCTTGAGCAGGTCGACCACGCCCTCGAAGCCGTCCTCGGCACCGATCGGCACCTGCATCGGCACCGGGTACGCCCCCAGGCGCGACTTGAGCTGCTCGACCACCTTGTCGAAGTTGGCGCCGGTGCGGTCCATCTTGTTGACGAAGGCAAGGCGCGGCACCGAGTACTTGTTGGCCTGGCGCCACACGGTCTCGGACTGCGGCTGCACGCCGCCGACGGCGCACAGCACGAACACCGCGCCGTCGAGCACGCGCAAGCTACGCTCGACTTCGATGGTGAAGTCGACGTGCCCGGGGGTGTCGATGATGTTGAAGCGGTGCTCCGGAAGCGACTTGTCCATGCCCTTCCAGAACGCCGTGGTGGCCGCCGAGGTGATGGTGATGCCGCGCTCCTGCTCCTGCTCCATCCAGTCCATGGTGGCGGCGCCGTCGTGCACTTCGCCGATCTTGTGGCTGACGCCGGTGTAGAACAGGATGCGCTCCGACGTCGTCGTCTTGCCGGCGTCGATGTGCGCCATGATGCCGAAGTTGCGGTAGCGTTCGATGGGAGTCGTGCGAGCCACGTGAGGCCTCTCGTTCTGTCTGGTTCTGGAAGTCCACGCCTCGAGCGCGGACCGTCGCGAGGGAATCGCTGGATGGCCGAATGCCGCCCGGGGGCGGCATCAGGTCAACGTTGCGGCAAGGCCGCAATGGAGTGGCACCTAGATGGTGCCGAAGGGCCCTGCAAACAAGGCCCGGGACAGCTTTACCAGCGGTAGTGCGCGAACGCCTTGTTCGCATCCGCCATGCGGTGGGTTTCCTCGCGCTTCTTGACCGCGCCGCCGCGGTTCTCGGAAGCGTCGACCAGCTCGGCCGCCAGCTTGCGCGGCATCGAGTTCTCGCCGCGCTTGCGCGCCGACTCGATCACCCAGCGCATCGCCAGCGCGGTGCGGCGCGAGGCGCGCACTTCGACCGGCACCTGGTAGGTGGCGCCGCCGACGCGACGCGACTTCACCTCGACCGACGGCGACACGTTGCCGAGGGCCTTTTCGACCAGCTCGAGCGCATTGCCGTTCTTCTCGCCGATGACGTCCATGGCGCCGTAGACGATCTTCTCGGCCACGGACTTCTTGCCGCTCTGCATGACCATGTTGATGAAGCGGGCGATGGTCTCGCTCCCGTGCTTCGGGTCGGGCAGGACGGAACGCTGCGGGGTATTGCCTTTACGCGACATGGTTCAGTTTCCTCAGGCTTTCGGGCGCTTGGCGCCGTACTTGGAACGCGCCTGCTTGCGCTTGGCGACGCCGGCGGCATCGAGCGAGCCGCGCACGGTGTGGTAACGCACGCCCGGCAGGTCCTTGACGCGGCCGCCGCGGATCAGCACCACCGAGTGCTCCTGCAGGTTGTGGCCTTCGCCGCCGATGTACGAAATGACTTCGTAGCCGTTGGTCAGGCGCACCTTGGCGACCTTGCGCAGGGCCGAGTTCGGCTTCTTCGGGGTGGTGGTGTACACACGCGTGCACACGCCACGGCGCTGCGGGCAGTTGGCCAGCGCGGGCGACGTGCTCTTGTAGACTTCAGGGTTGCGCGGCTTGCGCACCAGCTGATTGATCGTTGCCATCGGTCGAAAGGTTCTTTGGTTCGGGCTCGTGCCCGGTGAAAACGACGGCAGGCGGGTACACCCAGCCTGCCGAGACGAAAAAGTATAGCCCGCGCGGACGGAAACCGTCAACGCAAGCCATGCCTGCCGGACCCTGCCCCGGGGTTCCCCCGGCGCCGGTCCTGGTGCTGCTCCGCCCGTCCTGGGCCGAAAACGAGGCGCTCCCTGCGCCTCATTTCGAGATCTGGGCGGCCCCCTGCCGGGGCCGCCGGGGTGTCACGCGATCAGTTGCCGCCCGCTTCCTCGCCCGCCGCGTCCGCGCCGGCCGATTCGATCATCACGGCGGAGGCCTCCACCGCGACCGGCGCCGGCCCGCTCAGGGCCTCCATCTCGGACTCGGTCAGGCCCGACGCCTTGGTGCGGCGACGGGTGTGGTACGCCAGGCCGGTACCGGCCGGGATCAGGCGCCCGACGATCACGTTCTCCTTGAGGCCGCGCAGGCTGTCGCGGGTGCCGCGGACGGCCGCCTCGGTCAGCACGCGGGTGGTCTCCTGGAACGAGGCCGCCGACAGGAACGACTCGGTCGCCAGCGAGGCCTTGGTGATGCCCAGCAGGACCGGCTCGACCTTGATCGGCAGTTCGTTGCGCGCCACCAGCTTCTGGTTCTCCTCGATGACGCGCTGGCGCTCGGCCTGCTCGCCGGCCAGGTAACGGCTGTCGCCCGGGTCGGTGATCTCGACCTTGCGCAGCATCTGGCGAACGATCACCTCGATGTGCTTGTCGTTGATCTTCACGCCCTGCAGGCGGTAGACGTCCTGGATTTCCTTGGTCAGGTACGACGCCAGCGGTTCCACGCCCAGCAGGCGAAGGATGTCCTGCGGGCTCGGCTCGCCGTCCACGACCGTCTCGCCCTTCTCGACGTGCTCGCCCTCGAACACGATGATCTGGCGGTACTTCGGGATCAGCTCCTCGTGGTCCTCGCCGTCCGCGCCCTTGATGATCAGGCGCTGCTTGCCCTTGGTGTCCTTGCCGAAGCTGACCACGCCGGACTTCTCGGCCAGGATCGCAGGATCCTTCGGCTTGCGCGCCTCGAACAGGTCGGCCACGCGCGGCAGGCCGCCGGTGATGTCGCGGGTCTTGGAGGCTTCCTGCGGCACCTTGGTGACCACGTCGCCCACGCCGACGGGCGCGCCGTCCTGCAGGTTGACGATCGAGCGCGGCGGCAGCAGGTACTGCGCCGGCAGGTCGGTCCCCGGGATGTTGAGGTCCTTGCCGTCCTTGTCGACGATGCGCACGATCGGGCGCAGGTCCTTGCCCTGCGAGCCGCGACGCTTCGGATCGGTGATCTCGCGCGAGGCGAGGCCGGTCAGTTCGTCGGTCTTCTCGATCACGGTCACGCCGTCGATGAAGTCGACGAAGCGGATGAAGCCCGCCACTTCCGACACGATCGGGTGGTTGTGCGGATCCCAGTTGGCCACGGTCTGGCCGGCCTTGATCTCCGCGCCGTCCTTGACCGTGATGGTCGCGCCATAGGGCAGCTTGTAGCGCTCGCGCTCGCGGCCATGGCCGTCGAGCACCGACAGCTCGCCCGAGCGCGACACCACGGTCAGGCTGCCGCTGGCGTGCTGCACGGTCTTGAGGTTGTTGAACTTGATCGAGCCGGTGGTCTTGACCGTCACGTTGTCGATGGCCGCCGCACGCGACGCCGCGCCACCGATGTGGAACGTACGCATCGTCAGCTGGGTGCCGGGCTCGCCGATCGACTGCGCCGCCACCACGCCCACGGCCTCGCCGTGGTTCACCAGGTGGCCGCGGCCGAGGTCACGGCCGTAGCAGCGCGCGCACACGCCGAAGCTGCTGCTGCAGGTGATCGTCGAACGCACCTTGATCGACTGCACGCTGGCGTCTTCGAGCTTCTGCACCCAGGCTTCGTCGAGCAGCGTGTTGCGGGTGACGATCGGATCCTCGTCGTTGCCCGGCAGGAACACGTCCTCGGCCACCACGCGGCCCAGCACGCGGTCGCGCAGCGGCTCGACTACGTCGCCGCCTTCGACGATCGGGGTCATGGTCAGGCCGGCCAGCGTGCCGCAGTCGGTCTCGGTGATCACCACGTCCTGCGCCACGTCGACCAGGCGACGGGTGAGGTAGCCCGAGTTCGCGGTCTTCAGCGCGGTGTCCGCCAGGCCCTTTCGGGCGCCGTGGGTCGAGATGAAGTACTGCTGGACGTTCAGTCCTTCGCGGAAGTTCGAGGTGATCGGCGTCTCGATGATCGAGCCGTCCGGCTTGGCCATCAGGCCGCGCATGCCTGCCAGCTGGCGGATCTGCGCCTGCGAACCACGCGCACCGGAGTCGGCCATGATGTAGATCGAGTTCATCGACTTCTGCGGGACGCGCTCGCCCTTGGCGTTGACGACCGTGTCAGTGCCGATCGCGTCCATCATCGCCTTGGCCACGCGCTCGTTCGTGCGCGACCAGATGTCGACCACCTTGTTGTAGCGCTCGCCCGCGGTGACCAGGCCCGACTGGTACTGCTGCTGGATCTCCAGCACCTCGGCCTCGGCCTCGTCGAGGATCCCCTTCTTTTCGTCGGGGATGGTCATGTCGTCGATGCCGATCGACACGCCGGCGCGGGTCGCGTAGGCGAAGCCGGTGTACATCAGCTTGTCGGCGAACACCACGGTGTCCTTCAGGCCCAGCTGCCGGTAGCAGCTGTTGATCAGGCGCGAGATGTTCTTCTTGGTCAGCTCGACGTTGGCCAGCGCGAACGGCAGGCCGTCCGGCAGGATCTCGGCCAGCAGCGCGCGCCCGATCGTGGTGTCCACGATCGAGGTCTTCTTCGAGCGGTCACCCGCCTCGTCGATCACCGTCTCGGTGATGCGCACCTTCACCTTGGCGTGCAGGCCCGCGACCTTGTTGTCGTAGGCACGCTTGACCTCGGAGATGTTGGCGAACGCCATGCCCTCGCCCGGGGTGTTCTCCAGCGCGCGGGTCATGTAGTACAGGCCGAGCACCACGTCCTGCGACGGCACGATGATCGGCTCGCCATTGGCGGGCGAGAGGATGTTGTTGGTCGACATCATCAGCGCGCGCGCTTCGAGCTGGGCTTCCAGCGAGAGCGGCACGTGGACGGCCATCTGGTCACCGTCGAAGTCGGCGTTGAACGCGGTGCAGACCAGCGGGTGCAGCTGGATCGCCTTGCCTTCGATCAGTACCGGCTCGAACGCCTGGATGCCGAGGCGGTGCAGCGTCGGCGCGCGGTTGAGCAGCACCGGGTGCTCGCGGATCACCTCTTCGAGGATGTCCCACACCTCGGCTTCCTCGCGCTCGACCAGCTTCTTGGCGGCCTTGATCGTCGTGGCCAGGCCACGGCGCTGCAGCTTGGCGAAGATGAAGGGCTTGAACAGTTCCAGCGCCATCTTCTTCGGCAGGCCGCACTCGTGCAGGCGCAGGGTCGGGCCGACCACGATGACCGAACGGCCCGAGTAGTCGACGCGCTTGCCCAGCAGGTTCTGGCGGAAGCGGCCCTGCTTGCCCTTGATCATGTCGGCCAGCGACTTGAGCGGGCGCTTGTTGGTGCCGGTGATGGCACGGCCACGACGGCCGTTGTCCATCAGCGCGTCCACCGACTCCTGCAACATGCGCTTCTCGTTGCGCACGATGATGTCGGGCGCATTGAGTTCGAGCAGGCGGCGCAGGCGGTTGTTGCGGTTGATGACGCGGCGGTACAGGTCGTTGAGATCGGAGGTCGCGAAGCGGCCGCCGTCCAGCGGCACCAGCGGGCGCAGGTCCGGCGGCAGCACCGGGAGGACGGTCATGACCATCCATTCCGGGCGGTTGCCGGACTCGACGAACGCCTCGATCAGCTTGATGCGCTTGGTGAGGCGCTTGAGCTTGGTCTCCGAGCCGGTGCTGGCGATGTCTTCCTTCAGCTTGACCATCTCGGCCTGCAGGTCGATCGTGCGCAGCAGGTCGAACACCGCCTCGGCACCCATCGCGGCGTCGAAGTCGTCGCCGTGCTCCTGGCGCATCTGCATGTACTGCTCTTCATTGAGCAGCTGGCCGCGCTCCATCGGCGTCAGCCCCGGCTCCGTGACCACGAAGGCCTCGAAGTACAGGATGCGCTCGATGTCGCGCAGGGTCATGTCCAGCATCAGGCCGATGCGCGACGGCAGCGACTTGAGGAACCAGATGTGCGCGACCGGCGAGGCCAGGTCGATGTGGCCCATGCGCTCGCGGCGCACCTTGGCCAGGGTCACCTCGGTGCCGCACTTCTCGCAGACCACGCCACGGTGCTTCATGCGCTTGTACTTGCCGCACAGGCACTCGTAGTCCTTGATCGGCCCGAAGATGGCGGCGCAGAACAGGCCGTCGCGCTCGGGCTTGAAGGTGCGGTAGTTGATCGTCTCGGGCTTCTTGACTTCGCCGTACGACCACGAGCGGATCAGGTCCGGCGACGCCAGCGCGATCTTGATCGCGTCGAAGTCGAGCGCCGGGCGCTGCTGGTTGAAGAGGTTGAGCAAATCTTTCATTGGATAACTCCGGGAATCGGGGATAGAGAATCGGGAATGGTCGAAAGCGGGGAATCGGTGGTCTTCGGGAAACGTCGGCAGCTACGGCTTTTGCCCTGACGATTCCCTATTCCCGATTCCCCATTCCCGGCTCTCAATGCTCCTCAAGCTCCATGTTGATGGCCAGCGAACGGATTTCCTTGACCAGCACGTTGAACGACTCGGGCATGCCGGCAACCATCTCGTACTCGCCGTCGACGATGTTCTTGTACATCTGGTTGCGGCCCTGCACGTCGTCGGACTTCACCGTCAGCATCTCCTGCATGGTGTAGGCCGCGCCGTAGGCTTCCAGCGCCCACATTTCCATCTCGCCGAAGCGCTGTCCGCCGAACTGCGCCTTGCCGCCCAGCGGCTGCTGGGTGACCAGCGAGTACGGGCCGGTCGAACGCGCGTGCATCTTGTCGTCGACCAGATGGTTGAGCTTCAGCATGTGCATGTAGCCCACGGTCACCTTGCGCTCGAACGCATCGCCGGTGCGGCCGTCGAACAGCTGGGTCTGGCCGCTGGTCGGCAGGTCGGCCAGTTCGAGCATCTTCTTGATCTCGGACTCGGCAGCGCCGTCGAACACCGGCGTTGCCATCGGCACGCCATCGGCCAGGTTCTTCGCCAGCCCGATCAGCTCCTCGTCGCTGAACTGCTTCAGGTCGACGCGCTGCGCCTGCAGGTCCTTGTCGTGGTTGTAGATCTCGTCGAGGAACTTGCGCAGGTCGGCGACCTTGGCCTGCGCCTGCAGCATCGCGTCGATCTTGCGGCCGAGGCCCTTCGCCGCCCACCCGAGGTGGGTTTCGAGGATCTGCCCGATGTTCATTCGGCTCGGCACGCCCAGCGGGTTGAGCACGATGTCGACGGTCTCGCCGTTGGCCATGTAGGGCATGTCCTGCACCGGGACGATGGTCGACACCACGCCCTTGTTGCCGTGGCGGCCGGCCATCTTGTCGCCCGGCTGGATGCGTCGCTTCACGGCCAGGTACACCTTGACCATCTTCAGCACGCCCGGCGCGAGGTCGTCGCCCTGGGTGATCTTGCCGCGCTTGTCGGCGAAGCGCTTCTCGAACTCCTTCTCGTGCGCCTCGATCTGCTTCTGCGCGCGCTCGATCGCCTCGGCGGCGTCGTCGTCCTTCATGCGCAGCTGGAACCAGTCGGACTTCTTCAGGCCTTCCAGCACCAGCGAGGTGACGGTGTCGCCCTTCTTCAGGCCGGGGCCGCCGTTGGCGACCTTGCCCAGCAGCTGCGTGCGGAGGCGGTCGTAGATCGCCGCCTCGAGGATGCGGAACTGGTCGTCGAAGTCCTTCTTGACGCGCTTGATCTCGGACTCCTCGATCTGGCGCGCACGCTTGTCCTTCTCGATGCCGTCGCGGGTGAAGACCTGCACGTCGATGACGGTGCCGTCCATGCCCGGCGGCACGCGCAGCGAGCTGTCCTTCACGTCGGACGCCTTCTCGCCGAAGATCGCGCGCAGCAGCTTCTCTTCCGGCGTCAGCTGGCTCTCGCCCTTCGGCGTGACCTTGCCGACCATGATGTCGCCGGCGCGCACTTCGGCGCCGATGTACACCACGCCGCTCTCGTCGAGGCGGTTGAGCGCCTGCTCGGAGACATTGGGGATGTCGGCGGAGATTTCCTCCGGGCCCAGCTTGGTGTCACGGGCGACGCAGGTCAGCTCCTCGATGTGGATCGTGGTGTAGCGATCCTCTTCCACCACGCGCTCGGAGAGCAGGATGGAGTCCTCGAAGTTGTAGCCGTTCCACGGCATGAACGCGACCAGCATGTTCTGGCCCAGGGCCAGCTCGCCGATGTCGGTCGACGGGCCGTCGGCCAGCACGTCGCCGCGCGCGACCACGTCGCCCACGTTGACCAGCGGGGTCTGGTTGATGCAGGTGTTCTGGTTGGAGCGCGTGTACTTGATCAGGTTGTAGATGTCGACGCCGGCATCGTGCTCGCCGGAGATCTCGACCTCGTTGACCTTGACCACGATGCGGCCGGCGTCGATCTGCTCGACCGTGCCGCCGCGGCGCGCGTTCACCGTCACGCCCGAGTCGCGCGCCACGGCGCGCTCGATGCCGGTGCCGACCAGCGGCTTCTGCGCACGCAGCGTCGGGACGGCCTGGCGCTGCATGTTGGCGCCCATCAGCGCGCGGTTGGCGTCGTCGTGCTCGAGGAACGGCACCAGCGCCGCCGCGACCGACACGGTCTGCATCGGCGAGACGTCCATGTAGTGGATCTCGGACGGCGGCTTGAGCAGGTTCTCGCCCTGGAAGCGGCACGCGATGAACTGCGAGGTGAGGTTGCCCTTGTCGTCCTGGGCCGCGTTGGCCTGGGCGATGACGAACTCGTTCTCCTCGATCGCCGACAGGAACTCGATCTCATCGGTGACCTTGCCGTTCACCACCTTGCGGTACGGCGTCTCGAGGAAGCCGTACTTGTTGGTGCGCGCGAACACGGCGAGCGAATTGATCAGGCCGATGTTCGGGCCTTCCGGCGTCTCGATGGTGCAGACGCGGCCGTAGTGGGTGGGATGCACGTCGCGCACTTCGAAGCCGGCGCGCTCGCGGGTCAGGCCGCCCGGGCCCAGCGCGGAGACGCGACGCTTGTGGGTGACTTCCGACAACGGGTTGTTCTGGTCCATGAACTGCGACAGCTGCGAGGAGCCGAAGAACTCCTTCACCGCGGCCGCGACCGGCTTGGCGTTGATCAGCTCCTGCGGGGTCAGGCCATCGGCCTCGGCCATGGTCAGGCGCTCGCGCACGGCGCGCTCGACGCGCACCAGGCCGACGCGGAACACGTTCTCGGCCATTTCGCCGACCGAACGCACGCGGCGGTTGCCGAGGTGGTCGATGTCGTCGACCACGCCGCGGCCGTTGCGGATCTCGGTCAGCACCTTGATCACGTCGAGGATGTCCGACGTGTTGCCGTACTGCTCGCGGTACTTCGCGGACTCCTCGTCCTTGCGCTCGGCGAAGTACTTGGCGTCGTACAGCACCGGCGCGCCGGTCACCTCGCGGCGGCCCAGGCGGCGGTTGAACTTCATGCGGCCCACGGCCGACAGGTCGTAGCGCTCGAAGGCGAAGAACAGGTTGTGGAACAGGTTCTGCGCGGCGTCCTTGGTCGGCGGTTCGCCGGGACGCATCATGCGGTAGATCTCGACCAGCGCGTCGAGCTGGGTCTTGGTGGCGTCCACGCGCAGCGTGTTCGACAGGTAGGCGCCGCGGTCGAGGTCGTTGGTCCAGATCGTGCCGACCGCCTCGACGCCCGCCTTGCGCAGCGCCTTGAGCGTGTCGTCGTTGATCTCGTCGTTGGCCGAGGCGATGAGCTCGCCGGTCGACTGGTCGACCACGTCGTGCGACAGCACGCGGCCCACGAGGTACTCGTCCGGCACCGCAAGCGCGGCGACGCCGGCGGACTCGAGCTGCTTCACGTGGCGCGCGGTGATGCGCTTGCCGGCCTCGACGATGACCTTCTCGCCGTCGGCCAGGTCGAAGTTCAGCGTCTCGCCGCGCAGGCGCTCGGCGACCAGCTCCAGCTGCACGCCCTCGCCCTCGGGCAGGATGTGGAAGGTGTTGATCTCGAAGAACTCGTTGAGCATCTCCTCGTTGGAGTAGCCCAGCGCGCGCAGCAGGACGCTGACCGGCAGCTTGCGGCGGCGGTCGATGCGGGTGAACAGCGCGTCCTTCGGGTCGAACTCGAAGTCCAGCCACGAGCCGCGGTAGGGAATCACGCGCGCCGAGAACAGCAGCTTGCCCGAGCTGTGGGTCTTGCCGCGGTCATGGTCGAAGAACACGCCCGGCGAACGGTGCAGCTGCGACACGATGACGCGCTCGGTGCCGTTCACGATGAAGGTGCCGTTGTCGGTCATGAGCGGGATCTCGCCCATGTAGACTTCCTGCTCCTTGACGTACTTGATCGCCTTGTTCGACGACTCGCGGTCGTAGATCACCAGGCGCACGGTCACGCGCAGCGGCGCGCCGTAGCTCATGCCGCGCTGGCGGCACTCGCGCTCGTCGAACACCGGCTCGCCCAGCTTGTAGCCGACGTATTCCAGCGCCGCGTAGCCGTTGTAGCTGACGATCGGGAACACCGATTTCAGCGCGGCGTGCAGGCCCTTGTCGTCGCGCTTGGCCTGTTCCTTGTCGGCCTGCAGGAACTCGCGGTAGGAGTCGACCTGGATCGCGAGCAGGAAGGGCACTTCGAGGATCGAGCGGCGCTTTCCGAAATTCTTGCGGATGCGCTTCTTCTCGGTGAACGAGTAGTTCGTCTGGTGCGGGGACGTCGTCATGGGGAGCGGATGCCTCGGTCTTGGAGCCGCGCAGGCGCGGCCCCGGGAAAACGAAAAGCTGTCACTGGGGAGTCGCTGGTATTGCCGGCACCAGCACGCCTTCTCCCGCCACTACCCACTGACAACTGCTGCATGTGTTGCGGTATCGCCAACTGCCTGAAACGACCGAAGGCCGGGGGCGATCGCCCCCAGCCTCGGCTTCAACCGTCATTCCCGCCGAGGCGGGAATCCAGTGTCTTCATGCGTCAAAGAACACTCTCGGTGGTGAACAACTACGACTGGAACTCAGAGCTGGATCCCCGCTTGCGCGGGGATGACGCGCCGGCGGCCACGCGTGCCATGGCACGCGTGGGCCGTTGCGTCACTTGACCTCGACGGTCGCGCCGGCGGCTTCCAGATCCTTCTTGATCTTGGCCGCGTCATCCTTCGAGGCGCCGTCCTTGACCGTGCCACCGGCTTCGGTCAGGTCCTTGGCTTCCTTCAGGCCCAGGCCGGTGATCGCGCGGACCACCTTGATGACCTCGACCTTCTTCTCGCCGGCCGACTTCAGGACGACCGTGAACTCGGTCTGCTCCTCGGCCGGGGCGGCGGCAGCGGCGGCCGGGCCGGCAGCCACGGCGACCGGGGCGGCGGCGGAGACGCCGAACTTCTCTTCGAACGCCTTGACCAGCTCCATCACCTCGACGAGGGACTTGCTGCCGATGGCTTCCAGGATTTCTTCGTTGGAAAGGGACATTGTGTTGACCTCAGTAAATTGTTTTTGGAAACAGCTGGATCGCTCGGGATCGTGCCGTGTTCGCTTCAAAAAGGACTTCAGGCGGCCTTCTGCTGGCCGACCGCGTTGATCACGCGGGCAGCCGAAGCAGCGGGCTCGGCCAGGACGCGGGCCAGCATGGTTGCCGGCTGCGCGATCAGGCCCACCAGCATCGCCAGGGCCTGTTCGCGGGTGGGCAGCGAAGCCAGGACGTCCACGTGGGAGCCCGGGTACTTCTGCCCACCGAGCGAAACCAGGCGCGGCTTCAGCTTGTCGGCGGTCTTGGCAAAGTCCTTGATGAGGCGACCGGCGGCGCCGGGGTCTTCCTGCGAGAAGGCGTACAGCAGCGGTCCGGTCAGCTCGTCCTGGATGACGGCGTAATCGGTCCCTTCCACTGCGCGCGAGACCAGCGTGTTCTTGGCAACCTTCAGGAACACGCCCGACTGGCGGGCCTTCTTGCGCAAGTCGGTCAACTGCTCGACCGTCAGACCCGCGTACTCCGCGGCAACCAGCGAATGCGCCTTGGAGGCCACGTCCGCCAGTTCGGCAACGACTTCCTTCTTCTGGTTCAGATTCAGAGCCATTGCACTTCCTCACTTGCTACGTTTCCGTCTTCCCGCGTCCGCGGGGCGACGGGCCATGTTCCGCACCGGTCCTTCGATGCGGGGAACGCCTTGCGGCGTCCCGGTTGGCGGCCGTTTCCAAAAATCGATGGAGCAAATCTCTGGAGGGTCGGCGACCATCTACGCGGGCCCTTTCCTGCTTTCGCAGTCCGGGATTAAGCGATCTTGTCCACGACGGCGGCGATTCCGTGCCATTGCGAGCTTCCGTGCCCGTCGCCATCGCGGCTTCGACCGCGCCTGCGGTCTTTGACGGCTCGCTCCGGCGGTTGCCTCGGCGATGCCCTCAAAACTTGTCCCGAGCGGAGCGAGGGATCCCGCTTCTTTCGGATGTACAACTGATTCGCTTGTTACTTCGACCGGTCGTGTGTCATCCCGACCAATCGCTTGTCATGTCGACCGAAGGGAGACACCTGCTTCCGGTTGGCGCCAGGAAAGCAGACCCCTCACTGCGTTCAGGGTGACGCTCCGGCAGCCGCGCGCCTGCGGCGCGCGCGCCGTCACGTCACTTCAGGCTCAGCGACGACTGGTCGACGATCACGCCCGGGCCCATCGTCGAGCTGACCGAGATCTTCTGCAGGTACTGGCCCTTCGAAGTCGCGGGCTTGGCCTTCACCAGGTCCGCCAGCAGCGCCTGCAGGTTTTCCTTCAGGCGCTCGGCGCCGAAGTCGGCCTTGCCGATGGTGCAGTGGATGATGCCGGCCTTGTCGGTGCGGTAGCGCACCTGGCCGCCCTTCGCGTTCTTCACCGCTTCGCCCGGGTTCGGGGACACGGTGCCGACCTTCGGGTTCGGCATCAGGCCGCGCGGGCCGAGCACGGTGCCGAGCTTGCCGACCACGCGCATCGCGTCCGGCGTGGCGATGACCACGTCGTAGTTCAGCTCGCCGCCCTGCATGCGCTCGGCCAGGTCGTCCATGCCGACCGCGTCGGCACCCGCGGCCAGGGCCTCGTCGGCCTTGGCGCCGGCCGGGGCGAACACCGCCACGCGCACCGACTTGCCGGTGCCCTGCGGCAGCACGGTCGAGCCGCGCACCTGCTGGTCGGACTTCTTGGCGTCCACGCCGAGGCGGACGGCAACGTCCACGGCCTCGACGAACTTCGCCTTGCTGTTGTCCTTGACGATCTTCAGGGCGTCATCGATCGGATACGCCTTGCCCGGCTGCACGGCCGCCTTGGCCGCCTTCTGTCGCTTGTTCATTGCCATGGCCTCAGCCCTCCACCGTCAGGCCCATCGAACGGGCCGAGCCCGCGATGGTGCGAACCGCTGCGTCCAGGTCGGCCGCGGTCAGGTCGGGTTCCTTCGCCTTGGCGATGTCCTCGAGCTGCTTGCGGGTGACCTTGCCCACCTTCTCGGTGTTCGGGCGCTTGGAACCGGACGTGATGCCGACGGCCTTCTTCAGCAGGATCGACGCCGGCGGCGTCTTGGTGATGAAGGTGAAGGTACGGTCCGAATACGCGGTGATGACCACCGGGATCGGCAGGCCGGGCTCGAGCTTCTGCGTGGCGGCGTTGAACGCCTTGCAGAACTCCATGATGTTCAGGCCGCGCTGGCCCAGCGCAGGACCGACCGGCGGCGAGGGATTCGCCTGCCCGGCTTTCACCTGCAGCTTGATGTAACCGACGACTTTCTTTGCCATGTGTCTGGACTCTCCGGGTGCAAGCGCCTTGAAGGCTCCCCATCGGGCCGGGAACGGATCCAGCGAGGGCAGCACGCGTCCCGGCGTCGTGTGCCTGCCCCATCCACGCCAAAGGCCGCGCGTCCGGCGGCCAATGCGTTAACCCGGCATTCCCGGGTTGGGGAGCCGGCTAGTATAGCGGGTTTCCGGGCTCCATGGGAAGCCCGGTCCGTTCAGGTGGCTCAGGCCTTCTCGACCTGCCCGAACTCCAGCTCGACCGGGGTCGAGCGGCCGAAGATCAGCACCGCGACGCGCAGGCGGCTCTTCTCGTAGTTGACTTCCTCGACCACGCCGTTGAAGTCGTTGAACGGGCCGTCGGTCACGCGGACCATCTGCCCGGGCTCGAACAGCACCTTGGGCTTGGGCTTCTCCACGCCCTCCTGGACCCGGTCCAGGATCGCGGCGGCCTCTTCGTCGCGGATCGGCAGCGGGCGGTCGGCGGTGCCGCCGATGAAGCCCATCACCTTCGGCGTCTCCTTGACCAGGTGCCAGCTCTCGCTGTCCATGCGCGGGATGCCGCTCTCGTCATGGGTGGCGATCTGGACCAGCACGTAGCCGGGGAAGAACTTGCGCTCGGAACGGCGCTTCTGGCCGGAACGCATCTCCACCACTTCCTCGGTCGGGACCAGGACGTCGCCGAAGCGGTCCTGCATCTCGGCCCGGGTGATGCGATCGCGCAGCGCCTGCGCCACCGACTTCTCGAAGCCGGAGTAGGCGTGCACCACGTACCAACGCTTGACGCCTTGTTCTTCCATCAAACCAGCTTCTCCGTTCATTGACCGAGGAACAGCTTCACCAGCCACTGGATGACCGTGTCGAAACCGGCCAGCAGCAGGGCGATGATGATGACCACGATGACCACCACCCAGGTCATGCGCATGGCTTCCTGGCGCGTCGGCCAGACCACCTTGCGCAGCTCGAAGCGGGACTCGACCAGGAATTCGCGTGTTTCGCGGCCCTTGGCGGTGGCCATGAACACGGCCACGCCGCCGACCACGCCCGCGATCACCGCGCCGACCCGCGCCACCGACGGCCACTGGCCATCGAACCAGTAGAAGGCGAACACGCCACCCACGAGCAACGCCACGGCCAGCGCGTACTTGACGATGTCGCCGGCGGAAGCGGATCCGGATTGTTCGACTCTGCTGTTCACTCGACTCGCTACTCTGGGGTGGCACGCCAGGAGGGACTCGAACCCCCAACCTGCGGTTTTGGAGACCGCTGCTCTGCCAATTGAGCTACTGGCGTATCTAAAGACTCATGAGGCTTCAATGTGTACCGCGCCCGAAAAAGGCAACGGCGGCTTTCGCCGCCTGCCCTTCCCCGGATCGGCGGACCGGTCCGGGGCGGGTCCGGGGCCGTTCGGGAGCACCCCTCCGTGGGGGAGATCCCTCGCTGCGCCCGGGATGGCCTTCCGGCAGCCACGCGCCAGCGGCGCGTGGGCCGTCAGGTCACTTGATGATCTTCGCCACCACGCCGGCGCCGACCGTACGGCCGCCTTCGCGGATCGCGAAGCGCAGGCCCTCGTCCATCGCCACCGGGTTGATCAGGCTCACCACCATCTTCACGTTGTCGCCCGGCATCACCATCTCCGTGCCCTCCGGCAGCGTCACCGCGCCGGTGATGTCCGTCGTGCGGAAATAGAACTGCGGGCGGTAGCCCTTGAAGAACGGCGTGTGGCGGCCGCCCTCGTCCTTCGACAGCACGTACACCTCGGCCTCGAACTCGGTGTGCGGGGTGATCGAACCGGGCTTGGCCAGCACCTGGCCACGCTCCACGTCGTCACGCTTCGTGCCGCGCAGCAGCAGGCCCGCGTTGTCGCCCGCCTGGCCCTGGTCCAGCAGCTTGCGGAACATCTCCACGCCCGTGACCGTGGTCTTCTGCGTCGGACGGATACCGACGATCTCGATTTCCTCGCCCACCTTGATCACGCCGCGCTCGATGCGGCCCGTCACCACCGTGCCGCGGCCCGAGATCGAGAACACGTCCTCGACCGGCATCAGGAACGGCTTGTCGATGTCGCGCTCCGGCTCCGGAATCCAGCTGTCCAGCGCCTCCACCAGCTGGATGATCGCAGGCACGCCGATCTCCGACTGGTCGCCTTCCAGCGCCTTCAGCGCCGAACCCTTGATGATCGGCGTGTCGTCGCCCGGGAACTCGTACTTGCTCAGCAGCTCGCGGACTTCCATCTCCACCAGCTCCAGCAGCTCCGCGTCGTCCACCATGTCCGCCTTGTTCAGGAAGACCACGATGTACGGCACGCCCACCTGGCGCGCCAGCAGGATGTGCTCGCGCGTCTGCGGCATCGGGCCGTCCGCGGCCGAGCACACCAGGATCGCGCCGTCCATCTGCGCCGCACCCGTGATCATGTTCTTCACGTAGTCCGCGTGACCGGGGCAGTCCACGTGCGCGTAGTGGCGGTTCGGGCTCTCGTACTCCACGTGCGCCGTCGAGATCGTGATCCCGCGCGCCTTCTCCTCAGGCGCCGCGTCGATCGCGTCGTACGCCTTGAACTCGCCGCCGAAACGCTCCGCACCGATCTTCGTCAGCGCCGCCGTCAGCGTCGTCTTGCCGTGGTCCACGTGGCCAATCGTGCCCACGTTCACGTGGGGCTTGGTGCGCTCGAACTTACCCTTTGCCATGACTGTGACTCTCGCTGACGGTTGTGATGACTGATGTTGTGGGAACTCCGGCCGCTGCCGGCCGGGTTCTTGCGGAGGGGGTCCGCCTGGATGGTGCTCACGAATGGAATCGAACCATCGACCTCCTCCTTACCAAGGAGGTGCTCTACCGACTGAGCTACGTGAGCGTTGTACTTGTGGTGCGTACCGCGTGGATTCAATGCCGGAGCAGGCAATGGAGCGGGAGACGGGAATCGAACCCGCACTAGTAGCTTGGAAGGCTACAGTTCTACCATTGAACTACTCCCGCGCCGCGCGGAACTTGTTGCTTGCGTGGCGGGACTGGTGGAGGGAGGTGGATTCGAACCACCGAAGGCGTAAGCCAGCAGATTTACAGTCTGCCCCCGTTGGCCGCTTGGGTATCCCTCCGGTCGTCGCGCAAACCCGTGAAACAGCCCGTTATTTTGACGAGGCAACCCCGCCCTGTCAACGCGCGCCACCGTGCCCGGGCAGGCGCCCGGGACCCGGCGGCAGCGGTGGGCGGGACGACGTGGCCCGCATCGGGCCGGCCGCCGGGCGCCGGCCCGGCGCGGCGGGGTTCAGACGTTGAAGCGGAAGTGCAGGACGTCGCCTTCCTGCACCCGGTACTCCTTGCCTTCCAGGCGCAGGCGGCCGGCCTCGCGGGCCCCCGCCTCGCCGCGGTACTTCACGAAGTCGTCGTAGGCGATGGTCTCGGCGCGGATGAAGCCCTTCTCGAAGTCGGTATGGATGACCGCTGCGGCCTGGGGCGCGGTCGACCCGGCCTTCACCGTCCAGGCGCGGACCTCCTTCACCCCGGCGGTGAAGTAGGTCTGCAGGCCGAGCAGGCTGTAGGCGGCGCGGATGACCCGGTTCAGGCCCGGCTCGTCCAGGCCATAGCTGGACAGCATCTCGTCGCGGTCGGCGTCGTCGAGCTGGCTCAGCTCTTCCTCGATCGCCGCCGACACCGGCACCACCTCGGCGCCCTCGCCCGCCGCGCGCGCGCGCACGGCGTCCAGGTGCGGGTTGTTCTCGAAGCCATCCTCGAGCACGTTGGCGATGTACAACACGGGCTTCATCGTCAGCAGGAACAGCTCGCGCACCAGCGCGCGCTCGTCGTCGGCCAGCGCCACCGAACGCGCCGGCTTGCCGTCGTCCAGCGCCACGCGCAGCTTCTGCAGCACCTCGATCCGCGCCTTGGCATCCTTGTCGCCGCTCTTGGCGACGCGCTCATAGCGCGCGATCGCCTTGTCGACCGACTCCAGGTCGGCCAGCGCCAGCTCCGTGTCGATGGTCTCGATGTCGGCGATCGGATCGACCTTGTTGGCGACGTGGATCACGTCCGCGTGCTCGAAGCAGCGCACCACGTGGGTGATCGCGTCCACCTCCCGGATGTGTGCCAGGAACTTGTTGCCCAGCCCCTCGCCGCTGGCCGCGCCGGCGACCAGGCCGGCGATGTCGACGAACTCGACCGCCGTCGGCACCACCTTCTCCGGCTTGACGATCCCGGCCAGCACGCCCAGGCGCGGGTCCGGCACCGGCACCACGCCGACGTTCGGCTCGATCGTGCAGAACGGGAAGTTGGCCGCGGCGATGCCCGCCTTGGTCAGCGCGTTGAAAAGGGTCGACTTGCCGACGTTCGGCAGGCCGACGATGCCGCATTGGATGCCCATGGGTAGATCCGTGAATGGAGAATCGGGAATGGGGAATCGGGAACAGCGCGAGGCCTTTCCGATTCCCCATTCCCTATTCCCTACTGCCTGACCGTATGCAGCCGCTTCATCGCCTCGTTGAAATCGCCCTTGATCGCCAGCGGCAGTACGTCGATCGCGTCGTCGACGGCGCGGCCGATCAGGATGTCGTCGTCGCTGCCCGGCTTGCCCAGCACCCAACCGGTCACGCGGTCCTTGTGGCCCGGGTGGCCGATGCCGATCCGCAGCCGGTGGAAACGGCCGTGGCCGAGCAGTTTCATGGTGTCGCGCAGCCCGTTCTGGCCGCCGTGGCCGCCGTCGAACTTGAGCCGCGCCGCGCCGGGCGGCAGGTCGAGTTCGTCGTGCGCCAGCAGCGCCTGTTCCGGTTCGATCTTCCAGTAGCGCAGGGCCGCGGCGACCGACTTGCCGCTGAGGTTCATGTACGTCGCCGGCTTG
>Ga0209571_1000879_pt1 | contig 20120 bp, 14 predicted proteins | sample EBPBio102011_DNA_FD_185866 | JGI IMG/M metagenome (GOLD analysis project Ga0209571, IMG submission 185866) | Wastewater treatment Type I Accumulibacter community from EBPR Bioreactor in Madison, WI, USA - Reactor 1_1/10/2011_ DNA (SPAdes)... | ecosystem: Engineered > Bioreactor > EBPR >... | reverse complement strand
GCTGGGCGCGGCGGGCGGATGCGCATATCGCCATGCCGGGCAACTGGGACGATCTGCTGCTCCCGGGCTATCGCGGCCGCATCGGCATGTCGCTGCCCTCGCAGTCGGGCACGACGCATATGATGGTCGAGCGGTTTCTTCAGGTGCGGGGCTGGGAGGAGGGCTGGGCCTATTTCCTGCGCCTGACCGAGAACCTGTCGACGCTGACCGCGCGCAGCTTCGGGGTGATCGACGGGGTCAGGTCCGGGCGCTTTGACATCGGCCTGACCATCGACTTTCTGGCCGAGGTCGAGCCAGATCTGGAATTTCGCTACGGCAAGCCGGTGATGATCTTTCCCGCCCAGATCGGCCGGTTGGCTGGCGGGCTGGAACCCGGTCTGGCCTGCGATTTCATCGGCTTCGTGCTGTCGGATACCGGACAGCGGCTGCTGCTTGACCCCGGGGTCGGGCGGATTCCGGTCGCTGCCAGCTTGCGTCCCGAGGCCGCCATCGCGATACCCGAGCCGATGCGCGATGCGATCCGCCGGCAATGGCAGGTCTATGATGCCGGGCTGGCGCAGCGGCGCTATTGGGCGGTGAACGCGCTTTTCGACATCTTCATCTCGGACCTGCTGCCGCGCCGCCGCGAATTGTGGAGCCGGTTGCGGGCGTTGCAGGGCCGGGTCGATGCCGCCGATCTTGCCCCGGTCGAACGCCTTCTGACCAGCCTGCCGGTGTCGGAACAGGAGGCGGAACGCGAGGCGCTGAACGCCAGCCCGGGCCGGATCTCGGATCTGATCACGATGAGCCCGGAACAGGATGCGGTGCGGACCGACTGGGCCGCGGCCGCGCTGCGCCAGCTGGATGAGGCCGACCGCACGCTGACGGCGCTGGAACGCCGGATCAGGGGGGCGCGGCCATGAGGCTGTTGCCGCGCGGCGGGGTCTGGCAGCGGCTGATGCTGCTGATCGGCGGCACCGTCGCGCTGATGTGGCTGGGTCTGGCGCTGACCAGCGTGACCTTCGCCCGGTTCCAGACGCAGTTCTCCGGCCTGGCCGCCTCGCAAGTGCCGCGGATCGCGTTGACGGGCGAGCTGGCGGGCCATTCGGCGCAGCTTGCGGGGCTGACGACCCGCATCATCGGCGGCGAGGGCGAGAGCGCTGTCGAACTGGCCGAGGTTGCGGCAGTCGCCGGGCGGCTGACGGCGGCCTTGAAGGACCCGGCCCTGCGCCTGCCCGCGGGCAGCCCGGTCCCCGGCCTGGTCGCGGCGCTGCAGCGCGATCTGGCGGCGCTGCCGCCGCTTTACACCCGCCGCCACGATCTGGCGCAGACCAATGCCCGCGACATCGAGGCCTTGCGCTGGCTGAATGTCGACATCCAGGACGAGGTCGAGCCGCTGCTGGATGACTATGACTTCAACATCCGCGCCAGGATGCTGGAGCTGGAGGATCAGGATGATCCCGGTCTGCGCAGCGCGCTGGTCGATCAGGTGGATCGTGACCGGCGCCTGCGCGACCGCGTGTTCCAGGTTGGCACCGATGCCGGGACGGCGGTGACCTTGATGCTGCAGATCGCCGTCTCACAGGACGAGGCCCAGATCGAGCAGCTTTCCGGCCTGACCTGGGACATGATGGCGCAACTGGGAGAGTCGATCGACGCGCTGCCGGAGCGGGCCGATTTCCTGACCCTGCGCCAGTCCTATGACCGGCTGCGCAGGCTGGCCGATCCGGCCAATGGGCTGGTGCAGCGGCGTCTGATCTGGGTGGCAGAGCAGGCCAGGATCTATGCCGTCATCCAGTCGGCGCAGGATGGGGTGGCTTTGCTACAAGATCACCTCGCCGGGCTGGCCGTGGGCGAGAAGCGGCGGGTGCTGGCCACCATCGCCAACACGGCCGACCAGGCGCGCGGCACCATGGCGGGGCTGGTGGTGCTGACGCTGGTCCTGGGGCTGGTCGGGCTGGCCATCGTCTTTGGCGTCATGCGCAGCCGGATCGTCGCCCCCCTGCGTGAGTTGATGGGCCGGATGCTGCGGATCGCCGACAGCGCCGGGACGGCCGTTCCTGCCACGGGCACCAAGGACGAGATCGGCCGGATGCGCGCTGCGGTCGATGAATTCGACCGGGCCATCGCCGCCCGCGATCAGGCGATCCGCAAGCTGAAAGAGACCCAGGCCGACCTGGTGCAAGCGGGCAAGATGGCCGCTTTGGGCAACTTGTCCGCGGGGATCAGCCATGAGCTGAACCAGCCCCTGGCGGCGCTGCGCTATCGCGTCGTGCTGCTGGAATCCGCCCGCGAGGCGGGGGATGCGCAAGAGGCCCGGCGGCAACTGGACCGGATCGCCGACCTGACCGACCGGATGGAAGCGATCATCTCGCATCTGCGCCGCTTTGCCCGCCGCTCGGACAACAAGCGCGAGCCGCTGCGGCTGGGCGACCAGATCGAGGGGGCGCTGTCGCTGTTGCAGGGCCGGATCGAGGAATCGGGTGCGGCTATCAGCACCAGCGATACCGCGGCCGAGGCGCGGGTGATGGGCGACCCGATCCTGATCGAACAGGTGATCATCAATCTGATCAGCAATGCGCTGGATGCCATCGCCGAACGCAATGGCGACGGCCTGATCGCGCTGGATGCGGTGACTGCGGGCCGGTTCATCGACCTGACGGTCCGCGACAACGGCGTGGGCCTGGGCGATCTGTCCCCCGAAGAGGCGGTGAACCCGTTCGTGACCTCGAAAGAGGCCGGACGCGGCATGGGGCTGGGCCTGTCGATTTCCTACAATATTGCAAAGGACATGGGCGGCGACCTGATGATTGCGCCCGCGCCCGACCGGGGCGTGGTGGCGCGGCTGCGGTTGCCGATGGTGAAGCAAGATGAAACCTGAACCGAAGATCTTCGTCGTCGATGACGATGCCGACCTCCTGCCCGCCATGGTCGAGGTGATCGAGGCCGCCGGCCTGCCGGCGCGCGGCTTCCAGCGCGGCAAGGCAATGCTGGCAGAGCTGGACCCGGAATGGGACGGGATGATCCTGTCGGACATGCGGATGCCCGAGCTTTCGGGCCTAGACCTGCTGGCCGAAGCCCGCGCCATGGCCCCGGGCGTGCCCTTCGTGCTGATCACCGCGCATGGCGATGTGCGCAGCGCAGTGCAGGCGATCCAGCGCGGAGCGTTCGATTTCATCGAAAAACCTGCCCCGCCGGAATATCTGCTGGCTGTCATCCGCCGCGCGCTGGAAACCCGGCGGCTGCTGCTAGAGAACCGGCGGCTGAAGGAACGCATCGCGCGCGGCACCGATCTCAGGGCCCGGCTCTTGGGCCGCTCGGCCGCGATGCGCAACTGCCGCCGCGACCTGGCGGCGGTGGCTCCGCTTGAGGTGGATGTGCTGCTGCATGGCGAACCGGGAACCGGCAAGCAACTGGCGGCCCGGGCGCTGCATGACTTTTCCGGCCTTGACGGCGAATTCACCGCGCTGGACGCAAGCGCGCTGACCGAGGCGAATTTCGCCGCGCTGATGCTGGGCGAGGGCACCGACACCCCCGGTGCCGTCGCGGCGGCGCGCGGGGGCACGCTGTATCTGGAACGGGTGAACGCGCTGAGCCCGCCCCTGCAACATCGGCTGCTGGCGTTGATGGAGGCGCGAACCCCCCGCGCGCGGTTCCGCGTCATCGCCTCGGCCCATGGCAGCATCAGTGACCTGCGCCGCAGCGGCGCGATGAGCGATGATCTTTACTACCCGCTCAGCCTTGCCGAAGTGGAACTGCCGCCGCTGCGCGACCGGGAGAACGACATCTACCTGCTTCTGACCCAGTTCCTGCGCGAGGCGGCGCAGCGCCACAACCGCCGGTTTCCCGAGCTGAGCGCGCAAGAGCTGCGGCCCTATCGCAGCTATCACTGGCCGGGCAACCTGCGCGAATTGCGCAATGTCGCCGAGAAACTGGTGATCGGGTTGAAGGTCACCTTGCAGCCGCAGACGCGGGGCACGGTTGCGGCCGATGACCTGGGCTATGACGAAGCGATGCGGGAATTCGAATCAGCCCTGCTGCGCGCCGCCTTGCAAAAGACCGGCGGCCGCAAGGCCGAGGCGGCCGAGGCCCTGGGCATCCCGCGCAAGCGGCTTTATCTGCGGCTGCGGGCGTGCGGGATGGTTCCCGAGGGTCAGGAGTGACCCGCCGCCCGTGTCGAAACTGACCCGTTTTCTGATATATTTTCTATAAAAATCAAAAGCTTGATTTGAATTTCCCGGCTTGGCAGGTTGCTTCCCGATCCGCAGCGATGCGGACAAAAGGGAGGAAATTGCAACATGAAAAAACTGCTGATCAGCAGTGTGGCGGCGTCTGGCCTGATGGCTGGCGGCGCATGGGCTGCGGAGAAGATTGTCATCGTCACCTCTTTCCCCGAGGAGATGACCGCCGTGATCGAAAAGGCTTTCGAGGGCGCCCATCCCGAATATGACATCGAGATCCTGAACAAAAGCACCTCTTCCGGGGTGAAATACATCCAGGAAATCGCCAGCGCCAACACGGCCGACATCTTCTGGGCCTCGGCCCCCGATGCGTTCGAGGTGCTGAAGGCCGATGGCAAGCTGGCCAAGATCGCCCCCAATGTGACGGGCATTCCCGACGTGATCGGCAGCTATCCGATGAACGATGCCGATGGCCATTACTATGGTTTTGCGGCCTCGGGCTACGGGATCATGTGGAACACCCGCTATCTGGAAGGCAACGGGTTGCAGCCCGCCAAGGAATGGGCCGATCTGGAGAAGCCGGAATATTTCGGCCATGTCGGCATGTCGGCGCCCTCACGCTCGGGCACCACGCACCTGACGGTGGAAACCGTGTTGCAGGGCGAGGGCTGGGACAAGGGCTGGGCGGACTGGAAATGGATGGGCGGCAATTTCGCCTCGGTCACCGAGCGCAGCTTTGGCGTGCCGGACGGGGTGAACACCGGCAGCTTCGGCTTTGGCATCGTGATCGATTTCTTCGCCTTCTCGTCCAAGGCCTCGGGCTTCCCGGTCGAATTCGCCTATCCGACCGTGACCGCGCTGGTGCCGGCGAATGTGGGCGTCATCGCCAACGCGCCGAATGAAAAGGGCGCAGTGACCTTTGTCGAATATCTGCTGTCGACCGACGGCCAGAAGGTGCTGTTCGACCCGGCGATCATGCGTCTGCCGGTCAACCCGGCGGTCTATGCCGACGCGCCCGAGGGCCTGCCGAACCCGTTCGAGGACAAGTCGATCGGTGCTGCGGTGACCTTCGATGTCGACAAGTCGGGCGCGCGCTACTACGTCGTCTCGTCGCTGTTCGACGTGATGATCACCTACCGGCTGGACGATCTGAAAGCCGCCGTGAAGGCCGTGCACGACGCCGAGGCCAAGCACGCTGATGGCAGCAACGCCGAGGCCAAGGCCCTGATCGACGAGGCCCGTGCCCTGATCGAGGCGATGCCGATCACCGAAGAGCAAAGCCTTGACCCGGCCTTCAACGCCGCCTTCACCGCCGTCCGCAAGGAAGCCGGGGATGCGATCGAGGCACGTCAGGCGGAAATCGAGCAGCAGTGGGATGCGACGGTGACCGAGAACTATCGCAAGGCCAAGGACCTGGCCGACAAGGCCGCTGCCATGTGATTGGCATCCGCCTTGCCCCGCTTCTGGTGGGTCGCGGGGCAGGGGCGGACGTCAATCCGGCAGGGGCGGGCAACCGCCCCTGTCAACTCATCCCCTCTCACATCCCGGACATATTCCCATGCCCAATGACACTCCGCGCCCGGCGGCCGGGACAGGTCTGGCCGATCGCCTGCCGTCCTTCCTGTTTCCCCGGCTGAGCGGCACCGCCCTGACGGGCATCTTCATCGCGATCTTCCTGATGGGGTTCCTGATCTTCCCGGTCCTGCAGGTGATCTATGTCGCCTTCATCGACCCGCGCAGCGGCGGGCTGACCCTGCAGAACTTCGCGGATTTCTTTGGCACCAGCCTGTTCCGGGAAAGCTTTGCCAATTCCTTCTATGTCTCGGCCATGTCGGTCGTGGTGGCGACGGTCATCGCCCTGCCGCTGGCCTATATCACCACGCGGTTCAATTTCGGCGGTTCGGCCCTGATCCAGAGCCTCGGTTTCATCCCGCTGATCATGCCGCCCTTCGTGGGCGCCGTGGCCATGTCGCTGATCTTTGGCAAGAACGGCACGATCAACCTGATGCTGCGCGACACTTTCGGCTTCACCATTCCCTTCATGGAGGGGCTGAACGGCGTCATCCTGGTGCAGTCGATCCATTATTTCCCCTTCATCCTGATCAACCTGTCGGCGTCCCTGCGCAACATTGACCGGTCGATGGAGGAAGCGGCGCAGAACCTGGGCTCCTCGGGGCTGCGGATGTTCCGGCGCATCGTGTTTCCGCTGGCCATGCCGGGCTATATCGCCGGGGCGGTGCTGGTCTTCATCAAGGTGTTTGACGATCTGGGCACGCCCCTGCTGTTGAACGTCAACAACATGCTGGCGCCGCAGGCCTATCTGCGGATCACCTCGGTCGGGATCAGCGATCCGATGGGCTATGTGATCTCGGTCATCCTCGTCGCCTTCTCGATCCTGTCGCTCTGGGCCTCGTTCCTGGTGATGCGCGGCAAGGATTACGCGACGGTACAGAAAGGCGGCGGCGGGCTGGCCAAGCGCGACCTGTCGACCCGTGAGAAGGTGCTGGCCTATGGCGCGGTGATCTTCATCCTGCTTCTGGTCCTGTCGCCCCATATCGGACTTATGCTGCTGTCCTTCAGCACGATCTGGAGCTTCGCGCCCCTGCCGGACGGCTATACCTGGGCCAACTATGTCCGCATGTGGGAAGGTTCGCAGCAATACATCACCAATACGCTGCTTTACGCGGGGCTGGCTGCCCTGGGCGACGTGATCCTGGGCACGGCGATTGCCTATATCGTCCTGCGCACCGGCATCGCGGGCCGCAAATGGCTGGACTATATGGCCACTGCCGCGCTGGCCGTGCCGGGCGTGGTTCTGGGCATCGGCTATCTGCGCACCTTCCAGAGCGTCGAGGTGCCCTTCCTCGACAAGCCCATGGCGCAATGGTGGGTGATCATCGCCATCGCGCTGATGATCCGGCGGCTGCCCTATGCCCTGCGGGCCTGCATGGCCGCCTTGCAACAGGTCAGCGTCGCGCTTGAGGAAGCCGCCGAAAGCCTTGGCGCCACCAAGTCGCGCACCATCCGCCGCGTTGTCGTGCCCTTGATGACCGGGGGCATCCTGGCCGGGTTCGTCACCAGCTTTGCCACGGCGGCGGTGGAACTGTCGGCAACGATCATGCTGGTTTCCTCCTCGAAGGACAGCCCACTGGCCTATGGCATCTACCTCTTCATGCAGACGCCTTCGGGGCGCGGGGCGGGGGCTGCGCTTGGCATCATCGCGGTCATCATCGTCGGGCTGGGGATGTATCTGTCCCAGTTGATCATCGAACGCGACAAGAAACTGAAAACATCCGGCACCGGGCACTGAGTGCCGAAAGGGAGCAACCCATGAAAACCAAAATGCTTGGCATCGAGATTGATGACCTGCACCTCGCCTTCGGGCAGACCAAGGTGCTGACTGGCGTAAACCTGACGATCAAACCCGGCGAGTTCTTCGCCTTCCTCGGGCCATCCGGGTCCGGCAAGTCAACCCTGCTGCGGTCGATCGCCGGGTTCGGCCCCCGCCCGCAAGGCGCGATCCGCATCGGCGGCAAGGATGTGGTCGACCTGCCGCCCTGGAAACGGAACGTGGGGATGGTGTTCCAGTCCTACGCCCTCTGGCCGCATATGTCGGTGCGCGAGAATGTTGCCTTCGGCCTGCGCGAGCGCAAGGTACCGGGGGCCGACATCGCGCGCCGTGTCGACGAGGCGCTGGATCTGGTGGGGCTGAAACATCTGGCCGACCGGATGCCGAACCAGCTCTCGGGCGGCCAGCAGCAACGCATCGCGCTGGCGCGGACCGTTGTGATCGAGCCGCAGGTTCTGCTTCTGGACGAGCCGCTTTCGAACCTTGACGCCAGCCTGCGGGTGCAGATGCGACGCGAGTTGCTGACCCTGCAGCGCAAGCTGGGCCTGACGACGATCTTCGTGACCCATGACCAGGAAGAAGCCAACACCACCTCGGACCGGATGGCCGTGCTTGATGGCGGGGTGATCCAGCAGGTCGGATCGCCGCAGGATCTGTATGACCGGCCGGCCAACCTGTTCGTCGCGCGCTTCCTTGGGACGGCCAACATCCTTGAGGGGACGGTCGAGACCGAAGGTGGCCGCGCGCGGTTCCGCACCAAGACCGGGGACAGCCTGTCGCTTCCCGATGGGGTCGGCGCGGCGGGGAAGAACATCGTCCTGCGCCCGCAGAACATCACCATTCAGCGCGAGGCGAGCCGCGATGCCCTGGTCGGAACGGTGGCGCACCGGGAATTCCTCGGCGGGCAGATCCGCTATCTCGTCACCTCCGGCGGCAGCGAGATCGTGGTCGATCAAAGCCATCGCTCGGGGAGGGACTGGTTCGAGCCCGGCGCGACAGTTCACCTGCTGGCAAATACCGAGAATGCGGTGGTCCTGTGAGGGAAATGCCGGACTCGGCCCATTTTCCGCATGTCCTGTATCTGCTGCGGCATGGTGAGACCGAGTGGAACCGCGAGGGACGGATTCAGGGCAGCCAGAATTCGCCCCTTACGGATCGCGGCCTGTCGCAGGCAAGGCAGCAGGCCGCGATCCTGAAACGGGTGCTTCGCGACGCCGGACACCTTACATACTATTCAAGCCCGCTGCTGCGCACCCGCCAGACCGCCGGAATCGCGCTGGACGGGACCGCCCCGGTTCTGGAGCCGCGGCTGCGAGAGCTTGACTGCGGCGCCTGGGAAGGCCTTTCGCCCGAAGAGCGCGCGCAGCGTGACCCCGAACTGGTCAGGGCCTGTGTGACGGATTTCGATCTTTATCGCAGCGCACCCGGGGGCGAGGGGCTGGAAGGCCTGGAGCAGCGCCTGCGCGCCTTCCTTGGCGATGTCCGGGGACCTTCGGTCATTGTCGCGCATAAGGTCGTGCTGATCATTTTGCGCGGCCTGCTGACGAACCTTCCAAGGAAAGAATGGGAGTCCATCGAGGCACCCCAGGGCACGGTCATAAGGGTCAGGGACGGGAAGGAAGAGATCTTTGCCGGTTCTGTCGAAACTTCCTCGGCCGAAATGGCCCGATAGCCGCGCGCACGAATGTCCCCGGCCAGGCGGAACGGGGGCGTGCCCCCATGATCCGCCTGGCCGGGGGACTCCGGTGCTTGCCGATCCGTCCGATCAGCCGCGGCGGTCGACCGGTCTGATTGCGGGCGCTGAATCGCGGTCGGGAAAATTCTAGCAATCCCGCGTCTTGGCGAGCGCGCGCCGGTATTTCGCGACCGTGCGCCGGGCAAGGGGATAGCCCTGCGCCGCCAAAAGTTCCGCCAGGCGGCCGTCCGGCGGGCGTGGCTGGCCGGGCCGGTCAAGAAGCGCCGCCAGCGCCCGCATCGCCTGGGCGGCGGGGGCACCGTTCTGCGGCAGCGGGCGCGACAGGAACTGACGCAGCGGGAAAGTGCCCTGGGGCGTGGCCAGCACGGTTCCGGTCAGAATTCGGTTCACAGTGGAGAGGTGCAGCCCGGTCGCGCTGGCAAGTTCGGACGAGGTCAGGGCCCGCAGCGGGCCGCTGCCGTCCAGCGCGGCGCCCTGATGCGACAGGATCATCCCGGCGATCCGCTGGCCCATGGCGGCCCGGCGCTGGACCGCATCCTGCCAAAGCCGCGCCTGGCGCGGATCGCCCGCGTCGGCGCGGATCTCGATCCGGGGCAGCGCGGGATGCGGGGCCGCCCGCCAACCATTTGCATCGCGATGGGCGACCAGATCGGGCGGCAATGCGGGGGGCAGGGGGCCGCCAAGGGCAAGCCCGGGTTTGGGGTTCAGCCCGCGGATCCGGCGGGCGGCGCGGTCAATATCTTCGGGCGCATGGCCGGTGGCGGCAGCCAGCGCGGCAAGATCGCCTTTGGCCAGAAGCGGAAGGTGATCCAGCACCGCCAGCATCGCGGGATCGGCAATCCCGGCATCCTCGGCCTGGAGCCGCAGGCATTCGGCAAGCGTGCAGGCAAAGAGCCCCGCCGGATCAAGCCGTTGCAGGCGATGCAGGATGGTCTCAAGCTCGGCTTCAGGCACCCCGCACTCTCTGGCCAGCCGGGCCGGATCGCGGCCCAGCCAGCCAGTGGGTTCCAGCGCCTCGACCAGAACCAGCGCCAGAACCCGTTCGCGCGGGGCAAGGTTCAGCCGGTCGATCTGGCGCAGGACATGGGCGATCAGGCCTTCGGCCGGGGCGGCCAGGCTGTCGGCATCGAAAAGCGGGCGCTGGCCCGCTGGCCCGCCACCATCGCCCGGAGGAACAAGGCGCAGGGCCGGGTTTTCCGCCGCGGCCAGCGCCAGCCGTGCCTGCAGGGCCGGCAAGGCCAGCGGCAGCAGCGCGATGGATTGGCGCAGGCCCGGCGTCAGCCGCGGCGCCGGCCGTGAACTGGTCTGAAGCATCCCTCCTCCTTGCATGAACAGCTTGCCCAGGCCCGGCCCAGATGCAAGTCTGCCGCCGAGGGGATGGCGAGGCCATCCATCCGGGGAAGCACGATGGAAGCCGCCGCTAGGATCACAGAGCCGGAACGCGATTTCGGCGACGCTTTGGCGCAGGCCAGCGTGCTGGTGGTGGATGACGAAGCCGGAATGCGGCATTTCCTGTCGCGCACCCTGTCGAGCCGCTGCAAGGCGGTTGAAGTGGCAGAGGATTGCGATGCGGCCATGGCGCTGATGGAGGCGCGGCATTTCGATCTGGTGATCGTTGACAACCTGATGCAGGGCAGGCGCGGCGTCGACTGGCTGGCGGAACAGCGGGCGCTGGGGCTGTTTCCCCCGGCGATCCTGATCACCGCCTTCGCCGATCTGGAAACCGCTATCCAGGCGCTGAAGGCCGGGGCGTCGGATTTCCTGCTCAAGCCGTTCCGTTCGAACCAGATCCTGAACGCGGTGGCGCGCTGCCTTGAACGGGTGCGGCTTGAGCGCGAGAACCACGTGCTGCGCCATGAGCTGCGCGCAAGTTCCGACAACCGGCTGCTGCGCGACCAGCTGATCGGCAACTCGCCCGCCATCGAGGTGGTGCGGCAGACCATCGCCCGGGTGGCGCCGCTGCCGTCCTCGGTGCTGCTGACCGGGCCGTCCGGCACCGGCAAGGAAGTGGCGGCGCGGATGATCCATGCCCTGTCGGACCGGGCGGCGCGCAGCTTTGTACCGGTGAATTGCGCGGCGATACCGGCGGATATGGTCGAGACCGAGCTGTTCGGCCATGTGAAAGGCGCTTTCACCGGCGCGCATCAAAGCCGCGAGGGGCTGTTCCTGCACGCGCGCGGCGGCACGCTGTTCCTGGACGAGATCGCGGAATTGCCGCTGGCGGTGCAGGCCAAGCTGCTGCGCGTGCTGGAAGACCGCCGGGTGCGGCCGCTGGGGTCGGAACGCGAGCTGGCGGTCGATGTGCGGCTTCTGTTCGCGACCAATACCGACCTGAACCGGGCGGTGGCCGAAGGCCGGTTCCGCGCCGATCTTCTGTACCGCATCAACGTGATGGCCATTCACATGCCGCCCCTGTCGCAGCGCGGCGATGACGTGCTGGATCTGGCGCGGCTGTTCCTGGACCGGCTGGCGCAGCAGATGGGCGTGCCGCCCGTGGCGCTGACGCCGGAAATCGCGGCGGGCCTTGCCGCCCATGACTGGCCCGGCAATGTGCGCGAACTGCGCAACACGATCGAGCGGGCCTTGATCCTGGGCCGGTTCCCCGAAGGGTTTGAGGCTGCGACGCAAACCGCTGCTCCGGCGGCTGAAACCCTGGCCGATCTGGAGCGGCGGGCGATCCTTGCCGCGCTGGCGGCAGCCGGGAATGACCGCGAGGCGGCGGCGCAGCGGCTGGGCATCTCGCGCAAGACCATCGACCGGCGTCTGGCCGACTGGCATGGCTGATCCAGGGGCGGCGGGCCTGTTCCGCTCGGTCCGGCACCGGCTGCTGGCGATCGCGCTTTTGCCGATGCTGGTGGTGCTGCCGCTGCTTCTGGGCACGACGATGCTGCGCTGGACGGGCAAGTTCGACGATCTGCTGATGACCAAGGTCAACAGCGACCTGACCGTGGCGCGTCAGTATCTGGAACGGATTCTGGAGACGACGGATGAACGGGTTCAGGCGCTGGCCTCCTCGGTGGCATTTGCCAAGGCCGTGGCGCAGGACGGCGGGCGCGAGGCCGGGGTCTGGCGCGAAAAGCTGGGGCTGGACTATCTGTATCTGCTGGATGCCGGGGGGCAGGTGATGGGGGTCAGCCCGGCGGGCGCGCGGCCTCCCCCGGCACCGCCCGGCCTGCGCGGCACAGCGATCGACATCCTGCCCCAGGCGGTTCTGGCCGACCTGTCGCCGGATCTGGCGGCGCGGGCGCGGCTGGATCTGGTGCCGACCGAGAATGCCGTGCCGACCGGCCGCGCCAGCGAGGATCGCGGCATGGTGGTGCAATCCTTCGTGCCGGTGACGCTGCCGGATGGCGGACAGGGGATGCTGGCGGGCGGACTGCTGCTGAACCAGAATCTCGTCTTCATCGATACGATCAACGATCTGGTCTATCGCGCAGGCAGCCTGCCCGAGGGCAGTCAGGGCACTGCGACGCTGTTTCTGGACGATGTCCGCATCTCGACCAATGTGCGGCTGTTCGAGGGGCGGCGGGCGCTGGGAACCCGCGTGTCGGGGGCGGTGCGCGAACGGGTGCTGGGCCGGGGCGAAACCTGGCTGGATCGGGCCTTCGTGGTGAATGACTGGTATGTCTCGGCCTATGAGCCGATCCGCAACCGCGACGGCGCACGGGTGGGGATGCTGTATGTCGGCTTTCTCGACGCGCCCTTCGCCCAGGCCAAGCGCAGCACGATCTGGTATGTCGTGCTGGCCTTTCTGGCGGCGACGCTGGTGACGGTGCCGGTGTTTCTGGGCTGGGCGCGCAGCGTGTTCCGGCCCCTGGGGCAGGTCACCGATACGATGGCGCAGGTCGAGACCGGCAATCTTGGCGCGCGGACCGGGGTGACCCGTCAGAACAATGAAGTGGTGCGGGTGGCACAGCATCTGGATCTGCTTCTGGACCAGTTGCAGGCGCGCGACCAGGAGCTGCGGCGCTGGAATGACGAGCTGAACGCCAGGGTCGAGGAAACGACGCGCAAGCTGATCCTGTCCGAGAAGCTGGCGACCATCGGCGAGATCACCGCCACCGCCGCGCATGAGATCAACAACCCGGTGGCTGTGATCCAGGGCAATCTGGATGTGCTGCGCGAGGTGATGGCGGAGCGGATGGCCGAGGTCGAGACCGAGTTCCGGCTGATGGACGCGCAGATCCACCGGATTTCCTCGATCGTGAACCAGTTGCTGCAATTCGCCCGGCCCGAGGAATATGCCGGCTGGGCCGAACGGGTGGACCCAATGCAGGCGGTCGAGGGCACGTTGCCGCTGGTGCGGCATCTGCTGGCCGAGGCGGGGGTTGCCTTGCGGCTGGAGGGCCGCACCAGCCGACAGGTGGCGATGAACCGGACCGAATTGCAGCAGGTGGTGGTGAACCTGATCGCCAATGCCTGCAATGCAATGCCCGCGGGCGGCACGATCACCGTCAGCGCCAGCGACGCCGAACGCGCCGGGGTCAACGGCATCTGCCTGCGCTTCAGCGATACCGGCAGCGGCATGTCGCCCGAGACGCTGGTGCGGATCTTCGATCCCTTCTTCACCACCCGCAGCGCGCGCGGCGGCACCGGGCTTGGCCTGTCGATCTGCCGGACGCTGATCGACCGCCAGGGCGGCAGCATCGAGGCTGAAAGCCGCCTGGGCGCCGGGTCGGTCTTTACGCTTTGGCTGCCCGAGGCGGTCTGAACGGACAGATTGGCCGCGAGCCGGGACATCCTGTCCGCATATGCGTCACCTTCCCAATATTAACATATTGATTTCATAACGAAAGACAACTTGCCGCACTCTGGCACGATCTGCGCTTGCAGTTAGGTGGGGGGCGGGGACTGACCTTGAGGAGAGGCAGGCCCGGAGGCGCAGGCGCAGGCCTGCGGCAAAAGCGGCCCCCCGCAAAGGGTCCATGAGGCCGAGGGAGGGAAAATGACTGCAATAACCGAAGGAATGGCGGGCGGTCCGGGACTGCTTGACCGCGAAAGGATCATCGCGAAACCGGGCTTCAACCGCTGGCTGGTGCCGCCCGCGGCGCTGGCCATCCATCTTTGCATCGGCATGGCTTACGGGTTCTCGGTGTTCTGGCTGCCGCTGACCAATGCCATTCCGGGCGAAGCCAGCGAGGCCTGCAAGGCCATGGGCCTGGGAACAGCGCTGTTCACCACCGAATGCAACTGGCGCATCGCCGATCTGGGCTGGATCTACACCCTGTTCTTCGTGCTTCTGGGCTGTTCCGCCGCGATCTGGGGCGGCTGGCTGGAACGGGTCGGGCCGCGCAAGGCGGGCTTTGTCTCGGCCCTGTGCTGGTCGGGCGGCATCGCCATCGCGGCGATGGGGGTGATGACGCATCAGTTGTGGCTGATGTGGCTGGGCGCGGGGGTGATCGGCGGCATCGGGCTGGGCCTGGGCTACATCTCGCCGGTCTCGACCCTGATCAAATGGTTCCCCGACCGGCGCGGCATGGCGACTGGCATGGCGATCATGGGCTTTGGCGGCGGCGCCATGGTCGGCTCGCCCCTGGCGCAGAAGCTGATGGAGCATTTCAGCGCCGATGGATCGATCGGGGTCTGGCAGACCTTCCTGACCATGGCGGCGATCTATCTGGTCTTCATGATGGGCGGCGCTTTCGGCTATCGCATCCCGCCCGCAGGCTGGCAACCCGAGGGCTGGACACCCCCGATCAAGGCGAAGAACGCGATGATCACCGCGCATCATGTGCATCTGCGTGATGCGCACAAGACCATGGCCTTCTGGATGATCTGGATCGTGCTGTGCATGAATGTCTCGGCCGGGATCGGCGTGATCGGCGCGGCCTCGCCGATGCTGCAAGAGATCTTTGCGGGCAATCTGATCGGCCAGCCCGGCGTGCCGTTCGCGGCGCTGGACGATGCGCAGAAGGTGCAGATCGCGGGCATTGCGGCGGGCTTCACCAGCCTTCTATCGCTGTTCAACATCATCGGTCGGTTCTTCTGGGCCTCGATGTCCGACAGGCTGGGCCGCAAGAACACCTATTACCTGTTCTTCGTGCTGGGGATCGCGCTTTACGCCGCCGCGCCGAGCTTTGCCTATTCCGGCAACCAGCTTCTGTTCGTCGCGGCCTTCTGCATCATCCTGTCGATGTATGGCGGCGGCTTCGCCACGGTGCCGGCCTATCTGGCCGATATTTTCGGCACGCAATTCGTGGGCGCCATCCATGGCAGGTTGCTGACGGCATGGGCCACAGCGGGCATTCTGGGGCCTGTGGTCGTGAACTACATCCGCCAGTATCAGGTCGACCGCGGCCTGTCCGGCGCCGATGCCTATGCCGCGACGATCTATGTTCTGTGCGGGCTGCTGGTCATCGGGCTGATCGCCAATGCTCTGGTGCGGCCGCTGGACGACAAATGGTTCATGAGGCCGCAGGAAGTTGCGGCCTTGCAGGCGCGTTCGAGCAATGCCGAAGCAGCGATCCAGCACGGATCGTTCGGGATCGACCGGGGCCGATTTGATCTGCCTGCGCTTCTGGCCTGGGCGGTGGTGGGTGTGCCGGTGCTGTGGGGTGCCTGGTTCACGCTGGTGAAGACCGCCGCGCTGTTCTGAGCCAGCCGGGCTGCCTGGCCCGCGGGGCGCGTGCTGCGGCGCGCGCCCCTTTTCGCATTTCCAGCCGGGCCAGCGGGTATTTTCCTATTTGTCATACCTTTTAAAGTTTAGGTGTCCGTGCTACCGTCGCGGCGAATCTGAACGGTCCGGGTGCGGCATGGCGCTGGAATATGAAGAGATCGTGCGCAGCGGCCTGCCCCGGCAGGTGGCCGATCGGATCCGCACCGCCATCCTGGACGGACGGCTCAAGGTTGATGAGCGGCTTCCGACCGAAGAGGAACTGGCGCAACGCTTCGGCATCTCGCGGCCAACCGTGCGCGAGGCGCTCAAGGTGCTGGCGGCCCAGAACCTGATCCGTGCCCGGCGCGGCCCGGCAGGCGGCACATTCGTTTGCCGCCCCGACCCCGAGACGGTCGGCCGCACCCTGACCGATGCGGCGACCCTGCTTGTCGGGGTCGGCACGTTCAGCGTCGAGGAAATCGTTTCTGCGCGGATCGAGACCGAGGCCATCTGCTGCCGCCTCGCGGCCCAGCATCGCAGCGACGAGGATCTGCGGCAGCTTGCCGCCGAGATCGCCCGGCAAGGCGACACGGCGCTGTCGGATGAGGAATTCTGCGCCTCGGACGTGCGGTTCCACCGCGCCCTAGCCACGGCCAGCGGCAACGGACCGCTGCGCCTGATGATGTATGCCGTGATCGAGAGCTTCGTGCCGGTGACCAACCTGCTGATCTATGCCGATCACGAACGCCGCCGCACCGTCGATGGCCATACCCATGTGCTGGAAGCTGTGTCCGCCCGCGATGGCGACCGGGCGGCCAGGGCGATGCGCGATCACCTGCATGACATGCGTGCCAGTCTTGACCAGGCCCTCGCCCGGCGCGCCAGCCGCAGCGCCGCCGCCCTTTCAAAAGGAATAAGCGAATGACCCAGATCTTCCGCGCCTTGATGATCGTCGACCACGAGGGCAAGCCCCGCGCCGAATTCCGCGAGATCGCGCTTGGCGATCTGCCGGACCACGATGTTCTGGTCGAAGTGTCGCATTCCACAATCAACTACAAGGACGGGCTGGCCGTCAGCGGCAAGGGCCGGATCGCCCGGCGGCTGCCGATGGTCGCGGGGATCGACCTTGCCGGAACGGTGGTGGAAAGCCGCTCGCCGCTGTGGACGCCCGGCGACCGGGTCATCGTCAATGGCTGGGGTCTGTCCGAGACGGAATGGGGCGGATACAGCCGGTTTCAGCGGCTGAAGCCCGAATGGCTGACGCGCCTGCCCGAAGGATTCAGCCCGGAACAGGCCATGGCGGTGGGGACCGCCGGCTATACCGCGGCCCTGGCGGTGAATGCGCTGGAGGATTGGGGTGTGATCCAGCCGGGCGGGGCCGAGGTGCTGGTGACCGGCGCTGCCGGTGGCGTCGGGTCGACCGCGATCCCGCTTCTGGCATCGGCGGGCTATCGGGTCACCGCCGCCACCGGACGGCCCGAGACGCATGACTATCTGGCCGCTCTGGGCGCGACCGGCTTTGTCGACCGGGCGGCGCTGGCCGAGAAGGGCGGCGCCTTGCAGAAGGAACGCTGGGGCGGGGCCGTGGATTCCGTCGGTTCCACCACGCTGGCGAATGTGCTGGCACAGACGGTCCATGACGGGGCAGTCGCGGCCTGTGGTCTGGCGGGCGGCATGGACCTGCCCGCCACCGTGGCCCCGCATATCCTGCGCGGCGTGGCCCTTCTGGGCATTGACAGCGTGATGGCGCCGCAGGCCAGACGCGACCGGGCCTGGGCGCTGCTGGCGGCCCGGCTGGACAAGGCGCATCTGGCCAGCATCGCCCGGGTCGAGCCGCTTTCCGCCCTGCCGACCCTTGCTGAAGATATCGTCGCGGGGCGGATCCGGGGTCGGGTGGTGATCGACGTTTCCGCCTGAGGGCCGGGACCGGACCGGCCCGACCCATCAGCGCGCGGGTTTCTCGCGCTCGGCCACGGGCTTGCCCGAGGCCTTCCATTCGCTGAACCCGCCGCGCAGCGACCGGGCCTCAAGCCCCATTTCCTGCGCGACCTTGGCAGCCAAAAGCGACCGCCAGCCCGAGGCGCAATAGAAGACATAGGTCTTGCCCTCGGCAAAACGGGGCTTGTGATAGGGACTTTCCGGGTCGATCCAGAATTCCAGCATCCCGCGCGGCGCATGGAAGGCGCCGGGGATCATCCCTTCGCGCTCCAGCTCGCGCGGGTCGCGGATATCGACCAGAACGATCCGGTCGTCGCCCTGCCGGGCGACCATCTCGTCGCCGCTGACCGAGGTGACGATGGCATCCGCTTCGGCCAGCATATCCTTGTAGCCCTTGGCCATGATCCGCCCCCCTGCATCGACCGGGGCCATCTGACCGCAAGTCGGCGGCATTGGCCAGCCCCGGCAATTTTCACGCCGGACCCTAGATGACGGCTTCGATCAGGAAAGGTCCCTTGCGGCTCAGCGCGGCGCGCAAGAGATCGTTGAAAGCCTCAGCCGTGTCGGCCCGGGCGGCCTCGACCCCCATGGCCCGCGCCATGCCGACCCAATCCAGCGCCGGATCGTCAAGGTCCAGCATCCGGCGCGCATTCTGCCCGGCGGGACCGGCGCCGACATTCAGCAATTCGCCATGCAGGATCTGATAGCGGCGATTGGCGAAGACGATGGTCAGCACGTCCAGCCGCTCGCGCGCCTGGGTCCAAAGACCCTGCACGGTATACATGCCGCTGCCATCGGCCTGAAGGCCAATCACCTTGCGCTCGGGGCAGGCGACGGCGGCACCGACGGCCATGGGAATGCCGTCGCCGATGGCGCCGCCGGTCAGTTGCAGAAAATCATGCGGGGCAGCGCCATAGGTGACGTCAAAGAAATTGCGGCCCGAGGTGATGGCTTCATCGCAGAGGATCGCGCCTTCGGGCATCTCGGCGGCAAGCGCCAGCGCGATGGCGTCGGGGGTCAGCGCGCCGCGCGGCAGGTCCGGGCGCTGGCGCGGCGCAAGCCGGGCCGCCGGGGCCAGACCCACCTCATCGGCCAAGGCCGCGATAGCGGCGGGCAGGTCGTCATGGATCGCGGCAAGCTCCAGCACCGCGCAGTCTTTGGGCAGCATGCTACCCGGCTTGCCCGGATAGGCGAAGAAGCCGACCGGCGCCTTGGCTCCGATCAGGATGACCTGCTCGGTCCTGGCGAAACAGGCCAGGGCCTGATCGATGACATAGGGCACCCGGTCCAGCACGATCCGGCCCGCGCCGCGCTCCATCCGGCCATTTGCCTGCTGGGCCAGCAGCCGCGCCCCGGTCTTCTGTGCGATGCGGTCCAGAAGTTCCAGTTGCGGGGCGCGCAGGGCAATGCCGCTGACGAGAATGGTGGTCTCGCGCCCGTTGCGCAGGGCCTCGGCCGCCGCGCGCAGCAGCATGGGGTCGGGCAGGGGACGCCGCGGCGGAGCGACGATGGCGGGAGGTGGAAACGTGCCTTCGGTCCAGGCCGCATCGGCGGGCAGGATCAGCGTCGATATCCCGCCCGCCCCGGTCAGGGCGGCGCAGATCGCCTCTTCGGTGCGCGGGCCGACCGCCGCGGCGGTTTCGGCCCGGCCGATCCAATCCGACATCGGCCGGGCCAGCGAGACGATGTCAGAGGTCAGGGGCGCGTCATGCACCAGATGATAGGTGGCATGGTCACCCACGACATTGACCATCGGCGTCTGCGCGCGGCGGGCATTGTGCAGATTGGCCAGCCCGTTCGCCAGCCCGGGGCCGGTATGCAGCAGCGTGACCGCCGGCCGGTCGGCCATGCGGGCGTAACCATCGGCCGCGCCGGTCACCACCCCTTCGAAAAGACCAAGGACGCAGCGCATCCGGGGTTGCCGGTCAAGGGCGGCCACGAAATGCATCTCGGAAGTGCCGGGATTGGCAAAGCAGGTGTCGATCCCATTCGCCAGCAGTGTTTCGCAAAGCATGTCTGCGCCGTTCATTCCGTCCTCCGGGCAAGGTTTCAGCCAAGACCCGCAGCTTGGTGCGCCCGGGTCAATGGGGGCAGGGGTCACCGATCAGGCCTGGAAGGCAGCCTATTTGCGCGCGGCGCGGGCTGCAATTGCGCCATCCTGCGGCGCAGCGTTTTCCCGGCGCTGCGCCGTCACCGGGGTCAGGGCCAAACCGGACGCAGCGGCCCCGCGGCGCCGATCAAGCGAAAAGCAGGATCTGCACGTCGGCCACATTGGTTCCGGTGGGCCCGGTCCTCAGCAGGTCGCCCGCCAGCCCAAGGGCGGCATGGCTGTCATTGCGCGCGAGCAGCAATCCCGGATCCCCGCCCGCAGCCCGGATCCGC
>Ga0209571_1000872_pt1 | contig 20596 bp, 21 predicted proteins | sample EBPBio102011_DNA_FD_185866 | JGI IMG/M metagenome (GOLD analysis project Ga0209571, IMG submission 185866) | Wastewater treatment Type I Accumulibacter community from EBPR Bioreactor in Madison, WI, USA - Reactor 1_1/10/2011_ DNA (SPAdes)... | ecosystem: Engineered > Bioreactor > EBPR >... | reverse complement strand
TCAGGCAATCGCCCTTCCTGACCGCACTGGCGGAGCGGGGGCTGATCGCGCCCGATCCGCTGGGGCTTGGGCTTGCGACGGCGCCGTCGGGGGCCGCCTGTCGCGCCGATGGCAGCGCCAACGGGCGCATCCTGATCGCGGGGCCTCTGGCGCGCGGCACTGTGGGCGAATTGATGGGCGTGCCCGAGGTGACCGGCTGGGCCCTGCGGCTTGCCGCCGAAATCCGCGACCGGCTTCCGCTTGCGGCGGGGATTGTGACTGCGGGGTGACAGCCGGCCCGGTCTCAGCCCGGCAGGCTGGCCGCGCCGTCGCGCGACATCCCGGCATTCGCCATCTCGATCAGGGTCTTGCGATCCAGGACCGAGGCGATGGCATCGCGCACCTCAAGCATGGTCAGCCGCACCGAGCAGGCGCGTTCATCCTTGCAATCCGAACAGGGCACATAGGCGGTGCGGCTGGCGCAGCCGATGGGGGCCAGGGGACCGTCCAGCACCCGAAGCACCTCGCCGACCGAGATCACATCGGCGGGCCGGGCCAGCCGATACCCCCCCGCCCGCCCCTTGCGGGTCGATACGATGCCCGCGACCCGCAATTCGGCCAGGATCGCGTCGAGGAATTTCTTCGACATGCCGTGCCGCTCGGCCATATCGGCCGATTGCAGCACCGTCGCCGGATCGGACAGGGCAAGGTCGGCCAGCGCCTTCAGCCCGTACTTGCTTTTCATCGTCAGCATCGGCCCGCCCCCTTCCGCCCCGGCCAGGCGATACCATGGCCGCGGCAATGCCCTCCAGCCGGATTCGGCTGGCAAGCCCGGCCCGTGGCAGAATGTCGATCTTGCCAATATTCATTTACCGCATCTCTGCGCCCAAAGCACCGACCGACGAAGCGGTGAAAGCCCTCTGGATTGGCAGCCAATGCCAGGACCTTTCACTCCACTCGACCGAAGTCCTTGGAACTGCGGGTCGCCGGAACCAGACCAGTCGCGCACGAAAGCCCCTGACAGAAATCATCTATACGCAAGATCATCAATTTCGCAGCTCCGCGCCTGCGAGATCAGACATGCGGCTGATTTGCGCGGACCGCGCAGCACCGGCCCCGCCGATGGCATTCTGCGGCATCGTCATTTCGGGCAGGGCGTCCGCCGGCCCGCGCCCCAATGCCTACGACGCGGCGTCTCGGTCAGGTGAATGGGGCCTTGCGGGATCATTGCTGCCACGCAGCATGGGCGCTGCGACGGCAATCTTCTCTTTCAGGCAGCGTCTTTGGAATGGCCTGAAGCCGCGATCCGCCGATAATGTCGCCCAAGTTGATCGTGAATCTTTTGCCGCCCGCCGGCATCTTCCCCGCCCCCCTTCGCCGAAACCCGCCCCGCAAGGCGGGTATCGTTCCTTCCTTGCCCCGAGGCACCGATGACCAACACCGCTCTTGAAGGCCCCCTGCCCGATCTTCGCAGAGCCGCCCGCCTGCCCGATCTGTCCTTCCGCGATGCCGCCGAGGCGCTGTTGCGCAACACGCTTGCCATCGCGCTGTTCCTGCTGGCCTGGGAGCTTGCGCCGCGCCTTGACCTGATCAACCGCACCTTCCTGCCGCCCTTTTCCGAGGTGATCGCGAAAGGCTGGGAATATGCGCTCACCGGCCAGCTTTGGCCGCAGGTCTGGGTCAGCCTGCAACGCGCCCTTGGCGGCTTTGGCCTGGGCGTCGCCATCGCCGTGCCGCTGGGGCTGCTGCTGGGCTATTTCCGCAAGCTGGACGCCTATCTGAACCCGCTTTTGCAACTGTTGCGCCAGACCAACCCGGTGTCGCTGTTCCCGGCCTTCATCCTGTTTTTCGGCATCGGCTATCTGACCAATGTCGCCATCATCTTCTGGGTCGTGGTCTGGCCGATCCTGCTGTCCACCGTGACCGGCGTGCAGCAGGCCGACCCGGCGCTGGTGAAATATGGCCGCTCGGTCGGGCTTGGGCCCCTTGCGCTGTTCCGCAAGATCATCCTGCCGTCCGCCCTGCCCTCGATCATCACCGGAATGCGGCTGGCCGCCACCTATTCCTTCCTGATGCTGGTGGTATCCGAGATGGTCGGCGCGTCGAGCGGGCTGGGCTACCTGATCGTCAACGCCCAGTATCTGATGAGCATCCACCTTCTCTATGTCGGCGTCATCGTGCTGGCCCTTCTGGGCATCGCAGCCAACTGGGCGCTGGTCGCGCTGGAGCGCCGCCTGACCGGCTGGAAGCAGGACTTCCGCGCCTGATCCCCCTTTCCCATCCCACCGGAGACCGAAATGTCCAACCTTCTGACCCCTACCCGGCGCCAGTTCGGCACCTTGCTTGGAACTGGCCTTGCCGCAGCCATGATCAATCGCCGCGCCGCCGCCGGCACGCTGCGCAGGGCGCGTGTCTTCGTGCCGCCGCTGAACGCCAACTGGACCAGCGGCTATGAACTGATCGAGGTCGCCGATGCCAACGGCCTGTTCGCCAAGCACGGCGTCGAGATCGAATGGGCGGTCCTGCCCTGGGACCAGTACACCGTGGCGCTGGACAGCGGCGCCTTGGATTTCGCGCCCTATGCCGATTACGCCTATTTCATCAATGTCTATGACAAAGGCCTGAAGGCGAAAGAGGTGGTGTCCTCGACCCTGCCCTTCATTCCCGGCAGTGCGGGCGAAGGGCTGATCGTCCTGAAGGACGGCCCGATCAGGTCGCCCGAGGATCTGAAGGGCAAGAAGATCGGCACCCAATGGCCCACTTTCTCGGGCGTGTGGTTCGCCGCCGACTGGCTGCGCAAGCATGGTGTGAACAAGGCCGATTACCAGATCGTCCCGGTGCCGCAGGCGCAGGCCGAACAGGTGCTGCTGCAAGGCGGCATCGACGCGGCGATCGTCTATCAGCCGATCGACATCGAACTGGCGCGCAAGGGCCAGACCACGCAGCTTTTCAACGTCTCGGACATCGCGGGCCGGTTCGTGACGCGCGGCGGCACCATGGCGTCCGAGAAATTCATCGCCGAAAACCCCGACACGGTGCGCGGCTATGTCAATGCCATCGCCGAAGCGGCCGAGATCGCCAATGCCGATCCGGCGGCGGTGATCAAGCTGGGGCTCGAGCGGGGCAAGCTGGACCCGAAATACCTGCCCGCGCTCTACAACCGCGACGACAAGGACGATTACAGCCATCTGAAATGGGCGGCGAAGGGCCTGCATGTCGAGGAAGACCTGGCCTTCTGGCTGAAGCTGGTCGAGGAGGCCGAGATCGTTCCGGCAGGCAAGCACAAGCCGACCGATTTCTACACCAACGACTTCAACGCCCTGGCCTGAACGGCCGCCCCGGTCCGGCGACGGGCCGGGGCCTTTGGCACGGAACCCCGACATGAGCAGCACGATCCAGATCCAGAACCTTGGCAAGCTTTTTCCCCGGTGCGGGGCGGGCAAGGCCGGGACAGTTTTCACCGCGCTTGACGACATCAATCTTGAGGTCAGGGCGGGCGAGTTCCTGTCCATCGTCGGGCCATCAGGTTGCGGCAAATCCTCGCTGCTCGACATTCTCGCCGGATTGGTACCGCCCAGCTCGGGGCGTCTGCTGATCGACGGCGCGCCGATCACCGGCCCCTCGCCCGACCGGGCGGTGGTCTTCCAGCAATATGCCCTGCTGCCCTGGCGCAGCGCGATCAGGAACATCGAGTTCGGACTTGAGGCCAAGGGCCTGCCGCGCCGGGAACGCACGGAAAAGGCGCGGCATTTCCTGAAGCTTGTCGGGCTGGAAGGTTTTGACAACCATTACCCCCACGAATTGTCGGGCGGCATGAAGCAGCGCGTGGCCATCGCCCGCAGCCTGGCCTGCGACCCGGGCGTGCTGCTGATGGACGAACCCTTCGCGGCGCTCGACGCCCAGACACGCGAAATCCTGCAGGACGAATTGCTGCGCATCTGGGAAACCGCGGGCACCACCATCGTCTTCATCACCCATGGCATCGATGAAGCGGTCTATCTGGGCCAGCGCGTCGCGGTAATGAGTTCGCGGCCGGGCCGGATCAAGACCGTGGTCGAGATTCCGCTGACCGACCGCTGGAAGGCCGGGCAGGATACCCGCAGCACGGCCGAATTCTCGCGGCTGCGCCACCGGATCTGGGAACTGCTGCAGGACGAATACCGCAAGGCCGACGCGCAGGATCGTGTCGCTGCGGCGGCCCTGCACTGACCCTCCCGCCCCGCGCGAAAGATGACATGGCCGGACCGCCCGCGCGGTCCGGCACCAGCCCTTCAAGGCCCATCCAAAGGCAGACCATGACCAGCACCGACACACCGCTCGATTTCCTGTGGTTCATCCCCTCTTCCGGCGATGGCAGTTATCTGGGAAGCGATTTCCTGTCCCGCGAGGGCGACCCGGACTATTACCGCGAAATCGCCCGGGCGGCCGACCGGCTGGGCTATTCCGGCGTATTGATCCCGACTTCGGTGGCCTGCGAGGAATCCTTCCTGCTGGCCGCCGATCTGGCCGCCCATACCGAAAGGCTGAAATTCCTGGTCGCGGTGCGGCCCGGCACCGCCTCGCCCGCCTATTACGCCCGCCTCGCCTCGACGCTGGACCGGCTGTCGCGCGGGCGGCTTTTGCTGAACATCGTGGTCGGCGGCAGCGCGCAGGAACTGGCGGGCGACGGCATCTTCCTGCCGCATGACGAACGTTACGATCACGCCCGCGAATTCTTCGACGTGTTCAACAGCCTGATGGAGACCGGCCAGGCCCATCTGGAGGGCAGGTATATCAAGGCCCATCACGCCCGCCTTGGCCTGCCCCCGGTGCAGCAGCCGCGCCCGCCCCTGTATTTCGGCGGCTCCTCCGGGGCCGCGCATGATTTCGCCGGCGGCAGGGTCGAAAAATACCTGACCTGGGGCGAACCCCCGGCCCAGGTGGCCGAGAAGATCGCGGCGGTGCGCAAATCTGCCGCCGCCCAGGGACGCGAGGTCAGTTTCGGCATCCGCCTGCATTTCATCGTCCGCGAGACGGATGACGAGGCCTGGGCCGCCGCCGACCGCCTGATCGCCCATCTGTCCGACGACACCATCGCCGCCGCGCAGGAGGCGCAGCGGAACCAGTCGGATTCGGTCGGGCAGGAACGGATGCGCCGCCTGCATGGCGGCCGCCGCGACCGGCTGGAAGTGTCGCCCAATCTTTGGGCCGGGGTCGGTCTGGTGCGGTCGGGCGCGGGCACGGCGCTGGTGGGTTCGCCCGCGACCGTCGCCAAACGGTTGCGGGAGTATCAGGCCTTGGGCATCGATACCGTCATCGCCTCGGGATATCCGCATCTGGAAGAGGCCTATCGCGTGGCCGAACTGCTTTTCCCCGAATTCGGCCTCCGCGCGCCAAACGCCCAACTGCGCAGCTCTTTTGGCGAGAAGCAGGTCTTTGGCGGCGGCGGGCATGGCGGCAATGTCAGGGCCACCGCCGCCGGGTGACCCCCCGGCCCAAAGACCGCCACCCCGCCCCCCGCAGGCAAACGACATCCAGCCCGCCCGGCACGAAGGACAAGCCCTTCCGTCCGGGCGGGGCTCTCCAAGTCCGGCGAAGCACTGCCGACAGTATCCCCTCCTGCGAGATCAGGGCGGGGACAGTTTGCCTTGCCTGCCGCTCACGCTCATTATACTAGAACAAATCAAGAACAATCGGTGTGATTCCGTGTGCCATGTTCCGAATGGATGCACTCTCCATAATCCAGGATCGGCGGTCGGGTTCCGGTACGCCGCAGACCGACGCATCCCTGTCCGAGGTCTTTCCCGAACCGGGGGCAGAGGCAGCCGCGATCGGATTCGTCCTGGCGCGGCTTGGTTCTGGAACGGAGCCCGTGCTTTGGATTCAGGACCGGCTGGTGCAGCGGGAAACGGGACGGCCCTTTCTGGCAGGGCTTGGGCTGCGAAGACCCCTGATGGTGATGCAGCTTTCCCGGCCGGTCGATGTGATGACTGCGGTCGAGGAGGGGCTGCGTTGCCGGGTGCTGGCTGCGGTCATCGCCGAGATCCGGGGCAATCCGCCGGCAGTGAACTTTACGGCGATGAAGCGGCTGGCCTTGCGGAGCGAGGCATCAGCCGTCCCCTGCTGGCTGATCCGGCAGGCGGCGGGCGTCGATCTGAGCGCGGCGCGCGATCGCTGGCGGATTGCCACACTGCCCTCGCCCCCCCATCCCGACGACCCGCAGGCGCCCGGAGATCCCCGCTGGCGGATAGAACTGTTCCGGTCGCGCGACCGGCGGCCCGGTGTCTGGGTGGCGCAGTATGAACGGGCGGAGAATCGTCTCGATCTGGTTGCCGCAGTTTCCGATGGATCGCTGGATGCGGCAGGCGGCGCGGCAGGGCAGCGCAGCGCCGGCTGATCTGGCCCTCGCGCTGATGGTCGAAGGGCCGCATGGACCGGTGATCCATGCCCGGAACCGTACCGCGCATCTGGCCGGGGTAAGCCTGGGCGCGCGGGTGGCGGACATGCGGGCGCTTTGCCCCACCCTTCGGGTGGAATATGCCGACCCGCAGGGCGACAGGGCCGCGCTGGACCAGTTGGCGCTTTGGGCACGGCGCTGGTGCCCCTGGACGGTGGCCGATGCGTCAGAGGGGCATGGGCTGATCCTGGACACGACCGGGGCGGACCATCTCCGGGGCGGTGAGGCGAAGCTTCTGGAAGAAATGGAGGCAAGCCTGTCCGTCCTGGGCTTTTCCGCCCGCCCCGCCCTTGCCACCACCTGGGGGGCGGCCTGGGCGCTGGCGCGGTTCGGCCCGGCCCGGGCGATCTGTGCCGATCCCGCCCCCTTGCCCGTGGCCGCCCTGCGGCTGGACGGGGAAACGGTGCTTCTCTTGAACCGCCTTGGCCTTCGGACCATCGGCCATATCGCCGAGTTGCCCCGCCTGTCACTGGCCCGGCGGTTTTCGCGCGCGGCCCCGGCGCAGAACCCGCTGATCCGGCTGGACCAGATGACGGGTCATCTGCCCGAACCGGTTTGCCCGCCCGACATGCCGCCGGTCTTTCGCGCCGATGCCAGACTGGCGGAACCGATCTTCGACCCGAGCCATCATCTGCCGGACCTCTGTTCGACGCTTTGTGACCAACTTGCCCGCATGGGCCACGGCGCGCGGCGGCTGCGGCTGACCGTCTACCGCACCGATGGCGAGGTCAGCCATATCGAGGCCGCCTGCACCCTGCCCAGCCGCGACCCCGCCCATCTGGTTTTCCTGTTCCGCGACCGGGTGGAGAAGATCAATCCCGGCTTCGGCTTTGATCTCATTTCGCTTGAGGCCCTGGCGACGGAAGGTCCTGGCACCCAGCAGGCCGATCTGGCGGGGGGAAGGGATGTCGCGCTGGAACTGTCGCATCTGGTGGACCGGCTGGTCTCGCGTTTCGGGCGCAGTGTCCTGGCGCAGATTCAGCCTGCGGAAAGCCATGTCCCCGAACGCGCCGAGGCCGTGACCGCGCCGCTTGCGCCCTCCTCCGGCATTCAGCCCCCCGATGCCGACCGTCCCCAGCGCCTGCTGGATCCGGCCGAGGAGGTGCGCGTGCTTTACACCGTCCCGGAGGGCCCGCCGGCGCAGTTTCTCTGGCGGCGGCAGACACATCGGGTCACCCGCTATCAGGGACCCGAACGCATTGCCCCGGAATGGTGGCGCGACCGCCCGGGCACCCGGCTGCGCGATTATTTCAAGGTCGAGAATGAGAAGGGCCACCGCTTCTGGCTCTATCGGGAAGGGCTGCAAGGCGATGGCCGTGGCGGCGCCCCGCGCTGGTTCCTGCATGGGATATTCGTCTGATGCCAGACAGCGACAACCGCCGCACCCGCAAGACGCTGACCGGGGATTTCGCCCCCAATCCGCGCGCGGATTATGTCGAGCTTGGCGTGACCACGCCCTATTCCTTCCTGCGCGGCGCCTCCGAGGCCCGTGAACTGGTCGGCGCGGCCCATGCCCTTGGTTATGACACGCTTGGCGTGGCCGATCTGAACACGATGGCCGGCGTGGTGCGCCTTCATGCCGCGGCGAAGCAAGCCAATCTGCGCCCCGTGATCGGCTGTCGTTTGCGCCTGAAAACGGGGGAGGAATTTCTCGCCTATCCGCAGGATCGTGTGGCCTATGGCCGGCTGTGCAGCCTGCTGACCAAAGGCAAGCGCCTGGATCCGGATGGGGTGTGGCAGGCCAAGGGGGCCTGCGACATGATGTTGGACGATCTCGCAGCGCATGCCGATGGCATGCGCCTCATCGCGCTGCCCGACGACAGCCTGCCTGCGCGCCTGCCCGAGTTGAAACGCCGTCTGCCGACCCTGCGCCATATCGCGGTCAGCTATCTGTATCGGGGTGACGACCGGGCCCGGATCAACCGGCTTGACCGGCTGGCCCGGGCACATGGCCTGTCGATCCTTGCCACGAACGATGTCCACTATCACGCCCCCGACCGTCGCCCCCTACAGGATGTGATGACCTGCATCCGCGAAAAGACCACGATCCAGAGGGCGGGCTTCCTCTTGGACGCCAATGCCGAACGCCACCTGAAATCCCCAGCCGAGATGATGCGTCTTTTCGCCGACTGGCCCCATGCCATCCGCGCCACGCGCGAGGTGGCCGATGCCTGCGCCTTCAGTCTGACGGAACTCGCCTATGAATACCCGCAGATGGATCTGGCCCCCAATGAGACCCCGCAAGACCGGCTGGCGCTGCTGACATGGCAAGGCGCGGCGGGGCGCTATCCCGGCGGGGTGCCCGACAAGGTGCAAAAGCTGCTGATCAAGGAGCTGGAGATCATCGGGCTGAAAAAGATCCCCCAGTATTTCCTCACCGTCCACGAAATCGTCCTCTGGGCGCGGGCGCAGAACATCCTCTGCCAGGGGCGCGGATCTGCCGCCAATTCGGCGGTGTGCTATGTGCTGGGCATCACCTCGGTCGACCCTGCCGAGCAGGAACTGCTCTTCGAACGCTTCATCAGCCTCGACCGTGACGAGCCGCCCGATATCGACGTGGATTTCGAACATGAGCGGCGCGAGGAGGTGATCCAGCACATCTACCACAAATACGGCCGTCACCGGGCGGGTCTTTGCGCCACCGTCATCCATTACCGCCCCCGCAGTGCCATCCGCGAGGTCGGCAAGGCCATGGGCCTGTCCGAAGACGTGACCGCCGCCCTGGCCAAGACCGTCTGGGGCAGTTGGGGCACCTCGATGGGCGAGGCGAACAGCCGCGAGGCCGGGCTGGACCTGACCGACCCCATGATGGCGCGCACCATCCGCCTGGCCGAACAGATGATCGGCATGCCCCGCCATCTGTCCCAGCATGTCGGCGGCTTCATCCTGACCGAAGGCGCGCTGCACGAAACCGTGCCCATCGGCAATGCCGCCATGCCCGAGCGCAGCTTCATCGAATGGGACAAGGACGATATTGATGAGCTTGGCATCCTCAAGGTGGACATCCTGGCCCTGGGAATGCTGACCTGCATCCGCAAATGCTTTGAGATCCTGCGCCGCCAGTATGGCGTCGAGCATGACCTCGCCTCGATCAAGCCGGGCGACAAGGACACCTATGACATGCTGTGCAAGGGCGACAGCATCGGTGTCTTCCAGGTGGAAAGCCGGGCGCAGATGAACATGCTGCCCCGGCTGAAGCCGCGCCGCTTCTATGATCTGGTGATCGAGGTCGCCATCGTCCGCCCCGGCCCGATCCAGGGCGACATGGTGCATCCCTATCTGCGGCGGCGCAGCGGACAGGAGATGGTTGAATATCCCTCTCCCGGTCCGGACCACCCCCAGGACGAACTGAAAAACATCCTGTCCCGCACGCTTGGCGTGCCGATCTTTCAGGAACAGGCGATGAAGATCGCGATGGATGCGGCGAAATTCACGTCTGAGGAAGCAAACCAACTGCGCCGCGCCATGGCCACCTTCCGCTCGCGCGGGACCATCAGCGAGTTGGAAGACCTGATGGTCGGCCGGATGATCGCCCGGGGCTATGATCCAGAATTCGCCAAGCGCTGCTTCAACCAGATCAAGGGCTTTGGTGATTATGGCTTTCCCGAAAGCCATGCGGTCAGCTTCGCGCTTCTGGTCTATGTCTCAAGCTGGCTGAAATGCCACTATCCGGCGGCCTTCGCCTGCGCGCTGCTGAATTCGCAGCCGATGGGGTTCTATGCGCCGGCCCAGATTGTCCGCGATGCCCGCGAGCACGGGGTCGACCTGCGCGAGGCCGATGTGAATTTCAGCGCCTGGGACAACACGCTGGAACCCTCGGGCAACAGCTTTGCCCTGCGGTTGGGGCTGCGCCAGGTGGATGGCATGGGGCGGGACACGGCAGAGCGGCTGCTTCGTGTCCGCGACGAACCCTTCGCCAGCCTTTCCGATCTGGCCGCCCGCGCCGGGCTGAACGGCGGGACGATCCGTAGGCTGGCCGCCGCCGATGCCTTCCGCTCCATGGGCCTCGACCGGCGCGCCGCGCTGTGGGAGGCGAAGGCGCTGCGCGATGCCCCCGACCTGCCGCTGTTCCGGCCGGGTCAGGACGAGGGGGACGAGCCTGCGACCCATCTGCCGCAGATGCCGCTGTGCGAGCAGGTGGTGGCCGATTACCAGACGTTGCGCCTGTCGCTGAAGGCGCATCCGATGGCCTTCCTGCGCGCCAGCATGGCGCGGCAGGGGTTTGTCCGCGCCGCAGACCTGGAGGGTGTTGCCAACAATCGCCGCGTCAGGCTGGCCGGGCTGGTGCTGGTGCGCCAGCGGCCGGGCAGCGCCAAGGGCGTCTGCTTCATCACGCTTGAGGATGAAACAGGCGTAGCCAATCTTGTCGTCTGGCCCAAGGTGATGACGGCCTTCCGCAAGACGATCATGACCGCCCGGCTGATGCAGGTGACGGGACGCCTGCAACGCGACCCGACCTCCGGCGTGACCCATATCGTGGTGGAGGCGTTGCAGGATCGCAGCGACGTTCTTCTGCGCCTGTCGGACCGCAACTTTGCGCTGCCCCTTTCCCGCGCGGACGAGGTAAGGCACCCGATCCCCGCCCCCGCCCCTGGCCACCCCCGAAACGCCCGCATCATCCCGGATTCAAGGGATTTCCATTGACCCGCCCGCAACACCCCGATCCCCGGAGGGTCTGCGCGGTGATCCCGGCCAGTCGCCTTCACCACCGAATGGTTCAAGACCCGGAGATTGCCGTCTGGCCGGGACGAACAGCGCAAAATTACCGGCAGGCTCTGGAAAAGGCCTGTGATGCACTTGGAGCAGCGGGTCCCAACGGACCCAGACCTGCAGCAGGCCGCCCATTACCGGCCAATGACCCCAGACCCCCGGAAAATCAGCGAAGCAAGCCGTCCTGACGGACGCGGAAAGTCAAGTCGCGCGCGCCATCCGCAGACCCAAGACCGCACCGGCGCAAAGGGCAGTGAGAGACTCGCGCCCAAACCGGAGCAATAAGTGCGCCGGATTTGCCGTCTCACCTGAGGCGTGACATGGGCAAGGCTCGGAAATGATCAATGAACCACGTCCGAATAGTGTCGTTAAAAGGCAATGACTTAGTTGATGGCAGAGGGGATGCCTCACACGCCCAACTCTCTCCCGTGCTGCTGTCGGACCACAGGTGATGAGCGCGAAAACCTGCGCAGAGCCGTCGGACAGGTTTCAGGCCCGGCCCGAGCCCAACCCGAAATCCTCACGGAAGCGGTCCATCTGGTGCATCCGTTCATGCAGGAACGTCACGATGCCCATGTCGCCATTGGACAGCTTCCGCCAGTAGACGAAATGGTGCTCGTAGCGGAAGAAAAACCCATCGACGCCGAATTCGGCCGGAACGGGTTTCGAGGCGACGCCATGCCCGGCGATCCGGTCGAAGGCGGCAAACAGTCCGGTGATGTAGCGGTCGGCCTGATCTGCCCCCCACCGATCCCGCGTGTAACGGTAGATGTCGTCCAGGCGCAGCGACGCACCTGCCTGAATGCGGATCCCCGCCATCCGGTCAGGTCCGGTTGCGGGCGATGATTTCGGCGGCGGTCAGGGGCTGATAGCTGTCTTCGGCTGCCGCGAAGGCATGGGTCAGCTCGGCCTTCAAGCGGCCGAAAGCCTCGGCTTCCGCCCGCTCCTTGTCGCGCCGGATCAGATCGCGGATGTACTCGCTGACGTTCTCATAAGAACCATCCTCGCCGACGTTGGCGGCGACAAAGTCGCTTAGGGCACCGCCGACGCGGACGGTCATGGTCGTGGTGCGGGACATGGGCCAGCCTTCGGTTGCCGTTTGCGTATTCAATATAACCAAAAACGAACACGAAACAAGGCCGGACGACCACCTGCCAAGCAGCGCCGCACCCCTAAGGTATGCACATGCCGGAACCGCAACATCGCCCGCTCTCGTCGCCGGAATGGCAAGTGTGAATTCTCGGCCCGGTTGTTGAGCCAGCGCCCCATCTCGCGGTCATCGCCGCGCCCAAGGTCTTTCTGCGCAGCACCATAAGAACGAAGCCGGTCCGTCACGATGGCCTCGGGTCGCCCGTGCCGCTTCATCGATTTCCTGAGGAATTTCAGGGCTGCCTTGCGGTCCCGCGTCTTGGTGACGACGCTTTCCAGCACTTCGCCCTCTTGATCGACGGCGCGCCAGAGGTAGTGCATCTCGCCATTGATCGTTACTTAGACCACGCCCAGGTGCCAGCGCCAGTGGCGGCAGGCGCGCATTGCATCGACACGCTTGCCACGGATTTCGGATGCAAACATCGGGCCGAACCTGTTCCACCGGTATCGCACGGTCTCGTGGCTGATCTCGATCCCGCGTTCGTGCAGCAGATCCTCGACATTGCGCAGGGAGAGAGGGAACCGGATGCAGAGCATCACCGCCAGGCGGATGATCAACGGGCTGGTCTAGAAATAGCGGAACGGGAGCGCTTGGTCACCCGGCGAGGCTAGCGAACCGCCATGCCCCGCGGCAAGCGCGGTTCCTGTGGCAGCACCTTTGACAGGCTCCGGCACCCGCCACGATGCGCCGCCTTCTCATGCCCCATCGCCCATTTTCAGCCATGGCTCTTTTCACCACGTCCTGGACTAGCTCCGGGTCACCTCAGCTCAGCGGTGATCCGGCTGATGTCTGCATCCGTCAGATCGGTAAAGCAGGGCAAGCCGATGATCCGACTGGCAATGTCGTCGCTGACGGTCAGCCTGTCCTTCGGCAGGTGGGCGTAGGCGGGGTGGGCAGACAGCCCCGCGCCATACCAGTTCCTGATGTCGATGCCGCGATCGGTCAACCGGGCTCGCAGGTCCGCGGCGTGCTCGGCACTATCGGCTTCGGCAAGTACATAACAGGCCGAGACATCAGGCGCCGTCCACAGGCGCACCCCTGCCGCCGGCGGAGCAGCGGCGTAAGTTTCTGCAACCTTGGCCCATCTTGCCAGCTTGTCGGCGAAACCGTCCAGCTCGGCCAGGGCGACAACTGCCGTGTATTCGCTCATCTTCCCGTTCAAACCGACGGTTTGCGCATCGCGCGATCCGAAAAAGCCGTTGTTGAGCACCTTGTAGGTTTCTTTTACCAGGGTGCTGTTGCACGACAGAACCAGCCCCCCTTCGCCGCTGCCAAAACTCTTGGTAGCGTGCAGGCTAAGGGCAAGCGGGACCTCCTCAGGCACGCAGGACGAATCCCGCATCAATTGGTCGAGACAAGCCGCCGCATCAACCACCACCGGAATGCCGGTTTCGGACTGAAAGTCCTGCCAGCCTTGCAGATCGATCATTCGCCCATAAGGTGCCACCGGCACCACAAGGCCGACTTCGGACAACCGGGGATGGCTGCGCAGTGCGGCAGGTTCCATCGCCCAACTGACCGGATCAATGTCGACAAGGTGACATTCATAACCGCAGGACATGACGGCGCCCGCAGTGGCGACAAATGTATAGGCCGGAAGCAGGCACAGGCGGCCGGGATGGTTCCACAGGCTGCGCGTGGCGCGGATCAGGCCGACAAGCGCCATGGTGCCACTGTTGCAAGAGATCACATCGGATCTTTGCAGTCCCAGCCGGGCGGCCATGCGCGCTTCGAACTGGTCGACCAGCGGGCCATGGTTGGCGTAAATTTGCGTCTCGTCGATCTGGCGCAGATATGGGACAAGCAGATCTGTCCTCGGCAGCGACGGCCGGGCAACCGGTATCCGGGCGTGCCCGTCACCGGAAGGTAAGGCCAAAATTCCTAGCGTCAGCATTGAAGGGGGCGCAACTTGGATGTCATTCTGTTCGGTGTCGGCCAGATCGCTGAGGTCATGGCGCATTACATTGAGGACGATCCGGGTCTCAATCTGGTCGGCTTTGTCGTAGACCGACAGTATCTGCCAGCATCATGCGATTTCAAGGGGCTACCCGTCGCGGCCTGGGATGATGTGCGCCGAACGTTCTCGCCCGATCAGGTGCGCCTGCTGGGTCCGGTCAGCTATCGCGGCAACAACAAGTTCCGTCGTGATCGACATATCGAGGCGAAGGAGATGGGCTATCGTTTCGCCAGCTACATCCACCCGTCATCGCATGTCAGCGGCGCCTTGGTGGGCGAAAACTCCGTCATCCTAGAGGACTGCACGGTCCAGCCCTATGCCCGGCTGGGGGTTGGCACAATCCTGTGGAGCAAGGTCCACATCGGCCACCACGCGACGGTCGGCGATTTCTGCTTTTTCGCGTCGTTCTGCGGGATCGCCGGCAATGCCCGCGTGGGCGACTGCACCTTCTTTGGCGGGCAGACCGGCCTGGCCGACAATCTGAGCGTCGGGTCAGACTGCATCGTGGGGGCTGGAACTGTGTTGACCGAAAACGTCCCCGACGGGGCGCTGGCTGTCGCCCGCGGCGTGAGGATCGTCCAAAATGGCGCGCGACGATTCGCTCGCACCCTTCTGGGCTGACGGTCAGGCCTGAAACATGAAAACCATCGCCGTCATGCAGCCCTACTTCTTTCCCTATGGCGGCTACTACCGGCTGATGGCTGCGGCGGATGTCTTTGTCATTCTGGATTGCGTGCAGTTTCCGCGCCGCGGCCGTGTCCATCGATCTGCCCTGCCCGGCGACGGGCGGTGGATCACCTTGCCGTTGGATCCCGCGCCGCGCAACAGCCGCATCAGCGACATGCGCCTAGCGCCGGACGCGGCGGAACGGCTTCGCCTTCAGCTTCGCAAACTGCCGGTCCAAATGCGCCGCGACACACTGTTACGTCGGCGGGTGGCCGATCTGCTGGACAACCCAAGTGGCGCTCTGGTGCCATTTCTTGCGCAATCGTTGACCATAGTGGCAGACGCCCTGGATCTACCGTGCCAGTTCGCGCGCAGCAGTGACCTGAACCTGCTCCAGTCGCTTGGCGCACAAGAACGGATCATTGAGATCGTGCGCAGGCATGGCGGCACCCAGTACATCAATTCTCCCGGCGGTCGGGCGCTATACGACGTGGCCGCCTTTCAGCGGGCCGACATTGAATTGAATTTCCTTCCCGATTACGAAGGGGCCCATACAAGCTTTCTGTCGGCAATTTTTGAGGCCGAGGCTGCAAGGCTGCGGGATGACGTAGTTGCGGGATGCAACCTGCCGACGATGGCAGCAGAGGATGTGTCCAAATGGAGAGTAGGTGTTGAAAAGGCTTGCCCCGGACGGCGCGGCAGCCCCTGACCTTGCCGCAATTCCCGCATTCGTCGACCCGGGCAGCCACGCCCCCCTGCACCCGAGCGCGGACGGGGCCCTGCTGACGGAACCGTCCAGCGGCGCCCAGTATCCGCTGCACAAAACGATCGCCGATCTGCGGCATCCGCAGCCCGCACCAGAAGTGGTCCAGATCGCCAAGTTTGACCGCCCAATGGCCGCGGTTGCCCAGGCATATCTGGACTGGACTTTCCGTGCCTTTGGCGGGGATGAGACCGTGACGCGGTCCTACATCATCGACAAGCTGGACCTGCGGGCGGATGCGGTGGTGCTCGACAATTGCTGTGGCAGCGGCGCCACGACACGCCTGTTGCAGGATCGCCTGCCTCAGGGCGTGCTGTGCAACGGCGATGTGTCACTGGAGTTGCTGCAACATGCAGTGGATCGCGCGGCTGCCAACGCGGCTGGCACGACGTGCCGAACGGTGTGGTTCGCCGCGAACGCGCTCAATCTGCCATTCGCTGACAACAGCTTTGACGCCGTACTGTCCATCGGTGGATTCAACCAGTTTGGCGATGCTCCGCGGGCGATTGCCGAAATGACCCGTGTCACCCGTCGCGGGGGACGTATCGTCATCGTGGATGAGGGGTTCGCGCCATGGCTGCGGCACACCCTGACCGGCCAAATGGTCCTGAACGACAATCCCCTGATGGCCCATGAACCGCCAATTGCCCATCTGCCCGATGTTGCACAAGAGGTCCGCGTCGAATGGCTGCTGGGCCAGGCCTACTATTGTCTGGATTTCCGGGTGGGCGATGCGCCTCCCGCTATTGACATCGACTTGCCCCTTGTCGGCCTGCGGGGGGGCTCAATGCGCAGCCGATTTGAGGCAGCAATGACCGCCCGGCGGGAAGAGGGGCCATCGTGACCGATACATCCACGGGTCTGGGCAAGGTATTCTGTGTAGGATTTCCCAAGACAGGGACTACATCGCTTGAGGTCGCATTACAGCGATTGGGCTACAAAGTCTGCCGGGGCGCGTCTGGCAACAACCACAGCAATTTTCTGATGGCTTTGTACGTCCATGGTGATACCGCGGAAATCTCCCGTCTGATCCGGCATTTTGATGCCTTCGCCGATTTGCCCTGGGGTGGAACTGATCTTTATCTTTGGCTATCACAGCATTATCCCGATGCCAGGTTCCTGCACACCGTTCGCGAGCCGGAGAAATGGCATCGCTCCATCCTCAATCAATTGGAAAAGTCAAGTGCTGTCACAGCGGCATCGCTCGACACTCTTCATGCATCGGGTGGATATGGTGCGACGATGATCGTGCGTCGGGTCTGGGGGATTGAAGATTTCGTGACCCAGAAAGACAAGGCATTGGCATTCTATGAAAGCCTGAATGCCGCCATTCTTTCCCATTTCGCAGGCCGAGAAAATTTTCTATCCTTTGATCTGACGCAAACGCCGGGCTGGGATTCCCTTTGCAGCTTCCTTGGGCGGCCGGTGCCGGATCAACCCTTCCCGCATGAAAATCCAGGGCACGGCAAGTCGGCGCCGATCAATGAAGCCGATGGGTAGCGGAGTGGCCATCGAAAATCCGGCGTGGTTCATCGTCACCAGTCATGGCTGGAGCGCAAGCCAGTGGCTGGCCTTCAATCTGGCCCGCCATCCGCAAATTGCCTGTGTCCATTCAAGCGCCGCGCTGCCGGCCGACCGGTCCGATCCTTACGATGTCTCTGATCTTCTCGCGCGCAAGGAATTTGAGCGGGTCTTTGAATTGATCGCGACCCTTCGTGCGGGCTATGGCACGCGCGGCATCACCCGGCCTGCCGATCTTTACCGTCCGATCGAAACCCGCAGCGCCGCGCGCCTGATCGGTTCGGTGCATACATACCGGCTGCGGGATTTGCCGGGAATGATCGCCGACCTTGCGCCCCCGGACAGGAGGTTACGAATCGTGAACCTGATCCGGCACCCGATAAACCTGGTCAATTCCGGGGCGGGTCAGTTCGGCCTGACCTTTCGCCTTGATCTGAACGAACTGCAATGGGTGACCAAGCGGATTGTCGATACCGGCCTTGCGACATTTGAACGGATAGCCGCGCGGCACGGCCTTTATCCGGGCGATCTGGAGGTGCTGAGCTTTTTCGGTGCCTGCGCCACATTGCAGGGCCCTGCCGCAGATTTCATCGCCGGTGACACCCTGCTTGAGCAAGGTCTGACAAACTATGTCGGATCTGTTCGGCAAGAGCACGTGACGCGTGATCCCGCTGTGTTGCGGGATCTTGTCGATCGTCTGAGTTCTGGTGCTGTCAATTGTCCGCCGGAATACCTGGAGGCGGTGATTGGCGATTCTCCGCGCAATATACACAATTCCCGTGTCCTGCCGAAAGACGCCGCCGCATTGTTCGCTGCGTGGCAGCCATGGCAACAAGAGGCATTTGCCTTTTGCCTTGATCACTTTAACCTGCGGAAACGCTATCAGTCCGAAGGTTATGATCTGAGCATGGTGCCACCCGGATTGGATGCTGCATGAAGATTGTCGTCAATATGCAAGTCGGCAATGAAGTTGAGCTGATAGAACAGCACATTGCCTATCATCTAGCACTGGGGGTTGACGGTTTTGTCATTGCCGACATGGACTCAGTCGATGGCACATCTGACCGGCTGGACCGCTATCGCAACAATCCACAGTTCGTGATCCGCAAGTTTGACCTTGGCGATCTGATTGATGCAACCGGCCCCAGGACAGACGAGGTTGGACATTGGATGCTTCAGGCGACACGTGACCATTTTGCGCCGGATTGGGTCATCCGGCTGGACGCGGATGAATTTGTGTACTCCGAACAAGATCTTGCCAGTACCATTGCGGCCCAGAGCTCCCAGCCTTGGTTTCGCATCGAACGGCGCAATGTCGTTTTTGGGCAGGGACAGCCGATCCCGCCGATTCCCGTCACAAAGGATGCATTGGCCGAACTCAGGATCGTGGCGCGCCCGATAAAGACCACGCCGGCGTCCTATCGGGCAAATGACAGCCTGCCCCTGATCCTTACCGAAGTCGGCCCCAAGGTCATGGTGCGACCCGATAAGGTGATGAGCTACACCACCGGAGGCCATGGCGCCGTGGATCTGCAAGGAAATACGCTGGTAGCGCCCTTGGCAGAAGGGATATTGCTGGTCCATTTCTGGTTCACCACGGCGCAGCGTTTTGTCCGCAAGGCGCGGTTCACCGCCTTTGTCGAAGATATGCTGCGCGCGCATCCCCAAGCCGTGAAGGGCTGGCAATGGACTCGTTGGGCAGAGATTGCAGGTCCTGGCGATGCGGCCAGTGCCGCTGCAATCCTAGCTGAGTATTCAAGGCAGTTCCCCGGCGCCGACACAGTGGATCACTTGCGACATCTGGGCCATGTTTGCCGCGTTTCCGAGTACTGGAGCATGTGATGGGCGCGGAATTGACATCTGTGTGGCGGCGCCGAGGGCAAATTCTGGCACCCTCGCATCTGGATGATATACGTATGATCCAGAGCCCTACAGCCTGGGAATTGCCAAACGGCGTGGTGCGCATCGCCGTGGCGTGCCGCAATACTGCGAACGTATCCTTCATGCGGGTCATGGAATGTGACCCAGCACAGAACATGCAGATCGTTCAGCCGCCCCGGGACGACGTCACCGTCAAGCGGGCGCTTGCCATGGGTGGCCTGTCTGGCCTTGGCCCCTGTGACGCGCTCTGGGATGATGGACAGCTTGTTCTGGTGACGTCCTCGATCACGCGCCAGAGCCCCATCTATGATGCCGCGATCGAGATCATGACAAGCGCGGATGGGGGCGCCACGTTTTCGGACCCGCAAACCATCCTGACCTCGGCCGCGAACGGCGGCTATCCGGTCTCGCTTCCCTGTATCCGGCGGCAGGACAACGGTCTGTTGCGCATGTGGTTCACAGCATTCACCCAATGGTTCCCTGACGTGCAGCCGCATCCCGACGCGCGGTATTGCATCCGGTCGGCCACCTCGGCGGATGGCCTGTCGTGGAGTGTTGACCCCGATCCGGCAATCACGTGGCTGCCCGGCGAAGCGGGTCTGGCCCGGCCAACAGTTCAGCGGACAGCCAATGGGCACGAGATGTGGTTCTGCTCCCGGGGCCCTTATGTGGACGGGCAACCAGAGCTGCGCCGATACCGGCTGTGTTTCGCCTGGTCGCCGGATGGCATGATCTGGCGACGGCAAAATGATGGGCACGCCTTTAGCAATCCGCCCGATCCCGGCGATTGGGACGATCAGATGCAGTGCTATCCGTTCGTTCTACGCTTGTCCGAGGGCAGACAGGTGATGTTTTACTGCGGCAACGCCTATGGCCAGACTGGCATCGGATGGGCCATGCGCGACGAAAAGGGTGGATAGGTCATGGCTACAGACGACGCCACCGCCACGGTCATTGTTCCGTCAGGGCGCATCCTGCGCATCTGCATCATCAACCCAAAGTTCAACCCTTCGATCTGGAGCAATGATTACGCCATTGATCTTTATGGTGGATCAGCCAGATGCAACATGATCACAGGTTGCCTCGCCACACTGGCGGCACTGGTTGGCCCGCGGCACCACGTCCGGATCATCGACGAAAATGTCGAAGCGATCGATTATGAAACTTTGCGCGGATATGACGTCATCGGCGTGACCGGCATGATCGTGCAACGCTGGCACATGTACCGGATCCTTGATGATCTGCGTGGACTTGGTGCGCAGATAGTTGTCGGCGGCCCTCTCGTAACCTGTGACGAGGCGTCTTTCGCCGGGCGCTGTGACGTCATTTTCCATGGCGAGGCCGAGACGACCTGGCCCGCCTATCTGGAAGATCTCGCCGCAGGGCGACCGACGTTGACCCGCTATGTCCAGACCGCGCGCAGCGACATGACACAGATCCCGAAGCCCCGGCTGGACCTGATCCAGGCCGAGCGATACCGCGTCGCCTCGGTGCAGTTCTCGCGCGGATGTCCATTCCTTTGCGAGTTTTGCG
>Ga0209571_1000870_pt1 | contig 20776 bp, 27 predicted proteins | sample EBPBio102011_DNA_FD_185866 | JGI IMG/M metagenome (GOLD analysis project Ga0209571, IMG submission 185866) | Wastewater treatment Type I Accumulibacter community from EBPR Bioreactor in Madison, WI, USA - Reactor 1_1/10/2011_ DNA (SPAdes)... | ecosystem: Engineered > Bioreactor > EBPR >... | reverse complement strand
GCCGGAATGGTTCGACCACTACAACGAGCTTCACCCGCATCGGGCGCTCGGATATCGTTCACCCCGCGAGTTCATCGCGGCCCAAGCAGCACCGTGAGAAATGTCCGGGCTTTTGGGGGCTACAACAGTCCCGGCTGCTTTCGGAGCGAGGTATAAAGGCCCCGATCATTGCTTGGGGCACAACGCTGACGACTGGGCGCAAACAAGGGCCCACTGAGGTTGGGGTGAACTCCGTTCGGTCCAAGATCGACCTCGCAACGGTTCCCGAGAGTGACATCGAGGTCGGGCACACGCTTTGCACAGCGCTGTTCGGCGATCGCTTTGTCCGGCGCGACGGATTGCTGGCCATCTCACTCAGCAATCTCAATCCACAAAATCACCTGGCCATCTCGCTTTTCAATCTCACGCGAATGGAGCGCGGGGAACGATGGGGCCAGGCTGAAAACGTCACCGCGTCTGTGGGGCGGGTCATGGAAGAACTAGATGCCGAACGACTAGCGATCGCAGCGGAGTTCGGCGTCTCGGTGCGGTCGATCAAGGAGCACTACTCCTTCTCTTACCAGCTCCCCATCGCCAGCATCGCGGAGATGAACCAGGAGCTCCATCAGCGCGGGAGAGGCGGCTTTGGGCCTACGACAACGGAGAGCCGCTACGTCCTCGAGGACGCTCCCTTTGGCCTATGGCCAACGATACTGCTAGGCCGCCTTGCGGGGCGTCCGGCTAGCCTTCACGAAGCGGGCTTGGCGCTGCTATCGGCGGCATACGGCCGTCCACTTGCCGGCGACAATGACCTGTTGCCCTTGCTGGAGATCCAGGACCTTTCACGCGACCGACTTCAGGAGCTTGCTCGTATCGGGGCGTGAGCCAGGTCGGTTACGCGTGTGGTCAGCAATCGGAAGAGTATGCCGGCCGCGCAAGGTCTGCCACGAGTTGCTGCCTTGCCTCCGCCGGGTGCCTAACGAAACCCGGAATGGTCTCCCGGCCAATCTCATCGAATTTGTCGATCAGGCCCGAAACCAGCGCAGCCAACGGACGACCGTAAGGTGTCACGATTGCCCAGAAGAAAGAGATCTTAACGTCGAGTGGCCTGATGACGACCCCTTCGACAGGCATTCCATATGCGATGATGGGCTCAATGAGCGCCACTCCCAGACCTGCCCGGGCTGACATAATGGCTGCGTTCGACGTGTTGGTGTCCAACACCGCCGCAGGAGTGACTCCGTTAGCCTCCAAGGCAAGATCGACCCGCCGACGCCATCTGAACGGGTTGGCGAGCGTAATCAGCCGTCGGCCGGCCAATGCCGACAATGGCACGCAGTCCAGCTCTGCGAGAGGATCATCCGATGCGATCGCAGCGACGCAAGGGGCCTCACCGATCCAGTGGATTTCCAACGCCGGATGATCCACCGGCAAGCTCGTGATGCCGATCTCTGACACTTGCGTAGCGATGTCCTGAACGACTTGCTCGGCAATCGCGGTGCGAATGTGGATTTGGTCAGGGAGGTTGTCGAGACCGAGGCGACGCAGAGCAGCCGGAAGCATTCCGACTGAAAAAGACGCGATGGACGCGATGGAAAGCGACCTCGGCTTGTCAGCCGCGATCGCGTCCGCACGCTCTCGCAGTTGCCGGAGCCAAGCTAGCACTGGCTCGACTTCTTGATAGAATCGGAGGCCCTGTTCCGTGGTTGTGACGCGCGGTCCGCTTCGGTGAAGCAGGCTGAAACCAAGCGAGTTTTCGAGATCTTGAATGAGGCGTGTCAGAGCGGGCTGTGACCGTCCTAGGAGGCGCGCTGCACCAGTGATGCTCCCAGCGGACATGACCGCCGCAAACGCTTCAAGCTGACGTAAATCCATTGCAACTCCCCGATCATAGGCATGATATGGGCCCCATGATGCGGGTCAAGCATGAAGCCGTCGCTGTGCAATGCGTAAGACAGTTGATTATGAGAATGAGTGCGGTGGAACCCCATTCCTCAGTTTGACTGAGAGGCCGCACAGGATGAGGGGATGACGCGAAGGTCCTGGGTCAATCTGGTGTTCAGAATTGCCGTTGTCGCGGTTATCGCGTTCGGATTTTGGAGCGGCAAGATTGCGTTGCGCGGGGATAAATCGGGTTCCTCGGCGCAGCAGCATGGCACCCAATGACGGCTGGTATGCCAGTTCAGGTCCTACGACACGTCATTTTTCGCGACAATTTCGCCTCTTGACCCTCTAGCCACTAGAGATCCTACCTTGGCCGATAGTTACTCTAATACAAGGAGCCGGCCATGACCCAAACACAGCTGCAGACCATCGAGTTCAAGATCGAAGGCATGGATTGTGGACACTGCGTCAGCACGATCGAGAAGGCGGTTCGTGCCCTTCCGGGCGTCGATGCTGTTAAAGTCTCCCTCGCGGACAGCAGCGCTCTGGTGAAGCTCAATCCGGTAAAGGTCTCGCGGGACACGATCTACGAAGCCGTCGAACATGCCGGGTTTGATGTGCCCAGATGAGCACGCTGGAGCTTCCAATTGGCGGTAAGCCGCTGACTGGAGACAACATTGTGACCGCGGCTGCCGTCGCTAGTCCGCTCGGGCAGGCAACCCTGTTGCATGAATACACGACCCGCGGTCTCCGGGAGTTGCGAGCCAAAGGCCATCGCGTGGTCATGGTCGGAGATGGCGTCAACGATGCGCCCGCCTTGGCGCAAGCCGAAATCAGCATCGCCGTGGTCAACGGGACGGATGTAGCTATGGAGGCCGTGCACATCGTGTTGATGCGCAGGGGATGGGGGTCTGGGGGCCGATTGCATCCGGATCGCGCGGTGAACAAGGGCCGCGGTGAAGATGAAGATCGCCTTCACCGCGCTCCACAACCTGGCGGGCGTTTCCCCTGGGAGCTTCGGGACTATTCCGCCGATCCTGGCGGACTCGGCCCAAGCGACCCCTGAAATCAGCATCCTGGCGAATTCGTCGCGCCTGATCCGCCCGGAGTAAAGTTTCCCAGCAGAGGCGTGTCCGATTGCCGCTGCTGGAATCTACCCCGAGGCTGACCACGGTCAGCCCATCATCACCAAGGAAGGGAAAAGATCATGACACTGCAACTCGGCGACGTCGTTCCGGACTTCACCGCAGAAACGACAAAGGGAGCAATCAGCTTTCATGATTGGATTGAGGGCTCTTGGGCGGTGTTGTTCTCCCATCCGAAGAACTTTACCCCCGTCTGCACCACCGAGCTCGGCGATGTTGCGCGTCTGAAGCCGGAATTCGACCGGCGCAGCGTCAAGGTGATCGGGCTCAGCGTGGATGAGCTCGCCGCTCACGGCGACTGGGAAAACGATATCGAGGAAACGCAGGGCCAGCGGGTCAACTTCCCGCTCATCGCCGATTCCGATCGGAAGGTCGCCAGCCTGTACGGGATGATCCATCCCAATGCCAGCGACACGATGACCGTACGCTCGGTCTTCGTCATCGGCCCCGACAAGAAGCTGAAGCTATCGTTGACCTATCCGGCGAGCACCGGACGCAACTTCGATGAGATTCTGCGCACGATCGATTCACTTCAGCTCACGGCGAAGCATAGCGTGGCCACCCCGTCTAACTGGCAGCAAGGCGGCGACGTGATCATTGTCCCATCGTTGTCGAACGAGGCCGCCAGGGAGAAATTTCCGGCCGGCTGGAAGGAGCTCAAGCCCTATCTGCGCGTGGTGCCGCAGCCCAAGGGTTGAGGCGAAAGCCACGCCCCCATGACGCCGGAGAAGGTCTATGAAACCCGACGTAAAGACGTTTTACGACAAGCGCAGTGGAACGGCGAGCCATGTCGTGTGGTGCGCTCGATCCAAAGCCTGCGCTGTCATCGATCCAGTATTCGACCTCGATCCCGCGTCGGGGCACACCAGTTGTAAGCCAATCGAGATGATTGCGAGCTTCGTGCGAGAGCGAGGATTGAGGCTCGGCTGGATTCTCGACACACACATCCATCACGACCACATCTCTGGGGCTTCCGAGCTCAAACGGCTTTTGGGCGGGACAATCGCGATCGGTGATCGGGTCGGTGAAGTCGCCACCGCAATCACGGATGTCTACGGCTTGGAGCCCCACCACATCCAACTCGACCCGTTCGACAAACTCTTGGCCGACGGCGAACATCTCCCGCTCGGCGACTTCACGGTCGAGGCGCTCGCCACTCCTGGTCACACCATTGATCATCTTAGCTTCGTCATCGGCGACGCCGTTTTCACGGGCGACACGCTGTTCATGCCGGATTCCGGTACCGCGCGATGCGATTTCCATCGCGGCAGCGCCAGCGCGCTCTTCCAATCGATCAAGCGTATCCTCGATAGAGCAGACGACGTCGACCTGTTCGCGTGCCACGACTATGGAGCGGCCGGGCGGCGTGCCCCTGCTTGGCACAGCACGGTCGGAGCGCAGCGTAGCGCCAACATTCATATCGGCAATGGCACCGATGAAAGCGCGTTCGTTATCCTTCGCGAGAAGCGCGATGCCAGCCTCGATATGCCCGCACTGATGTTGCTCTCGCTACCCCTCAATATCCGAGCCGGGGCGCTACCTGCTCTATCGGCGCACGGGCGCATCATGTTGAGCGTTCCGCTGAATGTACCTCGTAACGCCATGTAAAAGCTCGGGCGCGAGGTAGGGTACCTTTACAGGCATTGCTTATCGCCAGTCGAATTATGCAGAGAGCTCAAAGCTCGGCCTGCAGCCGCTCGGACCGGAGCGTGATCAGCCAGACCAAGCAATCCCGACCAGATCTGGCACGCGCATCCACAGGCTGTGAACGACCAACGCTCAGCGGCAGGTTCGACGCAGGGATGAGCCACACGAAATGAGGAACAGAATGATAGTGATACAACGCGCTCCTTCCGGGACCAGAGTTCGATCAAAGCTCGTGGGACGAAAGCTTGGGGGTCTCGCTGGCCTGCTGTTCGGAACGATTGCGTGGGCCTCGACCAGTCACGCCGAGCAAATCGACAGGTCTCAGATCCAGACGCTCATCCGCGAATATATCCTCGGAAATCCGCAGATTATCGAGGAAGCCCTGACCCAAGTTCGGCTTCGCGCTCAAAAAGCGGAGGCCGAGGCAAAGTCCGCGGCACTCATCGCTGAGCGAGCCGCGCTGCTGGAATCAAAAGGCGACATCGTCATGGGGAACCCCAATGGCGACGTCTCGCTGGTCGAGTTCTTCGACTTCAACTGCGGCTACTGCAAGCGCGCCGCTCCCGATGTCACTGCTCTCCTCGCAGGCGATCCGAAGCTGAGGGTGGTGTTGAAGGACCTGCCCATTTTGGGCCCAGGTTCGGTTGAAGCGGCGAAGGTCGGCCTAGCCGTGAAGGAAGTGGCTGGCGAGGCCAGAGCCGTCGAGTTTCACAAGCGCCTCATCGATTTTCGCGGCCGGATCGATGGTTCGAGGGCTATTGAAGTGGCTGGCGAGCTTGGGATCGACACCCAGCGCCTGAAATCGGTTGCGGCGAGCAAGGAGATTGAAGCGCTGATCTCTAAGAATCTCGATCTCGCGCAGCGATTGGGTGTGACTGGTACCCCATCATTCGTGGTCGGCGATCAGCTCTTGGTCGGTGCCGTTGGTCAAATGCCGTTGGGAGAGGCCATTCGGGCAACACGGAAATAGGACGTTCAATACTAGCACCTGCCGGCGGCGCCATGCCTCCTACTATCGCGCTCTGGCTTCCAACACTGATCGGCGCTGTTGATTTGGGAACAGAGAGGCGTGAGGGAAAGTTGCCCTGCGGGTCGCTGCCGATTGGAATGATGGCCGAACACACTGGGGTTAAGGTTGAGACGATACGATATTGCGAACGGATCAATCTACTTCCGAAGCCTACCCGTGGCTGGTGCCCTAAGGTGATCCAGCCACGGTAACGAACGTAGACGCGCTACTTCGTTTTCTGCACCTCCCGACGAACCATGTCGTAGAGCTGCTGTGGACCGAAGTCGGTCAACGGTTGGCCGTTCACAAAGAACGTCGGAGTGCGTGTCACCTCCAGAGATTTGCTGTCGCGGGTGTCGCTATCCAGGGCAGCCTGGATTTCAGCGCGTGTCCAGTCGCGCTTCGCCTGCTCGATATCCAAGCCCGCATCTTTCGCGCGCGCCCAAGCCTTCTCCAACACGGGGCCGGTGTGATCGGCCCACTCCGGCTGAAACTCCAAGAGTGCCTCGAGGACGGGCACGAACTTGTCCTGAAGGCGAGCCGCTTCAAGGATTTTTACGGCGGCGTCGGAGCCGTCGTGAAATGCCGCGTAGCGCATAACGAGGCGAACATCGTTGGGGAACAAACCCATGATCTGCTTCAAAGGCGGATAGAAGGCTCGACACGCCTCACACGATGGATCGAAGAATTCCACGATTGTGACGGGCGCGTTCGGCGGACCAAGGACCGGGGAATGGCTCCGCACCAATGCCTCGGAACGGGCCGCGGCAATCTCGCGCGCTCTCCGCGCTTGTTGAGCGTTGTAAGCCACACTTCCGCCCACGAAGAACGAGAGCGCCAGCGCGCCAGTTGCAATGACAAGGCCGCGACGGTTCATGATTGTGCCTTCGACTTTGAAGCAAGCAGAGCGAACACGATTGCTAAAAATGCTGCCAGCGAGAGGTATGGGAGCGGCAGAACTCCAAGGACGGTCATCTCTGCGCTCGCGCAGGACGGGCCTTGCGAACAGGGCTGGATACCTTCTGGAATCAGGCCAGCGTAGAGCAGGCTGTGGAACAGAGCGATCGCCGCACCGAGAGCGGCCAGAGGCAATGCATATCGCCAAACCGTCGTGTCCGCACGAAAGCTGGCGATAGCGAGTAGGATGGCGAGCGGGAACATGAATGCCCGCTGTTGCCAACAAAGGCTGCAGGGAGCCTGTCCCATCACCTCGCCGATGAAGAGCGCGCTCAAGCTCGCGACCAGCGCAACGAGCCATGCCAGATACAGGAACGACCACCGGCCTTCCTGGCCGGGTAAAATGCTGGGATTTGTCATCAAATAGAGGCCTTTCAACCGATAAGTGCGAGGATTGGGAAGGTTTCGAGTAGCCAGAACGCCATGGTTGAGAGGCGCCCCGTCATCATGGCGAGCCCCATGGCGACCATCGTTAGGCCCGTGAAAATCTGGAGACCTCGACCGAAGCTGCGCAGCCTCCGCAGACGCGCAGTGATGCCGCCGGCTAGCAGTGCGGTGAGGAGAAAGGGGATGGCTAGGCCGAGCGAGTAGATCGCCAAGAGAGCCACGCCCGCTGCGGGCGTCGTAGAGGTCGCGCTCACGGTGAGGATTGCGCCGAGAATCGGCCCGATGCAGGGCGTCCATCCGAAACCGAACGCGAGCCCGAGAATGTAAGCGCTTTGCGGCCGCCCGCCTGACATTTGCGGACTCAGTCGGAATTCCCGCTCCATCCAGGGGATGCGCACAACGCCAGTGCTGAAAATGCCAAAGACGACGATGATCGCGCCGCCGACGAGGCCGGCCTCGTAGCGATAGGAGAGCAGAAGCCGGCTTAACGCAGAGGCGCCGGCGCCTAGGATGACGAAAACCGTCGAAAATCCGAGCACGAACCAGAAGCTCATAGCAAAGGCACTTATCCGCGCTCTCGGGCTGTCGGAGTCGGCCGACAAACTTCCCGCGACATACGACAGGTAGCCAGGGACCAACGGCAGCACGCAGGGGGACAGAAACGAGACTGCGCCGGCGGCGAGAGCGGCTAGAATGCTGATGTTCGCGATTTCCATCAGGGCTTCTGTCCTTCGTTTCCGCCCTTTGCGATCAGCCCGATGATCTCCTGCCTCGTTGCCGCCGCATCCCAAGATCTGGGGCCGAACCAGCGGCCGATCTCGCGACCATTGCGATCGAGAAGGATGGAGGTCGGCAGCCCGGAAACCGAAAATGCTTTCACGGCCCGGCCAGCGGGATCGAGAAAGACCGGCAAGTCCACGATACCGAGATTGCGGAGCAAAGGTTCTACGACTTCCGCTCCGTCACGATCGACGGACAGTGCGACGACGCGAAGGCTGGGCTCTTTCCACTCGCTATTTAGGCGCGCGAGAGCCGGAAGCTCCTCGCGGCATGACAAGCACCACGTCGCCCAGATGCTCAAGAGAACCGGCCGACCCTGAAAGCTTTTCAGGTCGGTAAATTCGCCACCGAGTCGATAGAACCCGAGTGCCCCATCGGTTCCCGCTCGTGGGCCCTTCTCAACGACTAAGAGTGACGCAGCCAAAATCGCGACTGCCGCAGTTGCGACAGCCGTGAGGATAGCGAACCGGGACTTGAGAATTTCGCCGAACACTCCGCGGCGCCCCTGGGCTGATCGGGATAATGAGCTGCCCCAATGCACGGCGCTGTCTGTGCGCGTGAGGTTCAGCTACGACTTCGGATCCGCTGAACGCGGTCCTAGCAAAGCCTCTCGCGAGGCCCGCTTGATCAACCTTGGGATGGAGGACCGGTCGCGCGCGGCGGTGCTGTCGAGGGTGGCAAAAGGAACGGAGCGAAGGGCAGCGCAAAAACCACCTTGGCTGGCCCGGGACGATCCGAAACCAAGACTGCGGCCGCAGGCGGGACCAAGGACGCCAAGGCGATGGGCTTCGCCCAAAAACAGCAACTGTTCAGGCCTTCGATATGCGCGGCGCGATCGCCTTTGGTGGCCGGCGTTGTCCGGCAAATTTCTGACAGCGGAGTGCCGCGTTGAACGAATTGGATGGCGAGATGGTTGCTCGTCGCCGACGCACTGACCAGCAGCTGAAGCAGCAGCACGAGACCGCCAACGGCAGCCAAAAGGCTGCGTCCGATCGTTCGAGCTGATCTGGTTGCCATCATGGTTGCGAATTATCGCGAGTTGAGCATCCGAGGCAATTTGGTAGGCCGAGGCTCGCGCTTTCTTGAAGGTGTCGTCCGGAGGCGATCATCGACCAGTCGACCTTTCGGTGATCCGCTCGTCGATCTCCCGCATCATCTCACGCTTATCCCACTCCCGCATTCCAGCCCACCGCGCGACCTCGACGCCGCTTGGATCGAGCAATAGCGTCATCGGAAGTCCCGTGACCCGGAGGGCAGACATGCTCCGGGCCTCGCGATCGAGGTAGATTCCAAGCGATCGAATATTCGCGCGCAGGTAAAAATCTTTGACGAGCTGCGGATCTTTCCGGTCGACTGAAAGGGCGACAACCTCAAAGCGAGTGTCGCCTTTCAAAGCCTGAAGCCTATCAAGCGAAGGCATCTCTTTCACGCAAGGTGGGCACCAGGTCGCCCAGACATTCAGGAGCACGTACTTGCCCCGGAAATCGGCCAGCGATCGCGGCTGGCCGTTGACGTCCTCAAAGGTCACTGCCGGGCGGAATTCTGCCTGTCCCCCAAATCGCCGAGCCAGCCCGAGATATGCTGCCGGGGCCGCGATGCCTAATATGACGACGGAAGCGCCGAGCCATCGGCGCCTGCTGATCACCTCAACACCATGCGAATTTTGGCGAGCGCCGAGCTATCCTCCTCGTGGTAGTCGATCATCGTTCGGAAGCTGCCGTCCGCATTCATAAGATAAACGGACGCGGTGTGATCCATGGTGTAGCTGCCGTCGGTCGGAACCTTTTTGGCATAAGCCTTGTACGCCTTCAGAGCAGCTTCCACCTGCTCACGGGTCCCGCTCAAGCCGACGACCCGCGGGTCGAAGGACTCCAGATAGAGCGCCATCTGCTCTGGCGTGTCGCGTTCAGGATCCACTGTGATGAACAGGATCTGGAGCTTGTCTGCCGCTTGTCCGATCTGCTTCGTCAGGTTTCCCAACTGAACCAACGTGGTGGGGCAGACTTCCGGGCAATGCGTGAAGCCGAAAAAGACGGCCATCGGTTTGCCGACAAAGTCCTTATCGGTCACAGCCTTCCCTCGGTGATCGGTCAGCGAAAATGGCCCTCCGATGTCCACGGGCGCGGAGATGTTGGATTGGCTCTCCGCAGCAACCCTGGATCCGTCAACCCGCCACCAGCCCAGCAAAATCGCCGCGCAGGTGAAGCTAATCAAGATAACCGCAGCCCACGCTCCGTACCGTATCCACTTCAGAAATGGCATGGCTGAAACATTTGATTGTGGCGCTGATAGCGACGAAAGGCATGCGCTGCCGCTCGTCGATCCCCACTGTGACCGATGGCAAGAGTTGGGGAATTAGCGCCCAAGCCGGACTTCGGAATGCCGCTTGCGGGGGGTAAAATCATCAGGGTCGTCTCCTCATAGCGAAGGGGCCGGCTGGCCGGTTCAACTCACATCATGAGGCCTGGTGGTGCTCTTGATCCTTGTCGAAGAAGTGCCCGGGCCGGCACTACAACCGTAGCCTCGACGGCGGGCGCAGGTAGGTGAACGAACCGAGGCAAGCTGTTTTCGTCGGCAGCAGCCAGCTTGCCGGTGGGCAGCAAGGCCCTATCTCCTGGCGCGTACCGGTCTGAATTCCCACTCTGCAAAGATTGGTGGTGGTCCGAAACGCGGGCCGGCGCCTGCGAACCAGAATCGGTCGGCAGGTCTTTGGCAGGCTTCGCGGCGGTTAATCCGAGTGCGTAGCTGGCCTGAACGGGCTGCATCAAGCACGTCATCACCAGCGCGCAAGCGAGCGCAACTGCCCATAGGCACTGCCAACAGTATGCGCTCGAAATGCTTCTCACGATGCCCTGTTAAGCCGGCCACTGCGGTCAGGCAATGCGACGAGATGTTCACCCAACCGCAAGGTCGACCAGCAATTTGATATTGAGGACGATGATGATGGCGGCCACCACCGCTGCGGTCACCGTCAACCAGCGTGGGGCGACGAGCTCGCCCATTTTTGTCCGCGACGCAGTGAACATGACGAGTGGAACGATCGCGAAAGGCAGCTGCAGACCCAGGACGACCTGACTTAGGATCAGAAGCTTCGCCGTCTCTCCAGCACCATAGATCCAGGTGACGAGGAGGGCGGGAACGATGGCCACGAGCCGGGTCGCCAACCGTCGCAACCACGAGGGGAGCTTGATATCGAGGAAACCTTCCATGACGATCTGGCCCGCCATCGTCGCGGTGACGGTCGAGTTGAGCCCGCAGCAAAGAAGGGCAATCGCGAAAAGGGTCGGTGCGATTGAAGCTCCGAGGAGCGGCGCGAGCAACTCGTGCGCTCTGCCGAGCTCCGCGACCTCGGTCTGCCCAGTCTTATGAAAGCTTGCAGCAGCCAGAACGAGGATGGACGCATTGACGATGAGCGCAAACATCAGCGCGATCGTTGAGTCGAGGGTTGCCCACTTTAGCGCGTCTCGTTTCTCAGGGATCGTACTCCCGTATGCCCGCGTCTGCACGATGCCGGAATGCAAGTAGAGATTATGCGGCATCACTGTGGCACCAATAATTCCCAAGGCCAGGTAGAGCATCTGGGGATTGCGGACGATCTCGGTCGTCGGAGCAAAACCTCGAATGACCTCACCCCAGTTCGGATCCGCCAGAGCAATCTGGATGCCGAAACAGAGCGCGATTACGCCGAGTAGCGTGATAATAAAGGCTTCGACCCAACGGAAGCCCATATTCTGCAGCCAAAGGATAACGATCACGTCGAGAGCGGTGACCAACACGCCGATCTCCATGGGCATGCCGAACAGCAAATTCAACGCGATTGCCGTCCCGATGACTTCAGCGAGGTCGGTTGCACAGATGGCCAGCTCCGCGAAGGCCCATAGCGGCCAGGCGACCGCTTTTGGAAACGCGTCCCTGCATGCTTGAGCGAGATCCCGGCCGGTCGCGATGGCCAAGCGAGCGCAAAGGGCCTGCAGAATAATCGCCATGATGTTGGAAACGAGAGCGACGACCAGCAGCGCGTAGCCGAACTGCGCTCCCCCAGCGAGTGAAGTCGCCCAATTGCCGGGGTCCATATAACCCACTGCAACGAGATAGCCGGGGCCGACGAAGGCAAGGAATCTGCGCCAGGGCGTCGCACCAGGATTTACTGTGATGCTCCGAAACACGTCGAGCATGGACGGCTCGCCGCGCTGCCTGCGCCAGCCGGTTTCAGCGATCTCACTGCCCTTCATCGGAAGGTCTTTCTATAAATGCATTTCATTTGCAATAAGAGAGGCTGCTGAAGCCTGTCAAGGCCTGGGGATTCCCATTGAATGTTCGGGCCATCCGAAGACCGGCGAGTCTCCGTCGGCGGGCGATTTGGCCCGCAACCAGAGTCTGAAATTTTTCGCTTGAACCTGAAGTCGCTAGAGGTTGTAGAGAGGCAGCTTCCGAAATTCGGGCACCAGGAGTCATCCCTATGGCGGCCAGCAAGGACAGCAAGCTTCAGCCTTTGAGCTGGAAGATCAGCGGGATGGATTGCGCCAGCTGCGTGGCCAAGGTGCGCGGTGCCGTCGAAAAAATGCCAGGCGTGTCCGATTTCAGGCTCTCGCTGATGTCGGAAACGATGAAGCTGAAGCTAGACGAGACGCGTACATCACGTCAGGCGGTCGAGCAGCGCGTGAAAAGCCTGGGCTTCGGCGCGATAGCGATGGTCGAGAGCAAGCGCCACGCGAATGACGACGTCGGCCAAACCCACGACCACCACCACGACAAAGCTGAACCGTCGAAGCAGACCCTGTCCTGGAAGGTTGCGGGTATGGACTGCGCAAGCTGCGCAGCGAAGATCCGCGGCGCCGTGGAGCGCCTCCCCGGCGTCAGCGATGTCAAAGTCTCGGTGATATCCGAGACTTTGACCCTTGCACTGGATGCCGGACGAACCGCCCCTGACGCGATCGAGAAGCGCGTGAAGGGCCTCGGCTACACGACTACCGCGCTTGCAGCACTGGCATCACCGGCGCCGGCGGCAAAAGAAGACAGTTGTGGCTGCGGGCATGATCATGGTCACGCGGGTCACACTCACGATCACCATGATCACGATCATGCCAAACATGATCACGGCGAAAATTCATGTTCGGGCCATGCCCATGGTCATGAGCACGGGCACAACCGTGATCATGCTGGCCATAAGCATGATCACGGCCACGATCACGGCGACCAGAATCACGATCATTCAGGCCACAAGCATGCCGCTCATACCCACAGTGCCAAAGTCTCGGGTTCTACATCTGCGGTGAGTGACCACGGCCACGGCCTGCCCGGCCATGTCCATGAGGCCACGCCCGACGGTGCGAGCTGGTACCAGACCGGCAAGGGCCGGCTCATCATCGCGACCGGCCTGTTCCTGGGTGCCGCCTATGCTGCCGGGCTGATCTGGCCCGGCATCGGCCACTGGGCCTTCATAGTGGCCTGCGTCGTCGGCGTCGCGCCGGTGGCGAAACGCGCCTTCGCGGCGGCCCGCGCCGGCATCCCCTTCACCATCGAAATGTTGATGACGATCGCCGCCATCGGCGCGCTCTTCATCGGCGCGGCCGAGGAAGCGGCGCTGGTCGTCTTTCTCTTCGCTGTCGGCGAGGTGCTCGAAGGCGTCGCGGCCGATCGGGCCCGCGCCTCGATCCGGGCGCTCGGCGATCTCGTCCCGAAGACGGCTATCATCGAGGAGAACGGCTCGACCCGCCAGGTTGATGCCGCGAGCCTCAAAATTGGCCAGACCGTGCTTGTCCGTCCCGGCGACCGCATCCCGGCCGATGGCGAGATCACCGACGGCACCTCAGGCATCGACGAGAGCCCGGTCACTGGCGAGTCGATGCCCAAGACGAAGGGCGTCGGGGAGCCCGTGTATGCCGGCTCGGTCAATCGCGAAGCGGCCCTGCGCGTGCGCGTCGACAAGGCGGCCGAGGACAACACCATCGCCCGCATCATCCGCCTGGTCGAGGAGGCACAGGAGGCCCGCGCGCCGACCGAGCGCTTCATCGACCGCTTCTCGCGCTGGTACATGCCGGCGATCGTCGGGCTCGCCGTGCTGGTCGCACTGGTCCCGCCGCTCCTGCTCGGCGCCGAATGGTCGGTCTGGATCTACCGGGCGCTGGCGCTGCTCCTGATCGGCTGCCCATGCGCGCTCGTCATCTCGGTGCCCGCCTCCATTGCAGCCGCATTGTCTACTGGTGCCCGTCAGGGCCTGCTGATGAAGGGCGGCGTCGTCATTGAAGCGGCCGCCAAGACGGGCGTCGTCGCCTTCGACAAGACCGGTACGTTGACCGCTGGTACTCCACGCGTGACTGAAGTGATCGCACTCGGAGAGGATGAACGCCGCGTCGTCGAACTCGCGGCATCCGTTGAAACCGGATCCAACCACCCTCTGGCTGAGGCAATCTTGGATCGCGCCAAGTCTCACGCCATCACGGTTCGACCGGCGCAAAATGCTGCGGCTATCGCCGGGCAAGGTGTCACTGGATCCTTGGATGGCATTTCGGTTTTTGTTGGCGCGCCCCGGCATACGATTTCCCGAGCGACGTTCGACTCTAAGGCCAAGGCGAGTGTCGAGCGGCTTGAATCCGATGGAAAGACCGTCGCTGCCGTCATCGCTGGCGACAAGCTTGTGGGGCTAATCGCATTGCGAGATGAACCTCGCGATGATGCCGCCCTGGCTGTAGCCGAATTGAAGGCGATGGGAATTCGGTCGCTCATGTTGACGGGCGACAACGCTCGAACTGGCGCCGCCATCGCAGGTGGACTTGGCATGGAGCACAAAGCCGAGCTGATGCCTGACGATAAGGTTACCGCTATCAAATCGCTCGCGAGCGAGACCTCTGTGATGATGGTCGGTGACGGCATCAATGACGCCCCAGCCCTCGCTGCAGCCAATGTCGGAGTGGCGATGGGCTCCGGCACCGATGTTGCTTTGGAGACGGCGGACGGAGCCGTCCTCAAAAGCCGGGTTCGGGATGTCGCTGCCATGATCCGCCTGGCGCGGGCGACGATGGGCAATATCCGGACGAACATCACCATCGCGCTGGCGCTCAAGGGCGTGTTCCTCGTGACCAGCGTCTTGGGTTACACTGGCTTGTGGGTCGCAATCCTCGCTGACACGGGAGCGACCGTCATCGTAACCGCAAATGCTCTTCGGCTATTGCGCTTCAACGCCAGTAAAGTGTCTTAGAAATGTCGGCCCTGGAGCTCGCGGCGTACGGGGTGGCCGTCGCCTACGTTGCGGGCTTCTTGGTGCTATCGTTTGCGGTAGCTCGATCCTCTGATCAGCCAGTGTGGCTGTTTGACAAGAGATCGCCCGGCCAATTCGTACCGGCGCTGCTGTTCAGACTTTCGTTCTCGGGAGCAGTGCTGTGGCCGTTCGGTGCGACGTTCTTCTGTAACGCTTTTTCAGCTGATCCTTTGTCGGGGGTCCTCAGCGGGTATGCGCCAGACGCGATAGGGTTGGCTTTTGTAGTAGCCGGTGCCTGCTTTGCACTTATTGGACAAGACTACATGGGAAATTCATGGAGGATCGGGACGGCAGAAGATCACGTCGGGTCTATTGTCGATAGCGGGCCTTTCGCGATTTCACGGAACCCTGTTTTTGTCGGCCAAGCGATCTTGTTCATCGGCCTCTTCATCACCAAGCCGAATCTCGTCCAAGCGATTCTCACAGGATCCGCGCTCTGCGCCATCGTCCTCCAGGTGCGCATTGAGGAGCGCGTTTTAGTGCAGGCCTTGGGCGAACCGTATCGCGCGTATTGCCGACGCGTGGCTCGATGGATCGGCTACCGCTCTACGCAGTCCGGAGACCTATGATGATGCAGGCTCGGATGATCCGTCGTGTACTGGCTTGGGCAGCTTTTGCGATGGCCGCCGATCAGGCCACCAAATGGTTGATCCTTACCAAGATCATGGTGCCTCCGCGCATCATCGAATTGACGCCGTTTCTGAATCTCCGTCTCGGCTTCAATTACGGAGTCAGCTTCGGCCTGGGCAGCGAGTGGCTTGAGGCATGGCCGGAGGCTCTTGCCCTACTGAAGCTTTTCGCCGCGGTCGGCCTGGTCGTTTGGGCTGCAAGAAGTGAAACACGTCTGGAACAGGTCGGGTTGTCGCTGATCGCCGGCGGAGCGCTTGGCAATGCCTTGGATCGCTGGCGCCAAGGCGCTGTCACTGACTTCATCGATCTCCACTGGGCGGGGTATCACTGGCCAACCTTCAACGGTGCCGACATCGCCATCAGCGCCGGCGTCTCTTTGATATTGCTCGCTAGCTTGATGCCTCTGATTTCGCGGTCAGCCCCTTCCTCCACAAAATTGAATGGAGGTTCCAAATGATTGGTACCGGCATTCGGAAGTTGCTGGATGCATTGGGGCGAGCCGAAAGAGTCGATTCTCCGAGCTTAAAGGCGGTGGGCAGGACGGTCGGACTCGCGTTGATTGGTGTGGGGCCCTTCCTCTTGCTGGGCATGACCCATACCGAACCGGTCGCACGGGCCAATGGGGTCTCGGTGATACATCCTTGGTCGAGCGGCACTGCTTTGGCTGGCGACGATCTGCGTGTTTTTGTGACCTTTGATAACGCCGCGCCGAGACTGGATCGACTGATCGCTGTCGAAACGAACGCAGCCTCCAGTTTCGTGTTTGAGAAGGCCGCGGGGCGCTCGCCGAACAGGTTCATGGACGAGCTCGGAGAGATCGACTTGGCTCCCACGACCAAAACAAGCTTGAAACCCGACTATCAGCAAATTCGGCTTGTCGGACTGACCCGGAAGGTTGAGCCAGGCACCACCATACCTGTGGACTTCATCTTTGCGCGTGCTGGTCGCCTAAAAGCAGAGATTCGTATCGAGAATCCAGGCGAGCCGCAGCATTTTGATCATTCGTGAGCCGACAGTCGGCTTCATGCCGCAACGTGAAATAGCACCCTTGCTAAAAACGACTTTTGATCGTCGAGATCGATAGAAATTGCTGTATTAAGTTGGAGGGCGCAATGGGTGCTGGACATTCTCACGCTGGCGGTCAAGCGACCGGCGCCGGAAAACATAAGTCGCGCCTTGCAATTGCATTGGCACTGACAACATCTTTCATGTTTGCGGAAGTCGTTGGCGGCCTTTGGACAGGAAGCTTGGCCTTGTTGGCCGACGCCGCGCACATGCTCACCGATGCCGGTGGACTCGCTCTGGCGCTAATAGCCATCAGATTTGCCGAGCGGCCCGCAACGCCAGAACGCACGTTCGGCTATGTCCGCCTCGAAATCCTCTCCGCGCTGGCTAACGCGGTCGTACTGCTGCTTTTAACGATCTATATTCTGTTTGAGGCATACCAGCGCTTTAAAAATCCCCCCGAAATTCTCAGCGGCCCGATGCTCGTGGTTGCTGTCATTGGTCTCGTAGTCAACCTGATCAGCTTGAAGCTCCTTGCTGGCGGCTCATCCGAGAGTCTGAACGTCAAAGGAGCTTATTTTGAGGTTCTCGGCGATATGCTGGGTTCACTCGGTGTCATTATCGCCGCTGTGGTCATAATGTTCACGGGGTGGAAGTTGGCCGATCCAATCATCGGCGCGGGAATCGGGCTATTCATTGTTCCGCGAACCTGGATTCTACTGAAGCAGGCAGCCCACATTTTGATGGAGGGGACTCCCCCGGAGGTGGACATCGGGGCCATTGAAAAGCGCCTGATGTCACTCCCGGGGGTTACCGCGATCCATGACCTTCATGTCTGGACCTTGACGTCAGGCCTGGATGCAATGAGCTGCCACATCATCACCTCGGACATCTTGCAGTCCAAGAACACGCTTCAGGCAGCTAGTCAGATCATGCGCGAGGAGTTCGGAGTCTCGCACACCACCATCCAGATCGAAGACCAGGACATTCGGCAGTCCTCTGGGCACGGCACTCGAATCTGAGTTATCCGGCCGGTTCAATCAAATATCCGACCGAGGAGCCCACGGCGGCCATAACCGCTTCCATGGCCGCCGCCATGACCACCACCGTGTCCACTGCCATGGCTGCCACCATGCCCGCCGCGATGGCCACCACCGTGACTGTCGTAGCCACCTTGGTAGCCAGCAGGTTGCTGGGCGCCTTGAGGCGGGTAGCCCTGATTGGTGGGCTGAACCGGTGGAGATCCCCATGGCGCTGTCGTCGCTTGCGGCGGCAGGAAACTTGGCGAGGTCTGCTCTTGTGGAGCATTTGGCTCACGCAAACTGCGCTCGATAATTTTGTCCAGTTCGCCGCGGTCGAGCCATACGCCGCGGCATTTCGGGCAATAGTCGATCTCAATGCCCAGGCGATCGCTCATGACGAGATCAACGCGGCACACCGGACATGGGAGTCCATCATGCTGCTTGGGGGCGGTATCGTTCATCGCAGACGCTCCTTACGAACACGGAGCGCCTACGATGCAATCTGTAGTCACTAGAGCTTCAACCCTCCTGCCTGAGGCAGATTGACGCAATCAGGTGTTACAGTTTCCCTGGCGTCGAATGGACATTCGGGTCTTCGACGTGGCGCTTATCCTCCGTTTGCTGCATGCGAACGTAAGACACTGCGTAGAACAGCACTGCCAGAACGATCAAACCCAAGGCGAGAGCCCTATTTCGAGATCTCATTTCTGTCTTCCTCAATATATCCAGCGACTTAACGCGAATGATCGTGTGGCTTTGTTAAAGTAAATAGAACGCAAACGCGCAGCGTTCAATTAACACCTTGAATTTCGTTCGATTTGAATGCCGGCGAAGTATGACCGTCCTCGACAGGAGGTCGTCATGTTTGCGCTCGCCAAATCGCTGCTTGCCCTTGCCGCGGTCATTGTGACCCACGTTTATTTCTCGCCGGCGCGAGCTAATGGCCTCACCGACCTCGCACATCTCCATGCAGGTCAAGCGGCTTTGGCGCCTATTGGCTGGGCCCAGTTTTGTTCGGACAACCCCACTGAATGCGCACCTCGGCCGACCACTCGACTGGCGGCCAACTTGAATGACGCCCGCTGGGCAGAGTTGGTCGAGGTGAACCTCCGATTTAACAAAGCGATCCAACCGGTCACCGACCTCGATCAGTTTGGCGTTGTCGAGCGCTGGACTTACGCGACGACCGGGAAGGGGGATTGCGAAGACTATGTTCTGGAAAAGCGCCGCCAGCTCTTGCGGCGCGGATGGTCCCTCTCGGCGCTGCTCATCACGGTGGTCATCGATCGGGGAGGGGGAGGACACGCTGTCCTGACGGTCGTCACCGATCGCGGAGAATTCGTTCTGGACAATCAGATCGACAAAATCCTCCCGTGGTCTCGCTCTGGCCTGACCTTCATCAAACGTCAGTCGCCGGCGAACCAGAATGAGTGGCAGGATCTGGGGCGCATTCTCGGGCGCCCTGATGTGGTGACTGCCAGCATTACTCCGCTTCGCTAGTACGGTCCTGATGCACTTTCTGAGTTGATCAGCGGTTGGCGCCTCGAGGGATGCACCTACCAGCGGGAGACCTGCGGGGATGAGTGACTTGGAACGGCACAAAGGCGTCCGGCTCGCAGCACGGGCAATGCTGTGAAGGCCAAGCTCTCGGCTGCGAATCGTCACTTCTAGGCCTCCCACGTTCGCGTTGGTGTCGCACCTAAAGTGACATGAGGTTCAAGCCCCTTTGGTCCCGGCGCCCAGATGAGCGGCATTTTGCCCCTTGAACCTCTAGTGGCATCAGCTTGTAGGCTTCCGCGTCGTCAATATCTCAAAAGCGCCCGCGGTCGTCCCAGCCCATGTTTCAACGTTCCTCGACCCTCGCGAAATTGGCTGTAGCCGCCGGCTTGTCGGCGCTCCTGCTTGCGGGCTGTGTCTTGGGCGAAGGCGGCGGAGACGCCCGGCATTTGCAGCCCCTGCCGGCGAAGCTCGTTTCGCAGATGTCTGCCAAAGGTATGACGCAGACGGATCCAATCTTCATTCGCATCTTCAAAAAGGAGAGCGAACTGGAGGTTTGGAAGCGGGATCGAAGCGGTCGATTTTCCCTTCTCAAAACTTACCCGATGTGCCGCTGGTCAGGACAGCTTGGCCCCAAAACGCGTGAAGGCGACAGGCAGGCACCGGAGGGCTTCTACACCGTCACAGCCGATTTGATGAACCCACGGTCGGAATTCTATTTATCGTTCAACCTGGGCTACCCAAACGCGCTGGAGCGCTCTCAGGGCTTCACAGGATCAGCCCTCATGGTCCACGGCGCCTGCACATCCGCAGGGTGCTTTGCCATGACCGATGACGGTGTGGCTGAGATTTTCGCACTGGCTCGGGAGGCGTTTGCCGGCGGCCAAAAGAGTTTCCAGGTTCAGGCGCTTCCTTTCCGGATGACGCCAGAAAACATGGCAGCACACCGAAGCAGTCCGAACATGGCCTTCTGGCGCAATCTCAAGGAAGGGTCGGATCACTTCGAGGCAACAAGACAGCCCCCGAAGATCGCAGCATGTGAGCGGCAGTATGTTTTCGACGCAGCGGGCGATAGCTCACGGTTCATCGCAGGTGCGCCATGCCCCGCTTACGAAGTCGAACCGGCGATACAGTCTCTCGTCTCAGAAAGACACGCGAACGATGAGAGGCGGTTCGGCGCGCTGACCAGCGCAAGCTCGACATCGCCGATCCTCGCTTACGCGGATGGCGGCATGCATCCCAGCTTCCGCAAAATGTTGAAGGAAATGGGCCCCGAGCGCCTGCAAAGCCTTGTGGCTGGCCGCGTCGAGATAAGCCGACCAGATGCCGCCCTGCTCGATCCCTATGGGGCGACCGGATCATCGCCCGAAGCAACTGGCTCGATCAACGTTCGTTGACCCAGCCTAACTCAAATCTCGCAGAGTTTTTGAATATGTCAGCACATCAAACTGTTGTAGCCCCCAAAAGCCCGGACATTTCTCACGGTGCTGCTTGGGCCGCGATGAACTCGCGGGGTGAACGATATCCGAGCGCCCGATGCGGGTGAAGCTCGTTGTAGTGGTCGAACCATTCCGGC
>Ga0209571_1000859_pt1 | contig 21031 bp, 20 predicted proteins | sample EBPBio102011_DNA_FD_185866 | JGI IMG/M metagenome (GOLD analysis project Ga0209571, IMG submission 185866) | Wastewater treatment Type I Accumulibacter community from EBPR Bioreactor in Madison, WI, USA - Reactor 1_1/10/2011_ DNA (SPAdes)... | ecosystem: Engineered > Bioreactor > EBPR >... | reverse complement strand
CACCACCGCGGTCAGCATGCTCGACCGGCTCCTGCACCACTGCCACACCGTCATCACCGACGGCGACTCCTACCGAATGAAACAGGCCAGAGCGAACGGAGGAACCCGACTCAAGACCACCTGAAACTCAGCGAGGGGTGGGGACTTTCAGTTGGCCACCAGCGGGGACCGCGACATGGCCATTGACAACTTGGTCCACAACCGAGTCTTGCTCGGTGTGGGTAGAAGGCGGCGGATATGGGCCACGAGCTGTGGCCCAATTGGGCATCAAGTTGCTGCCCACTCTCTGCGGGAGCGGAGCGTTTCCGGCGAGTCGGGCACGCCGACCGCGACGCGTTCCGGAATGGGCGTCGGCCGCGGCGGTAGTCTGCACCTATCAGTCGGCCTCACCAGCCGAGACCCGATGAGATCAGCGTCTGACCAGCGCAGCGAAGCGACATGGCGGACGTGATCGACGGGAGCAGGTGAGGCGAGTGAGGACCAGCGAAGACGACAAGGTCTCGGTCGCGCCTGCGCGTGCCGGTCGGCCAGCCGCTCGGTCGCGGCGCTTCGCACCCAACGAGATCGTCCGCGTCGAGGTGCGCATGCCCGCGACGATCGCCGCCCAGGTGTTCGCCCTCGCTGCCGACACCGGCCGGCCCGTGAGCGCCACCGCCTCCGACCTCCTGGCTGCCGCTCTCGCCGCGCGAGAGGGGCCCTGCGTGACATGACCCGGTCGGCGCAGGACGCCGATCATGCGAAAGGCCGGGAGTGCCATCCCGGCCGATTCGCCCTCACAGCGGACGACACCGCTGCTTCGCAATACTCACCCCCATGCGGAGGGCTTTGCCATGCCATCTTCCGATTCCAGAACTGCCGACGTCAACCATGACACGGTCGGCGAGTCGCGTTCCGCAGCCGAGCTGGCCGTGCGCCGCTACGTGCCGAACTCCCTACGCCCGGATCAGTGGGCGGCGATATCTGAGTTCACGGTCGACATCGCGCTTCGTCTCGGCGCGAGTCACCCAAAGCGGGCCATCGAGTCGATGCGCACACTCTCGCAGTTCATTCACTGGGCGCGCACCCAAGGTCTCCCGCTCGACGTGGAGCTGATCTTCGACCCCGACACGGTCGAGGGCTACATCGCCGGTGGCTGCCCCCACCTCGCTGCTTCCTCCAGAGCGACACGGCGCGCATACCTGCGCAGCTACGGACGACAGATCACCACCACAGCACCTTGGCCCCCGTCCATCCGGCCGCTGCGCCAGGACTACGCGGTCGTGCCCTACAGCGACGCCGAGGTCGCCAGGCTGCTCGAAGTCGCCGCATCGCAACGCACTACAACCCAGCGACGCCATCTGCAGGCGCTCCTCGCACTCGGTCTCGGTGCCGGCCTCTTCCCCAAGGAGTCATGGTCGGTCACCAGCGATGATCTGATGGAGAAGCACGGCGTCCTCTGCCTGACGGTGCCCGGGGACCGACCCCGGGTCGTGCCGATCCTCCCGCCCCACGACGACACGCTGCGGGCGATCTGCCGAGATGATCCAGGCTCGACACTGCTCGGTTACGTCGCGCCGGAATGGGACCGGTCTCGGCTGAGCAACCTGCTCGGCAAGAGCGAGTTCCCTCCCGGCACACCGGTGATCAAGCTACACCGGCTACGAGCCACGTGGTTCCTGCACCACATGCGCAACCTCGTTCCTCTCAATGAGCTCTCAAAAGTCGCTGGACTCAGCACGGCGAAGACCTTCGGCCATCTCATGCGCTACCTCCCCGACCTTCCCGAGGCCGAGGTGTTCGCCCAGATGACGAGGCGATGAGCCGAGCGGCCAAGAATCATCAAGGGTCAGGTACGGCGGCCGGCCGGGTCCTGATCGCAAGGAGGCTGACCAAGGCGCAGCAGATCGCCCGCGCCATCGGATGTGCCGACAGTCCCGCCATGAGAAGCCTATTGGACCACGCCGCGCCCCGGTTCGGTCGTCCTCGCAAGATCCCCTTGCGGTCGATCGCGATCCTGCTCGCCCTGCATGCGATCCGCACCGGCTCATCGATGATCATCTCCCGGATCGTCAGCACAGCCGACGACCTCACCCCGAGCGAGCGACACATGATCGGCATCCCGAAAGGGGTCGCCCTCAACGACAAGAGAATCCGCAGTGGCGTGACCGCACTCATCGGTCGCTCGGCCGCCGGTCTGCAGATCTCGCACGACCACCCCGAAGCCGATCCCGTCACCGGCGAGGTCATCGACTGCGGTCCTAGCTGTCCCCATGTGGACATCGGGCTGGACGAGATCCTCACCGACATCGTCCTGGCCAGCCTGCCGACGGAGTACCTGTCCTCACTGCCGACGGCCGTCGCCGTCGACGGCACTGACATCGAGTCGCACTACCGGAGCCGTCGTCCCGGCCCAACCACGCCAGCCGGCCAGAAGTGGGACTGCGTCGACACCGAAGTCGCCCTGGGCAAACGCACACCCACCGACCGACGCCGCAACGAGTTCTACCTCGGATACGAAGCCCACATCGCCACAATCGTCCCGACCGGCACCGACCAAGAGATCCCGCTCCTGGCAGTGGGCCTTGCGCTGCGACCCGGGGTCCGAGACAGGTGCCCAGCAGCACTGGCGATCATCCGCCGCCTCGGCACCGTCACCGAAGTCCTCGCTGACCGCGCCTACACCACCGCCAAGCCCGAGCACTGGGCACGGCCCCTCCGGACCATGGGTATAACCGACACTAAGGATCTGCACGAGACCCAACGAGGCGTCCGACCCGGCCCCGTGCCCGACACCATCTGGCTCGACGGTCGCCTCCACAGTGCCGCCATCCCCACCGATCTACGGGAGCTCGACCCGCCACGACCCGCCGACCCCGCCGCCACCAAAGCCCGCCGTCGCGAGGAGTTCGACCGACGCCGCAAGTACGAGTTCGTCGCGCACAAGGCACCGGACCCGGTGACCGGCGCCCAACGCTTCAAAGGCCCAGCCCTGGCGGGACGAGTGCGATGCCGGAACGTGCCTAAGAGCATGCGCAACGACCCCACAACCCGCCCACTCACCGCCTGCCAGAAGGGCACGCCGTGCGGATGCGGGGCCACCGTCACCGTGCCCGTCACCACCTTGGAACGCGACCGCCAACCGCTGCCCTGGCAGAGCACTGCCTGGGCGAAGTCCTGGAACCGGCGCAGCCGCATCGAAGGACTCAACGGCCTGGCCCGCTACCTCGACGTCAACCTCAACCGCGGCTTCATCCGCTGCCGCGGACGCGCCGCCACCGGACTGCTCACCGCCTTCGCGCTGCTGGGCATGAACGTTCGCCGCCTGCATAAGTGGCACACCACCCGCGAGCTCGACGACCCCTGGCGGCTGGTCCTCGACGAACAGCCAGACGACCGGCCCCTCGACCACTACTACCGCACCGACCGGCGAGCTCGCAGCCCCGGTGAGCGTCCGTAGCCGCGCTTCCTTCCACCGCTTGATCCAGTTGTGCAGCACCTGCTGCACTATTGCCCCGATCGGCTCTCCAACAACTCGAACGCGCTCTCGCACGGGTTCAATGACGTCTCTCCGGTGCGTCAGCCCTCCTCAACCGGCCCCGGACAACACGCTCCACCCGTCCGGCGTCCTCGAACTGCCAGCAACGACGAAGTCCCCGGTCAGATCGCTCTGACCGGGGAACTTTCGGGAAGAGATGACCCCGACATTCGGGAACATCCCCACACGTGCGCAAGGGGGGATTTGAACCCCCACGCCCGTAAGGACACTGCCACCTGAAGACAGCGCGTCTGCCGTTCCGCCACTTGCGCGTGGTGCTCGTCCGGTCGCCCGGAGCGAAGCCGTCTAAGTGTGCCGTATGCCGACCGCGAACTCCAAGCCGGTCGCTCAGCTCGCTGTGGGCACCAGGGGGTCGGCAGGCGGTGCGAGCACACCACCAGCGGGGTTCTCGACCGCAGGCGTCGTCGGCTCAACCGCCGCGGGAACGGTCGGGGTGTCCACGGGCGGCGGGTCCACCGGTGCAGGCACGGTCGGGGTCCCCTCCATCGGCGGAGGGTCGACGACCGGCGGGGTCACCGGAGCAGGACCAGGTCCAGGTTCGGGAGAACGGTCGGCCGGGCAGGCCACCGCGACCTCGGCGAGCACGGACGCGGCCACGTCGACCCCGTTGAGCGACACATCGCGCACCAGGGTGCCCGTCGCGTCGCGGTCGACGCCTCCGCCGATCGCCAGCACCACGTCCTGGCCTTTGACCAGGTCGGTCAGCGCGCGACGGCCCTCGGTCGCCTCGCAGCTGCCGAGAGCCGCCAGGTCCTTCAACCCACGGACGATCACGCGCTGCGTGTTCGCGTCGGCGAACTGCACATTGAGCATGGCGGCGTCGAAGACCGCGACAACGTGGGCGTCCCCGACGAACGCCGCCGGAGTGGGCGTCGGTGTCGGAGTGGGCGTCGGTGTCGGAGTGGGCGTGGGCGAAGGACTCGGAGTCGCCGTCACGCTCGGCACCGGGGCCGGGCTCGGGCGACGCGATGGCAGTGGCGTCACCACGGGCGGAGCCACCGGCGCCGGGGCGACCTGGCTCGACGGAGTCGGCACGGCCGACGGGCTCGGCGTGGGACGGGGAGCCACCGGTGCGGCAGGCACCACCGGGACCACCGGAGACACGGACGCCGTGGGCGTCGGACGAGCCTCGGCCACGACACTCTCGGGGCTGTGCATGCCGTTGGTGATGACCGTCCCGAGGGTCACGACCCCGGCCACGACGAGGGCGCTCAGGCCGACAGTCCCGGGCAGGCCCATGCCGCCGCCCGCACCGGCGGACGCCGGCGCATGGCCATGCCCACCAAGACCCTTGAACCCCTGCACCGAACCAGCGTAGGTGGCGGATCGCCGAAGCGCTCATCCCCTTGACGTGAGTCCGCCCCTCCACGCTTGGCCAACTCTCAGGTAGGCCTAACCGCCTCGATTCCCCCGCGAACGCAGCCGCACCCCCGGCAGGTCCGGCGCGGGGATCCACCACGAGCCGTCCTCGTCCCGCGGCACGTACCCGTGGACATAGCCGAACCGCGGCTCGTGCGCGTTCCACGACGCCTGCGCGGCGACGACCTCCTCGTGGCTGCGCCCGACGAAGTTCCACCACATGACGATCTCCTCGCCGAACGGCGGGCCGCCGAAGACGAGCACCCGCGCCCCCTCCTCCCCCGCCACCAGGGACAAGCCGGTATGCCGGGTGCTCGCCTCCCCGGTCCCGTCACCATCCCCGTCCCCGTCACTGACCTGCCCCCGGGCCTCGACGACACCGAGCTCACCCACGGACAGCGAGCGGTCGGCATACGAGACCGCACCGGTGTCCACGAGGACGGCCACCTCGAAGGACGCGTCGACCGGCAGCTCCACCCGGGCCCCGGGCTCGACGACGAGCTCGGCCCCGAGCAGCGGCATCCCGGTCTCGACCGGCGAGGCCGCTCCGAAAAGCTCCCCGACGAAGACCCGCGCCCGCACCCCGGGCGCCACCTCGAGTGCCGGGATCACGGCGTGCTGGAAGCGCGGCTCCCCGTGACGCATCGCCTCAGGCAGGGCCAGCCACAGCTGCACCCCGTGCAGGACGGTCGTCTCCTCGGTGGAGACCTCCGAGTGGGCGATGCCTCGCCCGGCCGTCATCAGGTTGACCTCGCCGGGACGCACGCGGGCCGTCGTGCCGAGGGCGTCACGGTGCTCGATCTCCCCCGCGAACAGCCACGACACCGTCGCCAGCCCGCAGTGCGGGTGCGGCGCGACGTCCATCCCGCCCGTCGCGGCCACGTCGTCGGGCCCGTAGTGGTCGACGAAGCACCACGCCCCCACGAGCGAGCGCTCCCGCGCCGGCAGCGTGCGACGCACCCGCATCGCGCGCAGACCCCCGAGCGGTACCTGCCGCGGACCCAGGACCTGCACCGACGCACCCATGGGGCCACCGTAAGCCCGAACCGGTGCGCCGGAGCCGGTTTGCGGTGTGCGCTCCGGCTCACGAAGTACGCTTGCGGGACCGCCCGGCCACGTGAAACGAGGAGGTGATACGTCGTGGGTCTGATCGACAGGTTCGAGGGCAAGCTCGAACGCGCCTACAACGGCATCTTCGCGCGCGCCTTCCGGGCCGAGGTGCAGCCGGTCGAGATCGCCAGCGCGATCCGGGGCGCCATGGACGACCGGGCCGCGAGCGCCGGCCGTGGCCGCGCCCTCGTGCCGAACGTGTTCACCATCGAGCTCTCCGAGACCGACCACGACCGCCTCGTCGCCCTCGGTGACCGCGTCGCGGACGAGCTCATCGTCGCCGCCGACGAGCACGCCTCCGCGCAGCGCTACACCCCCGGCGGGCCGATCACGATCAACCTCGTCGAGGCGACCGACCTCGAGACCGGCATCTTCCGGGTCCGCCCGTCGACAGCTCGCCACGTCGGCCCGTCCTCCCCTTCCGCCGCCCCGGCCGAGCCCGCTTGGGTCCGGCCGGAGGACTCCGAGGACGACGAGTACGACGAGTACGACGAGTACGAGGACGACGACTGGGAAGACGACGGCGGGTATGCCGTGCCCTCCCGCCCCGCCGCCGACCTTCCCGTCGTGGCCCCGCCCCGTCACCCCGTCACGCCGGCGCCCGCGGTCGCCCCGCCCGCGCCCCCCCAGCGCAAGGTCAAGGCCTCCGACCGGCCGTGCCTCATCCACGACGGCCACCGCTACCTCCTCATCGGGGCGATCAACGTCCTCGGCCGCGACGACAGCGCCGACGTGATCCTCGACGACCCGGGTGTCTCCCGACGGCACAGCGAGATCCGGGTGAGCATCGACGGCCCCCACTTCGTCGCCGTGATCCGCGACCTCGGGTCGACGAATGGCACCTTCGTCAACGGCGAGCGGGTCGACTCCGAGCACCTCCACGACGGCGATCAGGTGACCGTCGGTCGCACCTCGTTGACCTATCGGGCCAATCGCCCATGAGTGAGCTCACCCTCACCCTCCTGCGCCTGGGGCTGCTCGTCGCGCTCTGGTTCTTCGTCTTCGCGGTCGTCGGCGTGCTCCGCGGCGACCTCTACGGCACCCGCGTCACGGCGCGCACGGTCCGCCGCAAGGAGTCCAGCGGCCCCATCCCCGGCGCCGCCGCGCCCGCGCCCACCCCGCCGCCGGTCGCCCGCGGGGGGATCTTCGGCGGCCGACGCTCCTCCGGCCCGCGCAAGATCGTCGTCACCGAGGGACCGCTCGCCGGCACCAGCCTGCCGCTGCGCTCCACCGGCACCCTCATCGGCCGCTCCCCCGAGTGCGCCCTCGTCCTCGACGACGACTACGCCTCGGGCCGGCACGCCCGCATCCACGAGGTCGACGGCGCCTGGCTCGTCGAGGACCTCGGCTCGACCAATGGCACCTTCGTCGACAACCGCCGCATCACCTCCCCCACCCCGCTCCAGATCGGCACCGCGCTGCGCATCGGGCGCACGGTCGTCGAGCTCCAGAGGTGACGGCCGGTGCCCTACGCCTTCCACTACGCCGCGCGCTCCGACGTCGGCATGGTCCGCACCAACAACGAGGACAGCGGGTATGCCGGCCCGCACCTGCTCGCGATGGCCGATGGCATGGGTGGGCACGCCGGCGGTGACGTCGCCTCCTCGACGGTGATCGGGGCGCTGGCCGAGCTCGACGACGAGGCCCTCTCCGGCGCGGACGCGACCGATGCCCTCCTCGGCGCCATCGCCGCCGCCAATGCCTCCCTGGGCGACCGAACCCGCGAGGACCCCGCCCTCGAGGGCATGGGCACCACCCTCATCGCGCTCCTGCGCGCCCGGGACAAGCTCGTGCTCACCCACATCGGCGACTCCCGCGCCTTCCTCGTCCGCGAGGGTGCGGTCACCCAGATCACCAAGGACCACTCCTTCGTCCAGTCCCTCGTCGACGACGGGCGGATCACCCAGGACGAAGCCCAGACCCACCCGCAGCGCTCGCTGGTGACCAAGGTGCTCACCGGGCACCCCGAGGACGAGCCCGACGTCGTCGTCCGCCAGGCCATCGTCGGCGACCGCTACCTCATCGCCAGCGACGGCCTCACCGACTACGTCGCCCGGGACACCATCGACGAGGTCCTCACCTCGACGACCAAGCCCGCCGATGCCTGCGAGCGGCTCGTCCAGCTCGCCCTCAAGGCCGGCGCCCCCGACAACGTCACCGTCGTCATCGGCGACGTCGTCGACCTGCGCCTGGGGCCGGTGCCCTCCGACGTGCCCCAGGTGGTCGGCGCCGCCGGGGTCACCCGCCGCGGCACCCGACCGATCCCGGTCACCCCCGCCGAGAAGGCCGCGGCCCTCACCCAGGAGGCGACCGGCGCCGCCCCGACCGACGACGTCGAGCTCGCCGAGGAGGGCCCACCCTCGCTCGGTGGTCGCCTCCTGCGCTGGGTCGGCGCACTCGCCGCGCTTGCCATCGTCGTCGCCGGCGGTGTGTATGCCGGGTGGCTGTGGGTGCAGACGCAGTACTGGGTCGGCGTCACCGACGGTGTCGTCACCCTCCACCGCGGCGTCGAGCAGACCATCGGCCCGATCGCGCTCTCCCGCGTCGAGCGCCGGACGAGCATCTCCCCGAACGACCTGCCGGAGATGTATCAGACGCGGCTCGCCGGAGGCATCGCCTTCGCCAACCGCGCCGCCGCCGACGAGCTCCTCGACACCCTCGAGGTGCAGGCCCGCGCCTGCCAGTGGTTCCAGTCCGAGGGCCAGCCGTGCACGGCCGTGCGCGACGACTGGGTCCGCCCCACCCCCTCACCGACGCCGTCACCGACACCGTCGGTCACGCCCTCGCCGGGCACCCCGAGCCCCTCCCCCACCCCCTCGCCCAGCGTCGCGGTATGACGGTCGTCTCCCGCTTCCGCCCCCGCCGCGGCCGCAACGTCGAGCTGCTCCTGGTCATTGCGGCGACGGCCATCGTGCTGCTCGCCTACGTCAACGTCGGCGTCGCCACCCACGGCGAGGTCCCCTCGAGCCTGCTCGTCCTCGGCGGCGGCTTCCTCGGCCTGGCCCTCGCCTTCCACCTCGTGCTCCGGTGGAAGGCCTCCTACGCCGACCCGATCATCCTGCCGATCGCCACCCTCCTCAACGGCCTCGGCCTGGTCATGATCCACCGCCTCGACATCGCCCAGGGACGCTCGATCGGCGACGGGATGGCCCTGCGGCAGCTCATGTGGAGTGGCCTGTCGGTCGCCCTGGCGATCGCCGCGATCCTCGTGATGCGCGACCACCGGGTCCTTCGCCGCTACACCTTCACCGCCGGGCTGGTCGGCTTCCTGCTGCTCCTCCTGCCGCTCATGCCGCTCATCGGCACCGACAAGTACGGCTCCCGCATCTGGATCTCGCTCGGCCCCTTCTCCTTCCAGCCCGGTGAGATCGCCAAGATCGTGCTGGCCGTCTTCTTCGCCGGCTACTTCGTCCAGGCCCGCGACGCCCTCTCGGTCGCCGGCCGCCGCGTGCTGGGGCTGACCCTCCCTCGGGGGCGTGACCTCGGTCCGATCCTCGTGGCCTGGGTGCTCTCGGTCGGCGTCCTCGTCCTCGAGCGCGACCTCGGCTCGTCACTGCTCTTCTTCGGCCTCTTCGTCGCCCTGCTCTACATCGCCACCGAGCGGACCAGCTGGATCGTCATCGGACTGGGCCTGTTCGCGGCCGGGGCGTACGCGGCATACCTGATGTTCAGCCACGTCCAGGTGCGCGTCCTGCTCTGGCTCGACACCTTCAGCCCGGAGGCCCTGGCCAAGTCCGACCAGCTCGCCAAGGGGCTCATGGGGATGGCCGCCGGCGGCATGGTCGGCACCGGTCTCGGTCGAGGACGGCCGGACCTCACCTACTTCGCGGAGTCCGACTTCATCGTCCCCAGCTTCGGCGAGGAGCTCGGGATGGCCGGGCTGTTCGCGATCCTGCTGCTCTACGTCCTCCTCGTCGAGCGCGGCCTGCGCACGGCGATCGGGGCCCGCGACGGCTTCGGCAAGCTGCTCGCAGCCGGCCTCGCGTTCTCGGTCGCGCTGCAGTGCTTCGTCGTCGTCGGTGGTGTCACCCGCGTCATCCCGCTCACCGGCCTGACCATGCCCTTCCTGTCCCAGGGCGGCTCCTCGCTGCTCGCCAACTGGGTCATCGTCGCCCTCCTCCTGCGGATCAGCGACCACGCCCGCCGGCCGCTGCCCGACCCCGGCAGGCCGAGCCCGATCGGCGACGCGCGCACGGAGGTGGTGCGCCTGTGAACGCCCCGATCCGCCGCCTGTCGACCTTCGTCGCCTTCCTCTTCGCCACCCTGCTCGTCTCGACGACCTTCATCCAGTTCGGCCAGGCGAAGTCGCTCAACGCCCGTGAGGACAACCGGCGCACCCTGCTGGCCACCTACGCCCGCGAGCGCGGCTCGATCATCGCCGGGGAGACAGCGGTCGCCACCTCGGTGCCGACCGAGGGCGAGTTCCGCTACCTCCGCACCTATCCGCAGGGAAGCCTGTATGCCGACCTCACCGGCTACTACTCCTTCTACGGCGCCGGTGGTGGGCTGGAGTCGGTGGAGAACGCGCTGCTCTCCGGCAGCAGCGACAAGCTCTTCTACCGCCGGGTCTCCGACCTGTTCACCGGGCGCAAGGCACGCGGCGCCGACGTGGTGCTGACGATCAACCCGGCCGTGCAGCAGGCCGCCTCCGATGCGCTCGGCGACCAGCGCGGCGCCGCTGTCGCACTCAACCCGCAGACCGGCGAGATCCTCGCCATGGTGAGCAAGCCGACCTACGACCCCAACACCCTCGCCAGCCACGACCTCGACGCGGTCGACCGGGCCTACAAGCAGCTCAACGCCGATCCGACCCGCCCGTTGACCAACCGCGCCATCGCCGGCAACCTCTACCCACCCGGCTCCACCTTCAAGGTGGTCACCGCCGCCGCCGCCCTCGAGAGCGGCAAGTTCACCGCGGACAGCGTCCTCCCGGGGCCTGCCGCGCTCGACCTGCCCCAGACCACCGCCTCGCTGCCCAACTCCGGCGGTCGGGCCTGCGGCGCCGGCGACCAGGTCACCCTCACCGACGCCCTGCGGATCTCGTGCAACACCGCCTTCGGCTGGCTCGGCCTCGAGCTCGGGGGCGACGCCCTGCGCACCCAGGCCGCCAAGTTCGGCTTCGGGGACCAGCTCACGATCCCGATGCGGGTCAGCCCCAGCTCGGTGCCGGCCGAGCTCAACGCGCCGCAGAGCGCGCAGTCCGCGATCGGGCAGTACGACGTGCGCGTCACCCCGCTCCAGATGGCCATGGTCGCCGCCGGCATCGGCAACCGCGGCGTGGTCATGAAGCCCTACCTCGTGAAGTCGGCGGTCACCTCCGACCTGACGACCATCGAGACCGGCTCCCCGAGCACCCTCTCCGAGGCGGTCAGCCCGCAGGTGGCCGCGACGCTCACCTCGATGATGGAGACCGTCGTCGACAGCGGCACCGGCACCGCCGCGCAGATTCCCGGCGTGAAGGTGGCCGGCAAGACCGGCACCGCCCAGCACGCCGTCGGCGCCGCCCCCCACGCGTGGTTCATCTCCTTCGCCCCCGCCGAGAACCCGACCGTCGCCGTCGCCGTCGTCGTCGAGGAGGGCGGCGACGCCGGCAACGAGGCCTCCGGCGGGCACACCGCTGCCCCCATCGCGCGGGCCATCATGGAGGCAGCCCTGAGATGACCCAGCCCCGCGACCACACCCGTGCCTCACGTCTTGCCCAACGGAACCGAAGCGACGACGCCAACGTCTGCACACGGCATACGCGATCGTCCACAGCCACGCCAATCGCAAGGAGTGCGAAGCGATGAGTGAGCAACCCCGCCTGCTCGGCGGACGCTACGAGGTCGGGGCCGTCATCGGCCGCGGCGGGATGGCCGAGGTCCACCTCGGCACCGACACCCGACTCGGGCGCAAGGTCGCCATCAAGATGCTGCGCAGCGACCTCGCGCGCGACGCCTCCTTCCTCACCCGCTTCCGCCGCGAGGCGCAGAGCAGCGCCGGCCTCAACCACGCCTCGATCGTCGCCGTCTACGACTCCGGCGAGGACCACGGCGTCGACAACCAGGGCAAGCCCTTCGACGTGCCCTTCATCGTCATGGAGTACGTCCCGGGCAAGACCCTGCGCGAGGTGCTCACCCAACGCGGCCGCCTGGCCCCCACGGAGGCCGCGCGCATCACCGAGGGCATCCTCGACGCGCTCGCCTACAGCCACCGGATGGGCATCGTCCACCGCGACATCAAGCCGGCCAACGTGATGATCGGCCTCGACGGCGCGGTCAAGGTGATGGACTTCGGCATCGCCCGCGCCATCGCCGACAGCAACGCGACGATGACCCAGACCCAGGCCGTCATCGGCACGGCGCAGTACCTCTCCCCCGAGCAGGCGCAGGGCCAGCAGGTCGATGCGCGCTCCGACCTCTACTCCACCGGTTGCCTGCTCTTCGAGCTCCTCACCGGCCGGCCGCCGTTCACCGGCGACAGCCCGGTCGCCATCGCCTACCAGCACGTCGGCCAGGCGCCGCCGCTGCCCTCGGGCTTCGAGGCGGACGTGCCCTCGTCCATGGATGCCGTCGTCCTCCACGCCTTGGCCAAGGACCGCGAGGCGAGGTACCAGAGCGCGGCCGACTTCCGCAGCGACCTCCAGGCCGCCCGCCTGGGCCGCCCGATCAGTGATGCGGCGCGCGGGGCCGTGGCCGGCGCGGCCGGGGGGGCGGCCGGGGGCGCGGCCGGTGCCGCCACCGAGCGGCTCACCGGCCTGGGGGCCGAGCCCACCGAGGTGTATGCCGCCACGCCGGTCACGCGTCCGGGTGACGGTGCCGCCGGAGCCGGGTCGGCCGGCGCGGCTGGTGTGGCGGGGTCCGCGGGCGCCGCTGGGGCCGCGGGTGCCACCGGGGCCGCCGGAGCGGGCGCTGCCATGGCGACGGGGCCGGGTGCCGGAGGCGCCGGGGCTGCCGGAGACGGCGCGGCCACGCACCGCGACACCTCCTCCTTCCCGCCGGTGCGACCCGACGAGGACCGTCGCACGAAGGTGGGCACCTGGATCGTCGGCACCATCGCCGGCCTCCTGGCCCTCGCCCTCCTCGGCTGGGGCCTGAACACCTACCTCGACAACCAGCAGCGCGAGGCCAACATGGTCCTCGTGCCCAGCGTCGAGGGGCAGCCACGCGCGACCGCCCAGCTGAAGATCTCCCAGGCCGGACTCGTGCCGGAGGTCACCAGCGAGAAGAGCGCCGAGGTCGAGGCCGACCACGTCATCCGGCAGTCGCCCCAGGGCGCGGTGCGGGTGAGCAAGGGCAGCACAGTCGAGCTGGTCATCTCCTCGGGACCCGAGGCCGTGCCCGTGCCCAACCTCGTCGGCAAGACCGAGGCCGAGGCCCGCGCGATCCTCGAGGGCATCAAGCTCACCCTCGGAGCCGTCGAGGAGGTCAACGACACAAAGGCCGCCAAGGGCAGGATCACCGAGTCGGTGCCCGCCGCCGGCGACGAGGTCGCCCCCGGCACCGAGGTCAAGGTCAAGGTCAGCTCGGGCAAGGTGACCGTGCCCGACCTCGTCGGCAAGACCCAGAACGAAGCCTTCACCCTCCTCACCGAGGCCGGGCTGGCGCCGAAGTCGACCTACAAGCAGACCGCCGACGCCGCCGAGGGGACGGTCCTCGAGCAGGACAAGAAGGCCGGAGAGGTCATCGATGCCGGCACGTCGGTGAGCATCACCGTCGCCCAGGCGACGCCGCCGACCCCGACACCTGCCTCGCCCTCGCCCTCACCGAGTGCCTCGGTGTCCCCGTCGCCGTCGGTGACCCCGACTCCCTGACGGGGCGGTCGCGGGACCCCCGGGCCGCGCAGGCGCCCGGGGTCAGTCCTGTGCGACGAGGGCGGCGATCCCGGTCGCGTCGTGGACCAGCGGCGAGAGCCCGGCGCTGCGGGCCACGGCCTGCTCGTCGCCGCACATCGCGAGCCAGTTCGCGAGGAGGCGGTGCCCACCCTGGGTGAGGACCGACTCGGGGTGGAACTGCACTCCGTGCAGCGGCAGCTCGCGGTGACGGGCCGCCATGATGATCCCCGACTCGGTGTGGCCGGTGGCGACGAGCGCGTCGGTCATGGTGGCGGGGTCGATCGCCAGGGAGTGGTAGCGGGTCGCGGTGAACGGCGAGGGAAGCCCCTCGAGGACCCCGTCCCCCTCGTGGTGGACCAGGCTCGTCTTGCCGTGGAGCAGCTCGGGCGCCCGACCCACGGTCGCGCCGAAGACGACCCCGAGGGCCTGATGACCCAGGCAGACGCCGAGCATCGGCTGGGCGCGCTCGGCGCAGGCGGCGATCATCGCCATCGAGACCCCGGCCTCCTCAGGCGTCCCGGGTCCGGGTGAGATGAGCACCCCGTCGAAGGCGGCACCCTCCTGCGGTGTCACGGCGTCGTTGCGCACCACCTCGCAGGTCGCACCCAGCTGCTCGAGGTAGCCGACGATGGTGAAGACGAAGCTGTCGTAGTTGTCGACGACGAGGATGCGGCTCACGAGTGGCTCCCGGGGATGGTTGGGGCGGAGGACGGGCCGGGCTCGGCCCGGTGGAAGAGCGCGGCGCTGTCGTCACCGACGGTGGTCTGGGAGAAGGGCAGCAGCGGGCTGATCCGGGGGAAGAGCCACAGGAAGCAGAAGGCGACGACGGCCAGGGCGAGTGCCACGGCCTGAACCACCTTGAGCCAGCGCGGCCCCGGCAACGCGCGCCACAGGACGGCATACATCTCAGGCACCTCCGGGCACGGCGAGCACGGAGGCGGGGAGACCTTCCGCGCGGGTGTAGGTCTTCACGAGCTTCGCGTGGACGACATAGCGTTGGCGCGCGCTGTACTTCGGGTGGCAGGTCGTCAGGGTGAGCATCGCCTCGGTCGGCGCCACACCGGGCTGGTCGGGCACGGGGGCGACGACGTCGACATCGGTGGGGGCGACGATCTCGTGGCCGGTCACCGCATAGACGTCGTATGCCGTGCGCGTCTCGACGACGATCGTGTCACCGTCGATGAGGTTCTCGACGTCGTGGAAGGGCCGGCCCCAGGTCGTGCGATGGCCGGCGACCGCGAAGTTGCCGACGGCGCCGGGACCCACGGTCTCGGCATAGTGCCCCAGGCCGCTCTGCAGGATGTCGTGCGTCGTGCCCTCGAGGATCGGGCGGGACCAGCCCTCCCCGAAGCGTGGCACGTGGAGCAGGGCGAAGGCCTTGCCCTCGATCAGCCCGCCGGGCGCCTTGGCGTCCGGGATCGCGCTCGGCCCGGTCGCCTCGAAACCCTGGACCAGGCTGGAGGTCTCCTTGCCGGCGGCCCGGTTTGCCTCGACATCGGTCCACCAGAGCTCCCACGCCGCGAAGAGCAGGAGCAGGACGCCGAGTGTCACCGTGAGCTCGCCGAGGACGCCGACGACGCCCCACAGGCGGATCCGGCGGCGGCGGCTCGCACGGCTGGCTGCGGCCGCAACGGTCACCGGATCACCTCGGCGTGGTGCGGCGTGATCGAGCCGACGTAGGCGGGGAAGGTCGCCGAGGCCTGGCTCTTGACCTGGTAGCCCAGGCCGACCGCCGAGACGTACTCGCGGTAGATCCGGACCTGCTTGTCACCCTCGAGCCCCTTGCGCATCGCCGGGACATCACCGATCGCGGAGATCGTGTAGGGCGGGGAGTAGACCCGGCCCTGGAGGATGAGGGTGTTGCCGACGCACCTCACGGCGCTGGTGCTGATCACCCGCTGGTCCATGAGCATCATCGCCTCGGCCCCGCTGGCCCACAGGGCGTTGACGACGGCCTGGACGTCCTGCTGGTGGACGATGATGTCGTCGACGGTGAAGCCGTCGGGCAGGTCGCCCGAGGTCAGCTTGCTGTCGTTGAGGGTGACCGTGAGGGCCGGCCCGGAGACGGGCGTGCGGCCGGCTGCCGGGGCCAGGGCGTCGGCGGTGGCCTTGATCGCGGCCACGGCCGCATCATTGGCCGTCCCCCGTCGCGCGAGCTCGTCGACCTGTCCCTGGAGGAGGGTCAACCGCTCCGAGTCGCGCTCGTTGGCGGCAGTGCCCCGCCGGATCAGGTCGGCCACGGTGTCGTTGTCGTAGCGGAGCGTGCCACCGGCCGCGGCGGTGCTGCTCGTCGCGAAGAGCGCGCCGGCGAGGAGGGCGACGACCGGGACGAGGATCGACCAGGTCGTCGGGGAGACGCCGAGGAAGGCGCGGGAGCGTCGCTGCGCCATCGGTGTCCTCCCTCCTGCCGTGGTCGGCGTGCGCGTGTCGGAATGGTCGTGGGTGCCGGATCAGTGACCGACAGTGCTTACGCTAGGCCAGAACGCTTCATCGACGAGAAGGATCCCGCCGTGCCCGAGTCCAAGGGACGTGACAAGGCCAAGTACACCCCGCCCCGGACGGCCACCCAGGCGAGCGTGGCGCCCAACCCGCGGTGGTACGCCCCGGTCATGGTGGTCCTCATGGTCGTCGGCCTGCTCTGGGTCGCGACCTACTACATCTCCGGTGTGCACCAGTGGCCGGTGCCGGCGATCGGCCGGTGGAACCTCGGGGCCGGCTTCGCGCTCATGATGGCCGGCTTCATGATGACGACCCGCTGGCGCTGAGCCACGGTCGGTGGTCGATCGCCGGCGCGGGGTTGTCCGGCTCGGCCGAGTTACATCGGTGTGATTTGTCCCCAGGTGGGGACAGGCCTGTGGAAAACCCTCAGCTGTAGCCATTGGTGAGCGCGTACTTCGCGACGGCGGCCATGACGAGCACGAGGGTGACGGCGGCGAGTCCCAGCCAGTGCACCCCCTGCCGACCCCGGGTCGAGGCCGGCGCCAGCGGGTCGCGTCGGTGGCCGGTGTAGGCGACGACCGCCGCGCAGGCCGCGCCGACGAGCAGGCCGCCCAGGTGCGCCTGCCAGGCGATGCCCGGGATGACGAACCCGAGGACGGCGTTGATGCCGATCATCGCGACCATCCCCGCCGAGGAGCGCCCCAGTCGGCGGTTGAGGACGAGGAAGGCGCCGAACAGCCCGAACACCGCGCCGGAGGCGCCGACCGTGGGCGTCACCCACGGCCCGGTCACGCCGGCGTGGAGCTGGGCCAGGGTCAGCGCAGGGGCGAGCAGGAGGTAGCCGACCGATCCTCCGAGGGCGCTGATGAGGTAGGTCGCGACGAAGCGCGCCCGCCCGAGCAGCGGCTCCAGGTAGCCGCCCATGATCCACAGGGCATACATGTTGAAGGCGAGGTGAAGGGGCAACGCGTTGCCCATCAACTGGGGGCTGTGTGCGAAGGCCGCGGTGAGGAAGCGCCAGGGCTCACTGCGCCCGAGGTAGGGGACGAAGGCGATGTCACGCGTGAGCGAGGGCAGCACGAGCGTCTGGCCCAGGAAGACGAGGGCACAGATCGCGATGATGCTGATCGAGGCGATCGGGCGACCCCACGCGACCGCGCCGCCGAAGACGGTCGTGCCCTGCCGTGCCTGCTGGGCCGCCTGCGCCACGCAGGAGACGCACTGGATGCCGACCGCCGCCGGTCGCTGGCACTCGGGGCAGGTGGGTTGGCCGCAGCGCTGGCACCGGACGTAGGCCACCCGGTCGGGATGGCGTGGACAGACCGGCACCTCGGCGGGGTCGCCCGCCGGTCCGTATGCCGTGTGCTCGCTCACGTGGTCTCCCTGCCTGCGAGCGTGCGCGTCGTCCGTCGCTGTCGCGACGGACGACGCGCACGCAAGGGTGTCGCTGCGGTCAGTCCTCGATCTCGACGCGCTCGATGACGACGTCCTCGAAGGGCTTGTCGTTCGGGCCGGTCGAGACGCCGGCAATGGCGTCGACGACCGCGCGGCTGGCGCCGTCGGCGACCTCACCGAAGATCGTGTGCTTGCCGTTGAGCCAGGTCGTCGGCGCGACGGTGATGAAGAACTGCGAGCCGTTGGTGCCCTTGCCCATCCGCTTGCCGGCGTTGGCCATGGCGAGCAGGTAGGGACGGTCGAACTGCTTCTCCGGGTGGATCTCGTCGTCGAAGGTGAAGCCCGGGCCGCCGAAGCCCTGCCCGAGCGGGTCGCCGCCCTGGATCATGAAGCCGGGGATGATCCGGTGGAAGATCAGGCCGTCGAAGTACTTGGTCGGGTTGGTGCGGCCCGCGTCGTCCTTGTAGTCGAGCTCGCCCTTGGCGAGGCCGACGAAGGTGTTGACCGTCTTGGGAGCGTGGTGCTCGAAGAGCTCGACGGCGATCGGTCCGTGGTTGGTGTGCAGGGTTGCCTTCATGCGGCCATTGTTCCACGGAGGCGTGGAGCGAAAGTCCACGCCGAGGTCGGCGTGCAGTTAGACTGAACCTTGGACAGACGCTAGACAGGGAGTTCCCCACAGGTCCCGGACCAGCGCGTGGGCGCGACCTGGACAGTGCAGGTGGGCAGCAAGTGCTGACGGGTCTGACGTACTGCCTGACCGATGAGACAAGGAGCCGACGTGTTCAAGTCGCAGAGCAAGACCGACCAGGCCAAGGCCGCCTTCGCGGCCGGGCTCGAGAGTGCGCAGGATCGCGCCGCCTCCGCCTCGGCGCGCGCCGAGGACCTGCGGGCGCAGGCCGCCGACGCCGGGGCTGCGGCCAAGGTGCGCGCCGCCGACGCCGCCGACCGTGCCGCCGCCGGAGCCGCCACGGCTCGGGAGAAGGCCCACGACTTCGCCGACTACGCCGCCCCCAGGGTGGAGTCCGCCCGCGAGACCCTCGTGGACGAGGTCCTCCCCAAGGTCGCCCAGGCGATCGCCACGGTCGCGGCCGGAGCCGTCGCGGCCAAGAGCGCCGCCTCCGAGGCCGCCCACAACGCGCCCGACGCCCTGTCGGTGCTCAAGGGTGAGGCCACGGCCAAGAAGAAGGGCCGCGGCAAGTGGGTCCTCCTGCTCGGTGCGCTCGCCGCCGGCGCCGCCTACGCGGCCTACCAGCGCAGCACCACCAAGGCCGACCCGTGGGCCAGCGCCCAGCCGTACACCCCGCCCACCACGGCCGGGGCCGAGGGTCTGGGTGCAAAGGTGACCAACCTCGCCGACGCCGCCAAGGAAAAGGCCTCCGCCGCCGCTGCCGCCGCGGGCGAGAAGGCCGCCGAGCTCAAGGACGCTGCGGCCGAGAAGGTCGCCGAGGTCAAGGGCGAGGCCGCCGACGCCACCGACGACCTGCGCGCGGACGTGGCGCAGGCCGCGGACGACGCGACCCATGCTGCTGCCGATGCGGGCGACGCGGTCGCCGACGCCGCTGACGAGGCCAAGGACGCCGTTGCCGAGGGCACCGACGCGGCCGCCGAGGGCGCGGACGACGCCTGGAGCAAGGCCAAGGACTGGGCCGACGAGCGCGTGGACGACGCCAAGAGCTGAGCACGAGCGTGGGTGGGCCGGGAGACCGGCCCGCTCACGGCATACCGAAAACCACCGAGGGCCGGTCACCGTGATGGTGACCGGCCCTCGCGGGTGGGATGGGGCTCAGAGGAAGGCCGCAGGGTTGACCTTGGCGCCGTTCTGCTCGACCTCGAAGTGGAGGTGGCAGCCGGTCGAGGTGCCCGTCGAGCCGACGAGGCCGACCAGGTCGCCCTTGCTCACCGACATGCCCACGGTGAGCGAGCGCTTGGACAGGTGGTTGTAGGAGGTCTTGAGGTTGCGGCCGTTGACCATGCCGTGGTCGATGACGACGCGGTTGCCGTATCCGCCGCCCCAGCCGGACTCGACGACCTTGCCGTCCTCCGCCGCGCTCACGGGGACACCGCACGTGACGCGGTAGTCCACACCGGTGTGCATCTTGGAGTAGCCGTAGACCGGGTGGATGCGGTAGCCGAAGCCGGAGATGACCGGCGCGTTGACCGGAGCGACGAGGACGAAGCGCGCAGCCTCGGCGGCAGCGGCCTCGGCGGCGGCCTGAGCGGCAGCAGCCTCAGCGGCGGCCTGGGCGGCAGCAGCCTCGGCGGCCGCCTTCTGGGCGATCTGGTCCTGCTGGACCTGCGCACGACGGGTCTCGAGCTCGGCGGCCTGCGCGGCGGCGTCGACGGTGGCCGCGTCGTTGGCGGCAGCCTCGGCCGACGGGGTGGCCGTCGTGGTCTCCAGGCCGGCGCGCTGGTCGGTGCGGGAGGTCTGGGCCATGAAGGCCTCGGTCCGGCCCGCGAGCAGCGTGGAGATGCCGGCCTCTGACGCATTGGCCGTGGCCGTGGTCGAGCCGGAGTCGCCCTGGGCCGCGGTGGCCTGGACCGCGCTGAGCGCACCGGTGAGCACGAGGAGGGCAGCCGCCTGACGCGGACGGGTGAAGGACGAACCGGGCTTGCTCGCCGCGGCCGCCCTGGCGACCTTGAGGGCGCGAGCGCGGTGCGTGCCGCGGGCGCCACGGGAGCGGGGGGCGCTGGAGGGCGCGATCGCGGTCACCGTGGCGAGGCCAGCAGCGGCCTTGGCGGCCTGAAGGGCACGAGCCTCCGCGCGGGTCTCGGGGACGAACGCCTCGAGGTCGGCGGGAGTGCAGGTGCCGGACTCAAGGTCGGCGATGGTCGGACGCGCGCTCACGAGCGCGGGCGACTCTTCGCGGTGAAGGTTCACCACCCCAGACATGCAAACTTCCTTCGAATCGTGCGGGCAGGCACATCCCCAACACGATCGAGCGGGCACGCGGGCGCGCCGTAGTTATCACGTCGTTATCTCAGGGGCTTTCAAGGTAGCGCGAACCGGGGGCCAAAGTCACATCCATGCACAGGATGAGAACGTTTTCGCAGTGGTTCGTGCGTGGATGCCCGACGATGCGTGACCCGGGTCACGTCGACCGCGTTGTGCACAACTTTCCACAAACTTTCGACAAGCTCGGGGTGAACTGCGAGCGTCCTGGGGGGTCGTCCGGGAGGTCGCGGCGAGCCCGCTGTCAATGGCCATGTCGCGGTCCCCGCTGGTGGCCAACTGAAAGTCCCCACCCCTCGCTGAGTTTCAGGTGGTCTTGAGTCGGGTTCCTCCGTTCGCTCTGGCCTGTTTCATTCGGTAGGAGTCGCCGTCGGTGATGACGGTGTGGCAGTGGTGCAGGAGCCGGTCGAGCATGCTGACCGCGGTGGTG
>Ga0209571_1000858_pt1 | contig 21103 bp, 18 predicted proteins | sample EBPBio102011_DNA_FD_185866 | JGI IMG/M metagenome (GOLD analysis project Ga0209571, IMG submission 185866) | Wastewater treatment Type I Accumulibacter community from EBPR Bioreactor in Madison, WI, USA - Reactor 1_1/10/2011_ DNA (SPAdes)... | ecosystem: Engineered > Bioreactor > EBPR >... | reverse complement strand
CCACGGACCGTGGCGAGGCAGACGACGTCGTGTCGGGCAGATCCCATGACCGTCAGCGGGCAGTTCTCATGACCGCCAGCGGGCAGCTTCGTGGCCGTCTCCGGGCAGTTTCTCGTGGCCGCCGACAGAAGTGGGCCTCGATATGGGCCCGGGTCCGGACGTAGACCGGGCGGCTGTTCAGGTCCGTCTTGCTGACCCGGAACGTTTGTTCGATGCGCCACAGTTGGCGGTATCGGTCCAGGATCGCGGTATCAGTAAGGGTGGTTTCGGAGGTGCGGACCAGCTGGAAGCCGTCGAACACAGCCTCAGCGTCGGCGCGGGCCCGGTCCACCGACAGGCTGGTCCGTTTCCCGGTGATCAGTTCCCGGGTGGCGGGGTCGATCGTTTCGGCGGTGATGTACTTCTTCACCCCCCGCTTACTGGAGGCCCGATGCCTGGCCTCGTCAGCAGCCAACGCTTCGGCGTGGGCCAGGATCTCTTGGCGCATCAGCCGGTCACGCTCGGCCGCTGCGGCTGACCAGCGGGCCACGACTTTCTCGGTCACGTTGAAGGGCACGTTCGGCACCCCGTACATCGTGACCGGCACCGAACGGGTCACGATCATCGATTTCGTGCGCACCTTGTCGTCGCCGGTCCAGCCGACGGGGTCGAGCAGCCACGCCTTCAAGGTCTTGTCGGCTCCCCGGGCGGAGGCGGACACGATCCAGCCGTCCCCGTGCTGGGCCAACGCCCCGAGGTTGTTGGCGGTGTTCATGGCCTTGTCGGCCACCACCACGATCCGCTCGCAGGCGAACGCTTGTTTGAACTCGCCCAGTGATGGGGTCTATCGCAGTGACGGTGTAACTGGCCCTACGGCCCGGTTGGGCAGGAGGGGTCATGGGGACTGTCAGAGAAACGGTGGGTGGTCTGGCCCACCGTTTCTCTGACAGTCCCCCTGCGGATCCTCGTCGTCCGGCAGATCGGGCAGTTGGCAGAACACGTCCACATCATCAACGCGACGGATCGACACCTCGCGCTTGTAGGAGCCGATCAGGACCGTGTGCAGACCCCATCCCGTCAGATCGGCGTCACGGTCGAGGACATCACGGACCTCGGCATGAGCGTCAGCTGCGTGCGTCGCATCGTCACCGGGCTCGATCGCCGACAGGGCATCCTTGAACTGCTTGCTGAGGACCGCCACGCCGTTCCCCCATTCTCCCGCGCAAGTCGGGCTAGTCGTCGCCTCTAGGGTACGAACAGGGTCAGACAGTCTCGTCGGCCCCAGGTCCGATCGGCTGGAGCGTGCATGACTGTTGGCCCCAACGCGCCGGGCTCATGGCACAGCCGAAGAAGCCTGATCGGCGCAACTCGCCCTCGACAGGCATGTGAGTGAGGTCACGACCCATCGGCGTCGATGTCCGCCCATGGCATCTCCGGACGTCTGACTCTCGGAGAGAGCGTCGCAGTGGCCCACGTCCACGCGGAACAGTGGCTCACCCGATGCCGGAACGGTTGCTCTCGCCCAGCGCGATGTCCACCATGAGCCGTCCGTGGGCGGGACTGAAGGGGCTCCCCTGTCCAAGGAACGAGGGTCCGCCTGTGGCCATCCGTGGGCACGCCGGGCCAAGACTCCCGGACGCCTATTGCACGTTTATTGCACGAATGCGATTGGTATGGGTATTGCTGGAACGTAAGCCTTAGTCAGAACCTACTAGCATTGGTGGAGAAGACGGGACTCGAACCCGCAACCCCCGCCTTGCAAAAGCGGTGCGCTACCAATTGCGCCACTTCCCCTTGTCACGGCCTGGGCGGTCGCGGCAAGCAACTCCGGAAGCACTACCTCTCCCGGACCACGAGGACGTCCGAGCCCGACGCGCTTCGAAAGTGGTTCTCAGCGGCGGGTCGTCATTCTCGCTTCCCACATCCTAGGACCCTTCCCCCACGCTTCCCCCCAGCGGCCAGGAAAGGCGCGGCTTCCCTCGGCCTGATTCGCCGCCTATGGCGCGCTGACCTGCAGAAACGCGAGGCAACGAGGAGGAAGGTCTGCCCCTAACCCCCTGCTTGCAAAGCAGGTGCGCTACCAATTGCGCCAAGGCCCCGTGCGGTTGGGCTGCTGGAGCTCAGGCGCCCGCGGTGTCTTCCTTGGTCGCCTCGGCCCACAGCGCGGAGTCCGAGGAGTCCTTGGCCATCTTGTTGCGGACGAACACGGCGCCAGCCGCCGTCGCAACGAGAAGGAGGAGCTTCTTCATCGTGACCCCTTGTCATCGTGGAGGTCGGTCGGTGGTGGGCCTAACAGGACTTGAACCTGTGGCCTCTTCCTTATCAGGGAAGCGCTCTAACCGTCTGAGCTATAGGCCCGTCACCGCATCCGGCGTCGTCCACACGCAGTGGACGCGAGGACCGAGGTTACCCCACCCGCGCCACGCTCTCCAAAACGTATGCCGTCTACCCCAGGAGGCGGACGGCATACGGAAACCGAGGACGGGGATCAGTCGTCGGTGAGGGTCAGGCCGAGCCCGCCGACGAGCGAGGCCGAGACGTTGTAGATGAAGGACCCGAGGGTGGCGATCGCGGTGATGATGAAGACGTCGATGACCGCGAAGACGATCGAGAGCGAGACGACCCGACCGAAGCCGACGAAGTCCATGATGTCGAACTTCTTGTCGCCGTCCTGGATGATCGAGCCGACGAGGTTGTTCACCTGGTCGAAGGCGCCCATGCCCTTGAGCACGAGCCAGAGGGCCGCGACCGCCACGACCATGGCGATGCCGAGTGCAACCGAGAGCAGGAAGGACATCTTCAGCGCCGAGAACGGGTCGATGCGCGAGAGCGTCAGGCGCACCCGTCGACCCGGAGCCGCAGCGGCCGGACGGGGCGCCGCCTTGGCCGGCGCGGCCTTGACGGGGCGAGCGGCCTTGGCCTCGAGTCGAGCCTTCTCGGCATCCGCGGGACGCAACGGGATGTTGCCAGCCGTGGACCCTGCCGCCGCCGGTGTGCGCGGCAACTGCTCAGTGGGTTCGCCGGGGGTCACGCCTTACCTCCATCGTCATCCGCAGGCGCCTCGGTGCCGGCACTGTCCTCGGCCGGGCTCACACCCGACACGGGCTGCACATCGTCACCGCCTGTCTCCGCTGACGGTACGGCATCGGTCGCAGCCTCCGCACTCCCATCCGAGTCGTCGGCCTCCGGGGTGCGCTCGACGTTGCGCGCGACCGCGACCACCGAGTCGCCGCGTCCCGGGCGGGCGAAGGTCATGCCCTGGGTGTTGCGGCCACGGCGCGTGACGGTGTCGACCGCCATGCGCACGACATTGCCCCGCTCGAAGACGACGAGGACCTGGTCGTCCTCGGCGACGGTGAGGCCGCCGACGAGGTCGCCGTTGCGATCGGTGAGCTTGGCGACCGCCACACCGAGCGTGGCCCGGCCCTTGGCGTTCCACTCCGAGGCGGCCGTGCGCTTGGCCATGCCGTTCTCGAAGACGACGAAGACGTCCGGGTCGGTCGCGTCGCGGATCACCGACATCGAGAGCAGGTGGTCGTCGGCGCGGAACTTCATGCCGGTGACACCGGTCGTGGCCCGGCCCATCGGGCGCAGCTGGGCATCGGTGGCGTGGAACCGGACCGACATCCCCTTGCGCGAGATGAGGAGCAGGTCGTCCTCGGCCGCGATGAGGTCGACCCCGACGAGCTCGTCACCGTCCTTGAGGTTGACCGCGATGAGTCCACCGGAGCGGGGCGAGTCGTACTCGGTGAGTCGGGTCTTTTTGACGACACCAGACTTGGTCGCGAGGACGAGGTAGGGCGCCACGGAGTAGTCCTTGAGCGCCAGCACCTGGGCGATCTGCTCACCGGGCTGGAAGGCCATGATGTTGGCGACGTGCTGGCCCTTGGCATCCCGCCCGGCGTCGGGCAGCTCGTAGGCCTTGGCGCGGTAGACCCGGCCCAAGTTGGTGAAGAAGAGCAGCCAGTGGTGGCTGGTCGTGGCGAAGAAGTGCTCGACCATGTCCTCACCGCGCAGGTTGGCGCCCTTGACGCCCTTGCCGCCGCGGCCCTGGAGTCGGTAGTTGTCGACGCGCGTCCGCTTGGCGTAGCCACCGCGCGTGATCGTGACGACCACGTCCTCCTCGGGGATGAGGTCCTCCATGGACATGTCGCCGTCGAAGGGCACGATCTGGGTGCGGCGCTCGTCGCCGTACTTGGCCACGATCTCCGCGAGCTCCTCGGAGATGATCGCGCGCTGCCGGCCCGGCTTGGCGAGGATGTCCTGGTAGTCCTCGATGAGCGCCTGCAGCTCGTCGTGCTGCTCGATGATCTTCTGCCGCTCGAGGGCGGCCAGACGGCGCAGCTGCAGGTCGAGGATCGCACGGGCCTGGATCTCGTCGACACCCAGGAGCGCGATGAGGCCGTCGCGGGCCTCCTCCACGGTGGGACTGCGCCGGATGAGGGCGATGACCTCATCGAGCATGTCGAGCGCCTTGAGGTAACCGCGCAGGATGTGGATGCGCTCCTCGGCCTCCTTGAGGCGGAAGGCGGTGCGCCGCTGGATGACGTCGACCTGGTGGTCCACCCAGTGGCGGATGAACGAGCTGATCGGCAGCGTGCGCGGCACCCCGTCGACGAGGGCCAGCATGTTGGCGCCGAAGTTCGTCTGCAGCTGGGTGTGCTTGTAGAGGTTGTTGAGGACGACCTTGGCGACCGCATCCTTCTTCAGCACGATCACCAGGCGCTGGCCGGTGCGACCGGACGTCTCGTCGCGGATGTCGGCGATGCCCTGGAGGCGGCCGTCCTTGACGTGCTCGGCGATCTTCTGGGCGAGCGAGTCCGGGTTCACCTGGTAGGGCAGTTCAGTGACCACGAGGCACTGCCGACCCTGGATCTCCTCGACCTGCACCACCGCGCGCATGATGATCGAGCCGCGTCCGGTCGTGTAGGCGTCCTCGATGCCGCGGTGGCCCATGATGAGCGCCCCGGTCGGGAAGTCCGGGCCCTTGACCTCGCGCATGGTCGCCGCGAGCAGCTCCTCGCGGCTGGCGTCGGGGTGCTCGAGGAACCACTGGGCCGCCGCCGCCACTTCACGCAGGTTGTGCGGGGGGATGTTGGTGGCCATGCCGACCGCGATGCCGGAGCTGCCGTTGACGAGCAGGTTGGGGAACCGGCTCGGCAGGACCTCGGGCTCCATCGTCTTGCCGTCGTAGTTCGGCTTGAAGTCCACCGTCTGCTGGTCGATGTCACGGACCATCTCCACCGACAGCGGCGCCATCTTGCACTCGGTGTACCGCGGCGCAGCGGCCGGGTCGTCACCGGGTGACCCGAAGTTCCCCTGACCCTGGACGAGGGGATACCGCATCGACCAGTCCTGCACCAGTCGCACGAGGGCGTCATAGATCGCGGTGTCGCCGTGCGGGTGGTACTGGCCCATGACGTCGCCGACGACGCGGCTGCACTTGTTGAAGCCACGGTCCGGCCGGTAGCCGCCGTCCCACATCGCATAGAGCACCCGCCGGTGCACCGGCTTGAGCCCGTCCCGCACATCGGGCAGCGCCCGGGACACGATGACCGACATCGCGTACTCGATGTAGCTCTGCTGCATCTCGGTGTTGAGATCGCGCGGCTCGACCCGGTCACCTTCCGGCGGAAGCGTCCCGGTGATGTCGTCACTCATGCGTCGTCCTTACGTCCTGCTGTGGTGAAGTCAGTGGTCTTTCCCGTATGCCGTGGGCCCGGAGGGCTGGGAGGCGACCCAGCCGCGAGGGCGGAGCCCGGAACGCCAGCACACGGCATACGAATCAAATGTCCAGGAACCGCACGTCGCGCGCGTTGCGCTGGATGAACGAGCGGCGCGACTCGACGTCCTCGCCCATCAGGATCGAGAAGATCTCGTCGGCGGCCGCCGCGTCGTCGAGGGTGACCTGCAGGAGGACTCGGTGCTCGGGGTCCATCGTGGTCTCCCACAGCTCGGAGTAGTCCATCTCGCCGAGTCCCTTGTAGCGCTGGATGCCGTTCTCCTTGGGCAGGCGGCGGCCCTTGGACTGCCCCTCCTTGACGAGGGCGTCGCGCTCGCGGTCGGTGAAGGCGAACTCGTGGGCGGCGTTGCTCCACTTGAGGCGGTAGAGCGGCGGCTGCGCGAGGTAGACGTAGCCGGCCTCGATGAGCGGCTTCATGAACCGGAAGAGCAGCGTGAGCAGGAGCGTGCGGATGTGCATGCCGTCGACATCGGCATCGGCCATCAGCACGATCTTGTGGTAGCGCGCCTTCTCGAGGTCGAAGTCCTCGCCGATGCCGGTGCCGAAGGCCGAGATGAGCGCTTGGACCTCCTGGTTGGCCAGGGCCTTGTCGAGGCGGGCTCGCTCGACGTTGAGGATCTTGCCGCGGATCGGGAGGATCGCCTGGGTGTGCGGGTTGCGGCCGCGCACCGCCGAGCCGCCGGCGCTGTCACCCTCGACGATGAAGACCTCGGAGATCGAGGGGTCCTTGGACTGGCAGTCGCGCAGCTTGCCCGGGAGTCCCCCGGACTCGAGGACGCGCTTGCGGGTGGCTTCGCGCGCCTTGCGGGCGGCGAGGCGGGCCGTCGCGGCCTGGATGGCCTTGCGGACAACCTCCTTGCCCTCGTTAGGGTGGCGCTCGAGCCAGTCGCCGAACTCCTCGGTCATCGCGCGCTGGACGAAGCCCTTGACCTCGGAGTTGCCCAGCTTGGTCTTGGTCTGGCCCTCGAACTGCGGCTCGCCGAGCTTGACGCTGATGACCGCGGTCAGGCCCTCGCGGGCGTCGTCGCCGGTGAGGTTGTCGTCCTTGTCCTTGAGGAGGTTCTGCTTGCGGGCGAAGTCGTTGATCAGCTTGGTCAGCGCCGCGCGGAAGCCCTCCTCGTGGGTGCCGCCCTCGTGGGTGTTGATCGTGTTGGCGTAGGTGTGGACCGACTCGCTGTAGGCGCTCGTCCACTGCAGGGCCATCTCCAGGCTGAGGGCGCGCTCGGCATCCTCGACCTCGATGCTGATGATCTCGGGGTGGACCGGCTCGGACTTCTTGGAGCCGACGAGGTGCTTGACGTAGTCGACCAGGCCTTCCTCGTAGCGGTAGGAGACCTTGCGCGCCTTGGTCAGCTTCTTGCCCTGGCTGCTGTGCTCACCACCCTCGGAGTCGGCGTCGTCGGTGGCCTCGACGTCGGCGAGGTCGGCGTCGACCCCGTCGAGGTCCGGCTCGTCATCGGCGGCGACCTCCTCGGCCGGGACGCGCTCGTCGACGAGGTTGATCGTCAGGCCCTTGTTGAGGAAGGCCATCTGCTGGAAGCGGGCGCGGATGGTCTCGAAGTCGTACTCGGTCGTCTCGAAGATCTCCGGGCTCGCCCAGAAGGTGATCGTCGTGCCGGTGGCGTCGGTCTCCTCCTGGCGCTCCAGCGGGCCGGTGGGCACGCCGTGGTCGAAGGTCATCCGGTGGGCGTAGCCCTTCTGCCGGACGCAGACGTCGAGCCGGGTGGAGAGGGCGTTGACGACGGAGGAGCCGACGCCGTGGAGGCCGCCGGAGACCTTGTAGCCGCCACCGCCGAACTTGCCGCCGGCGTGCAGCTGGGTCAGGACCAGCTCGACGGCGCTGACCTTCTCGGTCGGGTGGATGTCCGTGGGGATGCCGCGGCCGTTGTCCTTGACCCGGACGCTGCCGTCCTCGCGGAGGGTGACGTCGATGGTGTCGGCGTAGCCGGCGAGTGCCTCGTCGACGGAGTTGTCGACGATCTCCCAGACCAGGTGGTGCAGACCGCGCTCGCCGGTGGAGCCGATGTACATCCCGGGCCGCTTGCGGACCGCCTCGAGGCCCTCGAGGACCGTGATCGCCGAGGCGTCGTATGCCGTCCCGTCGCCCTGGGTGCCGGGCCCGGTGTCGCGCTGGGTGTCGGGCTGCTCAGCCACGATGCTCCTTCGAAGTGTTCAACACGTCTGGTCATGACACGCGCCCGAGAGCGAGAACGCTTCGGGCGCGCGCGGACAACTGCCGAAATTCTAACGGTCAGGCCCGACAGAAGGTGCCCGCTGGGGGCCCGTGGCGGCACCTTTGTGCCGATGGACCCCGTTTCGTGGGTCCCGATACGCACCCCGGTGCGTTGTCGCGTCAGCGCGCGCTCCCGGGTTGTCCAAGAGGCCGATCACGGGTGGGGCCGGGCCCCCCAGGAGTTGGTCCGTTCGGGTGATGCCTTCCTGAGGAACACCTGAGAAGATGTGGGGGTGACTTACCGGTAACCGTCTCGATCAGGTGACAAGGACGATTCCGGGCCAAATTGCGCATAGGCTCTCCCACGGTTGCCAAGGTTTTCGGCCTTCGCGAGCCTTGACGTCGTGGGGGCGTCGAGAGCACTGATTAGAGGATCGACCATGACGCACATTGACCCGCACCCGTCCCAGACGGGCATCACGCGCAGGACCGTGGCCCGTGGGGCGGCTTGGAGCGCGCCGGTCATCGCGGTGGCGGGCGCGGCCAAGGCCGCCGCCGTGTCGGGACCTCGTCCGACGGTCCAGTTCAACGGCGCCTACAAGTTGCCCGGTCGGAGCTGTGGCAACAACCCCTTCCTCTACGGGTTCGAGTTCACGATCACCAACACCAGTACTCAGACCATCTGGATCTACCCGAACACCTTGTCCGTGTCGACCACCCCCAACTACGGGTTCACCTACTCCGGAAGCACGACAGCCATTCAGCTCGCACCCAACGCCAGCCAGACGTTCCTCCTGCGCATGACGGGCACCAACAGCGGCAACCTCACCTTCACCGGCACCTACAGCCTTGGGTGGGGGCACTGCGCCACAGCGGGCTGCGACACCTACGGGCACCTCCCCATCGCCGACAGCCTTGTGGTCAATGGCACGCCGCCCGACCACACCCGTTGCGGCTACTGATCCCTCAGCGCCAGGCCACGAAGGCCGCCCCCCGAGGCTTCGGGCGGCGGCCTTCGCCGTGCCCTGTCCTGCTCATGACTCCAGGGTGCGGTCGAGCAGCGCCCTTGTCGGCTCGGGGAGGACGTGCTCGGCGATGGTCACATCCAGCGCCGGGCGCTCGCAGACGATGCCGTAGCAGAAGGCATCGGGATGGGCCGGCTCGTCGGCCAGGGCCCGGAGTCCTTCGGGAGCGGTGAGCAGGCCGCGCCACGCACTGGCGTCGCGTTTGGGCAACTCGCCGAGGGCGACGGTGCGCTCCTTGACCAGTCCGGCGACACCCCCGCTGCGCGAGACCGAGATCTCGGTGGCCGCCACGGGGGACCCACCGGCCGCCCGAGACTTCCGCTGCTTCTTCACCGGCGCCGCCGCGGGGGTGACGCCGACCGACGTCCACGCGGCCGCCACGGCCGTGGCCTGCGCCGACTCGGCACCGAACTCGGTGACGGCGGCCTCGTGGGTGAGTCGGGCGAAGGTCGCGAAGTCGCAGTCGGCCTTGATGTCCCCGGTGATCGCGGCATACCAGATGGCGCCGGCGTCCTCCCAGGCGTGCCCGCCCAGGGTCTGGGCCACGAGGACGAAGGCGCGATTGGGGATGCCGGAGTTGATGTGGACGCCGCCGTTGTCGCGCGAGGTCACGACGAAGTCGTCCATGTGCCCGGGCTGCGGGTCCGTGCCGAGCCGCGGGTCGTCATAGGCCGTCCCCGGGTTGACCATGTCACGCAGCGCCCGACCCTTCACGCCCGGCGCCAGCAGGTCGGCGCCGATCAGCCAATCCGCCTCTGCCGCAGTCTGGCCCAGCAGTCGCTGCTTGACGAGCACGCCGAAGACGTCCGAGACCGACTCGTTGAGCGCCCCCGACTGGCCCTCGTAGTTCAGGCCCGAGGTGTACTGCGTGACCCCGTGCGCCAGCTCGTGCCCGATGACGTCGAGGCTTCGAGTGAAGTCGAGGAAGATCTCGCCGTCGCCGTCGCCGAAGACCATCTGCCGCCCGTTCCAGAAGGCGTTGTCGTACGCCCGGCCGTAGTGGACGCTCGCGATGAGCGGCAGCCCCTTGTCGTCGAGGCTGTCCCGCTCGTATGCCGTCGCCCACAGCTCCCAGGTCGCCCCCAGTCCGTCGTAGGCCGCGTTGACCGAGGTGTCCCTGGTGGCCGCGTCGCCCTCGCCGCGGACCTTGGCGCCCGGGAGGGTCTGGGCGCCCGCGCAGTCGTGGACCTGGCGGACCGGCGCGGGTGTGGCTGCGTCAGCGCCGGTCCGGCTCGCCCGCTTCACCTGCGGCAGCTCGCCGCCGTCGCCCGTCTCATGGGCATGGCGATCGGCCCGCAGCGCCTCGTCGTGCTCGAGCGTGGCGCGTGCGCGCCGCTCGACGGCGGGGTCACCGCTGGAGGCCAGGGCCTCGAGGACATAGGGCGGCACGATCGTGCAGAAGGGCGTGGGCCCCCCGGCGCCTCCGGCCGGGAGGCCGGGAGCCAGGACGCCGGAGGAAGCATCGGTGCGGGCGGAGCGGAAGTCAGCGGACGGCATACGAGCACTCTGCCCGCCCCCACCGACACCCGCACCCCGAACCAAGACAGTCGAAAGTAGAGGAGGAGCTGCTTCCGGGCGACGCAGGCGGCTCCTCGTCTACTTTCGACTGTCTGAGAGGGGAGGAGGGCCTACGGACTACCGCTTGATCTGCATGACGACGGCCTTGGGCTCGGTGAAGAACTCGCGGCTGAAGTTGCCGCCCTCACGCCCGACGCCGCTGTCGCCGACGCCACCGAAGGGGGTGCGCAGGTCGCGGATGAAGAAGCAGTTGACCCACACCGTGCCGGCGCGCAGGTTGCTGGCGACGCGGTGGGCGCGTGAGAGGTTCTCGGTGAAGAGCATCGCGTTGAGGCCGTAGCGCGTGTCGTTCGCGAGGTGCACGGCCTCCTCCTCGGTCTCGAAGGAGTTGACGATGCAGACCGGGCCGAAGATCTCCTCGCAGTAGGGCGCGGCGTCCAGGGCGAGCCCGTCGATGATCGTCGGGCGCACCATCCAGGTGCCGTCGTCGGCGACCCCGCCGGTGTGGAAGTTGCCGCCGAGCTCCTTGGCCGAGTCGACATAGGAGACGACCTTGTCGAAGTGGCGCTTGCTCGCCAGTGCCGAGAACTTGGTCTTCGGGTCGAAGGGGTCGCCGGTCGGCAGCGCCTCGGCCGCGGCGGCGAAGCGCGCCATGAACTCGTCGTAGATCGACGCCTGGACGAAGAGGCGCGAGCCGGCGAGGCAGATCTGGCCGGCGTTGCGGAAGATCGCCTCGACCGCCCAGTAGACCGCGTTGTCGAGGTCAGCGTCCTCGAAGACGATGTTCGCGCCCTTGCCGCCGAGCTCGAGGCTGACCGGCGCCAAGTGCGTTGCGGCAGAGGCCATCACGGTCTTGCCGGTGGTGGACGAGCCGGTGAAGGTGACGCGGTCGACCCGGTCGTCACCGGTGATCGAGGAGCCGGCCGGGTGGCCGTAGCCGTTGAGGACGTTGAGCACGCCCGGCGGGAAGCCGGCCTCGGCGGCCAGGCGCCCGAGGTAGGTCACCGATGCCGGGGTGTCCTCACTCGGCTTGATGATGCAGGTGTTGCCCCAGGCGATCGCGGGCGCGATCTTCCACGAGGCCATCATGAGCGGGAAGTTCCACGGGCTGATCGCGGCGACGACACCGGCCGGACCGAACTCGCTGTAGGTGTGGTGGCCCGAGTCCATCGGGTAGACCTCACCGACGTGGTCGCGCTGGTGGTCGGCGAAGAAGCGGAAGTTCCAGACCGAGCGCGCGACGTCGTGCTTGGCCTGCTCGAACGGCTTGGCCATGTTCGTGGTGTCGAGCGTGGCGATCTCGTCGGTGCGCGCCTCCATGAGGTCGGCGAGCCTGTGGATGGCCTTGGCGCGCTCGTTGCGCCCCATCCGCGGCCACGGCCCCTCGTCGAAGGCCTTGCGCGCGCTCGTCACGGCCCGGTCGGCGTCGGCCGCGCTGCCCTCGGCCGCCTGCGCCCACACCTGCCGGGTGTAGGGGTTCCAGACGTCGAAGCGCTTGCCGTCGAGGGACTCGACTTCCTCGTTGTCGACGATGTGGCCGAAGAACTGGAGCTCGCTCATGGTCCTACTCTCCCCGCGCCGCCGCCCGCGAGTAGCCAGCGTTTCTGGATGCGGAACGGCGCTGCATGGCCAGGCCGGTCCCCCGGCGACCTCCCCCGTGGACGGCCTCGACCCACACGGTGGAGCCGCTACCGGTTTGCCTCCGCTGGGGAGGCAAACCGGTAGCGAGCCGCCGAGACTTCCAACGGGTCCGGCCGCGGACGAGGCGAGCGCACGGCATACGACGTCGGTATGCCGTGCGCTCGGGTCGGGCGGGTCAGTCGCCGGAGCGAGGGTCGGGTGCGCCCTGTCGCTCGGCGATCGTCACGTCGCCGGCGGCGAAGTGGGTCTTGGGGACCTCGCGGACGACGACTCGGATCGAGTCCTTGGGGGCGTCGACGGTCTCCATCGCAGCCTGGGTGAGCCCCGTGATGAGGGACCGGAGCTGCTGGGGGGTGCGGCCCTCGACGAGGGTGACCTCGATCAGTGGCATCAGGGCTGCTCCCCTCCGTTGATGAAGCAGGACCCGAGGTTGGTGAAGTGCACCGCGACCGAGGAGCCGGGCGGGGCGAAGACCGCGTCGGTCATGCCGCCGGTGAGGACGACCCAGCCGGGCTCGATGCTGTGGCCGCGACGCGCGAGGTCGTTGGCCGCGAGTGCGAGCGCCTCACCGGGGTGGCCCTGGACGGCGGCACCGGTGGCGGAGTCGACGATCTGGCCGTCGACCTCGACGAGGACGCCCTCGAGCGCGAGGTCGATCGAGCTCGGGTGCACCCCGATCGGGCCGGTGACGTAGAAGCCGGAGCTGGCGTTGTCGGCCGAGACGTCGCCGGCCTTGAACCGGAAGTTGTGGTAGCGGCTGTCGATGATCTCGAACCCGCCGTAGACGCTCTCGACGGCGCTCATCGCCTGGGCGCACGAGACGCCCGGCCCGGCGAGGCCATCGCCCATGACGAAGACGATCTCCGGCTCGATCCGCGGGTGGATGAGCTTGTGCTGCGGCACCGGGTCGCCCGCGGGCAGGATCATCGCGTCGGTGAGCCAGGCGACGAACGGGAAGTGGACCCCCATCCGCTGCTGCTTGGCGCGGCTGGTCAGGCCGAGCTTGACGCCGATCAGCTGCTCGCCGCGCTCGAGGCGCTTGGTGAGGTTGAGGTCCTGGATCTGGTAGCCGGTGTCGAGGTCGAGCTCGGGCCACTCGTCGGTGAAGGGCTCGCGCTCGCGGCGCTCGTCCTCGCAGGCGAGCAGCTCGGCGGCGACGGACTCGATGGTCCAGTTCGCCTTCGCCTTGCCCGAGGCCGCCTTGCGAGGGGCCGCCTTCTTGGCCGTCGCCTTCGACGGCGCCTTGGTCGTTGCCTTGGTCGCCATCAGCGCACTCCTGCCCCCGCGAAGTCGCCCAGCTCGGCTTCGTTCTGGAGCTGCAGGGCGATATCGATGATCATGTCCTCCTGGCCGCCGACGTAGCCGTACTCGCCGACCTTCTGCAGGATCGCATGCGCCGGCACGTTGTAGCGCTCGGCCGCGCGCTCGGCGTGGAGCAGGAAGCTGGAGTAGACCCCGGCATACCCCTGCGTGATCGAGGCCCGGTCCATCCACGGCAGGCGCGGGATGAAGGGGCGCACGACGTCCTCGGCGGCCGAGAGCACCTCGCCGAGGTCGATGCCGGTGCGGATGCCCATCCGCTCGTAGGTCGCGGCGAGCACCTCGGTGGGGGAGTTGCCGGCACCGGCGCCGAGGGCGCAGAGCGCGCCGTCGATCTGCTTGGCGCCCGCCTGGTAGGCCAGCACCGAGTTGGCGATGCCGAGGCTGAGGTTCTGGTGGCCGTGGAAGCCGACCTGTGCCCCGTCGCGACCGATCTCGTTGATGACCGACTCGATGCGCTCCTGGGCATCGGAGAGGACCAGGGCCCCGGCGGAGTCGACGACGTAGACGCACTGGGCGCCGGCGTCGACCATGATCCGGGCCTGCTCGGCCAGCTTCTCCGGGCTCGCGCGGTGCGAGAGCATGAGGAAGCCGACCGTCTCCATGCCGAGCTTGCGGGCCTCGCCGAAGTGCTGGATCGAGACATCGGCCTCGGTGCAGTGGGTCGCGATGCGCGCCACCGAGGCACCCATCTCGTGCGCCTTCTTCAGGTGGTGCACGGTGCCCAGCCCGGGGAGCATGAGGATCGCGATCTTGGCCTGGTTGGCCTCCTCGACGGCGGCCTTGATGAGCTGGAACTCATCGACCTTGGAGAAGCCGTAGTTGAAGCTCGACCCGCCGAGGCCGTCGCCGTGCGAGACCTCGATGACCTGCACGCCGGCCCGGTCGAGGGCGGAGACGACGCCGCGCACCTGCTCCTCGGTGTACTGGTGGGCCATCGCGTGCGAGCCGTCGCGCAGCGTGGAGTCGGTGATCCGCAGGTCGGTGCCGGTGTCGGCAGCAGCTGCCTTGCCGTCGGTGTGCTCCCGCACCTCCGACTCGGAGACGATGTGGTTGACCTTGGGGGCGTCCTCGGGACGGATGGTCATGTCACCCATGGCTGATCAGACTCCTGCCTTCTCGGTGGCGGACTCGGCGGCTTCGGAGCCGTCAGAGACGGGCGCGTCGGCGGCCTCGCCGAGGTCCGAGAGTTCAGCAGCGGACTTCCACGTCGACTGAACTCCCAGCTTGCGGGCGATCATGATGTCGCCGACGCGGGCGGCGGCCGCAGTGATGATGTCGAGGTTGCCGGCGTAGTCGGGGAGGTAGTCGCCCCGGCCCTTGACCTCGATCGGGACGAAGATGCGACCCTGGCCCCGCCAGGTCTCGCGGGCGTGGTCGAACTGCGGCTCGGCGCGCAGGTGGTAGCCCGGGACGTACTCCTGGACGGTGGCGACCATCGCGTGGACGGACTCGAGGATCCTGTCCTGGAGCTCACCGGGCTCGGCGGCCTCCGGCGGGATCGCGCAGAAGACGCTGTTGCGCATCATCAGCGGCGGCTCGACCGGGTTGAGGATGATGATCGCCTTGCCCTCCGTGGCGCCACCGATCGAGGACACCGCGAGGGAGGTGGTCTCGGTGAACTCGTCGATGTTGGCGCGCGTGCCCGGGCCGGCGGACTTGCTCGAGACCGAGGCGACGATCTCGGCATACGGCACCTCGACGACCGAGGAGACCGCGGCGACCATCGGCACCGTCGCCTGACCACCGCAGGTGATCATGTTGACGTTGGTGGCGTCCATGTTGAACTCGAGGTTGACCGGCGGGCAGATGAGCGGGCCGACCATCGCGGGGGTGAGGTCGACGGCGAGGATGCCGGCCTCGGCATACCGCGGCGCGTTGGCGGCGTGCGCCTTGGCGGAGGTGCACTCGAAGACGATGTCCGGCAGCTCGTCCTGCGCGAGCAGCCAGTCGACGCCCTCGTGGCTGGCCTCCAGGCCCACCGACGCGGCGCGACGCAGGCCGTCGGAAGCCGGGTCGACGCCGATCATGTAGCGCGGCTCGATGATCTCGCTGCGGCGCATGAGCTTGAACATCAGGTCGGTGCCGATGTTGCCGGGGCCGACTATCGCGGCCGTTCCCTTCGTTGTCACAGAGCCCATCTCGTTTCCTTTGTCGTATGCCGTGCAGTCGGGTTGCGCTGCGGCTCAGGCGAAGCGGGCGGTCACGGAGCCGAGCCCCGAGAACGTCGCGGTGAAGGTGTCTCCTGGGGCGACGGGGACCATCGCGCACACCGCCCCGGGGAGGATCACGTGGCCGGCCTCGAGGACGGTGCCGCGGGCGCCGACGGTGTTGGCAAGCCAGACGAGGGAGTTCAGCGGCGAGCCGAGGACGGCGCCACCGGCACCGGTGCCGACGACCTGGCCGTTCTTGTGGAGCACCGCGCCACCGAGGCGTAGGTCGATGTCGGACAGAGCGGTCGGAGTCGAGCCGAGGACGACGGCGGCGCTGCTGGCGTTGTCGGCGATGGTGTCGAACAGGCCGATCTTCCAGTCCTTGATCCGCGAGTCGACGATCTCCAGGGCCGGCAGGACGAAGTCGATCGCGGCGATCGCCTCGTGGACGGTGACGCCCGGGCCCTGCAGCGACTTCTTGAGGACGAAGGCGACCTCGGGCTCGATCCGGGCCTGGATGAAGCGATCGGTCGGGATCGGCATGTGCTCGAGGTAGAAGAAGTCGTCGAGCAGGTGGCCGTAGTCCGGCTCGGTGACCCCGAGCAGCCGCTGCATGGCGCCGCTGGTGAGGCCGACCTTGTGGCCCTTGACGGTGCGCCCGTTGCTCGTCAGCTCATGCATCTGGAGGAGCTGGATGGCGTAGGCGTCCTCGAGGGTCATGTCCTTGTACGTCGTCGTCAAGGGCGTGATCGGGCGCCGCGAGTCGTAGGCGGCGAGGAGGGACTGTGCGGCCTTGGACCGGTTGAGGCTGTCCACGGTTCACCTTTCTCGGGTGGGTCGATGGCGTGCGGGCACACGTCGGACCACCAGCGACACTAGGGGTCCTCGGTGGGACGTCGCCGGTGACGTTCCACCACAAAGAACACGCCGGGGCGGGTTCGCCACCGCGTCGGTGATCAGTCGTTCAGGTTCTTGGAGATGCGCCGGGAGGCGGCGGTGAGCAGGGGCACGAGGCGTTCGATCTCGGGCTCGATGACGGCCGTCGGGCCGAAGACGGAGACGCTCGCGACCGCCACCCGTCGGTTGAGCACGGGCACGGCCACCGAGGAGCTGCCTTCGAAGGACTCGTTGCTGGAGACGGCATACCCGACCCGCCGGGCCTGGTCGACCTGGCGCTGCCAATCGGCCTCGGAGCGGACGGTGCCGGTCACGCGCGGAGGGAAGCCGGAGGCGACGCGCGCGGCATACGTCGTGGGGTTGAAGGCCGCGATGACCTTGCCCGAGCTCGTCGTGTGGGCCGGCAGGCGGCGCCCGAAGTGACCCAGGATGCGCACTCCGTCGCGGTTCTCGAGACGCTCGAGGAAGACGATGTCGGGGCCGTCGGGGACGCCGAAGTTCACGGTGAGCCCGGTCGCGACGTGCACCTGGCGCAGGACCGGCATCGCGACATGGCGCAGCTCGTTGCGGGCGTGGGCGAGCTGACCGAGCTCGAAGAGGTGCAGCCCGAGGCGGTAGAGACCGGAGTGGGGGTCCTGCTCGACGAAACCACGCGAGACCAGCGTGGTGAGCAGGCGGTGGGCGGTGGACTTGGCGACGCCGAGGCGGCGGGCGATGTCGCTCACGCCGAGCTCGTTGTCGACGGCGAAGCACTCGAGGACGTCGAGCGCGGAACCGACCGACTTGAGCACCGAGGCGTCGTCGGGCGCGTGGCGCTTCGGCGTGGTGGCGCACCACGCGTGCTCGGCAATGCTCATGAAGGACTCCCTTGTCCGGCGGGCCGAGGCCGTGTCTGGCTTGCTCCTGACGGTGACGCATGGTGCATGGTTGGATCAAGCAATGCATTCCACTGAGCGGAACGATGGTGTCCCGCCGCGTGACGGTGTGCTCGATCGCGCGGCGGCGCTCGTGGCTGCCTTCGACGAGGGCTCACCGGTGCTCTCGCTGGCCGAGCTGGCCCGGCGCAGCGGCCTGCCCAAGCCCACGGTCCACCGGTTGACCGGGCAGCTCGTGCGCCTGCGCATCCTCGATCGCGCCGACGACGGCTACCGCCTGGGGATGTGGCTCTTCGAGCTCGGCGAGCTGGTGCCCCAGCACCGGACGCTCTCGGAAGCGGCGCTGCCGATCATGACCGACCTGTACGAAGCAACCCGCCTGCGCATCCACCTCGCCGTCCTCTCGGGGATCGACGTGGTCTATGTCGAGATCGTCGGCGGGGCGGGCATGGCGGTGGGGTCGCGCACGGGCGGTCGCCTGCCGGCGCACGCGACGGGGGTCGGCAAGGCGATGCTCGCCTACTCGCCGGCGGCCGTCGTGCGCACCCGCCTCGAGGCCGGGCTGCCCCGGTTGACCCCCCGGACCATCACCTCGCCGGGCGCCTTCGAGAGCGAGCTGCGCAAGATCCGCTCGGTGGGCATGGCCATGGACCTGGAGGAGTCGACGGTCGGCTTGTCCTGCGTGGCCGCCCCCGTCTTCGACTCCGACCGCAAGGTCCATGCGGCCCTGTCGATCACCGGCCGGACGGCGACCTTCGACCCCGGCCTGCTGGGTCCGGCGGTGCGCACTGCCGCCTTCACGCTGAGCCGGACCCTGCGCACCTCCGGCCTCTGACGCCCCCCTCCCCCCCCCGATTCGAGGTATGACCGCCGCAGAATGTGCGGCGGTAATACCTCGACTCGGGGGGGGAGAGCTGCGCGCGGGAGGTGAGCACACGGCATACCTGGCTTGGTTAGGTTTGGGGCATGCCCGAGAAGCTCCACGCGAACCTGCAGCCGATGTTCGACGCCGTCCTGGCGCGCAACCCCGGCGAGAGCGAGTTCCACCAGGCGGTCTACGAGGTGATGCTCAGCCTCACGCCGATCGCCGGGCACCGGCCGGAGTACGCGCAGTGGTCGATCCTCAAGCGCATCTGCGAGCCGGAGCGGCAGATCATCTTCCGCGTGCCGTGGGTGACCGACGCGGGCGAGGTGCAGATCAACCGGGGCTTCCGGGTCGAGTTCAACTCCGCCCTCGGTCCCTACAAGGGCGGGTTGCGCTTCCACCCGAGCGTCAACCTCTCGATCATCAAGTTCCTCGGCTTCGAGCAGACCTTCAAGAACTCCCTGACCGGCATGCCGATCGGTGGTGGCAAGGGCGGCTCGGACTTCGACCCCAAGGGCCGCTCCGAGGGCGAGATCATGCGCTTCTGCCAGTCCTTCATGACCGAGCTCTATCGGCACATCGGCGAGTACACCGACGTGCCGGCCGGTGACATCGGCGTCGGCGGGCGCGAGCTGGGCTACCTCTTCGGCCAGTACAAGCGGATCGTCAACCGCTGGGAGGCCGGCGTCCTGACCGGCAAGGGCCTGTCCTGGGGTGGCTCGCGCGTGCGCACCGAGGCCACCGGCTACGGCACGGTCTTCTTCGCCCGCGACATGCTCGCCGAGGTGGGGGAGTCCCTGGACGGCAAGCGGGTCGTCGTCTCCGGCTCGGGCAATGTCGCCATCTACGCCGTGGAGAAGATCCACCAGCTCGGCGGCACGGTCATCGCCTGCTCGGACTCCTCCGGCTTCGTCGTCGACGAGCACGGGCTCGACCTCGACCTGCTCAAGGACGTCAAGGAGGTCCGGCGCGAGCGGTTGAGCGTGTATGCCGATGAGCGCGGTCCCAGCGCCCGTTTCGTCCCGGCCGGGTCAGGTGGGGAGGGTTCGAGTGGCTCAGGGGACGGGGGTGCCGGGATCTGGGCGGTGCCGTGCGACGTCGCGCTGCCGTGCGCGACCCAGAACGAGCTGCCGGCCGCGGGAGCCAAGGCCCTGGTGAAGAACGGCGTCCGGCTCGTGGCCGAGGGCGCGAACATGCCGACGACGCCAGATGCGGTGGCGATCCTGCGCGAGGCCGGCGTCCTCTACGCCCCCGGCAAGGCCTCGAACGCCGGTGGCGTGGCGACCTCGGCACTGGAGATGCAGCAGAACGCAAGCCGTGACTCGTGGGGCTTCGAGGAGACCGAGGCCAGGCTCGAGGAGATCATGGGCGCGATCCACCGGACCTGCGTGGAGACCGCCGACCGCTATGGGCACCCCGGGGACTACGTCGTGGGGGCCAACCTCGCCGGCTACATGAAGGTCGCCGACGCGATGGTGGCGCAGGGCGTCATCTGAGAGCTGTGGCCAGGGCAGAGCTCACCGCCCTCCAGACCTCAGCCCTGTCGAGGGGTCGCAAAACGCCCGGGAAAGCGTTCTTCCCGGGCGTTTTGCGACTCCTCGACTGTTCCCATCCGGAGCGTTGAGGGGTGGCGGCCGGCGGGGTGACGGACGCGTTGTCCACAGGGCTGTGGACAACAGCTGCTCGCTGGGGGTCGCCGGCAGCACGCTGGGGTGCATGTCCACGCGCTCCCTGCCACCGGAGCTGAGGTCGGTGCCCTTCCGCACCTCAACGGCGAGCGCCCTCGGCGTCCCCGACGGCTGCCTCTACGGTGTCGGTGCCCACAAGGTCACTCACGGAGTGCTGGCCCTGCAGGCTCCGGGGGCCGCGTTGGCGGATCAGGCGCGGGCGATGCAGTTGGCGCTGCCGGAGGAGGGCGCGTTCTCGCATGTGACGGCGGCCCGCCTGCACGGCCTGCCCCTTCCGGCCTGGTTGGAGCAACGGCCTGGACTCGACGTCTGCACCCCGTCCGCGATGGTCAGGCGCCGGCGCCCCGGCTGGATCGGGCACCGCGGCGCCGAGTCCCGAGTCATCGTCGACGTGGCTGGAGTCCGCACGATCGACGTGGTCGACACGTGGATCGACCTGGCCGGGCTCATGGTGGGGCGACGACCCGTGCTGTCACACCACGATCTCGTGGTCACCGGTGACGAGGTGCTGGGCCGCGTCCTCGGGCGGCTCAACGTGGCCCGTGGCTCGCGCAAGGCCTTCCGACCGCACCTCGACGCGGAACTGGTGGCCGCGGCATACGCCATCATCGACGCGACCATCGACGCCAAGGTGCGCCCACGCGGCAAGCGGGCCCTGCTCACCGCCCGCGACCGCATCCGGGCGGGGGTGAAGTCCCCTCAGGAGAGCCGGGCGCGGCTGGTCCTGGTGGACGCCGGATTCCCCGAGCCACTCATCAACGTGCCGATCCACCACCCCGCCGGCGACTTCCTCGGCGAGGGGGACCTGGTGTGGCTGGCCGAGCGGGTCGTCGCGGAGTACCAGGGCAGGCACCATGCCGACCCTGCCCGGGCCAGTCACGACGAGGTCCGCAACCGAGGCCTGCGGGACGAGCAGTGGGACGTCCATCCGCTCTGGGCCGAGGATCTGTGGCCGGGGGTGCGGCGCCGGCAGTTCCTCCTCCGCCTGGCCCTCGCCCTGGGTCTGGACCTCTCGACCGTCACCCTGTCGTGAGCTGGCGTCCCACCGGGCGGATGGTGTCTGTCCAGTCGAGGAGTCACGAAACGCCCGGGAATTGGGGGCGTCCTCAGGGGGTGAACGCAACACGACCTTGGAGGCGTGTTGTGACACTGAAATTGGCTCGTCGTTTTGAGGACGCGTTCTGGAAGGAGTACCGGCTACACGGCAGTGCCGATCGGGCGGCTGC
>Ga0209571_1000853_pt1 | contig 21235 bp, 19 predicted proteins | sample EBPBio102011_DNA_FD_185866 | JGI IMG/M metagenome (GOLD analysis project Ga0209571, IMG submission 185866) | Wastewater treatment Type I Accumulibacter community from EBPR Bioreactor in Madison, WI, USA - Reactor 1_1/10/2011_ DNA (SPAdes)... | ecosystem: Engineered > Bioreactor > EBPR >... | reverse complement strand
AAAGCCCAGAAGCACCATCACCGACGCATCGGGCAGGCCCAGCCGGCGCTGCAGCAGGCTGCCGCTGGCGGCGATGCCGCCGACCAGGATCGCCACCGGCACCACGCCCAGCGGCGAGAAGCGCGCAGCGAAGGCGATGAGGATGCCGCTATAGCCATAGCCGGCGATCAGCGACGCATTGGCCGCGCCGTGCACCGCCGCCACTTCCACCGCACCGGCCAGGCCGGCCGCGGCACCGCCGGCGGCACAGGCGCCGATGGTCAGCCAGGTCACCGGCAGGCCCACGCCCAGCGCGGTGCGCGGGTTGCCGCCGGCCACGCGCAGCGCCAGGCCCAGCGGCGTGAGCTTGACCACCGCCCAGCAGACGATGGCGACGACGATGCCCACGCCCAGGCCCCAATGCACGTCCAGCCCGGGCATCGCTGGCAGCAGGTAGTTGTCGGCCAGCGGCTTGGTGGAGGGCTTGTTCAGGCTGGCCGGGTCGCGCAGCACGGTCTCGACCATCTGGTTGAACAGCGCGATGGCGATGAAGCTCATCAGCAGGCTGGAGATGGTCTCGTTGACCTCGCGCTTCTCGCGCAGCCAGCCGACGATGCCGATCCACACCGCGCCGGCCAGCATGCCGGCCAGCGCCATCACCGGCCACACCACGAGGGGCGGTGCATGCGCCGACAGCTGCAGCCCCAGCGCCGCCGCCGCCAGGCCGCCCAGCACCAGCGCGCCTTCGGCACCGATGACCACGCGGCCGGCCTGTGCCGGCAGGGCCACCGCCAGGCCGGTGAGGATCAGCGGCGCCGCGCGCTGCAGCGTGTTCTGCCAGGCGAAGGCATCGCCGAAGCCGCCCATCACGATCAGCCCCCAGACCTCCAGCGGGTTGAAGCCCGCCAGCCCGACGGCCGCCGAGAACAGCAGCACGGTGATGACCAGCGCGGCCAGCGCCGGCAGCAGCGCATCGGCCGCGCCGCGCAGGCGCACGGCCAGCGGCGGCGAGGGGGAAGCCGGAGGCAGCACCGGCGCCGTGGCAGTGGCCAGCGTGTTCATGCGCGCACCCACTCCACGCGGGCCGACGCGGCATCCAGCGGACGCCGCGGAACCGGCTTGGCCGGGCCGCAGGCGGCGCCCCCCTGGGGGGGAGCGCCGAAGGCGCTACGGGGGGGGGCCATGTCCTCAACCGGGGATCGTGCCGATGACGCCTTCGACCAGGTAGTTCATCTTTTCCAGCTCGGGGTTGAACTGGTCCAGGCTGGTGCCGGCGGCGATGACGGTGTTGCCCTTGTTGTCCTTCAGCGGGCCCTTGAAGATGACGAAGCCGCCCTTCATCATTTCGGCCTTGATCGCATCGGCCTTGGTCTTGGCCGCAGCCGACACCGCCGGGCCGTAGGGCGACATCTTCACGTAGCCTTCCTTCAGCCCGCCGCGCAGCAGGTTGGGCATCGGCGCGCCGGTCTGCGCGGCCTTGATGAAGGCGGCGTAGGGCGTGCTCCAGTCCCACTCGGCGCCGGTCAGGTAGCCCTTGGGCGCCAGCGCGGCCTGGCTGGCGTGGTAGCCACTGCTGAAGATGCCGCGCTTCTCGGCGGTTTCCACCACCACCTTCGGGCTGTCGACGTGGCAGGTCAGCACGTCCACGCCCTGGTCGATCAGGCTGTTGGCGGCCTCGGCCTCCTTGACCGGCATCGACCATTCGCCGGTGAAGATCACGCGGGTGGTGATGCTCGGGTCGACGCTCTTCGCGCCGAGCTCGAAGGCGTTGATGTTCCGCAGCACCTGCGGGATCGGCTTGGCGGCGATGAAGCCCAGCTTCTTGGTCTTGCTGGTGTAACCGGCGATGATGCCCGCCAGGTACTGGCATTCGTCGATGTAGCCGAAGTAGCTGGCCGCGTTCTTCGGGTGCTTGCCGGCCGTCCACATGCCGCCGCAGTGGGCGAAGCGCACGTTCGGGTACTTCTCGGCCATCTTCAGCATGTGCGGGTCGAAGTAGCCGAAGCTGGTGGCGAAGATCAGGCCGGCCTTGTCCTGGTTGATCATGGCCTCCATGGTCTTCTGCACCGCGGCGGTCTCGGGCACGTTCTCTTCCTCGACCACCTTGACGCCGGGCAGCTTCTTCACCGCCGCGGCGGCCTGCGCCTGCGCCTGGTTGTAGCCGAAGTCGCTGCGCGGGCCGACGTAGATTACGCCCATGGTCAGCGGCGTCTGCGCCAGTGCCTCGCGCAGCGCGCCGGGCAGGGCCAGCGAGGCGCCGGCGAGGGCACCACCGGCCAGCAGGCGGCGGCGCGGCAGGATCAGGGGGTCACGGCTCATGGTCAGGCTCCTTGTGGGTGGATCGAAGGGGACTCGGAAGACGCCGCCCTCTCAAGGCGGCAGGGGAATCAGGCTCACGTGGGCGGCCACCACCTGCCAGCGGCCGTCGATGCGGCACCAGGTCTGGCTCTGCCGGCCGAGCATCTGGCCGCCCTCGCGGGTGAACTCGGTCATCGCGGTGCCGAAGTCGTCGCCGAAGGTGGTCAGCACCGTGTGGCGCAGCGTGCGCGCCAGCCCCGCCGGCGAGCGCGCGTTGCGGAAGGCGCGGATCGCGTCGATGCCGTAGAGGTTCTCGTTGACGCCGTAGCGCACGGTCTGAGCGCTGTCCCAGAACAACTCGTCCAGCACCTCGACGCGGTTGTTCACCAGCGCGTCCTCGTAGCGCGCGAAGGCGGCCTGCAGCTCGGCCAGGACTTCGGGGCGGTTGAACTCGGTGTCCATCACAGCCCCCGCGCGACGGGCGCGCTGCACAGGCCCACCGACTGCAGTTGCGCCGCGACGCGCAGCGCATGGTCCTCGCGCCAGGGCGCGGCGATCAGCTGCACGCCAATCGGCAGGTGGGGGTTCGCGGCGCTCATGCCCCACAGCGGCACGGTGACCACCGGCAGGCCGATGCAGGAGATCGGCTGCGTCAGCAAGCCCATGCTGGCGCGCGAGGGCAGGCGGCGGTCACCGATCTGCAGCCATTCGGTGCCGATGACCGGCGCCACGCAGGGCGTGGCCGGGGCCAGCAGCACGTCCACCGTCTCGAACACGCGCGCCACGCGGCGCGCGAACCAGTGGCGCACGCGCTGCGCCTGCATCACCCACGCCGCCGGCACCAGGGCGTTGGCCAGGAAGCGGTCGCGCGTCATCGGGTCGAAGTCCTGAGGGCGCTTCTTCAGGTCTTCCAGGTGCAGCTGCGCACCTTCGCCGCAGGTGATCAGGAAGGCCGCGGCACGGGCGCGCTCCACCTCGGGCAGCTCCACCAGCCGGGTGGTGCCCAGCGCCTGGGCCACCGCGTCGACCGCGTCGCCGGCCTCCGGCAGCGCCATCTCGCGGAACCAGCCGCCGAGCACGGCCACGCGCAGGCCCTGCGCGCCCTGTGCCAGCAACGGCAGCGTCGGCTCGATCGGCCGCTGCGCGCAGGCCGGGTCGTCGCTGGCCGGGCCGTGCAGCGGGCCCTGCATCGCGTCGTAGCTGAGCGCCAGGTCCTGCACGTTGCGCGCGAAGGGGCCTAGGTGGTCCAGGCTGGCGACGAAGGGGTAGCTGCCCACGCGCGGCAGCCGGCCGAAGGTGGGCTTGCACCCGAACACGCCGCACAGCGACGACGGCACGCGGATCGAGCCGTTGGTGTCGGAGCCCAGCGTCACCGGCACTTGGCCGGCCGCCACCGCCGCGGCCGAGCCGCCGCTGGAGCCGCCGCTGATGCGCGCCAGGTCATGCGGGTTGCGCGTCGGGCCGTAGTGCGTGTTCTCGGTGCTGAAGCCGTAGGCGTATTCGTCCATGTGCAGCGCGCCGACCAGCACCGCACCATGCGCTTCCATGCGCCGCACCAGCAGCGCGTCGCGCTTGGCCGGCGCGGCATCGCGCTCGATCTTCGAGCCGGCCAGCGTGGGCAGGCCGGCGACATCGAACAGGTTCTTCACCGCGAAGGGCACGCCGGCCAGCGGCATCTTGTGGCGCTGCGGATGCGCGTCGATCAGTTCGGCACGCTTCAGCGCGCGCTCGGCCAGCGTCGCGCTGAAGGCGTTGATGCGGCCGTCGGTGGCCTGGATGCGCGCCAGGCAGGCGACCACAGCATCGCGCGCCGTGCCGCTGCCGTCGCGCACCCGCGCGGCGATGGTGGTGGCGTCGTCCAGGCTCACTCGACGACCCTCCGCGCTGCGCGCTCCGGGGTGAGCACTTGGGAGCGGCCCGGCGTGCTCACTTGTGCTCCGCGCCCTGCGGCGGCACCGGGTGGAAGACGCTGCCCGATTCATCGTGCGGCTGCAGCTGCAGGCCCTGCACCAGCGTGGCCATGTGCGCCGCCAGCCCGAAGAACTGCAGCACGCCGGGGCGGTGCTCGGCGGCGATCTTCAGCCCGAGCGTGGCCGCGGCGGCGTCGACGTAGGCGCTGTGGTCCATGCTGCCGCCTCAGGCCTTGTACAGGTTGCGGTAGTCGGGCTGCAGATGGAACCAGTACATGTAGCCCATCACGTCCTTCTGCATCGCCACGTCCATCGACGGCTGCACGATCGGCACGCGCGGCACCTCGTCGTAGGCCAGCTGGATCATTTCCTTGACCGACGAGTCGTAGATGGCCTTGTTCTCGGCGAAGCGCGCGTTGGTGATCAGCTTGTCCAGCTTCGGGTTCTGGTAGCTCATGGTGTTGAACACCGCGTTCTGGCCGTGGTAGCACCAGAAGAAGAAGTACTCGGGGTAATCCAGCCAGCCTCCGAAGCGGTTCAGGATCAGCGGCATGTCCTTCTTCAAGAGCGCGGCGCGCCAGGTGGCGCCGGGGATCTTGTTGATCTGCGCCTTGATGCCGATGGCGGCCAGCGCTTCCTGCGTCAGCACCGCCGCGGGCTCGCCGATCGTCGCGCCGCCCAGGTCGAAGCTGAGCGTGGTCTCGAAGCCGTTGGGCACGCCAGCCTCGGCCATCAGCGCCTTGGCCTTGGCGATGTCGGTGCGGTACCAGGTGGGCTGCGGCCAGGCGATGGTCTTGACCGGGCCGCTGCCGCCATAGAGCTTCGCGGCGCGGCCGTAGAAGGCGTTGTCGTAGATCTTGTCGTAGGGCAACGCATAGGCCACCGCCTGCCGCACCTTCGGGTTGTCGAAGGGCGGCTTGGTGGTGTTCATGCCCAGGTAGAACATCGAGTTCTCGATGGGCATCGAGCTGACCTTGATGCGCGCGGTGTCCTCGCTGAGCTCGGCGAAGTCCTTGGGCGGCATGTCGTAGGTCATGTCGATGTCGCCCTTGAGCAGCAGCGCGCGGCGGTTGCCGGCGTTGGGCACGTCGCGCTGCACCACGCGGCGCAGCTTCGGCAGCGGGCCGCTCTTCCACTCGTCGTAGCGCACGTAGACGATTTCCTGGCCGGGGCGGAAGGCCTCCACCTTGTAGGCGCCGCCGCCTGCCGTGTTGTTGCGCGTCCAGGCCAGGCCCCAGGGGTCTGCGGCGGTGGCGTTCTTCTTCACCAGCTCGCTGTTGAACACGCAGGGCACCACCACCGCCAGGTCGGCCATGGTCAGCTTGTCCTTGCGGATGAACTTGACGCGGAAGGTGTGGTCATCGACCACCTCGAACTGCTCTGGTTTTTCCAGCGAGCCGGCCGCCATCTGGAAGGTGGGGAAGCCGCCGACGGTGACGGCGCGGTCGAAGCTCCACTTCACGTCCTTGGCGGTCACCGGCGTGCCGTCGTGGAACTTGGCGTTCTTGCGCAGCTTGAAGGTCACCGACATGCCGTCCGGTGCCATCTGCCAGCTTTCGGCCAGCTCGGGCTCCAGCTTGTTGCGGTCGTAGCTGACACGACCATCGGGCAGCGTGCGCTTGCCGTAGGTCATCAGCCGGTCGTAGACCAGCCAGCTGACGCCATAGGCGGGCCGGTTGGCGCCCACCGTGTGGATGTCCAGCGAGTTCGGGCCGAACTCGTTGGCGACGATCAGCACGTCCTTGGGCCGGGCCTGGGCGTGGGCGGCCAGGGGCAAGGCGCCAAGGGCGGCACCGCTGGTGAGGAAGTCGCGTCGGTCCATGGTTTGGCTCCAGGAGTCAGAGGGTTGCGAGATAGGCGCGCCAGCCGCCGTGGTGGCTGATGTCGCGTGCCCCGGCCAGCGCATGCGCTTCGCACAGGAAGCCATGCACGTGGCGGCCATCGGCCAGCTGCACCGAGCCCAGCCCCAGCGGCGGCGGGATCAACGCAAGGAACGAGCCCAGGACGGCCTGCGGCATGTCCCAGACCTCGAGCTCGATGGCCGCGCCGCCTTCGGCCACGCGCTGCAGCCCCGGCTTGGGCGGCTGCGTGCCGGGCAGGGCATAGAGCCGGTAATGCGGCGCGGTGCGCGTGGCCTCCCGCAGCACGGCGCCGCGCTCCAGCAACTGGCCGTTCAGCGGCAGGCCGGACAGGTGCGCGCCGACCACGGCGATCGGCAGCGTGGGCTGCACCGCCGGCCCGGGCGCACCGGCCGGCGCGGGTGGCAGGCCCTGCCAGCGCCGCGCCAGATCGAGCAGCGCGACATCGGCGCCGCCGGGTGCGATGAAGGTCAGGCCGAAAGGCAGGCCCACCGCCGTGCGGCCGGCCGGCACGGCCAGCGCGCTCCAACCCAGCAGGTTGACGAAATTGGTATAGGTGCCGAGCTTGGCGTTGACGCCCACCGGATCGGCATCGACCTCGGCGAAGCGCGGATGCCCCGGCGCGCTGGGCACCATCAGCACGTCCACCTGCTGCCACAGCGTGCGCAGCCGCGACTGCAGCGCGCGCAGCCGGTACATCGCCTCGAAGGTCTGCGTGGCGCTCAGGCCGACGGCGCGGCCGATGACGCGGCGCACGGTGTCGTCCAGCGTCTCGGGCCGCTCGGCCAGCAGCTGCTGCATGACGGTGTGGCGCTCGGCGACCCACGGGCCTTCATAGAGCAGGGCCGCCACTTCGAACAGCGGCGCGAAGTCCATCGCCACTACCTGATGGCCTTGCTCGCGGGCCTGGGCCTGCGCGGCGTCGAAGCACGGTGCGTAACCGGCGTCGCCAAAGAACTCGGGCCGCGCCGGCACGCCGATGCGCAGCGGCCAGGGCAGGCGCGCCGGGCCCGGGCGGAAGTCGCTGTAGGCGTCGAGTGGATCGGCGCCTTCCAGCACGGCAAGCACCTGCGCGGCATCGTCGACGCCATGGGCAAACACCGACACGCAATCGATGCTGCGGCAGGCCGGCACCACACCGGCGGTGCTGACGCGGCCCGGCGTGGGCTTCAGCCCGACCAGGCCGTTGAACAGCGCCGGCACGCGGCCCGAGCCCGCCGTGTCGGTGCCCAGTGCAAAAGCCACCTGACCACGCGCCACGGCCACCGACGAGCCGGAACTGGAGCCGCCGCTGATGCGCTCGGCATCGAAGACGCTGCTGGGGCGGCCGTAGGGCGAGCGCGTACCCACCAGGCCGGTGGCGAACTGGTCGAGGTTGGTCTTGCCCAGCCACAGCGCGCCGGCATCGACCAGCTTCTGCACCACCGTGGCATGGCGTGCGGGCAGGTAGGCAAAAGCCGGGCAGGCGGCGGTGGTGGGCACGCCGGCGATATCGATGTTGTCCTTGGCGGCGAAGGGCACGCCCAGCAACGGGTAGCGCCGCACCAGTTCGGCGCGAGACAGCGGCTCGGCCAGCCGGGCCGCCAGCGTGTCCAGTTGCTGCTGCCACTGCGCCGGCGTGGCCAGGCTGATCCAGATGGAATGGGCCGACGCGGCCTGCGCTGAAGCCCGGCAGCGCTGCAGCGCAGGCAGCAGCGCGTCGGGGCCGGCCAGCACCCGCTCGCGCCAGGCGGCAAGGCCTTCGGGCGCGGCAGCGGAGTCGGCGGCAGGCAGCATATTGGTGCACGTACTGGTATACAAGCCAGCACACGCATGAAGCATGCCAACCGGTCGCCGGTTGGCCCTGCAGGAGAAAGGGTCAGCCGCCCTCGCGGGCCAGTCGCTCGCTGCGCCAGTACACGTCGTCGCCGCCCAGGCCGTCGAGGTTGGCGCGGTTGAGCACGCGCGCCAGCACGAACATCAGGTCGGACAGGCGGTTCAGGAACTGCCGAGGCGCCTCGTTCACCGGCTCCTGTGCAGCCAGCGCAACCAGCGCGCGCTCGGCGCGGCGGGCCACCGTGCGGCTGACATGGGCCAGCGCGGCGCTGCGCGTGCCGGCCGGCAGGATGAACTCCTGCAGCCGCGGCAGCTGGCCGTTGTAGTGCGCCAGCGCCTCGTCCAGGCGCAGCACCGCGGCCGGTTTGAGCAGCTCGTAGCCGGGAATCGACAGCTCGCCGCCCAGATTGAACAGCTCGTGCTGGATGGTCACCAGCAGATCGCGCACGTCGGCCGGCAGCGGCTCGGCCAGCAAGACCCCCAGGCCGGAGTTCAGCTCGTCGACGTCGCCCATGGCCTGCACGCGCAGGTGGTCCTTGGCCACGCGCGTGCCATCGCCCAGGCCGGTGCTGCCATCGTCGCCGGTGCGGGTAGCGATCTGTGTAAGGCGTTGTCCCATGGCTGCCGATTGTGCCCGCCGGCCTGCGGCTTGACGCAGCGCAGGCCGGCAGCCCCGCAACGGGCGTAGGCTTGCACCACACGGACTGCATAGCAGGAAGCGGCAATGCGACACGAGCTCTACCTCCGCCTGGGCGGCAGCGAAGACCTGGCGATGCACACCAGCACGCCCATGGGGCCGGACGAGGCGCGTGCCTGGCTGGATGCCGAGTTCAACCGCCTGGGCTGCGAGCCGATCCGCCCGACCGGAAAAGTGCTGTCCGCCGACAAGGTGCTGGCCGTTGCCCAGGCCGCGGGCGAAGCGGGGTTCCAAGACGCCGCCTGGGCCGACGCCTACCTGCGCGCGGTGACCGGGGCGCTGGGGCGCACGCTGGTGCGCGTGGACGTGCCCAACCTGACGGTTGGCTTCTAGCGCATGCCGGGCGTCAGCCCGTCAACCGCACGGCCAGACGTTCCAGCAGGGGCCGCCGCTGCCAGCTGTCGCAGGCGCGCTCGGCGAAGGCGCGGCCGCGCTCGCTGAGCCGGTAGTACTTGACGCTGGGAAAGCCCTGCGGGTTGTCGAACTCGCTGAGCAGGCCATAGGCCAGCATGGCCCGGTGGGCGGTGTAGACAGGCGCGCCGTCGAGCATGCAGCCTCCGCTCACGTCGCTGACGCGCACCAGCACATGGCCGCGACGCAGCACGCGCAGCGCGTCGATGAACTCGCCTCGGTCAGGAATGATGCGGCTGTCCGCCATCGCTGCTGTCATTGGATTTGGGCCCTCTATGGTCGCATTCTGAACCGGGGGCGGCGTGCGCCAAGCGCGAATCAAGCGGCCCCGGATGGGTCAATTGCCCTGCGCACGGCGTGGGGACCCGGCTTCTAGAATGGGGCATTCCCCCGGAGGCCCCCGATGAACGCACCCCATGAGCTGCAACTGCGCGTGGAACCGCGCCCCGTGCCCGCCGCCATGCTCGAGGCACTGCGGCAACGCTTCGGCGAGCGCTGCTCCACCGCGCGTGCGGTGCGCGAGCAGCACGGCCGCGACGAATCGCCCTACCCGGTGACGCCACCGGAGGTGGTGGTGTTCTGCGACAGCACCGAGGAGGTGGCCGCCGTGGTGGCGCTGGCGCACCAGCATGCGGTGCCGGTGATTCCCTACGGCACCGGCTCGTCGCTGGAAGGCCATCTGCTGGCGGTGCAGGGCGGCGTGTGCGTGGACGTGTCGCGCATGACGCAGATCGTGCGGCTGAACCCCGAGGACCTGACCGTCACCGTGCAGGCCGGCGTGACGCGCGAGCAGCTGAACCAGGCGGTGCGCGACCAGGGGCTATTCTTCCCGATCGACCCTGGCGCCAATGCCAGCCTGGGCGGCATGGCCGCCACCCGCGCCAGCGGCACGAACGCGGTGCGCTACGGCACCATGCGCGAGAACGTGCTGGGGCTGACGGTCGTCACCGCCAGCGGCGAGGTCATTCGCACAGGCACCCGCGCCCGCAAGAGCAGCGCCGGCTACGACCTGACGCGGCTGTTCGTCGGCAGCGAAGGCACGCTGGGCGTGATCACCGAGGTGACGCTGAAGCTGTACCCGCTGCCCGAGGCGGTGAGCGCGGCGATCTGCCACTTCGCCGACGTGCGCTCGGCGGTGGGCGCGACGATCCAGATCATCCAGATGGGTGTGCCGGTGGCGCGCTGCGAGCTGCTCGACCTGAACGCGGTGCGCTTCATCAACGGCCAGAGCAAGCTGGGCCTGCGCGAATCACCGATGCTGCTGATGGAGTTCCACGGCAGCGAAGCCTCGGTCAAGGAGCAGGCCGAGACGGTGCAGGGCATTGCCGCCGAGCTGGGCGGCGAGGATTTCCAGTGGGCCACCACGCCCGAAGACCGCACCCGCTTGTGGACGGCGCGGCACAAGGCCTACTTCGCCGGCATGACGCAGAACCCGGGCTGCCGCACCGTGACCACCGACACCTGCGTGCCGATCTCGCGGCTGGCCGAGATCATCGACGACTCGGTGCGCGAGGCCGACGCCTCGGGCCTGCCGTACTACATCGTCGGCCACGTGGGCGACGGCAACTTCCACCTGGCCTATCTGGTGAAGGAAGACGATGCCACGCAGCGCGCGGTGGCCGAGAACCTGAGCCACCGCATGGTGCAGAAGGCCATCGCGCTGGAGGGCACCTGCACCGGCGAGCACGGCATCGGCCTGCACAAGATGGGCTTCCTGGTCGACGAGGCCGGCGTCGGCGCGGTGGACATGATGCGCACGCTGAAACGTGCGCTGGACCCGCGCAACATCATGAACCCGGGCAAGATCTTCAGCCTGTAGCGCCGCCGGGCCGGCGCGGCGCGCTCAGCTCGGCGCCGGCACGCTCCAGCGCTTGGTGACCTCGCCGCGGCTGTTGGCGCTTTCCAGCTGCACGCCGAAGCCCCAGAGCCGCGCGACGTGCTTCAGCACCTCGTGCGCGGTCTCGTGCAGCGGCCGGTTGTTGTGCTGGAAGTGGCGCAGCGTCAGGCTGCGGTCGCCGCGCAGATTGACGTTCCAGACCTGGATGTTCGGCTCGCGCGAGCCCAGGTCGTACTGCCGCGACAGCGCCTCGCGCACCCGCCGGTAGCCGCTTTCGTCGTGGATGGCCGAGACCTCCAGCGCCTCTTCCTTCTCGTCGTCGACGATGGCGAACAGGCGCAGCTCGCGCATCAGCTTCGGGCTCAGGTACTGGCCGACGAAGCTCTCGTCCTTGTAGTTGCGCATCGCCTGGTCCAGCGCCGGCAGCCAGGGCGTGCCGGCGATCTCGGGGAACCACTGGCGGTCCTCGTCGGTGGGGTCTTCGCAGATGCGCTTGATGTCGTTGTACATCGCGAAACCCAGCGCATAGGGGTTGATGCCGCTGTAGGCGCGGTGCCCCACCGGCGGCTGGTAGACCACGTTGGTGTGCGACTTCAGCCACTCGATCATCACGCCGTCGGTCAGGAAGCCGTCGTCGTACATCTGATTGAGCAGCTTGTGGTGCCAGAAGGTGGCCCAGCCCTCGTTCATCACCTGCGTCTGGCGCTGCGGGTAGAAGTACTGCGCGACCTTGCGCACGATGCGCACGATCTCGCGCTGCCAGGGCTCGAGCAGCGGCGCGTTCTTCTCGATGAAGTACAGCAGGTTCTCCTGCGGCTCTTCGGGGAAGCGCTTGCTTTCCTTCTCGGCGGCGTCCTTGTCGGCCTTCTTCGGCAGCGTGCGCCACATGTCGTTGACCTGGGCCTGCGCATAGGCCTCGCGGTCCTTGCGCTCGGCCAGTTCCTGCGCCAGGCTCTTGCGGCTGGGCCGTCGGTAGCGGTCGACGCCATGGTTCTGCAGCGCATGGCAGCTGTCGAGGAACTCTTCTACCGTGTCCAGGCCGTGCTTCTCCTCGCACTTGGCCACGTAGTCCTTGGCGTAGACCAGATAGTCGATGATCGACGCCGCGTCGGTCCACATGCGGAACAGGTAGTTGCCCTTGAAGAAGCTGTTGTGGCCGTAGGCGGCATGCGCGATGACGAGCGCCTGCATCGCCATCGTGTTCTCCTCCATCAGGTAGCTGATGCAGGGGTTGCTGTTGATGACGATCTCGTAGGCCAGGCCCATGTGGCCGCGCTTGTAGTTCTTCTCGGTGGCGATGAACTCCTTGCCGTAGCTCCAGTGGCGGTAGTTCACCGGCATGCCCACGCTGGCGTAGGCGTCCATCATCTGTTCGGCGGTGATGATCTCCAGCTGGTTCGGGTAGGTGTCCAGCCCGAAGCGCTGCGCGGTGTCGCGGATGACCTTGTGGTACTGCTCGATCAGCTCGAAGGACCAGTCGCTCGGCCCGGGCAGCGGCTCGCTCGGACGCTGCAGCAGCGGCAGCGGCTCGCTCAGCGGGTTCTTCAGGACTGCGCTCATTCGCATTTCCTTCGCGCGTTGCGCTCCGGAATGAGCGCTTCGGAGCGGCCGGGCGCGCTCATGCGGCCTTCGCCCCTTCCTTCTTGAACAGGTCGCGGAACACGGGGTAGATCTGGTCGGCGCTGGTGGCCTTGCGCATCGCGAACTGCGGGTGCAGCGGCGGCAGCTGCGCGTATTCATCCCACAGGTTCTGCTCTTCCTCGGCCACCTGCACATACGCATAGTAGCGGCACAGCGGCAACAGCCGCTCGCTCAGCAGTTCGCGGCAGCGGCCGCTGTCGTGGTGCCAGTTGTCGCCGTCACTGGCCTGCGCCCCGTAGATGTTCCATTCGCTGGGCGAGTAGCGCTCGCGGATGATCTCCTCCATCAGCACCAGCGCGCTGGACACCACCGTGCCGCCGGTCTCGCGGGCGTGGAAGAAGTCGTCCTCGTTGACCTCCTGCGCCTGCGTGTGGTGGCGGATGAAGACCAGGTCGATCTTTTCGTAGTGCCGCGTCAGGAACAGGTACAGCAGGATGAAGAAGCGCTTGCTCAGGTCCTTGCGCGCCTCGTCCATCGAGCCCGAGATGTCCATCAGGCAGAACATCACCGCCTTGCTGGTGGGCACCGGCACCTTGATGCGGCTGCGGTAGCGCAGGTCGATCGGGTCCAGATACGGAATGCGGCCGAGCCGGCCGCGCAAGGCGGCGATCGCATGCTCCAGCTCGCGCACGCGAGCGGCCGCCACTTCGTCGTGCGGCGCCCGCTGCCACTGCGCGAGCTCGTCCTCCAGCGCGCGCAGTTCGGCACGCGAGCCGGCGCCGATGGCGATGCGCCGGCCGATCGCGCCGCGCAGCGAGCGCACCACGTGCAGGTTGTTGGGCGTGCCGTCGCTGCTGTAGCCGGCACGCTGGCTCTTCCATTCGGGCGTCTCGGCCAGCTGCGTGCGCACCAGGTTCGGCAGCGCCAGGTCCTCGAAGAAGACCTGCATGAACTCTTCCTTGCTGAGGCTGAAGACGAAGTCGTCCTCGCCCTCGCCGGAATCGCTGGCCTGGCCGCTGCCGCTGCCCTGCCCGCCGCCGCCCTTGGGCCGGTCGATGCGGTCGCCGCGGATGAAGTCCTTGTTGCCCGGGTGCACCACCTCGCGGATACCGCCCGAGCCATGGCCGAAGACCGGCTCGCTGAGGTCCTTCTTCGGGATGTGGACCTCTTCGCCGCGCTCGACATCGCGGATGCTGCGGCCGTCGATGGCGCGCTTGACCGCCTCGCGCACCTGCACCTTGTGCCGGCGCAGGAAACGCTCGCGGTTGCCGACCGACTTGTTCTTGCCGGCCAGCCTGCGGTCGATGATGCTCTGCAGCGCCATCAGCTGCTCTTGCGCACGCGCAGGTACCACTCGCACAGCAGGCGCACCTGCTTCTGCGTGTAGCCCTTGGCCACCATGCGGGTGACGAAGTCCTCGTGCTTCTTGGCCTCGTCGGCGCTGGCCTTGGCGTTGAAGCTGATCACCGGCAGCAGCTCCTCGGTGTTGGAGAACATCTTCTTCTCGATCACCGTGCGCAGCTTCTCGTAGCTGGTCCACACCGGGTTGTTGCCGGCGTTGTTGGCCCGCGCGCGCAGCACGAAGTTGACGATCTCGTTGCGGAAGTCCTTCGGATTGGCGATGCCGGCGGGCTTTTCGATCTTCTCGAGTTCGGCGTTCAGGCTGGCGCGGTCGAACACCTCGCCAGTGTCGGTGTCACGGTACTCGTGGTCCTGGATCCAGTAGTCGGCGTAGGTGACGTAGCGGTCGAAGATGTTCTGGCCGTACTCGCTGTAGCTCTCCAGATAGGCCGTCTGGATCTCCTTGCCGATGAACTCGGCATAGCGCGTGGCCAGATGCTCCTTGATGAAGGCGGTGTACTTCTGCTCCAGCTCGGGCGGGAACTGCTCGCGCTGGATCTGCTGCTCCAACACGTACATCAGGTGCACCGGGTTGGCGGCGACTTCCGTGCTGTCGAAGTTGAAGACCTTGGAGATGATCTTGAAGGCGAAGCGGGTGGACACGCCGCTCATGCCCTCGTCGACGCCGGCGTAGTCGCGGTATTCCTGGTAGCTCTTGGCGCGCGGGTCGGTGTCCTTCAGGTTCTCGCCGTCGTAGACCAGCATCTTGCTGAACAGGCTCGAGTTCTCGGGCTCCTTCAGCCGGGTGAGGATGGCGAACTGCGCCATCATCTTCAGCGTGCCCGGCGCGCAGGTGGCCTCGGCCAGCGAGCTGCCGCGCAACAGCTTCTCGTAGATCTTGATCTCCTCGCTGACGCGCAGGCAGTACGGCACCTTGACGATGTAGATGCGGTCCAGGAAGGCCTCGTTGTTCTTGTTGTTGCGGAAGCTCTTCCACTCGCTTTCGTTGCTGTGGGCCAGCACCACGCCGTCGAAGGGGATGGCGCCAAAGCCCTCGGTGCCCTTGAAGTTGGCTTCCTGGGTGGCCGTCAGCAGCGGGTGCAGCACCTTGATCGGCGCCTTGAACATCTCGACGAATTCGAGCAGGCCCTGGTTGGCCAGGCACAGGCCACCGCTGTAGCTGTACGCATCGGGGTCGTCCTGCGCATAGGACTCGAGCTTGCGGATGTCGACCTTGCCGACCAGCGAACTGATGTCCTGGTTGTTCTCGTCGCCCGGCTCGGTCTTGGCGATGCCGATCTGCTTCAGGATGCTGGGGTGGCGCTTGACGACGCGGAACTTGCGGATGTCACCGCCGAACTCCTCCAGCCGCTTCACCGCCCACGGGCTGAGGATGCGGTTCAGGTAGCGGCGCGGGATGCCGTATTCGCCTTCCAGGATCGGCCCGTCTTCGTCGGGGTCGAACAGGCCCAGCGGCGATTCGTTCACCGGCGAGCCCTTGATCGCGTAGAAGGGCACGTCCTGCATCAGCTGCTTCAGGCGCTCGGCGATCGAGCTCTTGCCGCCGCCCACTGGGCCCAGCAGGTAGAGGATCTGCTTCTTTTCTTCCAGCCCCTGGGCGGCATGGCGGAAGTAGGACACCACCTGCTCGATCGCGTCCTCCATGCCGTAGAACTCGGCGAAGGCGGGGTAGATCTTGATGACCTTGTTGGCGAAGATGCGCGACAGCCGCGGGTCGTTGCGGGTGTCGATGGTCTTCGGATCGCCGATCGCCTTGAGCATGCGCTCGGCGGCGGTGGCGTAGGCGAGCGGGTTGCGCTTGCACTCGGCGAGATAGTCCTCGAGGGACAACTCCTCCTCGCGGCTGCGCTCGTAGCGGGCAGTGAAGTTGCTGATCACGTCCATGCGGACCTCCTGGTTCAGGAAGATGTCGAGCAGCACCATAGCCCTCGCCATCTGGGAAGATCTGATGGAGTCCCGGCGGTACGGACCAGGGCGCCATCAGAGCTTTCCGGGAGTCAGCAACGTGTCATGTCTTCAGCCAAAGCGTCGTTGAAAGTCGGCGGCCGCAGCCTATCGAGAAAATGCCACAAAGGAGTGCAATTCGCCGACAGTGCTTGCAAGAGCCGTTCCAGCATCCTACCGGTGCATGCCCACCCCACGATGGTGATTTAAACGCAGATGGGGGCCATCTCGCTGACAAGCCCCAGCGATCCGCGGGCGTTCCGTGTGCTTCACACAACGAGGACTCCCTGGCCATCTTCGCACGGGGTGGCACGCATCGTGTAAGGCTCCCGGCATCATCGGCGGCTATGCTGATGTGTTCCCCACGCTACCGCAGCCCTGCACCATGATGAAGCGCATTCCCGCCACCCTGATCCCTGGCGACGGCATCGGCCCGGAGATCGTCGACGCCACCCTCGCTGTGCTGGACGCGCTGGGCGCCCCGTTCGACTGGGATTCGCAGGTGGCCGGGCTGGCCGGCGTCCAGGCCGCTGGCGACCCGCTGCCGCAGGCCGCGGTGGACAGCATCCGCCGCACCCGGCTGGCGCTGAAGGGCCCGCTGGAGACGCCTTCCGGTGGCGGCTACCGTTCGTCGAACGTGCGGCTGCGCGAGGAATTCAAGCTCTACGCCAACCTGCGGCCGGCACGTACGCTGGTGCCGGGCGGGCGCTTCGAGAACATCGACCTGGTGGTCGTGCGCGAGAACCTCGAAGGCCTGTACATCGGCCACGAGCATTACGTGCAGATCGACGACGACCCGCACGCGGTGGCCATGGCCACCGGCATCAACACCCGCGCCGGCTGCCGGCACATCCTGGAATACGCCTTCGAGCATGCCATCGCCACCGGCCGCAAGAAGGTGACGATCGTGCACAAGGCCAACATCATGAAGGCGCTGACCGGCATCTTCAAGGAAACCGCCGAGCAGATGTACGCCGACAAGTACAAGGGCCGCATCGAGATGGATTCGGTCATCGTCGATGCCTGTGCCATGAAGCTGGTGCTGAACCCCTGGCAGTTCGACGTGCTGGTGACCACCAACTTGTTCGGCGACATCCTGTCGGACCTGGTGTCGGGCCTGATCGGTGGCCTGGGCATGGCGCCCGGCGCCAACATCGGCGCCGATGCCGCGATCTTCGAGGCGGTGCACGGCTCCGCGCCGGACATTGCCGGTAAGGACATGGCCAACCCCACCGCGCTGCTGCTGGCGGCCGCGCTGATGCTGGACCATGTGCAGCACGCCGACCTGGCCGCCCGGCTTCGCAAGGCCATCGACGAGACGCTGAACATCGACAAGGTGCGCACCGGCGACCTGGGCGGCAACGCCGGCACCGCGGCCTACACCCGCGCGCTGGTCAGCCGCGTGCGCAACGGCTGAGGCCGCGCGCTTCAGGCGTCCTTCGCGCCCAGCTTTTCCAGCAGGCCGTTCAGCTCGTCCAGCGAGCCGAAGGCGATCGCGATCTCTCCCTGCTCGCCGCGCTGCGTCTTGCGGTGCACGCGGATCTCCACCGCGGTGGCCAGCGCGTCGGCCAGCTGCTCTTCCAGCCGCACCAGGTCGCGGGGCTTGTCCTTCTTGACGCGCAGCAGCGGCGTCTGCCGGCCGCTGTTCTGCGCCCGCGCCACCAGCTTCTCGGCATCGCGCACCGACAGCTTGCGAGCGACGATCTCGTTGGCCGACAGGATCTGCTGCGCGTTGTCCAGCGGCAGCAGCGCGCGCGCATGGCCCATGTCCAGATCGCCGGCCATCAGCATCTGCTGCACCGGCGCGGCCAGGTTCAGCAGGCGCAGCAGGTTGCTGGCGGCGCTGCGCGAGCGGCCCACCGCGGCCGCGGCCTGCTCGTGCGTCAGCTTGAACTCGTTGACCAGGCGCTGCAGGCCCTGCGCCTCTTCCAGCGGGTTCAGGTCCTCGCGCTGGATGTTCTCGATCAGCGCCATCACCGCGGCGGCCTCGTCCGGCACGTCCTTGACCAGCACCGGCACCTCGTCCAGCCCGGCCAGGCGTGCGGCGCGCACGCGGCGCTCGCCGGCGATGATCTCGTACTCGCCGCCGGCGGGCAGGGGGCGCACCAGCACCGGCTGCATCACGCCCTGGCTCTTGATGCTTTCGGCCAGCTCGTACAGCGAGCCTTCGTCCATGCGCGTGCGCGGCTGGTAGCGGCCCGCGCGCAGCAGGTTCAGGCGCAGCCGGCTGGGCGCCTGGCCGGCCGGCGCCTCGCTGACCTTGGGGCCCAGCAGCGCTTCGAGGCCGAGTCCGAGGCCCTTCGGTTTCTTCGTCACCATGCGCCGATTGTCGGCCATTGCTGCGGGCCGCCGCGCCGCTTGACGTATGCTGCGCGGCAGCAAACAGCCGCGGGGTGACGCATGAAGCACAAGGTTTTTGTCGATGGCCAGGAAGGCACCACCGGCCTGCGCATCCACGAGTACCTGGCGCAGCGCGACGACGTGCAGGTGCTGCAGATCGACCCCGAGCGGCGCAAGGATCCGGCCGAGCGCGCGCGGTTGCTGAACGCTGCCGACGTGGCCTTTCTCTGCCTGCCCGACGAGGCCGCGCGCGAGGCGGTGGCGCTGGTGGACAACCCGCGCACCTGCCTGATCGACGCCAGCACCGCGCACCGCATCGCACCGGGCTGGGTGTTCGGCCTGCCCGAACTGGCGCCGGGGCAGCGCGCCGCGATCCGCCAGGCCAAGCGCATCGCCAACCCCGGCTGCCATGCCAGCGCCTTCATCCTGCTGCTGCGGCCGCTGGTCGATGCCGGCATCGTGCCTGCGGCGCTGCCGGTCAGCGCCACCTCGATCACCGGCTATTCGGGCGGCGGCAAGAAGATGATCGAGCAGTACCAGCGCGGCGACGACCCGCAGCTGAAGGCGCCGCGCCCCTATGCGCTGACGCTGAAGCACAAGCACCTGCCGGAGATGCAGGCGCACACCGGACTGCAGCGCAAGCCGCTGTTCATGCCGGTGGTGGGTGACTTCTACAAGGGGCTGGCGGTGACCGTGCCGCTGGCCTTCGAGCAGCTGGCGCCGGGCCAGGACGGCCGCACGATCCACCGCGCGCTGGCCGAGCGCTACGAGGGCGAACGCTTCATCCGCGTGATGCCGCTGGGCGACCCCGCCACGCTGGAAGCCGGCGGCGGCTTCTTCGACGTGATGGGCGCCAACGACAGCAACCGGGTGGACCTCTTCGTCTTTGCCAACGACAGCCAGGCGCTGGTGATGGCGCGGCTGGACAACCTGGGCAAGGGCGCCAGCGGCGCAGCCGTGCAGACGATGAACCTGCACCTCGGCGTCGACGAGGGGCTGGGGCTGTAGGCTGTTCAGTCGCCGGCGCTGGGCAGCGCGCGGTAGTGGTAGTGATAGCCATCGTCGAAGCCCAGGCGCTGATAGACAGCGCGCGCCGCCTGGTTGCCGGCATCCACCTGCAGATAGCCGATGCGCGCGCCCTGCTCCCGTGCCTGCACCAGCAGTTGTGCGCACAGCCAGCGCGACAGGCCCTGGCCGCGTGAAGGCGCTGCGGTGAACACGTCGTACAGGCCCACCAGATCGCCTTCGATCGCATACTGGCCGCAGGCCAGCACCTGGCCGTCGGCCGCGCGCAGCACAAGGCCGTGATAGGGCACGGGGCTGTGCTGCAGCCGTTCGGCATGCGCCAGCCGCCCGGCCAGCGGCGTGTCTCTGAATTCACCGACGATGTGAGCGTACGCTTCTGAAGAAGCGGTTTCGACGCTCAGGCCGTCCGGCACCGCCCCTTCGGACTGCCGCGGCAAACTGCCGCAGACCATGACATGGGTGTCACCGAAGCGCTGGTAGCCGCGCTGGGCCAACCAGCCGTCCAGACCGGGCGGCTGCGAGAACGGCGTGATGCGGAACAGCAGACGCAAGCCTGCCGCCCGGTAAATGGCCTGGCACGACGCCAGCTTCTCCGACAGGGAACCACGTCCGTCGGCCACCGCGTTGATGCAGCGTGCACGCTGCGCCTTGCCCGGCGAGAAGCGCACGATCCAGCCGTCGACCCAGCGCTGCTGCGGCGGCGCGCTGGCGTTGAGCCCGGCATCCTCGATGCGCGACAGCAGTTCGGCCGAGGGTTCGCTCACAGCCGGGCGACGCGTTGCGTCAGCTCCTTGGCGAAGGCGATGAAAGCCATCGCCCCCTTGGCAGCCGGGTCGAAGACCACGCCCGGTTGACCATAGCTGGGCGCTTCGGCCAGGCGCACGTTGCGCGGGATCACCGTGTCGAAGACCTTGTCGCCGAAATGCGCCTTGAGCTGCTCGCTCACCTGGCTTTGCAGCGTGATGCGCGGGTCGAACATCACGCGCAGGATGCCGATGACCTGCAGGTCGCGATTCAGGTTGGCATGCACCTGCTTGATGGTGTTGACGAGGTCGGACAGGCCTTCGAGCGCGAAGTACTCGCACTGCATCGGCACGATCACGCCGTGCGCACTGCACAGGCCGTTGAGCGTGAGCAGGCTCAAGGATGGCGGGCAGTCGATGAGCACGAAGTCATAGTCGCCGGCCACAGCCTGCAGCGCGGCACGCAAGCGCTGGTCGCGGCGCTCCAGCTGCACCAGCTCGACCTCGGCGCCGGCCAGCTCGCGGTTGGCACCCAACAGGTCGTAGCCGCCCTTTTCGGAACGCACGCGGGCTTCGGCCACGCCGGCCGACTCGAGCAGCACGTCGTACACCGACAGCGCCAGCGCACGCTTGTCGATGCCCGAACCCATCGTCGCATTGCCCTGGGGATCCAGGTCGACCATCAGCACACGCTGCCCGGTCAGCGCAAGGCCCGCGGCCAGGTTCACCGTGGTGGTGGTCTTGCCAACGCCGCCCTTCTGATTGGCCACACAGAACACACGGGCCATGGTCAGTCGCGCACCAGCCGCAGGCCGAAGCCGACGAGAAACAGCCCGGCCACGCGCTGCAGCGCCATCGCCACGCGGGTGTGTGCGCGCAGCTGGCGCGACACCGCCTGCGCAAAGACGCACAACAGCAGGCAGTACAGCGCGGTGATGAGGGCGATGGTCAGCGCCATCGCGACAAAGGTGGAGGCACCGCGGTGCGTGGCAGGGTCGATGAACAACGGGAAGAAAGCCATGTAGAAGATGATGGCCTTGGGGTTGAGCAAGGTGATCAGCAGCGCCTGACGCAGGTAGTGGTGTGGCTGGATGCGCACCGGCGAAGCGGCGTCGCCGCCGCGCGCCAGCAGCAGCCGAAGCCCGATCCAGCCCAGGTAGGCCGCGCCCAGATACTGCACCGCCTTGAACCAGGCCGGGTGGGCAGCCAGCAAGGCGGCCACACCGGCCACCGCCAGCCACATCAGCACCTGGTCCCCGAGGATCAGCCCGGCTGTCGCCGCTGCGCCGGCGCGGAAGCCGCCCTTGCCGGTGGAGGTGAGCAAAGCGAAGGTGCCAGGGCCCGGCAAGGCCAGGAACAACAGGATCGCGGCGCAGAAGGCACCATAGTCGGCAATGCCAAACATCGTGTGGCGAGGTTAACCCAGTTTCCGA
>Ga0209571_1000849_pt1 | contig 21306 bp, 23 predicted proteins | sample EBPBio102011_DNA_FD_185866 | JGI IMG/M metagenome (GOLD analysis project Ga0209571, IMG submission 185866) | Wastewater treatment Type I Accumulibacter community from EBPR Bioreactor in Madison, WI, USA - Reactor 1_1/10/2011_ DNA (SPAdes)... | ecosystem: Engineered > Bioreactor > EBPR >... | reverse complement strand
GCTGCCGCCGGACGCCGCTGACGCCCGCGCCTGAGGACCTGACCGATGAGCAATGACAAGAACCAGGGTTTCACCCACGAAAAGGTCGAGAAGAACGTCGCCCTGATGGCGGTACTGATCACCATCGCGGTGTCCTTCGGCGGCCTGGCGCAGATCGTGCCGCTGATGTTCGAGGCCGAGGCGGTCGATCCGCTGCCGGGCGTCAAGCCCTACCCGGCGCTCGAACTCGCCGGCCGCGACGTCTACATCCGCGAGGGCTGCTACAACTGCCACTCGCAGATGGTGCGCAGCCTGCGCTTCGAGACCGAGCGCTACGGCCACTACTCGCTGGCCGGCGAATCGGCCTACGACCATCCGTTCCAGTGGGGTTCCAAGCGCACCGGCCCGGACCTGGCGCGCGTGGGCGGCCGTTACTCCGATGAGTGGCACCGCGCGCACCTGACCAACCCGCGCGACGTGGTGCCCGAGTCGAACATGCCGTCCTTCCCGTGGCTGCAGGATCGCCAGATCGACGGCGTCCAGCTCAAGGCCAACATGCGCGGCATGAGCAAGCTGGGCGTGCCCTACACCCAGGCCGAGATCGACGGCGCCGCCGAAGCCGTCGCCGACAAGACCGAGCTCGATGCCGTCGTGGCCTATCTGCAAGGGCTCGGCAAGGCCGCGCCCAAGGGGGGTTGAGATGCTGTCGGGAATCGTTACCGCCATCTTGCTGGTGCTGTTCATCGCGGGCTGGATGTGGGCCTGGAGCCCGCGTCGCAAGCGGGATTTCGATGCCGCCGCGCAGCTTCCGCTGGACGACCAAGAACCCGTAGATGAACCTGCCGCCGCGCGCGCCAGCGGCGCCCGCAACAAGGAGTACGTGCCGTGAGCGATTGGACCTCTTCATTCACCAGCGGCTGGTCGATCTTCATCGTCGTACTGGTCGTGATCAACATCCTGGGCTGCGTCTGGCTGCTGTGGTCCAACTCGAAGCGTCGCCCGGGTGATCCGGGCCCGAACGAGACCAGCCACGTCTGGGACGGCGACCTGACCGAATACAACAAGCCGATGCCCAAGTGGTGGATCAACCTGTTCTGGATCACCATCGTGTTCGGCATCGGGTACCTGATCTATTACCCGGGCTTCGGCGCCTTCGCCGGCGTGTCCAAGTGGACCTCGGCGGGCCAGTTGCAGCGCGAGCAGGCCGCCGAGAACAAGAAGCTGGAAGCGACCTTCGCGCCGTATGCCGGCAAGGCCATCAACACGCTGGCCGCGGACCCGAAGGCCGTCGCCATCGGCCGCGGCATCTTCAACAACACCTGCGCCACCTGCCATGGCTCAGGCGGCAAGGGCGCCATCGGCTATCCCAACCTGACCGACGACATCTGGAACTGGGGCGGCACGCCCGATGACGTGCTGACCAGCATCCAGGGCGGACGCCAGGGCGTGATGGCGCCGTGGGGTTCGGTGCTGGAAGGCACCGGCGGCCCGAACGCCGTCGCCTACGTGATCGCCTACGTGCGCACGCTCTCGCAGCCCAACGCCAACCTGCAGAACGACTTCATGGCCAGTCAGGGCAAGAAGCTCTTCGAAGGCGTGTGCGTGAGCTGCCATGGCCCGGACGGCAAGGGCAACATCCAGCTCGGCGCGCCCAACCTGACCGACAACTACTGGATGTACGGCGACAGCACCGCCTCGTTGCAGGACACCATCCGCAACGGTCGCCACGGCGTGATGCCCGCGCACGAGGAGCTGCTGGGTGACACCCGCACGCGCCTGGTCGGTGCCTATGTCTGGTCGTTGTCGCACCAGGGTGGCACGATGGCAGGTACTCCCGCCCCCAACGCGCAGTAATGGCCGACTTCACCCAGCCGCAGATCGATCACCCGCCCCGACCGCTTGCACAACGGATCGGGGCGATCCTCTGGCCCAGTTTCTTCGCCGCTTGCGTGGCGACGATGGTGTTCTTCGCCTTCGTCGATCCGTTGGTGCTGCGTGACGAGACCTTCCCCGACCTCTACATGACGCGGGCGATGGGCTACAGCATCGGTTTCTTCATGTTCTGGCTGGCGACGGCCTCCTCCAGCCTGTTCACCTGGATCCTCCTGCGTCCGGCCAGCCGCTTCAATCGCGCGCTGCCGCCGGATTGAGGCGCGCACGATGAGCAAGAAGATCCCGCTGGACGTCATCGACGACGAAGGCAACTCGTACTACGTCAGCGAGCGCAAGATCTACGCGCGCGAAATCTCCGGCCCGCTGCAGACCCTGCGCAAGATCGCGGTCTGGGTGCTGCTGGGCATGTTCTACGTGTTCCCGTGGATCAACTGGGACGGCCACCAGTCGGTGCTGTTCGACCTGCCGGCGCGCAAGTTCTACGTCTTTGGCCTGGTCTTCTGGCCGCAGGATTTCATCTTCCTCGCCATGCTGCTGATCATGGCCGGGCTGACCCTGTTCTTCGTCACCGCGATCGCGGGGCGGCTGTGGTGCGGCTACGCCTGCCCGCAGACGGTGTGGACGGAGATCTTCATGTGGATCGAGAACGCGATCGAAGGCGATCGCGGCCGCCGCATGAAGCTGGACAAGATGCCGTGGAACCGCGAGAAGATCCTGCGCAAGGGCGGCAAGCACCTGGCGTGGGCGCTGTTCGCGCTGTGGACCGGCTTCACCTTCGTCGGCTTCTTCACCCCCATCCGCGAGCTGTTCGCGAGCGCGCCGCTGATCGCGCCGGGCTGGCAATGGGGCGGCTGGGAAACCTTCTGGGTGTTCTTCTATGCGCTGGCCACCTGGGGCTTCGCCGGCTTCCTGCGCGAGCAGGTCTGCAAGTACATGTGTCCGTACGCGCGCTTCCAGAGCGCGATGTTCGACCGCAACACCCTGATCATCGCCTACGACCCGATGCGCGGCGAGCCGCGCGGCCCGCGCAAGCGCGGCCTGCAATCGGTGCTCGAGCGCAGCCGCGGGCTGATCGACAAGGTCACCGCCTACGACCTGGTGTACCGCGCCTCCGGCAACGCGGTCGCGGCCGATACCGCCGCGGTCGCGCGTGGCGAGACCGGCATGGCCGAGCTGCATCCCGCGCCGGTGCCGCTGCCGAAGTTCCCGCCCGATGAGCTCGGCGACTGCATCGACTGCACCATCTGCGTGCAGGTCTGCCCGACCGGCATCGACATCCGCAACGGCCTGCAATACGAGTGCATCGCCTGCGGCGCGTGCATCGACGCCTGCGATGAAGTGATGGACAAGATGGGCTATCCGCATGGCCTCATCCGCTACTCCACCCAGAACGCGATCGACGGCAAGCCCACCCACGTGCTGCGCCCGCGCGTCATCATCTACGGCACCATCTTGCTGGGCATCTTCCTTGCCTGGGCCTGGGGCGTGACCCATCGCACCAACCTGATCGTCGAGGCGATGCGCGATCGCAACGCGCTCTACCGCGTGGTCGAAGGCGGCGACATCGAAAACGGCTACACCTTGCGCGTGGTCAACAAGGACAACGTGGCGCGCACGTTCGTGGTCGATGTCAAGGCGGCGGACGGCATCCACATGGCGCAAGGCCCGATCACGGTAGAGGCGCAGCCCGAAGAGGTCCTGACCTTGCCGATCGCCCTGCGCGGGCCGGGCACGGTCGCGGGCGGCAAGCCGGTGGCGTTCACGGTCAAGTCCAGCGATGGCAGCGCGAGCGAGCAGGTGGACAGCAAGTTCTTCGGGCCGATGTGATGGAACAAGCAAAGAGCAAGGCCTGGCGCGAGCCGATGGTGTGGCTGGTGTTCGGCCTGCCGGCGATGGTGGTGGTGGCCGGCATCGCGACGCTGGTGATCGCGATCCAGCACCGCGATGGCGGCGAGGTCACCGACCACGTGCAGCGCACTGCGCAGATCCAGCAGGCGGACCTTGGCGCCGATGCACGGGCGGGCGCGATGGGCCTGCGCGTGCTGTTGCGCGAGCGCGACGGACGCATCGAGGTGCTGCCGATGGCCGGCAACTTCCCGAACGGGCAGTCGCTGCGCCTGGTGGCCGAGCATCCCACCGATCGCGCCCAGGACCGCGTGCTGGTCTTGCAGCCGCAGGCGAACCCGGCGGGCTGGCTGTCGAAGGACACGTTCGAGACCGTCCGCCTGCACGACTGGAAGTTCACCCTGACTCCCGGCAACGAACAATGGCGGCTGCGCGGGCGCATGCCGAAGGAACAAAGCGCCATCGTGCTGTTGCCGGCGCTGTCGCACGAGTGAGCCCGCGCCATGGCTGAGCTCGCCATTGGCGAAGGCCACTGTTTCCATTGCGCCGAAGCCCTGCCCGCGCAACCGGTGCGGGTGGAGGTCGATGGCGAGCCGCGCGCGTTTTGCTGCGATGGCTGTAGCGCGGCCGCGGTGTGGATCCGCGAAGCGCGGCTGACCGATTACTACCAGCTGCGGCGCGAGGCGGCGGATCGCGTCGGCACCGAGCGGGCCGATTACGCGGCCTGGGACCGCGAGGATGTCGTCGCCGACCATGCGCGCACGCTGGACGACGGTAGCCGCGAGATCACCGTGCTCACCGACGGCATGCGCTGCGCGGCGTGCGCGTGGCTGATCGACAAGGCCTTGCGCCGCGAGGCGGGCATCGAGGACATCGTCGCCAATGCGGTGACCGGGCGCGTGCGCATCCGCTGGCAGCCGCAGGCCACGCCGTTGTCGCGTCCGTTGTCGCGGATGGCGGCGCTCGGCTATCGGCCGTACCTGGCGACCGGGCTGGTGCGCGAGGAAGCGCGCCGGCGCGAGCGCAACCGCTGGATCCTGCGCATGGGCATCGCCGGGCTTGGCGCGATGCAGGCGATGATGTTTGCCGAGGCGCTATACCTCGACACCGCCGGCGAGATGTCGCCGGCTACGCGCGACTTCTTCCGCTGGATCACCTTCCTGGTCGCGACGCCAGTGGTGTTCTACTCGGGCTGGCCCTTCCTCGAGGGCATGTGGCGCGAGTTGCGCCATCGGCGCCTCGGCATGGACACGCTGATCGCGACCTCGACGCTGCTGGCGCTGGGCGCCTCGGTGATCGAGACCGTGCGCCATGGCGTGCACGTCTGGTACGACGCCGCGGTGATGTTCGTGTTCCTGCTGCTGGCCGCGCGCATGATCGAGCAGGGCGCGCGCAAGGCCGCGAGCGCGCAGGTGGATGCGCTGGCGCGCGCCAGGCCGCTCCTGGCCACGCGCGAGACCGGCGGTGATGACGAGGCGGGACGCGAGCAGGTGCTGGTCTCGCAGCTGCAACCGGGCGACATCGTGCGCGTTGCGCCGGGCGAGCCGGTGCCGAGCGATGGCGAGTTGCTGCAGGCCGGCGCCTTCGACGAGGCGCTGTTGACCGGCGAATCCACACCCGTGCCCAAGCGCGCGGGCGAGCCGGTGTTTGCCGGGAGCCTGGTGATCGATGTACCGGCGCGGCTGCGGGTCACCCACACCGGCGCGCAGACGCGGCTGTCGGAGCTGGCGCGCCTGGTGGACCAGGCGCAGGCGGAGCGGCCGCGCATGGCGCAGCTGGCGGATCGCATCGCGCATCGGTTCGTGGTGTTGCTGCTGGTCTCCGCGCTGCTGGTCTATGTCGGCTGGCGCATCTACGACCCGGCGCGCGCCTTCGAGGTGACGCTCGCCGTGCTGGTGGTGAGCTGCCCGTGCGCGCTGTCGCTGGCGATTCCCTCCGCGCTCGCCGCCGCGCATGGCGCGCTGTCGAAGATCGGCGTGCTGGGCGTGCGCGAGGACGCGCTCGACCGCCTCGCCGCGGTCGATACCGTGGTGTTCGACAAGACCGGCACGCTGACCGATGGCCAGCCGCGCATCAATCATGTCGAGGTCATGCAGGGCTTGTCGCAGGCGTCGGCTATCGACATCGCACAGGCGCTCGAGCGCGACAGCCGGCATCCGCTGGCGCGCGCGTTCCAGGCGTGGCCGGCCACGCGCCGCCTGCAGGCGAGCGGCGTGCGCCAGGTGCCAGGGCAGGGCATCGAGGGCGAGATCGACGGGCGGCGATGGAAGCTCGGACAGGCGGCGTTCGCGGCGCAGGGCGCGCTGGATGAAGGCCATGCGTTGTGGCTTGGCGATGGCGAGCGCGTGCATGCGCGCTTCGTGCTGGCCGAGCGCGTGCGCGAGGATGCCGGATCGGCCGTGCATGCGCTGCGCGATGCGGGGCTCGCGGTGGAACTGGCCAGCGGCGATGGCGATGCGGCGGTCGCGGCGATGGCGCGCGGGCTCGACATCCCTCGCCATGCAGCGCGGCAGACGCCGGAAGACAAGCTGGCCCGCGTGCGCGCGTTGCAGGCGGCGGGACACCGGGTGGCGATGATCGGCGATGGCATCAACGATGCCCCGGTGCTGGCGGGCGCCGATGTCTCGCTGGCGATGGGCGAGGGCGCGGCACTGGCGCAGCGCGCCGCGGACTTCGTCGTCACCGGCTCGCGCCTGGTGCGCATTCCGCAGGCGATCGCCATCGCGCGGCGCACGCGCGCGGTGATCCGGCAAAACCTCGGCTGGGCGACCGCCTACAATCTGGTGGCGTTGCCGTTGGCTGCGACCGGCCACGTCACTCCGTGGATGGCCGCGCTCGGCATGGCGCTTTCGTCGCTGCTGGTCACCCTCAATGCGCTGCGCCTGACCAAGGTCCCCACCGAATGAACATTCTGCTTGCCCTCATTCCGATCAGCTTGGTGCTCCTCGGCATCGCCGTGGCGGCCTTCGTGTGGGCGGTCAAACGCGGGCAGTTCGACGACATGGACACGCCGGCGCTCGACATCCTGCGCGACGATCCCAACGACCCGCGCATCCCGTCGCATCGCGCGGCGCCAGGCCCCAGCGGCGATGCCGATTGACTGGCTGGTGCTGGGCTCGGCCTGGCTGACGGGCCTGCTGGGCGGGGTGCATTGCGTGGCGATGTGCGGCGGCATCGCCACGGGCCTCGGGGTGAGTGCGCGGCGCAAGGGGGCCTGGGATGCGGCGTGGGTGAATCTCGGCCGGGTCGCGGGCTACACGCTGGCGGGGGTGATCGTCGGCGGGATCGGCGGTGGGCTGCTGGCCGCCGCGCGGTTGGACTGGATGGCAACGGGCGCCCGCATGCTGGTCGGGGTGGTGTTGATCGTGGTGGCGCTGCGCCTGCTGCTGCCACCGGGTCGGTTGAGCTTCCTCGCCCGGCCCGGACAGGCCCTGTGGCGCAGGCTGCAACCGCTGCAACGTGCCCTGCTGCCGGCCGACACCTGGCCCAAGCGCTTCGCCCTGGGGATGCTGTGGGGCTGGCTGCCCTGCGGGCTCAGCACCACCATGCTGGCGGCGGCGTGGTTCCAGGCCTCGGCCCTGCACGGCGGCTTGACGATGCTGGCGTTCGGCCTCGGCACGCTGCCGTTGATGATCCCGCTCACCTGGTCGGGCGCGCGTGCCGCGCGCTGGCTGGACCGGCGCGGGCTGCGCCTGTTGCTGGGAGGATTGGTGCTGCTGGCGGGCATGCTCACCCTGGCCGCGCCCTGGCTGATGCAGGTGCCCGCCATGCACGGGTTGCTGACCGCGCTGGGTTGCCGGAGCCTGCCCCAATGAGGGCGCGCACGGCTGATGCAGTGCAGCATGCGGCGCCGGAAGGCGCATAATGCCGACCATGGAAGCCGTCGCCCCCCTCGACCTGCCCGGCCTGCGTCGCAGCTGCGCACAATGCTCGTTGCAACAGCTCTGCCTCGCCGATGGCATGACCCAGGCGGATCTCATCAAGCTGGACGACATCATCCGCCAGCGTCGCCCGTTGGCGTCCGGCGCGCGCCTGTTCCGCATGGGCGAGGCGATGGGCTCGGTCTTCGTCACCCGCGATGGCGCGGTCAAGACGGTGACCTTTGGCGAGAACGGCGACGAGCAGATCATCGGCTTCCACCTGCCGGGCGAGTTGATCGGCCTGGATGCGCTGGCCGACGGCAAGCATCGCTGCGAAGCGGTGGCCCTCACCCAGACCAGCCTCTGCGAGATTCCCTTTGGCCAGCTGGGCGAGATCGCGGCGAAGATCCCGGGCCTGCACCAGCAACTGATGCGCGTCATCGGCATGAGCGTCGGGCGCGACCAGGACCACAAGGAAATCCTGGTCAGGCGCCAGGCCAACGAACGCATCGCGCTGTTCCTGCACGGCCTGTCCGAGCGTTACAAGGGCATCGGGCGCGATGCGATCCGCCTGCAGCTGCCGATGAGCCGCATCGACATCGCCAATTACCTCGGCCTGGCCTTGGAAACCGTCAGCCGCGGCTTCACTCGCCTGCAGGACGATGGGTTGATCGAGGTGCATGGCCGGCGCGTGGAGCTGATCGACCCGGCTACGCTGGCCCGGCTCGCCCATGGATTGGCCGAAGAAGCCCCCGCGCGCCGCAGGCAAGCCGGATAACGGATCAAGCACACAAAAACGGAACCTCGCCCAGGCGGGAGGTTGACAAACCGTATGCGGGAGGGCGATGTATGCTTCTTCACACGGCGATCACAGCCGGATTTGGGGGAAACCAGATGTCGCGTCATCAAGAATCGAACGCCGTCCTGCGCGTGGCGTTGGCCGGTGTGCTGGCTTGCGGGTTGGTGGCTTGTGGGGACAAGCAGGCCGACCCGGCGGCGACGGCCGCCAGTACCGCCCAGAGCGCGGCAGCGCCGACCCAGGCCGTGGCGGCCTCGGTGGCGGCGATGTCGCCCGAGCAGCTGCGCGCCGCCGCGACCCAGGCCGTGACCGAGCAGCGTCTGTACGCGCCGGCGGCCAACAACGCGATGGAGTACTACCTCGCCCTGCGCGACAAGGTGCCCGGCGATGCTGCGGTCTCGGGCGCGCTGACCGATTTGCAGCCCTATACCTTGATCGCCACCGAGCAGGCGATCACCCGCGATGATTTCGCCGAGGCACAGCGCCTATACGCGCTGCTGGAGAAGACCGATGCCAACGCGCCGGCTCTGCCGCGCCTGAAGCAAAGCATCGCCGATGCGCAGCAGACCCTGGCCCAGCGCCAGCAGGAAGCCGCGACCAACGAAGCCGACGCGACGCGGCAGGCGCAGCTTGAGCGCGAGCGCCTGGCCGAGCAGCAGAAGATGCAGCAGCAGGCCGCGCAGCAGATCGCGGCGCGCCAGGCGGAGGAAAAGCGCGTGGCCGACCTGCGTGCGGCGGAAACCGAGCGCGAGCAGCAGGCCACCCAGGCCCAGCAGGCGCGCGAAGCCGAAGAACGCCGCCAGGCCGAGCAGCGCGCCGCCGCCCAGCGACCGACCGCGCCCGCCCCGGCGCCGGCCGCCGCCGCCCCGGCGCCGCGCGCCAGCAGCGAGCTGGTCGCGATCAGCACACCGCAGCCCAAGTACCCGACCGAAGCCCTGCGCAATGGCCAGAGCGGCACGGTGCAGGTGGAGTTCACCGTCGGCAGCAACGGCTCGGTGACGGCCGCGCGCGTGGTCAGCGCCAGCCCGCCGCGCGTGTTCAACAACGAAACCCTGACCGCGGTGAAGCGCTGGCGCTTCCAGCCGGTGGCAAGCCCGGTTACCACCCGCCGCACTATCAGCTTCTCGCCGTCCAACTGATCGTGGTGAGCGGATAAAAAAAGCCCGGCATCTGCCGGGCTTTTTCTTTGCGCCGCGTGTCGGCTTAGCCGGAGATCGCCAGCTTCTCCTGCTTGTAGCGCCAGACCGCGGCCAGCCACAGCACCGCGGCCAGTGCCAGTGATGCGGCCAGGTACACCGCCCATTGTTCGGCAGAAGGCGACTCGCCGCGCGAGATCTTGCCGAGCAGCTGGTTCTGCGACAGGAAGGGCACCGCGTACTGCCAGAGCTGGGTGTCCTTGAGCGGATACGCCATCAAGGCATAGGCGGGGAGCATCGGCACGAACAGCAGCCAGGTCATGTGCGCCTGCGCCTCCTTCATGCTCTTGGCGTTGGCGGAGATGAAGGTGAGCAGCGCCGTGCCGATGATCACCAGCGGCAGCAGCACCAGCAGCATCTTGCCCATCGCCAGGAAGCTCACGTCCATCATCCGCGCCATCCCGCCGCCGGCGAGGTTCGCGCTCAGCTTGAACGCCAGGAGCGTCAGCACCAGCGAGGTCACGCCCACGCAGGCCGCGGCCAGCATCTTGCCGCTGACCAGCCCCGAGCGCGGCGCGGGCGTCGCCAGCAAGGGTTCGAGCGACTGCCGCTCGCGCTCGCCCGCGGTGGTGTCCATCGACAGGTGCGCGCCGCCGATGAAGGCGAGGATCAGCAGGATCAGCGGCATGATCACCGACAGCAGCACGCCGCGCTTGGCCTCGGGCGTGGCGAGGTCCTTGCGGTCCACGCCGATCGCGCGGGTGACCCCGGGATTGATGCCGCGCGCGACCAGTCGCATCCCGCCGACCGCCTGGCCGTAGGTCTCGAGCGCCGCGGTCACCCGGCCGACCGGGATGTCGGCGTTGCGGCGGGTCGAGTCGGTGACCACCGAGACGCGGGCGGGCGTGCCGGCGGCCCAGTCCTTGCCGAAGTCCTTGTCGATGACGAGGGCGACATCAGCATCCTGCGCGCGAATGGCGGCCTCCACGTCCTTGGGCGGCGCCTTCATCGCGGTGATGCCCTGGCTTGCCAGGAAGCCGACCAGGTTCGGCGCGCGCTCCTTGCCGACGATGGCGATCTCCAGCGGCTTCTCCAGCTGGGTGCGCATGCGCATCTCGGTGAGCTTGCCCATGCCGAGCATGATGATGGGATAGATCAGCGGGCCCATCAGCAGGGTCAGCGCCAGCGTCTTGCGGTCGCGGGAGAAATCCAGCAACTCCTTCTTCATCACGGTGAACATCGTGGAGAAGAAGCCGATCTTGCGAGCGGTGCGGATGTTCATGCGTGCAGGCCCTCCTCGGTGCCGATCAGCTGGACGAAGGCGTCCTCCAGGTTTTCGGTGCCGGCCTTGGCGCGCAGTTCATCCGGCGTGCCTTCGGCCATCACCCGGCCTTGGGCGATGATGACGATGCGATCGCACAGCGCGGCGACCTCTTGCATGATGTGGCTGGAGAAGATCACGCAGCGGCCTTCGGCGCGCAGCTGCTTGAGGAACTCACGCAGGCCGCGCGTGGTCATCACGTCCAAGCCGTTGGTCGGCTCGTCCAGGATGACGTTCCTCGGGTCGTGCACCAGTGCGCGCGCGATCGCCGTCTTGGTGCGTTGGCCCTGGCTGAAGCCCTCGGTCTGGCGATCGAGGAAATCCTCCATCTGCAAGGCGGCGGCCAGCAGGCGGGTGCGCTCGGCGATCTCCGCATCCGACAGGCCTTGCAGCTTGCCGAAGTAGGCGATGTTCTCGCGCGCGGTCAGGCGCTTGTACACGCCGCGCGCGTCGGGCAGCACGCCCAGCACGCGACGCACCGCGTCGGCCTGGGTCGTGGCATCGAATCCATCCACCTCAACCTGCCCGGTCTCGGGCTGCATCAGGGTATAGAGCATGCGCAGCGTGGTGGTCTTGCCGGCGCCGTTGGGGCCGAGGAGGCCGGTGATCTGGCCGTCGTGGGCGGTGAAGCTCACGTTGTCCACGGCGACGACGGGTTGGGCCTTCTTGCCCTTGCCGGGGAAGGTCTTGCGGAGGTTCTCGGCGACGATCATGGGGTCCATCCGTTGAAGGAGGTGAACGGCGGGACGGCGTCCAGGGTGTCGAGGCATTTCGCATCGAGTGCCTTGGGATCCGCCTTCTCGACGAATTGCGCGAACAGCTTGGGCATGCAGCCGACGCTCAGTACGGCGTGGCCCTGGCCCTTGAGGACCAGGTGGCGTGCGTGGCTGAGCTTGGCGATCGCCTCGTCGCCATAACGCGGCGGGGTGACCGGGTCGTATTCGCCCGAGATCGCCAGCACCGGCGTGGGGCCGGTCAGCGGAGTGCGGAAGTCCGCGGGCACCTTGCCGGTGGGCCAGACCGAGCACATCGCGCCCATGGTCCCGGCCATCTGCTGGCCGAGCACGGTGTCCTTGTCTTCCGCGCGGGCGGTGAAGCTGCCGGCGTCCTCGGTGCAGACCACGGAGAACTGCATGCCGGTCGCCATCGCATCCTGCATTTCGCCACCCAGCATCTGCGCCAGCGCCATCAATTCGCCGTAGCGGCCCTCGTTGGCCTCGTGGATCAGGTTGGGCAGCAGGGAGGCGGCCGCGGGCATGTAGGCATACATCCGCACCAGCCCGGCCACCATCTCGGCGGTCAGGCGGTCTTCCTTCAGCGCATAGGTGGAGGCGTCGCGGTATTGCACCAGCGGCGGATTAGCGCGCAGCTTGGCCAGCAGTGCATCCAGCTGCTCGCGCGGATCGCCCAGCTTGTCGCGGCAGGCCGGATCTTTCGTGCATTGGCCGAACTGCAGGGCCAGGGCATCGTCCAGGTTGCGCGCGAAGATGTTGCCGAGCGGCAGCGTGTTGGGCACCACCGAGTCGAGCAGCACGGTGCGGGTGTGATTGGCGTGGCGCAGCGCGTACTGCTGGGCGACGCGGGTGCCGTAGGACACGCCCATCAGGTTGATCTTGTCCACGCCCAGCGCGTGGCGGACCGTTTCCAGGTCGCGCACGGCATCGGTGGTGGTGTAGTAGCGCAGGTCGGCCTTCTTCGACAGCGTGGCGACGCAGGCCTTGGCCAGGTCACGCGCGGCGTCGATGGAGGCCGTGTCCGGCGCATCGCCGTCCATGTCGCAGTTGAGCAAGTTGGAGCCGCCGGTGCCGCGTTGATCGACCAGGATCACGTGGCGGCGCTTGCGCGCCTCCTTGAACGCCGGGTCCATGCCCGGATAGGTCTGCAGCGCGGACTGGCCCGGGCCGCCGGCCAGCATGAAGATCGGGTCCGGCAAGGCGTCGGCTTCGTTCTCCGGCGCGACCCAGGCGATCTTCAGGCCGATCTTGCGGCCGTTGGGCTCGGCCGGGTTCTCGGCCACTTGCAGCGTGGTGCATTGCGCCTCGATGCCTTCCTTGGCGATGGGCGAGTTGAGCGAGCAGGGCTGGAAGACCAGCGCGCCGAAACGGCGGCCCTGGGCGGCATCGGCCTCGGCCTGCGGCTTGTCGGCGCAGCCGGCCAAGGCCAGCGCCAGGGCGGCGGCCAGCGGGAGGAGCGTGGTGGTTCTCATCGGTGGGTTCCCCGTGGAGTCGCCGGCAAAGATGCCGGGGAAGGGCGCGCGCGGCATGTGCGCATGGTCATTCCTCGAAAATGAAAATGGATTCGATGGGTTCGTCGAACAGCTTGGCGATGCGGAAGGCGAGCGGGAGCGACGGGTCGTACTTGCCGGTCTCGAGCGCATTGACGGTCTGCCGCGACACGGCCAGCTGCTCGGCAAGCGCCGCCTGCGACCAGCCCATGCGCTCGCGCAGTTCGCGCAGGTGGTTGTTCATCGGTAACGCCTGACGGCCAGGAACTTGGCGATGCCGTAGAACAGCATGAGCAGCGGGAAGACCCAGATCATCACCGCGCCCGCGTCGAGCGAGATCACCTTGGCGCTCTCCAGCAAGCCGCCGCCGAAATACAGCATCGACACCAGCAGGGCGGAGACGCCGATCGCCTCGGCCTCGATGCGGCGCTGGAGCTCGTCGATCTCGCGGAAGTAGCGCAGCGCCACGCGGATCAGCGCCAGCAGCGGCAGCACAGGCAAGATGGCGAGCAACGCGCGCAGGGGCACCGACTCGATGCCGCGCCTGATCATCCAGCCGGAGAAAAACAGGATCAGCGCGTAGCTGATCAGGATCGGCCAGATCGCGCGGACATAGCGCCGCCCGGCCGGGCGCGCGTATTCGTCATCGCAATGCTCGCGCCACCAGCGGGGCATGAGGCGCATCGCGCCGCCCAGCACCAGGTAGCTGAGGCCGATGCCGGTCCACGTGCCGACCAGCGTGCTGTCCCAATGCAGGGCGAAGTGCCCCAACGCCGCCAACAGCAGCGCGCCGATGCCGATGGCGACGAAGATCAGGATGAAGCGATGCATCGTCATGGCGCGGGCCCGTTGCCATTCCCGTCCTTGCGGGCCTGGGCGACGAGGCCGATCCCGATGACGAAGAAGGCGATCCCGACGCCCATGAAAGCCGTTTGGCCGCTGACGCCTAGGATGAAGAACACCAAGCCGATGGCGAGGAACGCACCGCCCGAGCCGGCCAGCTTTTTCTGCTTGTCTTGGTCCATGACGCACCTCGTGTCAAGTAAGCTTGACACGAGATTAAGCGGCGCCGTTCGATATGTCAAGCGTCCTTGACATAGCTGGATGGATTCGGTGGCCGGCTATTTCAGGCTGACGTACTTCTCGCGCCGGATGTGCTTCATCGGCAGGCCGAGATCCTTCAACGTCTGGACGCAGGCATCGACCATGTTGGGGTTGCCGCACATGTAGGCGATGTCGCGCTCGGGGTCCGGCGTCAGTTCGCCAAGGACGTTCTGCACGTAGCCGTGGCGCGGCTCGATGCCGGCGGGCACGTCGTCAGTGACCTGCTCGCGCGAGAAGCAGGGCAGGTAGCGGAAGCGCGGGCCATGGCGGCGGGCGAAATCGGCGAATTCCTCGGCAAACAGCAGGTCCTCACGGGTGCGCACGCCGTGCAGCAGGACGATGTCCAGGGGCCTGTCGGCCATCATCTTCTCGATGTCCGGCAGCATCGAGCGGTAGCTGGCGACGCCGGTGCCGGTCGCGATCAACAGGTAGCGGCCGTTGGTGTCGTCGGGCTTGAGGGTGAACAAGCCGAGCGGCCCGCTCGCCTCCAGGCAATCGCCGATCGCCATGCCTTCGAACAACGCGGTGGCCGCGCCGCCGGGGACGCGGCTGGCGACGAACTCGACCGCCTCGCCCGGGCCCATGTGATGGTCGTGGCGGGTCGCGCAGGAGTAGCTGCGCCGCGCGGTGCTGCCATCGGCCAGGGGGAAGTGGATCTGGATGAACTGCCCGGGCGTGTAGTCCAGCGATCCGCCATCGTCACGGACGAAGGTCAGGTGCAGGACGGCGGGGGTGGCCAGCCGGCGCGAGGTCAGGCGGATCGGAAAGAACTTGGACATGCGTGGCGCCGCGGGGCGAGCCGGGCAAAGCGTCTGGAGCGGGCCCATATACTAGCGTTTTGGCCAACCCCGCCCCCATGACCGCAATCGACCCCGGCGTGCCCGCGCTCTGCGTGCAGGCGCTCAAGAAGACTTACGACAATGGCGTGGAGGCGCTCAAGGGCGTCTCGCTGGAAGTCGCGCCCGGCGACTTCTACGCCTTGCTCGGCCCGAACGGCGCCGGCAAATCGACCCTGATCGGCATCGTCAGCTCGCTGGTCAACAAGACCTCGGGCACGGTGAAGGTCTGCGGCATCGACATCGATGCCGACCGCAGCGCGGCGATGCGCCAGCTGGGTCTGGTGCCGCAGGAAATCAACTTCAACATGTTCGAGAAACCCATCGACATCTGCGTGAACTACGCCGGGTTCTACGGCATCCCGCGCGAGGTGGCGCTCGAGCGCGCCGAGAAGGTGCTGCGCGACGCCCAGTTGTGGGAGAAGGCGAACGTGATGAGCCGCACGCTCTCGGGCGGGATGAAGCGGCGGCTGATGATCGCCCGCGCGATGATGACCGAGCCGCGCCTGCTGATCCTGGACGAACCCACCGCGGGCGTGGACATCGAGATCCGCCGCGGCATGTGGCAGACCCTTAAAAAAATCAACGCCGCCGGCACCACCATCATCCTGACCACGCATTACCTGGAAGAGGCCGAGGCGCTGTGCCGGCACCTGGCGATCATCGACCACGGCCGCATCGTCGCCGAAGGCTCGATGAAATCGATGCTGGCGCGGCTGGACGTGGAGGGTTTCCTGTTCGATGTCGAGAACGAGCTGCCGCTGCAGTTGCCGGAAATCGAAGGCGCCACCCTGATCGCGCTCGATGGCCACACGCTGGACCTCGACATGCCGCGCGCGATGGACCTCAACCGCGTGTTTGATGCCTTCGATGACGCCGGCATCCGCGTGCGCTCGATGCGCACCAAGTCGAACCGGCTGGAGGAATTGTTCGTGCGGATGATCTCCGCCCCGCAGGAAGCGGCGGAAGTGGAGGTGCGCGCATGAGCAACCCGAACCTGATCGCGCTCGGCACCATCGTTCGCCGCGAGGTGGTGCGCATCCTGCGCATCTGGCCGCAGACGCTGGTGCCGCCGGCCATCACGATGACGCTGTACTTCCTGATCTTCGGCGGGCTGATCGGTTCGCGCGTCGGGCAGATGGACGGCGTGGGCTACATGGCCTTCATCGTGCCGGGCCTGGTAATGATGAGCGTCATCCAGAACAGCTACGGCAACATCAGCTCCAGCTTCTTCGGTGCCAAGTTCGGTCGCCACATCGAGGAGCTGATGGTCAGCCCGATGCCGAACTGGGTGATCCTGACCGGCTACGTCGCCGGCGCGGTGCTGCGCGGCCTGCTGGTGGGCGCGATCGTGATGGCCATCGCGATGCTGTTCACGCCCGTGCGCATGCCGCATCCGTTCATCACCATCGCCTCGGTCCTGCTCGGCGCGACGATCTTCTCGCTGGCCGGCTTCGTCAATGCGGTGTATGCGAAGAAGTTCGACGACATCACCATCGTCCCGACCTTCATCCTCACCCCGCTCACGTATCTCGGCGGCGTGTTCTATTCGGTCAAGCTGCTGCCGGAATGGGCGCAGGCGGCCACCCACCTCAACCCGATCTTCTACATGGTCAACGCGTTCCGCTACGGCCTGCTGGGCGTGTCGGACGTGCCGGTGTGGACGGCGTTCGCCCTGATGCTGGTGTTCGTGGTCGGGCTGGGCGCACTGGGCCTGTGGCTGCTCAAGCGCGGCATCGGGATGCGCAGCTAAAGCGCAAATTCATAGGCAGAATGGGTTGTTACACTTCGGATTCCCCTCGAATGGAGCTGCCTAATGCGTTGGAATTGCTCATTATTGTTGTGCCTGATATTGCTAGTTGCTGCATGCTCGCAACAGGATGCGGCCAGCACAACCAAGGGCGCAGAGACGCAAACGCCAGCTATGGCCAGCGTGCCTGCAAACACGGAGCCTGAAGCAGCGACTGCGACATCGAGCTTCGACATCAACCAATATCCGACGTCCGAAGTCGCATTAGGCGCGTTCCCTTACATCAGTTTGCCGGCTGGCTACAGCAATAAAGGATTCGGGCAGACCAACAAGGTGTTCGCTAGATTCCCGTTTTGGGTGAATGGCGAGGCGCACTGGGTCGAAGGCAAGTTCCATGGTGAAATCTTTGCCGCAGAGCCTGGTCATGAAGGTTCCGAGTTTGAGGTCAAGCGCAACTTCGAGGAATTGATCAAGCAGATGGGCGGCATCAAAGTGTCCGAGGAGCGCGTGCCGGCGGAGACGATCAACGCCTGGGGTGACGAAATCACCCAAGGATTTATCGAGGGCTTGGGCAATGTCTACAGCGCACCGGTGATCACGTACCTCGTGCGCCGGACCGATGGAAACATCTGGGTTCATCTGGTAGCCGACAACACTAACTACGCTTATGTAATTGGGCAGGAAAAAGCATTCGAGCAAACCGCGAAGCTATTGCCGGCTGCGGAATTGAAAAAACAAATCGATAGCGCAGGAAGGGTGGCTTTGCAGGTGAATTTCGCCACGGACAAGACCGACATCCTGCCGGGTTCGATGCCGCAGGTGGAGCAAGTGATGGCACTGTTGAGCCAGGATCCCGCGCTCAAGCTCGCCATCAACGGACATACCGACAACACCGGCGAGAAAGCCCATAACCAAGCCCTATCCGAGGGGCGCGCCAAGGCAGTTGTTGCTGCGCTTACAGGCAAAGGTATCGACGCGACGCGCCTAACGGCCCAGGGCTTTGGTGATAGTCAACCGGTTGCCGATAACGCCACCGAGGAAGGCAAAGCGAAAAACCGCCGAGTGGAACTGGTTAAGCGCTGAGTCGCAAATAAAAACCCCGCCGGAGGGGGCCGGCGGGGCCAGGGGGAGGGAACGGGATCTGGGGAGGGATCCGGTCCCTGTGATCGTCTCCAGGGGAGGGGAGCGATCTGCGGCGGACGTTGCATCCGCCACGGGTGCTAGTTGAGCATCCCGCACATGGATGTTTCGTGAATCCTTCCGTTAAGAAATGGTTGGCTTTCCAGTGGATTCAGTTGGGGTTCAATCAGCCTGGACGGGCTGCCCCGGCCATGCCGCCATTCAGTGCGCTTGGTCCCAGTTTTGACCGGTTCCGCTGTCCACCACCAGGGGCACGCGCAACTGCGCGGCCCCGGCCATGCGCTGGGTGACGGCCTCGGTCAACATCGGGATGAAACCCTCGTCGGCCTCGAAGACCAGCTCGTCGTGGACCTGCAGGATCATCAGGGCCTGCTCGCGGTGCGCCTGCAGCCAGCCGTCGATCGACGCCATCGCCCGCTTGATGATGTCCGCCGCGGTGCCTTGCATGGGCGCGTTGATCGCCGCGCGCTCGGCGCCGGCACGCTGGGTCTGGTTGCGGGAGTGGATGTAGGGCAGGTACAGGCGCCGGCCGAAGACGGTCTCGACATACCCCTGCCCGCGCGCCTGCTCGCGGGTGCGCTCCATGTATTCACGCACGCCCGGATAGCGGCTGAAGTAGAGCCCGATGTAGTCCTGGGCCTCGCCACGCGACACGCCCAGCTGCTTGGCGAGGCCAAACGCGCTCATCCCGTACATCAGGCCGAAATTGATGGCTTTGGCGGCGCGGCGCTCGTTGGGCGTGACCTCCTCCGGCTTGCGGCCGAAGACTTCCGCCGCGGTCGCGCGATGCACGTCGTCGCCGGAGTCGAACGCGCGCAGCAGCGCCGGGTCTTCCGAGAGGTGCGCCATGATCCGCAGCTCGATCTGCGAGTAATCGCAGGCCAGCAGCTTGCGCCCGGGCGGGGCGATGAAGGCGCGGCGGATGCGCCGGCCATCCTCGGTGCGGATCGGGATGTTCTGCAGGTTGGGATCGCTCGAAGCCAGCCGCCCGGTGGCCGCGCCGGCCTGGTGGTAGCTGGTGTGCACGCGACCGGTCGCGGGGTCCACCATCTCCGGCAGCTTTTCGGTATAGGTGCTGCGCAGCTTGGCCAGGCCGCGATACTCCAGGATCACGCGCGGCAGCTCGTGCTGGTCGGCGATCGCCTCGAGCGCTTCCTCGTTGGTGGAAGGCGCGCCGCTTGGCGTCTTCACCATCGCCGGGAGCTTGAGCTCGTCGAACAGCAGCGCGCCGAGCTGCTTGGGCGAATCGAGGTTAATGGTGCGGCCGGCGAGCGCCGTCGCCTTCTGCTGCGCTTCCAGCATGCGCTTGCCAAGATCGGCCGATTGCCGGCGCAGCTCCGCGACATCGATCATCACGCCGTTGGCCTCGATGCGCTCGAGCACCGGCACCAGCGGCATCTCGATGTCGCGGTACACGCCTTCCAGCGCCGGCACCTCGGCCAGTTGCGGGGCCTGCGCGCGATACAGGCGCAAGGTGATGTCGGCGTCTTCGGCGGCGTAGCGGGTGGCGTCCTCGACCGACACCTCGGCGAAGGAGATCTGCTTGGCGCCCTTGCCGGCGACATCACTGTAGGAAATGGTGTCGATGCCGAGCACGCGCTTGGCGAGCGAGTCCATGTCGTGGCGCTGACTGGAGTCGAGCACGAAGCTCTGCAGCATCGTGTCATCGGCATAGCCTTGGACATCGATGCCATGGCGATGCAGCACGTGCAAGTCGTACTTGCCGTGCTGGCCGACCTTGGCCCGGCCGGCATCGGTCAGGTAGGGACGCAGGGCATCCAGCACCTCGGCCATCGGCAACTGCCGGGGCGCGCCCGGGGCAGTGTGCGCGAGCGGGATGTAGCAGGCGCGGCGCGGCGCGCCGCACAGGCTGATGCCGATCAGGTTCGCCTGCAACGGGTCCAGGCTGTCGGTTTCGGTGTCGAAGGCGAAGTGATCACTGGCGGCGAGCTGCGCCAGCCAGTGATCGAGCTGTTCACGGGTCAGCACGGCCTCGTATTCGCCGGGGCCGGCGAGCGCGGGATCCAGCGGACCCGAGGGCGCCGAGGCCACCGGCGCGGACACGAAGCCACGCGCGGGCGTGGGGGTCTTGATCTGCGATGGCTCGGCCGCGCCTTCCGCGCCGCCATCGAGTTCCTTCAGCGCCTGGTTGAAGCCATAGCGGGTGTAGAGCGCACGCAGCGCATCGGTGTCGCGCGCGCGCAGGCCGAGCGTATCGAAGCCATCGGCCAGGTCGAGATCGGTGCGGATCGTCGCCAGCTCGCGGTTGAGCGGCAGGCGCCCCACCACCGCGCGCAGGTTGTCGCCCACCTTGCCCTTGATGTCGGCCGCATGTTCGATCACGCCGTCGAGCGAGCCGTACTCGCCCAGCCACTTCGCCGCGGTCTTGGGCCCGCACTTGTCCACGCCGGGGATGTTGTCCACCTTGTCGCCGACCAGAGAGAGGTAATCGACGATGCGCTCGGGCGGCACGCCGAACTTCTCGATCACCGCCTCGCTGCTGTCCAGGCGACTGCCGCTCATCGTGTTGACCAGCGCGACGTGCGGACGCACCAGCTGCGCCATGTCCTTGTCGCCGGTGGAGACGGTGACGGCCACGCCCGCGTCGGCGGCGCGCAGTGCGAGCGTGCCGATCACGTCATCCGCCTCAACGCCGCGCTCGCGCAGGATCGGCAGGCCGAGCGCGGACACGATCTGCATCAGCGGCTCCACCTGGGCGCGCAGTTCATCGGGCATCGCCGGCCGGTTGGCCTTGTACTCGGGGTCCAGCTCGTCGCGGAAGGTGGGCCCGCTGGCATCCATCACGAAGGCGATGTAGTCCGGCGCCTCCTTCAGGTGCGCGCGCAGCATGTTGACCACGCCAAACAGCGCGCCGGTGGGCTCGCCGGCGGCGTTGGTCAGCGGCGGCAGCGCGTGGAAGGCCCGGTAGAGGTAGGAGGAGCCGTCGATCAGCACGAGTTTCTTCATCCCCCGATTCTAGGCGCTCGGTTAGGATCCAGGCAGTCGCCCGCGCCCGTGCCCGGCAAGCCGCGGGAGCAACGAGGGCCCACCTGCCCGCCATGGAGAAATGTCATGCCCAATTCATCCATGCATCGCCGCCTGCGCCGCGTCGCGGCCGGCCTCGCGTGCGCGGGCCTGGTCGCCTGCGCCAGCGGGCCCGTGCCGCCGCCGGATGCCGAGCGCCAGGTTCGCACCGAATCCAATGGCGATGTGGTCGAGGAATACCGCGTCGGCGGGATGTTGCGGATGGTCAAGATCACCCCCGCGCGCGGCGTGCCGTATTACCTGGTGGACCGCAATGGCGATGGCCGCTTTGAACTGCCGCAGGGCGTGATCGCGCCGGTGTACTTCAAGCTCTACAGCTGGTGACGCGCCGCCCGCGCGTCAGGCGGGCTGCAGGTTGGCATAGGCCAGCACCA